>Ga0209390_10002426_pt1 | contig 32772 bp, 31 predicted proteins | sample BON01_FD_187212 | JGI IMG/M metagenome (GOLD analysis project Ga0209390, IMG submission 187212) | Freshwater microbial communities from Lake Bonney liftoff mats and glacier meltwater in Antarctica - BON-01 (SPAdes) (version 2) | ecosystem: Environmental > Aquatic > Freshwater > Ice > Glacier...
TACTCACGCTCACAATCGCCAAGTCCGCAGCCCGACAAAAACCCACCATCGCCAAAACCTCCAAGCGGGCAATCCCAGATGAGTCAACGACTCTGGCTACGCGGGCAATTTGACATGAGTCAACAGGCACCCTGCTTCTTGAATGCAGCCCAAACCAGTTGCGAGCAGTTGTAAGACTTCGCCTCGATTACCTTGTTGGCGCTCCAGTTGAAGCTATAGCCCGCCTTACCAACCTTTCCATTTGCGAAGTTCACAGCCTCTGTTCGGGTAGTTGCCGAGGTATTCACCCACATGATCTTGCTATACCCGGTTCGCAGTCCCGCTTTCGAACGCGATTCTCGAACGACACCCTGATGATTGTTGTTGCCCAGAGGGCGACCGGTGGCGTGCACGATTTTTTCCGGTGAAGAATAGATACCCGGGTGTCCGATTGTGATAGCTCCAAAGCCGGTTCCCGTGTGTGCAAAGAGATCCCCCTTGCCGCGAGCCCTCGGTGCGCTTACCTCACTGCCCTTAGTCGCGCGGGGTTCGGCTACTTGAAACCCTGGCTCGCTTAGCAGTGGGTGGGAGGGGTCCTCCATGCGGAGCATGGTTATTGCAGTCTGGAGTTTCGAACTCTCCTTCGCTTTCCACGATCGCACCGCTGCATTCGGGGCAGGCCCCTGCGTTTGTGGAGAGGGTAAAATTACCCAATGTGCGCCGCTGTTGGAACGAAAGCCCACCGTGCGTTGACTGCTTCTCGATCTAAGTGATTTCGTGTCCGTGCTTCAGGAATGATCTATCTGAAAGTAAGATCTGCACAAGAGGAGTTTGATCAGTTGGGACTGCCCCGATCTCACACCCATGAGCGTGTGAAAACTTCGCCCATTTGAACGGCGTTCGCTACGCGTGAGGATTCCACCTTTCGGATACGACGGTTCACCTGTGACATGCAGTGTGCGGCGTGCGCAGGCGCACACAGTCGAATACGCGGGAGGTTTCCCGAGACGTGAACGCGCGCCCACCAGCCGACGACAACAACTCGTCACAAGGCTCCCTCTACGAGAGTGCCGCTCCCGTTCCTCGAAAGTTGATCTCATATACCTACTATCAGGGTTGATCTCCGACCATTGCGGGTAATCTTTGCTCGGAATGCGCTTCTCGCCGATAGTTATTCCAAGAACGATCATCAGAGGCAGGCTAGATCATCATGTCGAATCGCCGTGTTACGGGAGGACCGACCGACCCAGTTCCCAAACCGGAGATTCCTGTCTCAGGAGGTCTCGGAACTCCCGTTCCTCCACCCACCGACCCGCAGGTTGTGGCGGCAGTCGTAGCGGGAGCCGCCCTCGCGAACGGGGATAGTGCTCCGGATGCGCTTGCCGCCGGTATTGCTACCGCTGGTTTCGTCGGTACAACCAACTCCGATGTCGAATACCAACGTAGCTGGAAAGCTCGCCGCGCTGAAGCGCGCGGATGGCGAAAAATCTGGACATTCATCTGGGGGTAGAAATACACCGGAGGTCGTCGGCTATCTCCGGGACACCGGCGGCAGCCACAAGAAAAGGGAACATGTTGGAATAACCGATCGTGTCTCCGAATGAGCTGGAATCGCCGTCCGCGTTGGCAGACATCGCAACTTGTACGACTATTCGCAGTACTCAGTGACACCTTCTTCGGGAAACATAGAAAAGACCCAACTGTGACCGAGATAGGTCGCTGGTTAGGTCTATTCCTCTGGGTGGAGCTGAGGGGATTCGAACCCCTGACCCCCTCGATGCGAACGAGGTGCGCTACCGAACTGCGCCACAGCCCCAGTGGTAAAGCTTGAGGATAGCCCGCGCGCTAGTCGTTGACTGCGCGGCGGTGCGGGTAACCGTACTCGTCGACGTCTTCGCCCGGTACCGCCACGAAGTCATCGAGACCAAGCTCGAACTCTGCATCGGCCTCGGGAGTCCGCAGCGCCTCGGCTTGTTCAACCATGCGCTCGCCGGTCCAGTTGCCATTAGCGGAAGAGTCAATGTTGCGGGGAATACGAGTGGCGCGGGCACTGTCCAGGTAGCCCGGCAGTGGCGCCTCGCTCGGCTCCCAGCGACCGCCAGCTGCGGCACTCGTCCGGCGGGTCTGCACTTCTTCGTCGGACAGGATGCGGAAATCGTCGGCCGTCTCCATCGACGGTTCGGCGTTGTGACGGGCGGCCGGGGCGTCGACGTGACGTCGAGCACGCGAGCTACGACTCCGTGAGGACCGGCGCGAATCCAGAGATTCGTCGTTGCGATTCCCGCGGGTTTGACGATTGCTTGAACTGCGACGCGAGGAGGAAGATGAGGAGCGACGATCAGAGGTAGCGATGTCGTCGGGCTCGTCACCCTGACGGCTGCGCTCTCGGCGCACTCGGCGAAGTTGCGCCTGCTCTGCCGCGGCGGTTTGCCGACGGCCGAGGTACCAAAACGCCCCGAGAGCGACCAGGGGCAGCGGCGCCAACATCATTGGCACGGCCCCCATCACCATCAGAATGAAACCGATGACGCTGACACCAACGAGACCTTGCTGAACTTGACGGCGGCGGCTGCTCGCGCTTCGCGTCGCGTGGGACTTTGCGCGCAAGAGGCGAACGTGACGAAGGTGCTCTTCAGTCTCTGACCCCTGGAACGGATCCGTGCCGGAATCTAGGTGCTCGTCGATCGGCGAAAGCTCGGAGTCAGCGAGTGAGACCCGATCGTGAACGCGGGAGCGGGCTCCCGCGACGGTCACATCAACATCGTGACGGGCTTTACTGACCCCGCGGTTGCCACGGCGGCGCTCAAGAGTACGCATCGCGCGGTGGAAGGTCAGGGTGGTGCGGTGCTCAGCATTGCGTTCATGCCGACGCAGCCACTGGGGCACCAAAACGACCGCCCAAAGGAGGATGACTGCTGCGTAAACCAAGCCTGTGAGCACGTCCCAAAGACTAGACAAACGTGACCGGCTGCACAGGCTTTTGGCTCGGTGTTTTGACAAAACTTCGGGCAATCATCACCAAAGTGGTGCGAGATCGCGCCTATTGCGTCGCAGACGACTGTTGCAGGCGGGCTAAAACACCCGCCGGGGCATCTTCGGCGGTCACGGCGAAGGCGAGATGGTCTCGCCATTGGCCGTTAATATGGAGGAAGTTCTCGCGGATCCCCTCGTACCGGAATCCCAGTTTCTCGACAACTCGCCGCGATGCAGCGTTCTCTGGCCGGAGGTTGATTTCGAGTCGGTGCAACCCGAGTGTGAAGAAGCAATAGTCCGCCCCAAGCGCCACCGCAGTCGGAACAATGCCGCGTCCGGCGTGGTTGCGGTCCACCCAATACCCGATGTGGGCACTGCGCAACGATCCATACGCGATCCCGCCGATCGTCAACTGTCCGACGAGGCGACCGTCGTAGGTGATGACCCAGGGAAGGGTGCGACCAGCGCGCGCCTCTGCTCGCAATGAACGGGCCATCGCCGAGAACGACGGGGGGATGTCTTGGGCACCGACTGGTGATGTCGCGTCCCACTCCACGAGCCAATCTCGGTTTCGTGCCCTCAGTGCACGCCATTCGGGAGCATCCCGCGTACGGATGCTGCGCAGTCCGACCGGACCGGATTGCAGGATCGGGGTATGAGACGGACCCATCATGACTGGCTCAATCTGACGACGGTGACCTCATCGCCCTCGAGAAGGCTGGTGACGTTCGCTGGAATGATCATGATTGAGTCAGCACGATACAGCCAGAGACTCGCTGATTGCGCCGACTCACGCATCGGCTGAACCCGCAATTCTCCTGTCAACGGATCCGTCGTGGTCAGGGATGGAAGAAAAGTAGGTTTAGGTGGCACGTCCGCTACGGTCGAGTCGATGATTGCCCGCTCGACGCTGCGGAACACCTCGCGGCGTCCCGCCATTGCCGCGATCATGGGTCGCACGATGACCTCGAACCCAACAAATGCTGAAAGGGCTCCACTCTCGATCGTGACCACCGGCACCGTATCGGGTCCGGCCGTCGTTAAGCCGATCCGAGAGCCCGGACTGATCCCGCAGAAGTCGATGTCGGGTTCTCCGCTCACCCGCAGGGCTTGGACAACCACGTCTTCGGCCACGTCATCATCGCTTTCGACTGCCGAGAGGACAACGATCAGATCCGCTCGGACGCACTGATCCTCAAGGGCAGCCGAGATCGCGTCGGGGTGGCGCTGGACGGGACCACCACGGAACGCCACCGCACCGGCAGCACGGGCCGCAGACAACAACATGGCGGACGTCGCATCGTGGACCAGCCCCTCGACAATTGCCTGCCCAGCGTCGATCAAATGGTCGCCGACCGTCATGATCACGACGCGTGGCTGCGGATGGACGCTCACCCGTGACCTGCCGACGGCGGCAGCCGCCGCGATTGCGCGATCGGTCAGCACAGTCCCAGCGGGCAACACAACGTCATCACATCCGGCAAGGCTTCCCGCTGATGCGATGCCTGCGCCGACATCAACGGCATCACGGATGTCAATCACACAGCGGGCAAACTGAGCGGTGCTTTGCCCAGGTGGGTTAGTTCCAGCGCCAACAACCGCTGTACACGTCGCCGGGATCATCGTTCCCGCTGTCACATGGACAGCCTCATTGCCAACCACGGGCTGGTCGGTCGTGAAGCCTGGTTGTAACCAATCAACGACATCGAACGATCTGGTGGGCATTCCGGCATCGCCGCGATGACCTGCGCGGATCGTTAGAGCCGCGTTAACGGCGTAACCGTCGATCGCCGCCGTCGGAAACGCTGGCACCGGGTAAGCAGCCTGTACATCTGCGGCCAGCACGCACCCATGTGCGTCGCCAAGCGTCAACGTCAGAGATTCCAGCGGCTCCGCTAGAGCCAGCGCCGCCTGGATCTGGTGTTCAACACTTCGCATGACGCTAGTTGTCGAGTTCCCTGGCATATTCGACGAGCCACTCACGCAACGGTGGGCCGAGCTCATCATGTTCAGCGGCGAGAGTGATGTTTGCCTTGAGATAGGAAAGTTTGTCTCCTGTGTCGTAGCGCCGACCATCGAACACAACGCCATAGACGCCACCCCCTTGTTCTCCCGGGATCTTCGCGAGCGACTGCAGCGCATCAGTCAACTGAATCTCGCCACCCCGACCCGGCCCAGTTGATTCAAGTACCTCGAATACCGCCGGATCCAGCACATAGCGACCGATGAGGACCAGATTGGAAGGCTCTTCTCCGAGCGCAGGCTTCTCGACAAGGTCCAGTACCCGCACGACCCCGTCAGCGTCGGTTGGCTCCACCTCAGCGCAGCCGTATAGGTGGACCGAGTCCGTCGGCACCTCCATCAAACACAGGACACTCCCACCGAACTCCTCGCGCACTTTGGCCATCGCTGGGAGAACCTCGTCGCGGGCATCGATCAAGTCGTCGCCGAGTAGGACGGCGAACGGATGATCGCCAACGTGGGCTTTTGCGCATAAGACAGCGTGCCCCAAACCAAGTGGCTCCCCTTGGCGGACATAGTGAATCTGGCCCAAGTCGGCGGACTCCACGATCGCTTCTAGTCGCCGCTCGTCACCCTTCTTTTCCAGTGCTCGCTCAAGCGACGGATGACGATCGAAATGGTCCTCCAGCGAGCCTTTGTTGCGGCCAGTGATCATCAAAATGTCGGTCAGACCAGCCTCGACGGCCTCCTCCACGACGTACTGGATGGCCGGCTTATCAACAACCGGAAGCATCTCCTTGGGCTGCGCTTTCGTGGCAGGCAAGAAACGGGTACCGAGCCCAGCCGCCGGAATCACGGCCTTGGTCATCATCGGCTCATCGCCACATCGCTGGTGGGTTAGCGCGTTGGTGCCTTCATCGTTTCCCATAGCCCAACTCTATCCGGGTTGAGCCCCAGCGGGAAACCGCCCACAATGGGGTGTGGATAAACGCCAGCAACGCAGCGGCCTGATTACCGCGCGAGTAGCGGCACTGAGGGCACAATCCACGCAGCCGACTAGGCAACGAAGCGACGCCTTGGTCGCTGCCGTGCTGACGAACCGCCACATTGCCCAAGCCTGCGAGCGCTCTCAAACAATCGCCAGCTACCAGTCCTTCGGAACCGAACCGCCAACCCACGAGCTGAATGCTGAGCTCCGCCGGATGGGCGCAACTGTCGTTGTCCCGACATTCGAGGATGACCACGGGACCAGAGCCACCCACCTCAGCTGGCACGTACTCACCGACGCGGGTATCCGCCCTGAACCATTGGCGGACTCAGGACACGATTTCGCGCAACTCAACTGTGCGGCCGTAATTATCCCCGCCTTAGCAGTCGGAAAGGACGGTTCGCGCCTCGGTCGTGGCGGCGGATATTACGACCGCGCGCTCTCGGCGCTCACGCGTTATCCGACTGGACCCATAAGAATCGCGATCGTCTACGAAGACGAGGTGTTCGACACGCTCCCGCGAGAATCACACGATGAGCTCGTTGATGAGTACGTGGCGATCTCGATCGACTGATTAACGGGCGTAGCTGGCCAACGCCGCCAAAGTCGCCACGGCTGGGCACCGACTATGCCAGTGCAGCGCCTACGACAAAGCCACCAACCGCCAAAGCAAAGCCGACGGCGACCGAGACCAGACCGTAGGCCGCACCGCGCCAATGCGGAATCCCCCGCGTCAGCTCAAGAATCTGCGATGCCCACCCGCTAAATGTCGTGAGTGCGCCGCAAAAACCTGTCCCCACTAACGCGGTTACCAGCATCCAGCCTTCGCTGTCACCGTTAGAGAGCGTCACAGTGACACCCGTCAGTACCCCAAGAATCAGCGCTCCAACCTGATTCGCAGCGAACGTCCCGTACGGCCAGCCCTCAATCTTGCGGCGGATGAACCAGCGTTCAATTGCGAACCTGCTCGGCGCCCCAATAGCGGCACCCATTGCAACAGCCAGCCATAGCATTTCGACTACCCCTCATCCTCGGTGTCGACCCGACGTCGAAGATCTGCTTGCGAGAGGCTGCCCGAGGGCGCAAGTGGCGGTCTAAAGGATCGGTTCGCGACAGCCATCCCGAGACCAACGAACAGAACGCCAAGGAACAACGAGCCGAATATGTACGCGGCGGCCATCATGGGTTGGCCGGTGTCGAGGAGTCCGTGCGCCTCAACCATGTAGGTCGAGAACGTCGTATACCCGCCTAATACCCCTGTGACGAGAAATGGGCGAACACGGCGCGTGGCCATACTCGATTCAGGGTCGGGAGCGAACCGACCAACGAGCACGATCACGATTCCGAGCACAAATGCACCCGTGAGGTTGACGACGAACGTGGCCGTCGGCCAGCCGTCGCGGGCGGGCGGAACCAGCAATTCCATCGCATAGCGAGCCGACGCTCCAAGCGCGCCGCCAACAGCAGCAACTAGGTACAGGTCAGCGTCTTGCCACCGTGATGTTGAGCTAGGCGTCACGTCGGGTGAACATGACGTAGGCAATCGCCGCCGTCCCTGCCGTCCACGCAGCGAACACGAGCCCTGAGCGCACCACATCGGTGCCGCCAGCGAACGATGATCCGGCGGCGAACGGCAGCGCATCCGGCAACCACTTCACGTAGCTCGAAACCAGCCCAGAGATCAACGGTTCCAACACGGCAGCGACCACAAGTGGGATGATGACGCCAAGCGCGAGAATTCTGGTGATCGCCGTCAGAGCGAACGCGATGACACAGAAACCCACGACATACAGCCACGTTCGGAAAATGGATCCGATCGCGTCCTCGTTACCTGCGGTGGTGTTCCCCCCGACAGACAGGATGATTCCGGCGACGACCATCGATAGGATGAATGCAACCGTAATGATCGCCAGTGCCATAATGATCTTTGAGAAGAACACAGTGGTCCGGTTGGGAAACTCGGTCAGCGTGACACGAATCGTTCCGTGGCGATAGTCCTGACCGATCGCCTGAGCCGCAATCGTGCTGAGAATGACAATGGCGAGCAGGTTGGCCGCCGACTGGGTAATGCCCTGCACGAGCGTCATCGTGAGCTCTACCGGCTGGCCGCCCGATTCGTCTCCACTGAGCTCAGAACCGAGGAGGAAGGAGTAGAGCAGCGCAAACCCGCCGGAAAGCACGACTGCGCCAACCATCAGGATCCAGGTGGATCGGATGGAACTGATTCGGCGCCATTCGTAGCGCAATGCCGCGATCATTTTGTTCCCCCGCCGGTCGCGTAGTCCTGTTGGTTGGCTGTGAGCTCAAGGAAGGCTTCCTCGAGGCTTGCGGAGCGGCGCGTCAGCTCGTGGATGGCGATTCGATTCGCGAACGCGACGTCGCCGATTGCCGCCGTGTCATGTGCGGCGACCGCCAATCCATCATCGCCATCGCGGGTCGCCTTTATACCTGCTGCCTTTAACGCTGTCTCAAGTTGGTTACGATTCGGGGTCCGAACGAGAACGTCATTGCGGGTGCTGCGGTTGATGAACGAGGTCGCCGACTCATCTGCGACGAGGTTCCCCCGAGAGATCACCACGACATGCTCAGCCATCTGTTGCATCTCGGTGAGCAAGTGACTTGAGACGAAGACAATGTTGCCGTCGCTGGCGTAAAACTTCAAGAAGTCGCGTAGCCATTGGATCGACTGCGGATCAAGACCGTTCGCGGGCTCATCGAGGAGGAGAACTTTCGGTTTTGCCAGGATCGCCCCGGCAAGTCCGAGGCGCTGGCCCATTCCGAGCGAGAACGTCTTTGGTCGCTTCTTGGCCTCTGCGGCGAGTCCCACCATGTCGAGGACCTCATCGACGCGACTGTTGGCGACGTTGGACTCGGCCCCCAACATGCGCAAGTGCGCCCGTGCTGTGCGGTTGGGATTGAAGAAGCGGGCGTCGAGGTGCGCACCGACGACCTGAGTCGCATGTTTGTGTGCGGAGAGGACTTTACCGTCCCAGGTGGTGGTGCCCTGACCGTGGTCAAGGCCGAGCATGAGCCGCATCGTGGTGGACTTACCTGACCCATTGGGACCAAGAAACCCGGTCACCACCCCTGGTTCAAGCGTGAACGACAGGTTGTTTACTGCCCGTTTGTCACCGAATGTTTTGGTTAATCCTCGCGCCTCGACTACCACCGATACTCCTTTCAAAGAGTACGAGCAAGATTAGTCCAGACCTGGCGCGTATTCTCTCCCGCAACGGCTGATTGACATAAGAACCCTAGGAGAACCGGTGCCAACCTACGAATACTCGTGTCGCGACTGCGGCGAACCCCTTGAGGTCGTGCAATCAATCCACGATGATTCCCTCACGACATGTCCGTCCTGTGGCGGAAGCCTTCGCAAGCTCTTCGGCAATGTCGGCGTCGTATTCAAAGGCAGCGGGTTTTACAAGAACGACTCCCGCTCCACGACGAAGTCCACCGAGGTCGCCAAACGTGACTCAACGAAGGACTCCAGCCAGAGCTCGGGCAAAAGCGAGTCGGTCAGTTCCGCGGGGAAGGCCGATACGTCGAGTAGTTCCTCAACCAGTGGCTCTTCGGAGAGTGGGTCTGGGTCACGTGGTTCCAGCAGTTCATCCTCGGCCAAAACTGACTCGAAGAAGAGCTAGCGTGGCGCGATAGCTCCCCCTCCTGTCAATCCGGCGTTGCAAATCTGTGGACAGCCTGGGGGCTGTGGACGGATTTCACGCCGAAGCGCTGAATCGACATAACGTCGCCCCATGTTCTCTTCACCTAGTAGCCAGGGGTCGGCACGCGATCGGTCGGTGCAGTTGCGCCGGGCTTTCGGCAAACACCGTCGGCTGTTTGCTGCACTCTTGGCTGGTCTCGCGTGCCTATTCGCATTGGGTGAGCTTCGGCCCACACCTCCGAAGACCGTTTCCTACATCAGCGCGAGTGCGGCCCTACCTGCTGGACACATCGTCACCGCGGCCGATATCACCGCAGTTGAGTGGCCCGAACGCTTACCTGCACCACTGGCACTAACGAATAGTGAGGCAGTCATTGGCCGAACGACAGCGGGACCGTTGGCCTCGGGCGAACTGGTAAGCGAATCGAGACTCGTCGGTCCGGGGCTTCTTGAGATCGCCAACATCGCGAGTACAACCGAATCCGGTTCGATTGTTGCGGCTCCGGTTCGATTGGCTGATCCTGGTCAGGCGTCACTGGTCCGGCCCGGAGACCTCGTTGATGTGCTTGCCGCCCGCGCGATTGATGGCGGTGGGCAGTTGGCAACCCTTGTGGCCGCTGACGCGATCGTCATCACCGTCCCGGGAGATGAGCAGGCATCGGATGGATCCGGGCTGATGAGTGCTGGGGATGGAGCGGGAAGTAGCTTCGATGGCGGGCAACTCATCGTGTTGGCCGTCGACGAATCCACAGCTACCGATCTAGCTGCTGCCGCAACAAGAAGTCAGCTCAGCGTCGTACTCAAAGGTCGGTCGCGCCCGCCCAGTCCTGCAGCGCGCGCGACCGACCTGAGTGAAACTATGCCTGCGGATCCGTAGCGGAACCCTTTGACCCGGTCGATCCACCGTTGGCGCTGGCTGCCAGCGAATCGCGGATCTCGCGCAGGAGGGCGATCTCCTCGTTAACTGCTTCTGCTTGTTCTTCTTCCGTTTTACCGCGGTTCTTCCATGCGTTCATCGGGGCAACGAAGACGAAGTAGACGACAGCCGCAGTGATCAGGAAGGTGATCGTGCTGTTGAGGATCGCGCCAAAATCGAAAACCTGTTCGTTGATCACAACCTTGCCGCCCTTGGTGCCTCCACCTAAGGCGAGATTGATGATGGGCTGGATGAGACTGCTAGTGAACGACGCGACCAGCGCGGTGAACGCTGCACCAATGACAACAGCAACTGCCAAATCGATGACGTTGCCGCGCATGATGAAGTCACGAAAACCTTTAATCATTTTTTCTCCGTAATGACGTGCGATTTGGTGATCGAGTCACCCTGGTTCGGTCAGTGGCTACTCACCGTGGTGAGGTGGCCGATCCGCGGCGTACCGGTCAGCGCCGTCGTCGTATTCAGGCCGTTCGTCCCACGATTCAGGAGAATATTCGGTGACTCTGGAGGCGTCTATGAGGTCGTTACCTAGACCACTAGTGGGGTTTGGCGGCTTCTTTGGTTCCGCGGCGTCGCCGTGACCAGATTCCTTGACTGGCGGCGCAGACTTCTCGCGGACACCCCCGTCAGTTTCATCACTCACGAGAACGCCAATCGTAGGGAGATTCGGGCCGACCAAAGCTGCGGATACTGCGCAGACTCTCCCGTAATGGTGCCAGCGACTTTCGGATCTCGGTGCGGCGACTATCCGGCTGCTTAGCTCGCCAGCCGGATCGCACTCGCAGCGCCCAGACGGTCGTGATCAAGATATCAGCGATGAGTAAGAACCAGTAGTAGTTGTCGATGGTGCCGGTGTTCGCCGCGATCTCGGTCAGAACGTTGAAGAAGTTCTCTCCGCCGCCAGCTCCACCGATCAGGATGATCGACACAATGACGAGTGGAATCGTCTTGCCGATCTCGTGAGAAGCCTCAGGGTTTATGTGCGCGAGCAGACGTACGGCACCGACGACCACCGCTGCACCGAGCGCGATCTGTTCACCGGACCGATCATTCGTCGCAACGGTGAGGATAGCCAGTAGCGCGAAATACCAGAACACAAGTGCGAGGGCTGTTGTCACCAAGTAGCGCAGAATGGCTTCCCAGGTCACCGTCGGCTCGCCGGTCGACGCCTCGGCGAGTGCCCCCGACTCGTTCACCTGCCGAGTCTCGACTTGCTTAGTCCCGAGGTACAAGCGAGGTTTCTGCATCGAGTGGTAGACCCACAGCAGTATCCCCATCAGGATGCACAGGGACACCACGCCGAACAACAGCTCAACCCAGCCGGTCGTCCACTCCGGGGCCGTCAAGAGTTGGGAGTCCGGCGCGACGTCGCTGACCAGACTCAACATGCCCACCACAGGTGAGTACCACACGAAGACTCGTTCAGAGGCGAGCACGACCGACAACACGCTGAGAGCCAGCGAATGCCGTCCATCAAAACAATTCGCGTGTCAACAGGAACCAAGATGCCGGTATCCGGCGTCCTAAGAGTGGCGCAGACTGCGATGCACTTTGAGTAACCATTTGGTGACTCAGCGCATTGAGATGAGCGCCACACACCGGGATAGGTTCACTCGCTGCACCAGCGGGCAGAACTACAAAGGTAGCCGGATCCGGGGGGAATCGGTTACCACGCAGGCCGACGCCGTGAGTCGTTCGGGGGGACTGATTCCAGCGTCGGCCGCGTCCCGGGGCAGAGGCCGGTGACCGAGTATCTCGGCCCAGCCCGGACGCACAAGCGGGGTAAGTAGGGCACCAGGCCCTCCGACCAACGAGTCGGCGTCTGGTGCCCCATCTCAATTCTTAGGTCTGCACTCTCAGGTTCTGCATTCTCAGGTTCTGCATTCTCAGGTTCGGCGTGGCTAGGTTTTGCGTCGGCTAGTTCCGGCTCGACTAGCTCGCTGCCAACAGGTCAATGACGAATACGAGTGTCTTGCCTGCCAACTGGTGGCCACCCGATTCGCCATACGCCAGGGCCGGCGGGATAACGAGTTCGCGGCGTCCACCCACTCGCATACCGGGGATTCCTTCTTGCCAGCCTGCAATCAGCCCGTTAAGCGGGAAGTTGATCGATTCCCCCCGATCCCACGAAGCGTCAAATTGCTCGCCGGTCTCGAACTCGACACCCACGTAGTGAACGGTCACTTGCCCGCCTGCGACGGCTTCGGCACCGTCCCCCACCACAAGGTCTTTGATCACTAACTCTGTCGGCGGCTCGCCGCCCGGGAACTCAATCTCTGGTTTCTCCATAAGGACATCGTTACAGGCGACCAACACCGGTGTCCCTGTGGGATTCTCTTCACGTGACACGTTGGCTGTACGGACTCGGGCGCGCCTGCGCCCTCCGAGGTCGGCTCGTCATTGCCGTTTGGATCCTCGGCGCGCTAGCAATCATGGGCGCGAACGCGCTGATCCCCGGTGCGTCGGTGGAATCGTTCAGCCTGCGCGGAACCGATAGCGCAACTGCCCAACAACTTCTTGGCCAGGCCTTCCCGGGAACATCCACCGAGGCAAGTCCGCTGGTGCTATCCAGCGACACCCTCAATCTAGGTGAGGGGAAAGGCAAGACCGACGTCGATGCCATAGCCGACTCGGTCGCTGCCCTGCCAGCAGTTGCCAGCGTCACGACTCCGACAGATCAGCCGAACTTGCTGTCCCAAGACGGGCGCGCAGCCATCGTGCAAGTCGTTGTCACCGACCAATCTGCCGGTAACGACAGTGTTGCTGGCGAAGTCTTCGACACCGCCAAAGCTGCCGCTCCACCTGAGATAACCGTAGATATTGGCGGAATCCTCGGTTCCCAACTCTCCACCCCGGATACGCGCTCATCTGAGGCTGCCGGACTACTCGTCGCGCTCATTGTGTTGTTCTTCGCGATGCGACGGGCCTGGGCGGTGGCGTTGCCGCTCATCAATGCGATCGTCGCCGTCGGAATCGGTCTGGCCGTTATCGGTCTCCTGGGACGAGTTGTCTTCATCCCGGATGTCGCGCCGACCTTGGGCACCATGCTCGGCCTCGGGGTGGGGATCGACTACGCACTGTTCCTCGTCACGCGTCACCGGAAACTGCTTGCGCAGGGCTACAGCGTGCCCGACGCGGTCGGTCGTACGGCGGGTACAGCCGGGGCCGGAATGGTCTTCGCCGGCGGCACGTTGATTGCCGCCGTTGTGGGATTGACTCTGACCGGCATCAGCTTCCTGGCCTGGCTTGGATACGCGGCCGCCATCGTCGTCGCCATCGCCGTATTCGCATCGCTGACGCTCCTGCCGGCAATGCTCGGCGTACTCGGCCATCGCGTGATGCCGAAGAACGCGCAGATCATTGACGAACATGACAACGATGAACTCGACAAATCGTGGTGGGCCCGATTAGCAACAGCAGTCACCAACAAGCCGTGGACGTTTGCAATTAGCTCAACAGTTCTCTTGCTGATGCTGGCGACCCCCACGCTCAGCCTGGAGCTCGGCCACAGCGATGCCAGCGACCTCCCTGAATCGACTGTCTCGCGTCAGGCGTATGACGCGATCGCGACTGGTTTCGGTCCCGGTACGACCGCACCCCTGGCCGTCGTCAGCCAGATGTACACGATCGCCACGGCGCCCGAGGGCGTGACCGGACCCGGAGACCCCCGCACTCAGGACCCCCGACTCACTACCCTGGCTGCCGACCTAGAAGCAACTCCCGGAGTGGTCCGCGTCGGCTCCCCGATTGTGTCCACTGATGGTGGCGTTGCTGTCATCCAAGTAATTCCGGAGTGGAACTCTGCCGATCCACAAACCGCCGAGTTGGTCCAGCGGATACGCAATGACGTGATTCCTGACGCGACGACCGGGGAGGGGATGTCGTCCTACGTTGGAGGCGTCACGGCACTGATAACCGACCTGTCGGAGCTCATCGCTGCCCGCACGGTTGGGTTCATCGTCGGCGTCATCGTGTTGTCATTCGTCCTCCTGATGCTCGCCTACCGATCCCTGCTCATCCCGTTCAAGGCCGCGATGATGAACCTCATCTCGATCGCGGCCGCGTACGGAGTCGTGACGGCTGTTTTCCAATGGGGGTGGGGAGCGAGCCTAATCGGCGTGGACGCGCCCGTTCCGATTGAGTCCTACGTGCCGATGATGATGTTTGCCGTCCTTTTCGGCCTGTCCATGGACTACGAGGTATTCCTACTGACGGCCTTCCGAGAACACTGGGAACGAACAGGCGATATGCACATCGCGGTCCGACGGGGGTTGGCCGACACTGGTCGGCTTGTCACCTCGGCCGCGCTCATCATGGTCGCGGTCTTCGGCAGCTTCATCCTCAGCGACAACGCCACCGTGAAGATCTTCGGTGTGGGCCTGGCGACGGCAGTGCTTGTCGACGCGACGATCGTTCGCTGTCTGCTCGTGCCCGCAATCATGGTGCTCGCTGCTAAGGGAACCTGGTGGTTACCGGCTTGGCTGGACCGACTACTGCCCCAGCTCCATGTCGAGGGTGATCCAACGGCACTCAGCGATGCTGCAACCCAGGACAACACTCGGAATAGTGAACAGAGGCCGGCAATCCTGCACCGGCCAGTGCTCGTCATCGGCACAGTCCTCGGCGGGCTCCTCGCGTGGGTACTCGTTTCGAGCCTCCCAGGTTTACCCATCGATGCGAGCACAGCGATCGCTATGTCGGCGGTACTTGGCGGCGTCGCCGTCCTCCTCCCGGCAACCGCGACGGGAGCAACCGCGAATCGACCGATGCGGGCACTGGGCTATTCGATTGGGGTGCTGATCGGGCTCATCGTGATCGGCATGCTGTCACTGTTCATCCCGCCGGTCCAAGCCGAGAACGGAGCAATCACCGCCTGGTCGATTGTGCTCGTCGGCCTACTCGTTGTCCTCGTAGTCGGACGGACGCTCGCATTGCCGATGCTGCTCGGCGCGATCAGCACGGCGCTGGCACTTGCCTTACTCGCCACTAGCGCACCGGATTCGTTGACCTTGATCCTCGTGACCCTGGTGCCTGCGCTGATCACCGTGATGGTCGCCAGTATTGTCGTGGGCATCGTGCCACGCTCTGCAGATCGTCCTGAGCCGTTCACTACTGAGGGAGACGGGCGAGACCGCCAGCCCGTAACCGCTGGCGCGATCCACAACGACGACCTCATCCCAACGCTCAATATGGATGACCAACCCCCCAATGACCCTCGGAATCGACCATGAGGCGTCGTCACGGACCGCTGGCCGCAATCGCCGCAGCCGTCCTCCTGCTGGTTACTGCCGCGCCGGGACTCGCGGCCGAAGACGAGGCGCCGACCTCACCTCAACCACCACTAGTCAACGAACAACTCGTCACAGCGAGCCTCGATCCTTCCGGGTTACCCGTCCAAGCCCAACTGTTCAATCGCGTGGTCGCAACGGACTTGTCCGTGGACTCAGTGACGGCCACTACCTCGACCGTGGACTTGCGGTATCTAGACCGAGCAGGGGCGCCGCAGGTCGACGGCACAACGGTGACCTACCCAGTCGGTGGACCGGGGCAGACCTCAGCGTCCACGCAAGCCTCCTTCGACAAACCGCTGCCGGTCGCATTCCACGCCGAATACGCGACCAGTGGTGAGGGATCCAAGGGGATCAACCCAAACATGGTCACTGGTCGCAATGGCGACCTCGCCATCACGTACACGGCCACGAACACCAACGTGGTGAATCAACCGATCACCTTCACCAATGCTGCCGGGAAGCAGAAGACCCAGGAGCAACCAGTCTTTGCCCCATTCGTCGGAACGGTGATCGCCACCCTGCCTCGTGGTATCGACTTGCGTGATGCCGGGACCGCCGTCGTCAGCACCACGACTGAAGGCCTCACCGCCCTGCAGTGGAACCTCGTCCTCTACCCCCCGATGGGTAGCTTTCAGCAGGTCATGACCTTCCGGATCAGTGGTAACGATCTGATCGTGCCAACGGTCAAGATGGAGGTTATCCCGGTCACTAATGGCCAGGATCCGGCCATTGGATTCACCGCCAACTTACTGAGCGAGTCAGTCTCGGGAAGCGCGCAGCTCGCCGACGGCCTCACCGAGTTAGATGACTCCACGCTGCAGCTAGCCGCCGGAGCGCAGGAGTTGGCAGCCGCCCAAACCGAGGTGGCCGCGGGTACTACGTCAGCTGCCGAAGGTTCGGCCGGCATCGCGTTCGGCGCTGGCCAGCTCGCGAAAGGCCTCGGCGACATCTCAGTCGGTTTAGACGAACTCGCTGGTCCCAATGGGCTCCCAGCGGCCGTCGACGCAACAGCGCAACTGGCGGACGCAGTGAGCGATATCGCCGACATCATTGGTAGAGCCAGCGATCCGCCGATCAGCACTGATCCGCCGTACCCGCCCAAGGTCACGCTCGTTCAGGCCTCGCGCGCCTCCCAAAAAAGCGCCAACCTCTTGCAGCAGGTCGCGGCCTCGGCAGCCGCAGATGATGCCAGCGCCGTTGAGGCCCTCACGACCGCCATTTCGAAGCTGTGCGTTCCGACCCCACAAGACGGCTGCGCCGAGCTCACGACAGCGCTCACCAAAGCGACGTCCGCTGGCGCCAAGTCTGCCAGAGTAGCGCTCGGCCTTAGGGTCCTCAATGAACAAGTACTTGCTCGCATTACCGCCGGATTGATTGGCGTCAGCACTGGCCTGAAGAGTGCCGAGAGCCAGAGCATCTACGGCGGACTTGACGAGCTGCAAGAGGCTCTTTCCAAGGCAGCCGGGGCAACTGAGGCCCTCGCTCTTGGCTCCCAAGTTGCCGTCGGCGGGGCCGACGATTTGTCAACGGGTACCGATGGACTTGCCTCCGGGCTCGCTGAACTTGCTGTGGGCTCCAACGGCATCGCTGAAGGTTCCCAGGAACTGTCCGGGGCCACCTCCCAATTGCAGGCGGAAGGAACCTCCCAGGTCCTGAGCCAGGTGATTGATTCCTCGACACAACCGGCACTCGCCGACGCCTATCTAGCCGCCGCAAGCAACCGGGCCAGCGATGCGAGTCCGTACCCACCGCCGACCGATGCGGTCGCACGAGTTGCGTACGTCTACTCCCTCGATCCGCCGCGTAGCGAGCCAGGGATCAGCCCGGCAGCGCTTGCCATCGCCGGAATCGTGCTAGCAGCGCTCATTTTGGTGATCGTGCAGCGCCTACGACGACCAGTTGATACGGCCGCCTGACCCATCACCACTGTGGATGGGCTCCGTCAACTGCGTGCCTTCAGCCGTGTGAACGCCCGCAGATGCTTCTGACTCGCAGACTCAAGGCGCTGAAGCACTGACGTCATCGCATCGCTATCAGATGCTGCAATCGTGTCCTTGAGGTCGGTGATATCTGTCTTCTCGATGATCACCCCCGCCTTCGCAGCCTTCTTAGCTGACTTCTTGACCTTCTTCGCCAGCTTGTCGTAGAACTGCTGGAGTTCCGGGCTTTGGAACTCTCCGGCTGCCGTGTTGGCAGTCGGATCAGGCAGACCGTAGCCGACTAAGAGTTGGCGGACAGAGGATTGATGCTGGGTCTCCGAGCGCGAAATGTTGGTGTACACCCGGTCGGGGTACAACGAGCTAGCCAGCACATAGATGTCGTGGGCAAGCTTCTCCTCTTCCACGAGGTAGGCCAGTTGCGCTGCTGTCTGTTCGCTTGCCGTGCCCAGCGATCCGGGTTCGATGGCTGTCGTCCGCGAGCCGCTTCCCATGCCTGAGCCTTGACCCTGGCGCTGTCCTTGGCCCTGGCGTTGACCCTGGCCCTGACCACGTTGGTTGCCAGACTGCATGCCGGGTCGGTCCCCTCGCGAGTTCGCCGCCGCCGTCGCGTTCCCTGGAACACCAGTGGAAACTGCTCCGCCCCCCGAGGCGACGCTGACACTCGACTGAACGGCAGGCGCGACAAAGGCCATAGTTCCGACGAGGGCTCCGATACCAACAAGTGCACCAACCGCTGCACCGGCCTTGCGCTTCTTCGAAAAACCATTAGATTGCCCAACGCCCTGTGAGCGCTCGTCCGTTGGGTACCCCGTACCTGATTCCGGGGACTGAGCTTGCCGATCCTGACCAGTCATTTTGACCGCCACCCTTCGCCTTGATTGATTACTTCTATTGTCGCGCAGATACCCCCCTGGGTATAGCAAATTGTGTACGGCAGACGTTAAGGAACCGATACAACACGATGAAGCCCGTTTAATTCTGCGACCGGAGGGAAGTACCGGAAGGAAATAGCAGCCCGCTAATCCGCGAGCGAACCTGGTTTCGGCTGATCAAATGCCTTTCGGGCCAACTCATCTTGGACGGCGTGGGGGAGTTTGGCCATCGCTGCAGCGGCGTGGGACTTCGAGCCTGTGAGATACCGATCTTTGGGCTTTTTTGTCGTCAATGCCTCAAGAATTGTGGCAGCGACTCCCTGCGGCGAACTACCTGAGGCCTGCGTTTGTTTGCCCGCCTTTGTCGCGTGGGCGAATGAATCGCCGTATAGCTGCGATTGTTCTGGGGTGAAGCCAGCGAGCACCTGGTCGATCATGTGCCCGGTCGTCTCATCGGCACCGGTAGAGATCAATCCCGGTTCGACTAGGACGACCTTGATTCCCCAGGGCGCGAGCTCCTGCCGGAAGGTGTCATTGATCGAAGCGATGGCGGACTTGGACAACGACAATGCTCCGAAGTACGGCGGGGAAACCCGGTCAGCGATCGAGCCGATGAAGATGATTCGCCCCTGGGCTTTTCGAACGAGAGGTAGGAGCGCTTGAGTAAGTGCGACCTGTCCCAGGACATCGACCTCGAACGAGAAGCGCAGTTTGTCAATCGGCATTGTTTCCAACGGGCCGGGTATCCCGACCCCAGCAATATTCGCCAGGCCGTTGAGGCCACTGTCGCCAACGTGCTCTGACACCACCTTCGCTACGGCCGCGACCTGTTCAGCGATCGTGATGTCGAGGTGAACCGCCGTCAACAAACCCGCCGCGACAGGGCTCGTCTGCCCAACGACAGGAGAGGTTCTATCCCCTGCGAATACATGCCAGCCTGCTGCCAGCGCCGCGTCCATCGTGGCCTTGCCGATCCCGGAAGACGTACCAGTAATCACGACGTGCTGATGATCGCAGTCCACAGCGTCTGCCCCTACTCAAGAGTCAATCCCGGGTTATCTCTGTACAACGCTCCAGAGCCTGCCACCAGGGCGCGACTCGAGTCATTTCGAGCGAGTACTCCACACCCGATCGAGTCGCACGATGGATGAGCAGTTGCCTGAGGCCACGGCGGTCGCAGTCCGCGCAACACACTGGCGACGTTCCCTTCGTAACATGGGGCTACTCGAAGTGGTTCCACGGTCCGATGTCTCAGCAAATGCTGGACGAACGCATCGGATCTGACAAGCCAATCATCATTTGGGAACGCTTATTTCATCAGGTCTACGTCAATAGCGCGGGAATGGATTGGTTGGGAATCCGCAGCGCTGCCGATCTCCCGAACCTACCTGGCATCACTGAACAGGTAGACCTAGATGGGGGCCATTTCTTTGAAGCTGGACTTGACGCCGCCTTCCCCTCGATCCAGGCGACGTTCCCAGTGTTTCGGTGTCGGTGAACAATCAGTTCGCCAAACCGGCGTGTGTGATCAAGGTTGATGCCAAGTCTGGGAAGCAGCGCATCAAACGCAACGGAATCACCGTGCTTGTCAAGAAGGCAACGACATCGAAGGATTGCAAGATTCGAGAGGGTGCGCGTCCGGACAGGGACAAGATTGTCTGCAAGGTCAATCGGTCGGCCAATCGAGGTGATCTTGTCTACTGCCTCCCGAAGATTGGCGCGCGAGGGAGAATCGCTGTTAGGACCCTCGGATACAAGGGGCTGCGCGTGACCGCGACCCTCAAAGCGGAACCGAAGAAGTGGGCGAAGGCGAAGAAGTCGACAGGCACCTGGAGCCGGACCTGGCGAGTCCGCTAGCAAGGAGCACGGAGGCCAAGACAGCACCTCTCTAAACGGCAGCGCCCGGCAATAGGGTCTCTAGCGTGCCCACCTTCAGGCCTACTCCCCTGCTCGATAGAGTGTGCGCGGCATGAAACAGACGGTTGAACCCCAACTGGTTGCAGTTGGGTCTACGCTCACGCCCCGGTAGCTCAGTCGGATAGAGCGACCCCCTCCTAAGGGGTAGGCCAGCGGTTCGATTCCGCTCCGGGGCACAGCAGTTTTTACTTCGTTAAACGCCGTCAGTTCCTTTCCGACGCCATCCCGGCGCCGTGCTGACCTCCGGATTTAGAAGATCTCGGAGATCATGCAGCGGACGGATCCGCCGCCGTACGCCTCGATCGTCTGGACGTCGCCGACGAGGATTTCGCTTGACTTCTCAATTTCAGCCTTCTGATCACCTGTCAGAACGTTGAACGTCGAATGAGTCATCACCGTGTAGTGCTGGTCGTTGCCGCCGAGTAGTTCAATCTCATGACCTGCGAAGTTGTCAATCTCCTCCTCGGATACGTCGAGGATCTCTCTACCGCCTTCGGTTAGCTCTTCGACTACCATTTTGCGCCCAGCCGGATCATCGATAGCCGCGAGACAGACGACCGCGTACTTCTCGCCGATCGCCATCATGACGTTGGTGTGGTAGATCGCGACTCGCTGTTCTCGATACGTCTGGAACCCGTGGAAGGCCACCGGCTTGAAACCGAAGTCCTTGCAGAACTGTCGGAACAACCCCTCATCGGCGCGTTTCGACAGGCAGCGGTCTTCGGCAAACATCGGCCGCAGAACCAGTTTGTCGCCTTCAAGCGAGACGAACCAGTTGTTTGGAAAGATGCTGTCGGGAGTGACGTAGACGGAATCGTCGTCCTGAATGACGTGGACGTTGATTCCTTTACTGCGTAGCTTGTCGACGAAGCTGTCGAACTCGATGAGCGCTTTGGCCTAAACGATGTCTGGCTTCTCCCCCAGGTTCTTCTGAAAGAAGTCGTTTGCGGCGGTCTCGGCGTTGAAGAAGAACGCAATCGGTCGAACCATGGCGATGTGTTTGGTGATTTGACGATGCATTGAATCAGCGTCCGAAACAAACGTATCAATCCACGGCAAGCATCGCCAACGGTGGAATGGGGCGAGCAGGAGTCGACCGTTTAGGGCATTCACAGTTGGATCCGGAACGACTACGGGATACCTTCGATCAACATCAACGTACCGATCGATCCTGGGGATCACATTGAACGCTGAAACTGCCGGAACGCCGACGACTCCTCGGCCCAACGTCAGCGTCCAGGACGCAGTTGCCGTAGCGGCAGCGTTGTTCAACCTCGGTGGCGCTTTTAAGGAACTGGGCAGTCAGCAGGACCGAAACTTTCGCATTGACGCACCAACCGGGCGTTACCTGCTGAAGTTCGCCAATCCCATGTTCAGCTACGACGAACTTGAGGTTCAAAACTACGCGATGGCTGCGCTCGCAGCCCACGGAGTCGCTGCACCCGTAGCGATCGGATCGGTCAACGGCTTCGTACTTGAACAGCTCAGTGAGGCTGGGCTTTACCTTCGGCTGACCTCATTTGTTGAGGGCGAGCCACTGACCGATGCGGGATACCTGGCACCGGAGGTCATCGGGGAACTCGGGAGCCTGTGCGCCCGAACCGTCTTGGCGTTCGCTGCGCTGGATCATCCGGGCCTGGATCGAACCCTGCAGTGGGATTTGAAGCGAGCTGACGCCGTCGTGGACTCCCTGGCTAGCTACGTTTCCGACGAGGGGCGACGGCGCCGGGTCACCGACGCAACCGCTGGCGCATGGGCGCGCATCACGGAAGTTCGCGACCAGTTGCGCGAGCGCCCCATCCACGGTGACCTTACCGACGACAACGTTGTCTGCACCGTCAGATTGGATGGTCGACTCCATCCGTTCGGAGTCATCGACCTTGGCGATGTTCTCCGATCGTGGCTGGTCGCCGAGATCGCCATCACCTGCTCATCAGTTCTGCACCACAACCCGACCGATCCCCTATCGATCATCCCAGCGATTCGCGAGTTCCATTGCCGCGTCCCCCTCACCAGGCCAGAAGTCCAGGCAATCTGGCCGCTCATCGTTGCGCGAGGTGCAGTGCTCGCGGTCAGCGGTGAACACCAGGTGGCAGTCGATCCGACGAATGAGTACGCCGTCAATAACCTGCCCCACGAGTGGACGGTGTTCGACGTTGCGACTTCGGTTCCCTCGCGCGTGGCCACTGAAGCGATCCTGCAGTCACTCGGGCTCAGCGAACCTGTGCTGCCGCCGAAGGAGACGAAACCGCTACTCGCTGACTTGTCGGGGAACTACGCCACCGCTGACTTCTCAACCGCCAGCGAGGCGTTGAACGACGGTGCCTGGATACGCCCAAATATCGAGGACGAAGTGTTCGCCTCGCTGGCATCTCGGGACGGCTACGTTGTCGCGCAATACGGCGAATTCCGGTTGACGCGTACAACCGAGAACTCGACCCAGGAACCGGAGAACTTCGCCCTGCACCTCGAGATCGCCCTGCCACGTAGCGCACAGCTACGCGCACCTCTTGCGTGCAGGGTGCTGGCGAGCACGAAGTCTTCCATCGTGTTGCGGGCACGCGACTACGACCTTTACCTCAACGGGATCAAACCGACTGTGGGAGTCGGCGACAAGCTGAAAGCTGGCGGGGTTTTCGCTGTACCCGTGCGTAGCCGCCGGGTTCGGGTGACTGCGCAAATTTGCACTGATCACGCTCTCACGCCACCTGCCTTCACGAATGCCTCACTTGCTAACGCTTGGCGGTCTATCTGCCCTGACCCGTCGCTGCTCTTGGGCATCGATAGTTCGCAGCAAGATAGTTCGCAGGAACACAGTGCGTCAAAAGACATGCTCGCGCGCAGAGGTCGAGTCCTGCCGTCAGTCTCACACCACTACTACAAGCAACCGCCGCATATTACCCGTGGCTGGCAAAGCCACCTCGTCGACAACACAGGTCGTAGCTACCTGGACATGGTCAACAACGTGAGCGCCGTTGGCCACGCCCATCCCGGCGTCGCCGACGCAGCCAGCAAGCAGTTACGGCTACTGAACACAAACTCGCGATTCCATTACGACGCGATCGTTGAATACGCCGAACGCCTCGCCGAACTCGCACCAGATCCACTCGACACCGTCCTGCTTGTAAACAGCGGAACCGAGGCCGTCGACCTTGCTCTGCAGATTGCCAATGCGTACACCGGACATCGACTCGCGGTCGCCCACGCCGAGGCATATCACGGCTGGTCGCTAGGTGCCGACGGCGTGTCAGCCTCACTCGCCGACAACCCAAACGCACTAGCTACCAGGCCAGCTTGGGCGCGATTCGTATCCGCGCCCAACTCGCTACGAGGTATCTACCCAGGCATGGCTTCAGCCCGGTCCTACGTCGCTGACGCTGCTGCGTTAATGGCGGGATGGAGTGCGGACGGCGGAATCGCGGCTTACATCAGCGAGCCGATATTTGGTAACGGTGGTGGGATCGTTATGCCGGACGGATACCTGGCCGGTATGTACGAGCTGACACGCTCTTACGGCGGCCTGTGTATTGCCGACGAGATCCAGGTAGGGATGGGTCGCCTCGGTCACTACTTCTGGGGATTCGAGCAGCAAGGTGTTGTGCCAGATGTCGTCACGGTCGCGAAGTCGATCGGTAACGGGCAACCGTTGGGAGCGGTCATCACTCGCCGCGATATCGCGGACGCACTCGCCCGCCAGGGCAACCTGTTCTCATCCGCGGGCGGTAATCCCGTCAGTTGCCGAATCGGTCTGGCCGTGCTCGATGCGCTCAATCACGAAGGACTCGTCGGGAATGCTGCCGAGATCGGCGACTACCTCCACCAACGGCTGATTGAACTCGCAGGACGCCACGAGATCATCGGAGCGGTCCACGGAATGGGGTTGTACCAGGGAGTCGAGTTGGTCCGTAGCCGCGAGACGTTGGAACCAGCGACGGAAGAGGCCGCACAGGTCTGTAATCGACTGTTGGAGCTGGGCATCATCGACCAGCCAACTGGTGATCGTTTCAACATCCTCAAACTCAAACCACCGATGTGCCTGACCACAGCAGACGTGGATTTCTATATCGACTCCCTCGATCACGTCCTGACCTACGGCTGGTAGCGCTGCGCACGGAGAAGGTCAGGTCGCTTGCCGCGCGGGCACTAGGCGACCGGAATGCGACCGGATAGGGACTGCGCGATGAGCCCGATGGCAACCAGTTCGCGACCGACAACGAGATGATCGGACTGCGCTGGCAACGGTGGAATGTCGGCGAGCTTCGGCACGAGCGAGTTACTTGCAAAGGCCGCAGCGACAGACTCCAGGTTTGCGATGACCGCGTCGCGCGTCTGCGACAAATCATCAGTTGCTGGGCCCCCACCCTCACTGCGGGAGTCGATATCGGACTTTGCGATTGCAGTGATCAATCCATACAGCCGCAAGACGTCAATCAACGTCGTCTGCAGTTGAGCAACCGTCTTTTCGGAACTCCCTGGTTCCCGCGAATACTCGTTAACCCGCTGGCCTAGCTCACTCGCCTGGCGGACCACATTATTGCGCTGATTCGTCACCACATCGCCATCCCCGGTTGATGCGAGTCGTAGGTACTCGGCGACGGCATGCAGTGATTGCGAGATCTCAACGGGGATCACCGCCTTCGCTCTTGTGGGCCACAGAACAAAGAGACCGAAAGCCACAAATGCAGCGGCTATCAAGGTGTCAAGGAATCGCCACACCCCCAGGTAGAAACCACCCTCAACAAGGAGGCCAAGCGCAGAGACGATGAAGACCGACGCACCTACAGCGAATGCCCACCACGTCACTCGTGTGAAGGCAATCATCAGGAACAGCGTGATGAATGTGGCGACCCCCAGACCGATAGGAACCGAGTCCAGCGTCACGCCGAGGACTGCACCAACGGCTGAGCCAGCCAGGGTTCCCAGCGCGTACGCCCGCAACCGACTCACTGATCCGCCAAGGTCCGGCTGCAACATGATGTTGATTCCGATCGTGATGAAGAAGCCATCGGGGATATCAAAGTATTTGTAGAGCGCCGTTGCCAACGACATCAGCGTGACGTACCGAAAGAGGTGGCGACGCAAAGGTGTGTCGTAGCGCAAATTCGCGACGAGCTTCTCCCACGGTGAGGGACCCAGGATCGGTCGGAAGGCCGGTCCTGGAGCGTTCATGTTCTCTACCTCAAGCAGCGAGACGACGGCTCTGCGCAGATGACGTAGGATCGCCAAACCAACCTGTTGGTATTCGGGTTGCGCCATGATCTCGGCAAGCAGATTGTCGATCGCGGCGGTCGCCTTACCAATTCCTACGTCATGGAGTCCTGGCGACTCAAGCGAACGTGCAACCCCCTCTGACATATCCGCAATGGCTGCATACATTTTGCGAGTCTTCTCCGTAAGCGGCTGATTCTCGCTGCGACGTACATCCTGGAACGTCACTAAAGCTCTGACAATCGTGGCATCTTGCTCGAGGTAGGCCTCGATAAGTTTGCGGGTGGCGCGACGACCGGAGTAGCGCGCATCCAAGTAAGTCTCACGCTGGTTCTGAATGAATGCCATTCGTGTTTGCGAGATGTCGACATCCAACGCCCCATCACGACACTGGCGAGAAAGTATCGCGCACTCACGATAAAGCTTCGCCACAGCCAGCAGCGGGTTGTGGCTCCGGCCGATTGGCACCATGACCAGCATTACAGCCATCGTCGCTATGCCCCCAACGAGTGATGCGATCGCCATATTTTTCGCGGTCTCATAGTCTCCGGGCGTCCCCACGGCGAACAGCGCTAGGAACATGACGACGAGGCCCTTTTTTGCTCCTGCGGGTCCGGCGACTGCAGCCAATGACGCGCCCGCGCCTAGTACCGCAGTCACAATGACAGCTCCGAGTATCGTCCCACTCGCGATCATTGCCATGAAGGTGGAAAGCCCTGCGATCAGAGTCAATACCCCGGCACCGGCGAACCGTCGGGTGAGGCCGTAGGCGTCATCACAAAAGGACACGATCCAACCGACAAATCCGGCTTGAATTCCGAGTGCCAACTGATCTGTGCTAAAGCCGACAAGGAGAAAGCACACCCAAACCAGCGCACCGCGGAATCCCTGCCCGAAAGCAGGCTTCAGCTTCGTGACTTCGAAGAACTCGCTGGCGTTTTTTGGCACTACATGACGCTATCGGTAAGTCGAGCCGCATTGCGCTCTACGCGACACAGCGGCTGAGCTCTAGATGTACTCGAAGATAACCATGGCGGCGATGATCGCAATCAGAATGATCGAGATCCCGACATCGGCGCCGACTCGCAGCGCAGGCGTCAGCTTTCGTTGGATTCCCGGCCCAAAGTTCCCGTCGAGGATATTGACCCGCGTTAGCGAGAAGAACACCAACGTGGTCGTGACGGTGATGAGCAGGCACCATGGGCACAGAGCGCCGATAACGCTAAAGGACTGCCAGAACAACCAGTAGGCGAAGACGAACCCGATGGCATAGACGCCTTGCGCCACCAACATGTACCAGCGCGGGAACTTCACACCGCCGAGTGCGGCCACCGCGACGGTGATGACGACGGCCTCAGCGATCAGGCCCAGGAATGCGTTGGGGAAACCGAGGACTTCGGACTGCCAGGAGACCCCAACCGCCCCACAGGAAATCTTCGCCGAGATATCGCAGGAGAACACCGCATCAGGATTCGCCGCCAGGGTGACGGCTTCGATGGAGAGAACCAGCGATGCGACCAGTCCGATTGCGCTCGAGATGAGCATCTCCAAGAACGCTCCGCGGTGCTTCTCTTGCGGCTGCGGCTGCGGCTGCGGCTGATCAATCTCACGGTCGGTCACACTGCCAGTCATGGGGTGCAGCCTGCCACACTCCGGCGCGCGATCCTCGCTCACATCCGACTCGCTACAGCAGGTGCGCTAGGAGAAACTGATTACATGGAATCTGTCGACCCGGTGAACCTGATTGGATTCATGGGTTCCTGGTTCGACAACATCGACATCAATACCAACTGGGCTGTCTACTTCTTCATCCTGCTACTGGTACTGGTTGGGGTCTGGTGTTGGCGCCGTGGCCGTAAACACAAGCGCTGGTACTTCTGGCCGCTACCCCTGGTCCTCCCGATCCTGCTGCTCGGAGCATTAGCGAGCGTGAACGTCTACTTCGGGCTATACAACCGTATGGGCGACCTTTACGATGCGTACCCATTTCCAACGGCCAGCGTCGAGGAAGTCCAGCGTGCTGACGGCCAATACACGCTTGGAATCTCGGTGCAAACGGAGATCCCTGGTACGAAGAGCGGGATTGATGCCTCCGATGCACTCATCTGGTTCCCGCCGCAGTACTTCCAACAACCGCAGGTCAAGTTCCCCGTGGTGTACCTAGTTCCAGGAACCCCAGGGAGTTTCACGGACTGGGCGCTGGGCGGCAACGCGATCCGAACAGCGCAGACCTCAGCGGCCGCCGGGAAGCCGACGATCATCGTGTCACCAAGCCCGTCCTACACCGAACTAGATGACACCGAATGCGTGAATGGCGCCCAGGGAAACTGGCAGGACTACTTAGCCCAAGACGTCCCCGACTACGTAAACAGCACCTTTCGAACAATGACGGGCCCGAAGAACCAAGCAATCGCGGGGCTATCAATGGGTGGCTATTGCGCGCAGATCATCTCGCTTCGGAATCCGACGGAGTTCGGGATCTTTGGCAACTTCTCTGGCTCAACGATGCCGACCTACGACGATGGAATGGCGGCACTGTTCGGACCGATACCGGATCTGGACGAGACCGTCAATACCTACACCTCAACGTGGGTGATCCAGAACCAGCCGCAATCCCGAACTGTCACGGGTCAGGTGTACATCGGCGCCCAGGATGACGACGACCTGATCAGTGACGAACAAGCGTTCGTAAAGGCGGCGAAGGCGCTCGGAATGGACGTCGAGTTCATCACCTTCGATGGCGCCCACTCGTTCTACTTTTGGACGACCGCGTTCGAGAAGTGGCTGCCGTGGGCACTCCCGCAGATGGGGTCACCCAGGTAGTTTGCGGGTGCTAGCTTGCGGGTGCTAGTTGGAGGGTGCTAGCTGGAGAGTGCCAGGTGGCGAGTGCGAGGTGGCGAGTGCGAGGTGGCAAGCGTCAGCGCGGGCTGAAGCCGGGACGCAGCGGCATTGCCGAGAACCCCTGCGCGTCACTGTTGACGCCGAGGAACTGGTGCAGCTGAATGATGTTGTGGATGAAACCGAACTCGGAGGTGGCCATATATAGGCGCCAAACGCGAGCCTTCCGAATCCCGACCTCGGCGACCGCCTCATCCCAGTGATTCTCCAGGTTCATTCGCCAGGCGTTGAGGGTCATCGCGTAGTGCTCGCGAATGTTCTCCTCATGGCGAACCTCCCAACCGGCGGCAGTCATCGCCGTCATGACCTTTGCTGGTCCGGTTAGTTCTCCGTCGGGGAAGATGTAGCGGTTGATGAAACCGTTGCGATGGTGGACTTGCTGGTTGTCATCGAACCGAGTGATCGAGTGATTCAGTAGCCGAGCTTGGGGCCGAGCCTTGCTGCGCAGGAACTCGAAATACGCCGGATAGTTGTCCTCACCAATGTGCTCGGTGAGCCCAATCGATGAGATAGCGTCGAAACCTGATTCCGGAACGTTGCGGTAGTCGCTGAACCGAACCTGCGCCTGCTTCTCTAGACCCTGCTCGATGATGGCGTGCTGCGCCCATTGCGCCTGAGATTCCGAGAGCGTGACGCCGATCGCTTCAACGCCGTAATGCTGGGCAGCGTGGCGGACCATGCCGCCCCAGCCGCAGCCAACATCAAGCAGGCGCATCCCTGGCTTCAGGTCGAGCTTTCGGCAGACGAGGTCAAACTTCTCGTCTTGCGCTTCTTCCAGACTGTCGTTCTCATCGTTGAACACAGCGCAGGTATAGGCCATCGACGGGCCCAGTACCCAGCGGTAGAAAGTGTTGGACACGTCGTAGTGGTGTTTGATCGCATCGGCATCGCGGCCCTTGGAATGGCGCCGTCCGCCGAGTTTGGTCTCCTCCGGTGGAACGTCACGTCGGTGCAAAATGTCGGCATTACGGAAGAAGGACGGCGCAAACGCGCGACCGATCTTCAAGCGCGTGGGCCAGGTAATAGTCGCGGGACGGACGTGGGACAGCGCTTGGAAGAGGTCAACGATGTCGCCAACAATCTCCACCTCACCAGCGACGTAGGCGCGAGCAAGACCGACCTCGCCGGGGTGAGACATGACAAGATCAACCGCTCGCTCGGAACGGACTTCTACTCTGACCGGTGAACCGGGAATGCCTGCCTTACTCCCGTCGTACGCGAGGAATTCGACGGGTGCATCCGGCCCCGCAATTGCTTCAAAAACCTCGCCCAGCTTCATTTAACCCCTCACATCGTCCACTTTTGGCCTGCCGCAGAAACGACCCAACAGACTGCGATTCCCCGATTCAGCCTAGCGACGTTGCACCACCTTTGCGAATAATGGCGTGAGACGATTCTGTGGGTCGTACAACTTTTTGATTCTCCGGTACTCATCGCCGCCATATAGTTCGTCGAACTCGTCTTCTGGGTAGAAGGCACTTGAGTACAGCGACTTGTGGCCGTCGAGTCGGGTGACCGCTTGCTCGATTCGGCGATTAACAGTGCCTGCTGCAGGGTCGATGCCGGGAGGCAGCGGGACGGTTGACCAAAAGCCGACGTTGACGTAGGTGAGGTCCGGATTCATGTCGTAGAGCGGCCAGCGGGTGTGGCCATTGCGAGATCGCAACGGGCAGACCCAGATCGGGGAGATACCGACCTCGCGGTGGAAGAAATCCAAGAACTCAGCCAGGTGTTCGACCGGGACCTCGACGTCTTGAATGACGTCCTCGCGTAGTGGCCGCTTCATCAACCGTGACTGTTTGCCGCTGACGTCGAAGCGGCGAGCGATCGCGATGATCTTCCAATAGACATCGGAACGTAGTTTCGGCTTGGGCCACAGCGCACGAACCAGCGGAATCTGCGCGCCGAACGCGCGTGAACACCAGAACCAGTCGGTGTCCCAGCGCCAGATGTAGTCGCGCGCGGTGAGTACATCTGCCGCCCGCTGTTGAATCGACCGGTAGAAGACCTTCATCCCGGTGTAGTCGCTGGGTTCGGAGTAGCCAGAAGGCAGCGCGTCGGTCCACGTGCCCAAGGTGAGGTACTGCTCGTTCGGACTAAATACCGTCCCATCGAGGAAGTCGACTGTTCGGCCGTCGTACGCCCGATCAGCTGTGATCTTCGTGATGGCAGAGGCCAACGCATCGGCGCAGGAGTACCTCACATGGCGAACCGCAACGTAGGTCTTGACGGGCATCAATGCGATGCGCAAACGTAGCGCGTACCCCAACGATCCATAGGAGTTCGGGAACGCTAGATAGAGGTCACGATTGGGATCATCTGGCGCAGACGTGACCGTGACGATCTCGCCACTACCGGTCAAGACGTCCATCTCCAGGACGGACTCGTGCGGTAACCCCTCGCGGAACGACGATGACTCGATGCCGAGCCCCGTCACTGCTCCACCGAGCGTGATCGTCTTCAATTGTGGGACAACGAGGGGCATCAGGCCGTGCGGCAAGGTGGCATCGACGAGGTGCTCGTACGTCGTCATGCCGAGGACGTCGGCGGTCTGACTTTCGGTGTCGACGGCAAGGACGCCGTCGAAGGCGGCCACATCTAGTCCGGGGCTGTCAACGTTAGTGCGGGTACGAAACAGGTTCGAGGTCTTCTTACGCAGCCGCACCGCACTACCCGCCGGAATCGCGTCGTACTGGCCGCGCAGTCTGTCGACGAGTTGGACATAGCGGGTCTGTGCCGTTGCTGCCTGGTCTGCAAATGCCACGCGATCACCCTAGGGCGATCTGGCCTCCGGACGGAACCTGAGCACTAAACTCTTACCAGCGTGCGCAGATCGGCTGGGACATATTCTGGGACATATCAAGCAGATACTGACTAGGACATATTGAGTGGGTAGGAGTTCTCGAATCCGCCGTCAGCGACGATCGTTGCACCCGAGATGTAGTCACCACCGGGGGAGATCAAGAAGGCAGCCAACGCCGCAACATCGTCAGCCGCTTGCAGGCGACCTGCGGGCATCGCCTCGCCCATCTGGTCTGGGTCCAAGCCGTAGCGCTCCCAGGCTTCGGTGTGCACAATCCCAGGGGCGATCGACGTGAGCCGGATTCCGTAGGGCCCCCATTCGACGCCGAGCATGCGCGTCAGCGACTCAACTCCCGCTCGGGCGGCTGAGGAATGCGACATCCCAGGAATCCCTCGACGCGGAGTCATCGTGATCGACACGACCTTGCCGTACTTGCGCGGAATCATCGAACGCCTCGCGACCTGGGTCGTGACGTACCACGTCGCATCCAGATTCAGCCGAGTTACGGCGCGGAATCCGTTGTAGGTGATGGACTCAGCCGGTGCCAGGAACTGTCCACCCGCGTTATTGACCAGGACGTCGATGTACTCATGCTCCGCGAGGACCGTGTCTAGAAGTGCGTCCACGTTCTCGGGCTCGCGGATATCGCAGGGCACGGCGAGTATCGGGTGCTCGTATCCGGCTTGCGCACCTAGCGATGCAGTCTGGGCAAGCTCCGCCTCGCGCCTACCGGTCACCGCGACCTTGGCACCGAGTCGAGCCAACAGCATCGCGGTCGCGCGTCCGATGCCGCTGCCGCCGCCAGTAACGAGGGCGCTGCGTCCCTGCAGACATCCATCAGCGAGTGCGGCAAGGGCAGAGGGATTCGTGGGTATCGTCACGGCAATCAGGGTAGCGGTGCGCCCAAGCTGACTTTCGCCGGTTGATTTGTCGAATTAGCTGCGTATGTGGATGCGGGACGTGTCGGAGTCGCGCGGTCGAGGCGTGCGGTCAAGTAATGCGGTCGCGTAATGCGGTCAAGTAATGCGGTCGCGTAATGCGGCGCAGATCCGTCAACTCCACTCCACTAGGCGCGACCTTCTCCGTCACTGTTGATCGTGGACCGTCTCTCATGGCCTGGTGAGGGTGAGGTCGTCGTTGGCGTTTCCGGTGAGGGTGAAGCCTCGTTCGTGGACGGTGTGGTGGTGGTGTCGGCACAGGCCGGCGAGGTTGTTTTGGTCTGTGGCTCCGCCGTTGGCCCAGAAGATGAGGTGGTGGATTTCTTGGATGGGGGCGTCGCAGTCGGGGAAGCGGCAGTGTTCGTCGCGGAGTTCGATGGCTAGGCGTAGGGCGGGGTGGAT
>Ga0209390_10002434_pt1 | contig 32709 bp, 30 predicted proteins | sample BON01_FD_187212 | JGI IMG/M metagenome (GOLD analysis project Ga0209390, IMG submission 187212) | Freshwater microbial communities from Lake Bonney liftoff mats and glacier meltwater in Antarctica - BON-01 (SPAdes) (version 2) | ecosystem: Environmental > Aquatic > Freshwater > Ice > Glacier...
TTGACTTCTTGAGGTAATGATTCGGCTACGGGACAATTAGGAGACGTTAGCGTCATTAATATTTTAACCTCACAATCTTCATTCACAAACACATCGTAAATCAACCCGAGTTCGTAAATATCAACAGGTATTTCTGGATCATAAATTGTTTTTAAAACACGAACAATTTCTTCACCTAGTTTTTCAGTATCTATATTTTGTTCAGACATGATTTTGAGAATTTTGTGATAAGTTTAGAGCAATTGCATACATTTTAATTTGTTTTATCATACTAACTAGACCATTTGCTCTATTTGGCGATAAGTGTTCTTTTAACCCAATAACATCTATAAATTTTGAATCAGCTTTCATAATTTCTTCTGGAGATTGACCACTAAATACACGAATTAGAATTGCAACCATTCCTTTCGTTATAATTGCATCGCTATCGGCTGTAAAAACAACTTTTTTGTCATACAATTCTGAGTACAACCAAACCCTACTCTGACAGCCCTTTATTAATCTGTCGTCGGTTTTGTATTGCTTGTCAATCAATGGTAAATGTTTCCCCAAATCAATCAGGTGCTCATACTTACCTTCCCAGTCGTCCCCGAATAGCTCAAATTCTTCTATTATTTCGTTTTCTATGTCTGCTATCCTCATCTTAATATTTTAATTATTGAAATGTTTTAGAAATATTTTCTTCAACATATTCACGCAAAGCTTCAATTTTTATAGTGTCTACAACTTCTGAAGCAAACGCGTGCATCAATAATTTTTTAGCATTTATTGTACCTATCCCACGTGCACGTAAGTAAAATATTTTCGCTTCATCCAACTTACCTGTAGTTGATCCGTGTGAACATTTTACATCATCAGCATAAATTTCTAATTGCGGTTTTGTATTTATTGTTCCCTCTTTGCTTAGTAAAATATTTTTGTTTGATTGAAATGCATTTGTTTTTTGCGCATCTTTTCTAACAAATATTTTTCCATTAAAAGTAGCGGCTGACTTTCCGTCAATAATACCTTTGTAAAGCTCATTGCTATTGCAATTTGGCTTCCGGTGATCTACCACAGTGTGGTTGTCTACTACTTGGTTTCCAGCAGTTAAATACAATCCGTTCAAATGCGATTCAATATGTTCATCATCTAACACTAAAGTTAAATTATTACGAACCAACGAACCACTCAATGTAAAGGTATGGGTAGAAAATACACTTTGTTTTTGTTGAATTACTTGTGTGGTATTCACTAAATAACCCAACTCTTTTTCGTCTTGAATTTTATAATGATCAACAATCGCATGCTTATCGATTACAATTTCTGTTAATGCGTTGCTAAATATTTTTGCTTTAGAATCCACCGTTTCAAACGATTCGATAATTTTTGCTTGCGCATTTTCGTCAATGACGATTAAATTTCGCGGATTAATAATGGTGTTTTTGAATGCTGTTGAAATGTGAATGATGTGAATGGGTTTTTTAATTATTGCGTTTTTTGCAATATGAATAAATACACCGTCTTTTGTCATCGCCGTATTTAATGCAATAAACGGATCCGTTTTTACATCCGCGTATTTTGCATAATGTTTCTCAAAAACAGGAGAATTGCTTTTTTCAGCATCGACTAAACTACATATGGTTAACCCTCTTGGAAGGTTCTGCAAGTTCGATAATCCTTCAACAAAAATACCGTTCTCTATAACTACAACATAGGCATCTTTCAAAAATTTCAAAGGCTCAATTTCCGCATCACTACAGTTTTTATTTGTCGAGAAATCAAATTCGCCTTTCAGCATCAAATCTACCCGGATATATTTATATTCTTCGTGCTGTCGTGTTGGAATACCTTGTTTGTTAAAGCTTTCCATAGCCTGATCACGAAGCTGTGTATCGCCAAATAAAAATAATTTGGAGGTCTCAAATTCAAAAATTAACTTATCTTTTATCGTACTGGTCTTTATAACTGTTTCCATTTCGTTTGTCAAATAAATTATGCTTCTACTACTTCTTTAATAAAATCATATCCTTTTTCTTCTAGCTCTAAAGCCAATTCTTTTAATCCTGATTTCACAATTTTTCCGTTGTATAATATGTGAACAAAATCAGGTATAATATAGTCCAACAACCGTTGATAGTGTGTGATAATAATGGTTGCATTATCTTCTGATTTTAATTTATTTACTCCGTTGGCAACAATTCGCAACGCATCAATATCAAGCCCACTATCGGTTTCATCAAGTATGGAAAGTTTCGGTTCCAACATTGCCATTTGAAATATCTCATTCCGTTTTTTTTCACCACCGCTAAAGCCTTCGTTTATAGAACGACTGACAAGTGCTCTGTCTATCTCAACCAACTTTTGTTTTTCTTTCAGCATCATTAGAAAGTCTTTTGCATTCATAGGATCTAATCCTTTGTAAGCTCGAATTTCACCAATAGCTGTCTTTAAAAAATTAATATTACTTACTCCTGGTATTTCAATGGGATATTGAAACGCAAGAAAAACTCCTTCTCTAGCTCTGTCTTCTGCCTCTAGTTCTAACAGATTTTTACCGTTATAGATTATTTCACCTTCAGTAACTTCGTACTCAGAACGCCCTGCAAGAACCGCTGCTAATGTGCTTTTTCCTGAACCATTAGGTCCCATAATAGCGTGTACTTCTCCAACTTTAATTTCTAAATTAATTCCTTTCAGAATTTCTTTTCCGTCAATTGACGCATGTAGATTTTTTATTGATAACATTTTTTGAATTTTGAGTTTTGAATTTTGATTGTTTACTTTTATCCTACTGAGCCTTCTAAGGAAACTTCCAATAATTTTTGTGCTTCAACAGCAAACTCCATAGGCAATTGACTTAATACGTCTTTGCAATAGCCGTTTACAATTAAACCAATAGCCTTTTCATTATCAATACCCCTTTGTTTGCAATAAAACAGCTGATCTTCTCCAATTTTTGAAGTTGTTGCTTCGTGCTCTACTACGGCGGTGTTGTTTTTTATTTCGATGTATGGAAATGTATGTGCCCCACATTGATCACCCATCAACAAACTATCGCATTGCGAAAAATTACGTGCATTTTCTGCGCCTTTTGCAATACGAACTAATCCTCTATAACTGTTGTTACTAAAGCCTGCCGAAATTCCTTTTGAGATGATTGTACTTTTAGTGTTTTTTCCGATATGGATCATTTTTGTTCCTGTATCTGCCTGCTGATAGTTATTTGTAATTGCAACAGAATAGAATTCACCTATCGAATTATCACCTTTTAAAATAACCGATGGATATTTCCACGTAATTGCAGAACCTGTTTCTACTTGTGTCCAAGAAATTTTAGAATTTTCTTCCATACAAATACCCCGTTTGGTAACAAAATTGAAAATGCCTCCTTTACCCTCTTTATCTCCTGGATACCAGTTTTGTACGGTGCTGTATTTTATTTGCGCATTTTTATGCGCTACAAGTTCTACAACGGCCGCGTGCAATTGATTTTCATCGCGCATTGGTGCTGTACAACCCTCAAGGTAACTTACATACGAATCTTCATCGGCAATAATTAAGGTGCGTTCAAATTGACCAGTACCGGCTGCTTCTATTCTGAAATAGGTTGAAAGTTCCATCGGACAACGAACGCCTTTTGGAATATAACAAAACGAGCCATCGGTGAAAACAGCTGAGTTCAGTGCTGCATAAAAATTATCGGTATACGGGATAACAGAACTCATGTATTTTTTTACTAATTCCGGATGCTCTTGAATTGCTTCACCAAACGAACAAAAAATTATTCCTTTTTCAGCTAAGGTTGCTTTAAATGTAGTTTTTACGGAAACACTATCCACAATAACATCCATTGCTACTCTGCTTTCTACACCTGTAAGTCGTTCTTGTTCTAAGATTGAAATACCAAGCTTTTGAAATGTTTTTAATAATTCAGGATCCACTTCGTCTAGACTCTTTAATACTTTTTTTGGTTTTGGAGCTGAGTAATAAATGATATCCTGAAAGTTTGGCTTCTGATAAGAAACATGAGCCCAGTCTGGCTCATCCATTGTTAACCAATGACGGAATGCAGTTAATCTATAGTCTAACATCCATGCTGGTTCATTTTTTTTGGTAGAAATAAAACGAATAATATCTTCATTCAACCCTTTCGGTGCGTTATCAGCATCAATATCGGTAACAAACCCGTATTTGTATTCTGCACTGATTTTTTGTTCTATAACCTCGTTCATACTATTTAAGTTTTTCTATTTGTTATTCATTGTTAAATCCAAATTCCCAAAGTCCTCTGGATTAAATTATTAAATGTAATGTGTCTTTCTTGACAAATAATTCTTCCTTGCTTTCGCGCCAGTTATCATCATCTACACAACAGTCTACTGGGCAAACGGCGGCACATTGAGGTTCATCATGAAAACCAACACACTCTGTGCATTTATCAGCTACGATATAATAAACTTCGTCTGATATAGGTTTTTGTGGTTCATTTGCATCCGCAGTTAATCCGCTTTTTGAAGTAAACATTCCTTTTATTGAAGTTCCATCAGAAAAACGCCATTCATCCCCGCCTTCGTAGATAGCATTATTAGGACATTCTGGTTCACAAGCGCCACAATTGATGCATTCATCTGTAATTATAATTGCCATTTTTTCTTTTTTACTATTGATGTTCGAGTATCTAGATTGGAACATTTTCTAAAAACATCTAAACGCTTTTAACTTTCCAACTTTAAACTGTCTTACACACCAAACGATTCTCCACATCCACAAGTTCTACTTGCATTTGGATTGACAAATACAAAGCCTTTTCCGTTTAAGCCTCCCACATAATCCAGCTCTGTACCTATTAAATACAAAAAGCTTTTTTTGTCAACGGCAATTTTTATTCCTTTGTCTTCAAAGATCTTGTCGGTTTCTGCAATAACATTATCAAACACGAGTTTGTAGGTAAGGCCTGAACAACCACCACCATCAACACCTACGCGAATAAATGTTCCTTCCGGGCTATTTTCGTTTGCTATTAAAATTAACGCGTGTTGTTTTGCGTTTTCTGAAACTGTTATCATTATGTATAGTTATTTAGTTATAATAATTCGTTTTTAAACTCTATTTTTAATTGGCATTTTCTTCCAATAAACTTTGGAAAGTAAATGCAGCTTCCTTTTCACTATTCGATAAATCTGCCAGTGTTATCTTATCCAATAACTTGTCAATACTAGCTTGCACCATTGACCAAAGTGAACGAATAGAGCAATCAATGGAATTAGTACATAGTTTCATTACTCCCACATGATTGGCGCAAAATTCTTCATCGAACAAACGCCCACCTAAAGCTTTTAAAACATCGTTCACCGTAATATCCGCAGCAGGCCTGGCGAGTACATATCCTCCAATATGTCCTTTGGTACTGTTAATTAATCCCTCTATACGAAGTATTCGGGTTAATTTGGAAACATTGGGTCGTGACAACCCTTCGGCTTCACTGAGCTGAGGGATGCTCAAGCCGGTCTGATCTTTACACTTTGCAATCCGCACCAATATTCTTAAGCCGTATTCGTCTTGTGCTGTTATTTTCATTGTTTAAAAGTTTTAATATAATAATAGATTTTCTGGTGAATAAAATAAACCTACTATACAAATATATGCATTTTTTTATGTTTATACTAAAAAGTATATATTAATATATACTAAAGAGTATATATACAGAAGTTATTTAGTCTTTCTAGTAATACCATAACGAAGTGTAAAGCCAATCCTTAAATACTATTTTAATTTGTAAAAATAATTATCATTCTTTTTTTATAAAAAAGTTGATTTTTAATTTAAGTTTTATGATAATCAAGATAATAACGTTATTTCAATAAAAAATAATATAAGTAGCTATGTCTTTTTTCTTATCGTACTTTTGCTCTTTATTTGAAGCTATGCGCACAAAAACAAGGAAAAAGAATGTTATCAATGTAGTTACTTTAGGATGTTCAAAAAATGTCTATGATTCTGAGGTGCTAATGGGGCAGTTAAAAGCCAATAAAAAGGCAGTGGTTCACGAGGGAGAAGGCAATATCGTAGTGATTAATACCTGCGGATTTATCGCCAATGCTAAAGAAGAAAGTGTGAATACTATTTTAGAATTTGTACAAAAAAAAGAAGCTGGTCTTGTTGATAAAGTTTTTGTTACTGGTTGTTTAAGTGAGCGTTATAAGCCCGATTTACAAAAAGAAATTCCGAATGTAGACGAATATTTTGGAACTAGTGAATTGCCTAATTTGTTAAAAGCATTAGAAGCGGATTATAAGCATGAACTTATTGGTGAGCGTTTAACGACAACTCCAAAAAACTATGCTTATTTAAAAATTGCTGAAGGTTGCGACAGGCCCTGTTCTTTTTGTGCCATCCCCATAATGCGTGGAAAACACAAAAGTACACCCATTGAACACTTGGTAACCGAGGCTGAAAAATTAGCTGCAAAAGGCGTAAAAGAACTTATTTTAATTGCACAAGATTTAACTTATTACGGATTAGATTTATACAAAAAAAGAAATTTAGCGGAACTTTTAAGAGCTTTGGTAAAAGTGGATGGTATTGAATGGATTCGTTTGCATTATGCGTTCCCGACAGGCTTTCCTATGGATGTTTTAGAAGTAATGAAAGAAGAACCTAAGGTTTGTCATTATTTAGATATTCCACTACAACATATTTCTGATGCAATACTTAAAAGTATGCGTAGAGGCACTACCCAAGAAAAAACGACTAAATTAATTGAACAATTTAGGGCAATTGTACCTAATATGACAATCAGAACTACTTTAATTGTAGGTTATCCAGGTGAGACGGAAGAAGATTATCAGCTTTTAAAAAACTGGGTTACCAAAATGCGTTTTGAGCGTTTGGGTTGTTTTACTTATAGCCATGAAGAAAATACGCATGCCTATTCTTTAGAAGACACTATTCCTGAAGAAGTAAAACAGCAAAGAGCCTCGGAAATTATGGAAATTCAATCTCAGATTTCATGGGAACTAAATCAAGAAAAAATTGGGCAAACCCTACGCTGCATTATCGACCGTAAAGAGGGAAACCATTTTATCGGAAGAACAGAATTCGACTCCCCAGATGTAGATAACGAAGTTTTGATTGACGCATCAAAATTCTACTTGAAAGTAGGTGATTTCGTAAATATTAAAATTGAAGAAGCAGCAGATTTTGATTTGTACGGGGTACCAGCTTAATTAACTTTGTCAAAGTTTAACAATATAGAAATGCTCTATTTGAGGATAGTCCATTTCAATAAGGCAGCTTATTTTTTTAGTTTACCATAAAAATTGAAATTTTAGTTATTACATCGGTTTTGAGATTTCTAAATTTTAATAGGTTTATTTTCAGTTTCCTCGAAAATCGAATTGTCAATTTTTGCAGATTTGGTTATGATTTTATGACATAGAAATAGCATATCGTAACTGAATCTCAGAGTTGTAAATTCAGCAAGCGTGTTTATAATCATTTTCTAGGTATATTACAAAAAACGAAATACACCTATATCTTTTGATTTTTAGGGTTTAGCAGCTCATTAGCCAAGAAATGTAGTCCGTATTTAAAGATGTTTTTTGCTTTTCTACCATGTTTTTTATTGTGATCGGCTTGATTTTATCTAAATGGATGCCGATTTTATAGCACCAGACAAAATTCGCGTATCAATAAAAAAATTCGATAAATTTCTAATAAAGATATTGATTTTAAGATCCAAAAAGAACAACTTAAAGAATAGTTTGTTTATTTGTATGGCTTCGCAGCACAAACTGATAAATCTTTTATAGGTGCTGTGAAGGCTCAGGAAGTAAAACAAATAAAAGGTTTAGAACATTTAGAAAAACGATTACTAAAAGCCCAAAAGAAAAAATTAAAAGATCATCTGGTGCGTATTACTACGATTCAAAACGAGCTTTTTCCAAATCAATCTTTGCAAGAAAGGCAAGCCAATTTTTCAGAATTGTATTTGGAACATGGCGATACTTTAATTCCTGAATTAATGGAAAATCTAAAACCTTTGTCGCAAGATTTTGTGATTTTGAAACTGAGCTAAGCAAGCAGCTTAAAAATGTTCAATTAATCCAAGTTTAAACTCATTTATTTGAAAATTATATAAGGGTTTAAAATTCTTATGTTGCTCTAAATTGATAATGTAAAATCCTTTCGCATCTATCGTTGGTTTTTTGTAAACAAGTTTTTCACGATACATTTCTAAATATATAGCAGTTTCATAAAACTTAAAAGGAATGTCGTGGTATTTATTTTATCGGTTGAATTAAGATCGTCGGTTGACAGTACATAAAGATTTTTTTTATTTCCAATAATGTTATAAAGCGCATCAGCATACATTTTATTTTGCGCGTTTTTAGGTAATTCCGCTTTATACAGCATTATTATATGATTATAAGCAAGACGACAGACCACGAAAAATAATACAACGGTTAAGCACTTTACATAACTCGTTATTTTTATATTTAAATATAAAATTATAAAACTAGATGAAAAAGGAACTAGTTTATTAAATTTTCAAATCATCTTGACCATATTAACATCAGTGCTGTTTATCTCTATGTTGTTCACAATTAAACTGGAACTAACATATCTTGACAAAGCCTTTGTTTTTTAAGTTCTGTTGGTTTTATTTATATTCTCAAATATAATCAACATCACATTTGCAATCACAATTGCATTTAGAATAAAATAAAAACCAAGCTTTAATGCTTATCCAAATGTAATAAGGATTATAAAATAAGTGTTTCCTAATTGCAACAACATCTCCATAAAGCTAAAAACATACTGTACCACAAGTTTTTTCATTCAAGCAAAATAGCTCTAACTTTTTTAGAATTTAAATTTTCATTTATGATTCTTTCTGTGTTTTTGCATAGCCCTGAACCTCGTCTAAAACGCGTAATAAATTGCCACCCCAAAGTTGAGCTATTTCTTCTTCGGTGTAACCGCGTTTTACCAGTTCTAGGGTTACATTAAAAGTTTCAGAAGCATCAGACCAACCTTCTATACCACCACCGCCATCGAAATCAGAACTGATACCTACGTGATCTATACCAATCAATTTTACCATATAATCAATATGATTCACAAAATCGAAAACGTTGACTGCCTCTGGAGCATTTTTTTTATTTTTAGCTTGTTCCTCTGCCAGCTCCAAAATTTTAGAATAGTTTTTAATAAAAGCTTCTTTTTGGTTATCAGTCAAGGACGAGAATTGCGAACGATCATGCCACTCAATATCCAACGAATCGGCAACTTGTTGGTAAGTGGTTTTCATGTAGTCGTTTCTTTTTTCATGTTTTTCAGTATTCAAATAAGAACTAAAAGCAACTGTTTGTACCACTCCACCGTTTTCTTTAATCCATAACAACTGCTCATCATCTAAATTTCTACTGTGATCGCAAAGTGCTCTAGCAGAAGAATGTGAGGCAATTATTGGCGTTTTTGTTAGGGCAATAATCTGTTTCATAGCTTCTTTTGATGGGTGCGAAACATCAATCATCATCCCGAGTCTATTCATTTCGATTATGGCTTTTTTTCCCAAGTCGCTCAACCCATTATGTAGCCAGATACTATCTTTTTCCCCAGTATTAGAGTCCGAAAACTGACTGTGACCATTGTGCGCTAACGAAATATAGCGCGCCCCTAAATCGTAATATTTTTGAAAATTAGTCAAATCTTCTCCCATAGGATAAGCATTTTCAACACCAATCATAGCAACTTTTTTACCGTCCCCCACAATTTTACGAACATCATCAGAGTTCAATGCCAAATTGATTTTATCTGGCGCAAATTCCTCACAAAGTTGGCGAATAGCTTTAAATTTTGCCATGGCATTTGCAGCTCCTTTTGCGTAGCCTTCAGAAGTCAATGAATCTTGCCCAGTATATACAATAAGCCAAGCAACATCTAAACCACCTTCTTGCATTTTTGGCAAATTTATTTGTGTTTCAAGGCGTTGGGTATAATTGATACTATCGGTAAAGTTGGCAATATTAATATCGTCATGAGTATCAATAGTAATTACTTTTTCGTGAATGCGTTTTGCTTTTTCTAAGCTAGTTTCTTCCATGAGTTTTTGGTTTTCTTTGCAGGAAGATACTAATAGGACTAGAGATATGAGGTTGAAAATTCTGAAATTTTTCATGATATAAAATTGAAACTAAACATAATCATTTTCTATAGAATATAAAAATAATTATAAAAAATTGTCAAAATTTTATAAAAGATAGAGGAATAAGACACTCGCTTAGATTAGTATTTTTCCTTTAAATGGAATTCACAATGTTTTTTAATCAGAGATTAGCCATTTTGGTCGAGTCATTGGACTTAGTTAAAATAATAAAGATAAATGTGCAGGAAATATAAACAGTAAATTATGAAAACAGTTTTACTCCTTAAAGAAATTTATTTTCAAGGATTTAAAAATCTTAAAATTAAGATGCCTTTGCTTAGTAGGCCAAGATATGTTCTTGCTACCACAAAAACAAACTTGCATTACTCCCGAAGGTAGCAAAGAAAATATAGTATAAAGTAAAAGGTAGCTACGCTTAGTTGGATTTCTTCTCACCGATTAGGTCATTTATTATATTGTATAAAACAATATCTAATAAAATTAAAAATCGAATAAATCATAGAGTTACATGGTTTGTAGTTTTAAATGTACCATTTTAGTGGAGCCGGAGGGATTCGAACCCTCGTCCAAACAAGCAATTACAATGCTTTCTTCATGTGTAGTTTTCATTTAGTTTTCGATGCACAACCGACTGAAAACGGCCTATTGTACACTTAGCTTCTTAAATTTTAGTGGTAGTAACAAAGCAATACTACCCTTGTGTTGACATTTCTGGTGCTCCAAAAAGAATCGCCGCCAACAAGGGCTATTCAGGAACATCTCGCTTCTCTACCTGGTAGAGACGAGGCTAAATCCTACTGTAATTCGGATTAAGCGGCAAGAGCGTAATTGTTTTCGCCAATTAAAAGTGTGGAAAATGAGATTTACGAGCTGTAACCCAGCGCTCGACATGCTTACATTGCCATTGGTCTCGCTGTCAAAACCAGTCGGCCCCAGTGAAATAGACACAGTTTTGTGCCAGAATGAATTCCATTGACGTATCAGAGTAGGTCTCCTATCAACTATTATAAATTCATTTTTTATTCTTATCAAAGAACTGTAATACTTAAAAATCTATCATTTTTTTAAGTAGTTGCCAAAGATAGTCCAAAAAGTATTCCAAAAAAAATTTTGCGTGTCAACTTGTCATTTGTTATATTTACAACAATATAAGTATAGATAGTTACATTAATTTTTTATGTACAAAGAATTAAAAAAAAATGAAATACGGAAATTAGAAATACAGAGTACGAAAGAGTTCAATTTTTTATTTTTACTCTTAAGCTTAAGCCAAAATAGGTTCAAATTCAAGTTCTAGTTCAAAAAAGTTTAAATTTTTAATGTTGATTTTTGGGTTAATATAAATATTCAGTTCTTTTCATAAACTTATAAACAACCATCAACGAAAAAACTATAAACCTTAAACTTTTTTTACCCAGCACCTAGTACCCAACAACTAGAACCCAGTACCTAGCACCTAAATCCTAAAACTATGAAATTCGGTATTATTAGAGAGCGTAAAAATCCGCCAGATAAGCGCGTTGTTTTATCTCCGGAAGCTTGTCAAAAGTTAAAGAAAAATCATAAAGAAGCTTTAGTTTTTGTGGAGCCTTCGCCCATACGTACTTATACCGATGCGGATTATGAAGCTCAAGGAATTAATGTAGCTTCAAACATGCAAGATTGCGATGTTTTGCTTGGCGTAAAAGAGGTGCCCACCGAAGATTTAATTCCGAATAAAAAATATTTTTTCTTTTCTCACACTATAAAAAAACAGTCTTATAATCGCAAGTTGCTTCAGGCTATTTTGAATAAAAATATAGAATTGTATGACCATGAAATAATAACCAATGAAAATGGACAACGTTTGGTAGCTTTCGGTCGCTATGCTGGGATTGTTGGCAGTTATAATGGATTTAGAGCTTACGGACTTAAGTTTGGTATTTTTAACCTTCCTAAGGCAGAAACTTTAAAAGACCAACAAGATTTAATTGTCGAATTACAAAAAATAAAACTCCCAAATATTAAAATTCTTTTGACAGGTAGAGGTAGAGTGGGGAATGGTGCCAAAGAAATGTTAGATGCAATGAAACTCAAAAAAGTTACGGTTTTAGATTATCTTGAAAAAACTTTTAATGAACCTGTATATTGCCGAATTGATGCTTCGGAATATAACAAACGTAAAGATGATGTTCGTGGTAATAAGCAAGATTTTTTTGCCAATCCAGATGCTTATAAGTCCAATTTTTTTAGGTTTGCCAAAGTAACTGATTTTTATATTGCTGGTCATTTTTACGAACAAGGTGCGCCCTATCTTTACACAAGAGAAGACGTAAAACGTCCAGACTTTAAAATAAAAGTGGTGGCTGATGTAAGTTGCGATATCGACGGGCCAGTGGCAACTACCATTAGGCCTTCGACCATTGCTGAGCCTATTTATGGCTATAATCCTAAAACAGGATTAGAAACAGACTTTAAACAACCCGATGCGATTGCGGTAATGGCGGTTGACAACTTACCTTGTGAATTACCGCGTGATGCTAGTGTTGGTTTTGGCGATGCTTTTTTAAAAAATGTAATCCCGGCTTTTTTCAATGGTGATGAAAATGGGGTTTTAGAAAGAGCTAGAATGACGAAAAATGGTAAGCTTACCAAGCGTTATGCTTATTTACAGGATTATGTTGATGGAAAATAATGTAAAGTAGTAAATATTACCTTAAAAAATGTTTTATTGGTCTCAATAATAGTTAAAACAATCTACTTTAAGATATCTATTTCTTATTCCTAATTATCCTGTACCATAAATATTTCAAGAGTGGGCAATTCTCAGTGACCGTAGTCAAAGGTCAAAATTTCTAATATTTGAAAAATATTTAAATTTAATTAATAATGCCAATTTCCAATGACTACTTGTAACGTTTACAATTAAATTTCATTCAAATTTAAAGACCTATGGTATTTTAGTCCATAGCAGTTTAGTTAATTTTTATAAATTATTATTTTAAACTATTCACCGTTTTTCGAATAGCCACTAGATTGGTCAATAATTTCTCTAAATGATCTAAATGTAACATATTGGCACCATCGCTTTTCGCTATAGATGGGTCATAATGTGTCTCCATAAATATACCGTCTGTACCGGTAACAATACCAGCTCTAGCGATGGTTTCAATCATATCAGGGCGACCGCCAGTAACTCCACTTGCTTGGTTTGGCTGTTGCAAAGAATGCGTGACATCTAAAACCACAGGGGCATACGCTTTCATGGTTGGGATGCCTCTAAAATCTACAATCATATCTTTATAACCAAACATAGTACCTCGATCGGTAATCATTACTTGTGCATTGCCTGAATCAGTTACTTTAGCAACGGCATGTTGCATACTTTCAGGGCTCATAAACTGTCCTTTTTTAAGGTTTACAACTTTTCCTGTTTTGGCGGCAGCCATGACCAAATCGGTTTGGCGGACCAAAAAAGCGGGAATTTGAAGCACATCTACATATTCAGCAGCCAGAGCCGCATCACTGGTTTCGTGGATATCGGTTACGGTAGGAATTTTAAAAGTTTCGGAAACTTTCCGTAATATTTTTAAGGCTTTTTCATCACCAATTCCCGAAAAAGAGTCCACACGACTCCGATTTGCCTTTTTAAAGCTACCTTTGAATATAAAGGGAATTTCTAATTTATCGGTTATAGTAGCGATACGTTCAGCAATCCGCAATGCCATTTCTTCGCCTTCTATAGCACAAGGGCCACATAAAAGAAAAAAATTATTACTGTTTGTATATTTTAATTGAGGAATTTTATCAAGCTTCATTTTAAATGGATTTTAAAATGCAAATATACTATTTTTGAAAAAGTTTTAGGAAGTATTATAGTCATCCATAAAATTTATATTCATGAAAAGTAGCCTAGTATTAATTAGTTTATTACTTATTTCTTTGGCATCAGCACAAAGTGATAAAAACGTTGAAAACCATCAGTTTAAAATAAATTTTCTTTTTCCTGGAATAATATATGAAGTTGGAATTCAAAAAAATAGTACCTTGAAATTTAAATTAGGAGCAGCCTTTGTGCTCGGTTTGCATTCAGAATCGGATGTGGATTTTGGTTTTTTTCCTTTTGTTGAAACACAATATAGGCGCTATTATAATTTTAACCGAAGACTGAAAAAAGGAAAAAACATTGAATCAAATACTGCAAATTATGTTGGTTTAACTACGGTATATACCATTGGAAACGCCGTTTTAGGAGATTATAATATAGCTAATAGCAATAATTTTTTCGTTGGTCCAATTTATGGGTTGCAACGGACTTATAAACGTGGATTTAATTTCGGAATTGAGTTTGGTGCTGGCTATTTCAATAATAATCGTGGACAGGGACTTAATATTGGAGCTGATTTTACGATAGGTTGGGTTCTGGGAAAAAATAGAAATCGTTGAGAGGCTTAAACACCCTAAAAATCAGCGCAATAAAAAAATGACAACTTTATTCTTCACATCAAAAATTAGCAGTACCTTTGCGCCCAATTTCAGTAAGGAATATTTCCTTTAATTTAACTTTATGTCAGCAACAAAAAATATTGCCATTATTGCTCACGTTGACCACGGTAAAACTACTTTGGTGGACAAAATTATGTACCATTGCCAATTGTTCAGAGAGAATCAAAACACTGGCGATTTAATATTAGATAATAACGATTTAGAACGCGAAAGAGGTATCACTATTACTTCAAAAAACGTTTCCGTAGTGTATAAGGGCACTAAAATAAATATAATTGACACTCCTGGTCACGCCGATTTTGGTGGAGAAGTTGAGCGTGTTTTAAATATGGCTGATGGTGTTTTGCTTTTAGTTGATGCTTTTGAAGGACCAATGCCGCAAACACGTTTTGTATTGCAAAAAGCAATCGATTTAGGTTTAAAACCTTGTGTCGTGATCAATAAAGTAGATAAAGAAAACTGTACCCCTGAAGAAGTTCACGAAAAAGTTTTTGATTTAATGTTTGAGTTAGGTGCCGAAGAATGGCAATTAGATTTCCCAACAGTTTATGGTTCTGCAAAGAACAATTGGATGAGTGACGATTGGAAAGATCAGACAGATAATATTGAACCATTGTTGGATATGGTTATTGAGCATATTCCTACGTTCGTAGTTAAAGAAGGAAATACTCAAATGTTGATTACGTCGTTAGATTTCTCCTCATTTACGGGTCGTATTGCGATTGGTAGATTATTAAGAGGTGTACTAAAAGAAAATCAACAAATTTCTTTGGTAAAAAGAGATGGTAGAATTGTAAAAGCAAAAATTAAAGAGCTATATACTTTTGAAGGTCTTGGCCGTTTAAAAGTTCAAGAAGTAAAAGCAGGTGATATCTGCGCTATTGTTGGTTTAGAAGGTTTTGAGATTGGAGATACGGTTGCCGATTTTGAAAATCCTGAAGGTTTAAAAACAATTGCTATAGATGAGCCTACCATGAGCATGTTATTTACCATTAACGATAGTCCGTTTTTCGGTAAAGATGGTAAATTCGTTACTTCTCGCCATATCAAAGATCGTTTAGCGCGTGAGTTAGAAAAAAATCTAGCTTTACGTGTAAATGAAACCGACAGTGCTGATAAATTCTTAGTATTTGGTAGAGGCGTATTGCATTTATCGGTTTTAATTGAAACCATGCGTCGCGAAGGATACGAAATGCAAATTGGTCAACCTCAGGTTATTATTAAAGAAATTGATGGCGTAAAATGTGAGCCTATAGAGCAGTTAACTATCGATTTGCCAGATGAGGTTTCAGGCAGAGCTGTTGAAATGGTTTCTATTCGTAAGGGGGAAATGACCAGTATGGAAGCCAAAGGCAACCGAATGATTTGTCAGTTTTTAATTCCGTCAAGAGGTATTATTGGTTTAAGAAACCAATTGTTAACGGCAACCGCAGGTGAAGCCATTATGTCTCACCGATTTTTAGAATACCAACCTATGAAGGGCGATATTCCTCAGCGTCAAAATGGCTCTTTAGTGTCTATGGAATTAGGAAAATCTATCCCATATTCTATTGATAAATTACAAGATAGAGGTAAGTTTTTTGTGGATCCAGGAGAAGATATTTACGAAGGTCAGGTGATTGGCGAAAATTCAAGAGGTGATGATATGACCATCAATATTACCAAAACCAAAAAACTATCAAACGTACGTTCCTCAGGTGCTGATGATAAAGCAAGGATTATTCCTGCTATTAAGTTTTCTTTAGAAGAGGCCTTGGAATATATTCAGAAAGATGAGTATGTTGAGGTTACGCCAAAACATATACGTTTACGCAAAATATATTTAACAGAAAATGATCGTAAGCGTTATAAAATCGTTTAAATTATTTTATTGATATAAAAAAAGCTGCAATCTTATAAAGGTTGCAGCTTTTTTTGTCATGATTAGTATTCAATTTTTTATGATTTTAAAAATTTTTAGAAAAAGAAAAAAGTGAAATAATACGAAATTAGAAATGCGAAAGTTTAGTTCAGGTTAATGGAATAACTAAAATTTAGTATCTCCTCTGTACTCTCTTCTCTCTTTTCTCTTCTCTACACCACAACAGGCTTTTTCTTTAAAGCCGCTGTGGCAGCACCTATGATGCCGGCATTATTTTCTAAAGCCGCTGCTACAACTGGTGTTTTTATTTTAATATATTGTTTAAATTCGTCAAAATCCTTTGAAGTTCCACCGCCAATAATAATTAAATCTGGCGAGATAATTAAATCTACATATTCTAAAAATTTATTAAAACGTTTACCCCATTTTTTATAACTTAATTCTTCTTTCTCTTTAATAGAGGCCGCAGCGTAAAGTTCTATTTTTTTATATTTTTTATAAGGAATTTGGCCTAATTCAAAATTTGGGATTAATTCACCATTCCAAAAAGCACCGCTACCTAAACCAGTACCAATAGTGATCATCAATACTAAACCTTGTTTTCCTTTACCAACACCATAATTCATGCTTGCATAACCGGCAGCATCAGCATCATTGATTACGGTTACAGGCATTCCAGAATAATCGCTAAAAAGTTCCTCAGCATTAACGCCAAGCCATTTTTTGCTTAAATTCCCATGAGCTTTACAGATTCCATTTTTAATAATTGTAGGAAAACCACAGCCAATTGGGCCGTTGTAATCAAAATGTTTCACGATTAGCCCAAATACCTCTGCCATTTCTTTAGGTTTTCCTGACTTTGGAGTCGGAATTCGAAAACGTTCTGTTAGTAATTCGCCTGTTATAGTATCTACTAAAGCTCCTTTCATTCCAGAACCTCCTATGTCAATGCCTAATAAAGTCATGTTTTTAATCCTATAGTTTTAACAAAAGTAGGTAATAATTGAAAATTAAAAATTAAAAATTCAAGAAAAGCCAAAAGTCAGAAGTAAGCTGAAGTTCAAATTCAAGTTTTTATTTTCACTCATAAACTCAATAATAAGTTTAAATTTAGGTTCAATTTCTCACTTGTAAACTAAAAAGTCAAAACTTAGAAGTAAGTCGAAATTTAATCACAATTTCAAGTTGATTTTTATTTTGACTCATTAAATCAATTAAATCTAAACCTGAAACCCTTTGAAACTATGAATAAACAAGCAAAATCAAACGGCCTTTTGCACCACTTCAAATACTTTGTTTCCATCGCATTTTAGGGTTTTAGAAGGGTATTTAAGCAATAGTGCGTAATCGTGGGTAGCCATTAAGATAGTACGACCTGTTTTATTGATTTCTTGTAAAACTTTCATAACATCTACACTTGTTTGCGGGTCAAGATTTCCTGTGGGTTCGTCGGCTAAAATAAGCTCAGGGTCATTTAATAGGGCTCTTGCAATTGCTACACGTTGTTGCTCACCACCGGAAAGCTCATGCGGAAATTTAAAGCCTTTAGTTTTCATCCCAACTTTATCCAAAACATTTTCAATTTGAGCATTCATTTTGGAATCGTCTTTCCAACCAGTAGCTTTTAAAACAAAGAGAAAATTGTTATTTACGGTTCTGTCAGGTAGTAATTTAAAATCTTGAAAAACAATCCCAAGTTTACGACGTAAAAACGGAATATCGTTTTCTTTTAAGGTTCTCAAATCAAAATCAACTACGCTCCCTGTGCCTTGTTGCAGAGGAAGATCGCCGTAAAGTGTTTTCATAAAACTACTTTTTCCGCTTCCCGTTTTGCCTATTAAATAAATGAATTCGCCTTTTTTAACCTCAATATTGACCTCGTTCAAAACTAAACTTTCTTTCTGAAAAATAGCAACATCGGTTAATTTTAAAATACTTTCGGTCATAGTTCCCATTCTTGTGATAAAAGTAATAAGTTACCATGAAAGTAAAGAAATATTTTTAATAAATAATTATCAACAGTAGTTATTAAATTATTTTCAAAGGGAAATCGATTGAGGATATAAAATAATCTTTTTTAGAATTTAAGAATAAATCACAATAAAAACGTCGACTAAAATAAGTAAGATTTTTTTCCAAGTTAATTTGGTTTAGATGCTTCCATAATTAAAAAAAGCTTCACTAGAAAAAATAAAAGTATCTTCGCATACTCATATACATTTTTTACCGTTGTAGTTGATGATACACGAGGTATTTATTAATTGTTGGAGAACACTATGTTAAAGAAAAAATCCGCGTTACTGCTAGTCTTTATATCGACTTTCAATTTTCTTAGCGCACAAAAATCAGAAATTTACACCCACAATCAAAAAGAGTACCAACAAGCTTTGGCACTCTATAACAACGAACAATTTCAAGCGGCGAAAGCTATTTTTGAAAAGGTAAAATACAGCACCAAAGACCCAGAAACGGAAGCCAATAGTGCCTATTTTGCAGCAAATGCTGCGGTTCGGTTAAACCAGTTAGGTGCTGATAAATTAATGGAAGATTTTGTGGAAAATTATCCAACTTCAACAAAACGTAATGCAGCTTATGCTGATGTCGCTGAATACTATTTTGAAACAGGCAAATATCCCTATGCTTTAAAATGGTACAAGAGAGTGGATCAAAGTTCTTTGTCTAGGGCAGAAATGGACAAATTTAACTTCAATTATGGTTATGCCTTGTTTTCTTCAAAAAACACCAAAGAGGCAGAAGTATTTTTAAATAAAGCAACTACTTCATCTGTTTACGGTTCACAAGCTAAATATTATTTGGGCTTTATTGCCTATCAACAAGACGACTACACCGGAGCAAACCAGCGTTTTGATCAAATTACCGATCAGAAGGTTTTAGAAGATAAACTATCTTATTATCAGGCAGATTTAAATTTTAAGTTAGGAAAGTTTGAGGACGCCATCGCATTAGCAAAAAAACAATTGCCAAAAGCAGATCGATTAGAAAAATCAGAATTGAATAAAATTATCGGTGAAAGCTATTTTAACCTTAAACAATACGAGAATGCCATCCCTTATTTGTTAGATTATAACGGAAAAGCAGGGAAATGGAGCAATACAGATTTTTATTTTTTAGGATATAGTTATTACAAACAGGGCGATTATACTAACGCTCTTCAACAATTTAATAAAATTATTGGGGGAAATAATGATGTTTCTCAAAACGCTTACTATCATTTAGCAGAGTGTTATTTAAAGTTAGATAAAAAATCCGAAGCATTAAATGCCTTTAGAAACGCTTCGCAAATGGAGTATTCTCAAGAGATACAAAAAGATGCTTTCCTAAATTATGCACGTTTAAGTTATGAGATTGGCAATGCTTATGAAAATGTGCCAAGTGTACTTACCAACTATTTAGAGAAATACTCGAAAGATCAATATGCTCAGGAAATACAAGAGTTGTTAGTCGATTCGTACATCACCTCAAAAAACTTTGCGGGGGCTTTAGAACTTTTAGAAAAAAACAAATCCTATGCCAGTAAAGCAACCTACCAAAAAGTGGCGTTTTACCGAGGGGTAGAACTGTTTTTAACGACCGATTATTCTGGAGCAATTGCAGTTTTTGATAAATCTTTAGACAAAGCAGAAGAGCCAAAATTTAAAGCAAGAGCTACCTTTTGGAGAGCAGAAGCCTTATACAACAGTAATAAATTTGAGGAAGCTTTGGCGGGGTTCAAAGATTTTCAGAAAAATCCACATGCAAAATCAACGCCTGAGTATGCAGATTTCAACTATAATTTGGCATATACCCATTTTAAATTAAAGGACTATGCCAATGCGATAATTAATTTTATCACCTACACCATGGCAAGTTCAGAAGAAGATAAAAAGCATGATGCGTATTTGCGTTTGGGTGATAGTTATTTTGTGTCCAGTAAATATTGGCCAGCGATAGAAGCTTATGATAAAGCTTTACAGGGGCAAGGAAACGAAAAAGATTATGCTGCTTTTCAAAAAGCATTGAGTTACGGATTTGTGGATAGAGTAGAAACTAAAATTGAAGATTTAAATACTTTTGTAACAAAATATCCAAAATCAAGCTTAAAGGATGATGTGTTGTTTGAACTGGCAAACACTTATATACGCGCTAATAAAGAATCCGAAGGATTGCGTATTTATGACAAACTAATTGCAGAATATAAATCTAGCACTTTGGTGCCACAAGCCATCGTAAGGCAGGGCTTGGTCTATTACAATGGTAATGAAAGTGAAAAGGCATTAACTAAATTTAAAACTGTAGTTCGTGATTATCCCAACACTCAAGAGGCGATACAAGCCGTAACCACAGCAAAACTTATTTATGTTGATTTAGGTAGGGTTAGTGAATATGCGGCGTGGATGCGTGGTTTAGATTTTGTAGAGGTAACCGATACGGAATTAGACAATGCCACATTTGCCTCTGCGGATCAAAAGTATTTAGAAGGCAATACAGAACAAGCTATTAGAGGCTATCAAAATTATTTAAAAGAATTTCCTAAAGGAATTCAAGCGCTCAAAGCTAATTTTAATTTAGCACAAATGTATTATACAAAAGACGATAGGGATAAGGCCCTGGAGTATTACAAAAATGTATCAGATAGAGGCACAAGTGAATATGCGGAACAAGCGCTTACGAGAGTTTGTGAAATTTATGTAGGTAAAAATAATTATTCTACGGCAATTCCGTTTCTGGAAAAATTGGAACAAACAGCCAATATTCAACAGAATATAACTTTTGCGCAATCTAATTTAATGAAAGGGTATTTTGAGCAAAATCAATATGCAAAAACGATAGCCTACGCCGAAAAAGTTTTAGCAACTACCAAAATAGATAATCGCATTAAAAGCGATGCCCAAATTATGATTGCGCGTTCTGCCATTAAAACCAATAATGAAGAAAGGGCAAAACTGGCTTACGCCCAAGTATTATCTATTGCAACAGGAGCTTTAGCAGCAGAAGCCTTGTATTACGATGCTTATTTTAAAAATAAGGAAGGCAATAATGAAGCTTCAAACGAGGCGGTTCAAAAATTAGCGAAAGACTTTTCAGCCAACAAAGAATGGGGAGGAAAAGGACTCATCATAATGGCTAAAAACTTTGATACCTTGGGCGATGCATATCAAGCCACCTATATTTTAGATAGTGTTATTGTAAATTTTGCACAATACCCCGAAATTGTAGCAGACGCCAAACAAGAAGCCTTTAAAATTAAATCGAAAGAGGCGAAAAGCAATTCATCTGTAAACCCTGAAAATTAATATTCCATTGCAAAAGAGACACTATATGCAGCAATACATAACATTATTCATGCTTATTTTTCTGGGTTTTTTCCAGTCGGTACTGGCACAAGAAAAAAACAAAGATAGCATTGGTACAGAAACCGTTACCGTGGTAAAAGCATTTAAGCCTACCATTGCGGATGCTTTTAAAATAAAATCGATGCCTATTATTAATGATTCTATTGTTTTACAGAAGAAAAAAATCAATTATAATATTTTTTCTGTTCCAGTAGCTTCAACCTTCACCCCCGCCAAAGCAAAAGCAGCCACGGTTGACAAAGTGCCACCTCCTGAATTATTCAATACCTTCGCTTCTTTGGGTTTTGGCACATACGACAATGCCTTGGCAGAATTTTATACAAGTAGGAGCATCAGTAGAGATGAGCGTTTAGATATAGGGCTGACGCATCATTCCGCAAGGGGTCAAATAGATAGTATCGCATTGAACAACGACTTTTATGACACCAAATTGGTAGCCGCTTATTCTAAAAGTGATACCGATTTAGATTGGGGTGCTAATTTAGGATTACAACATCAATTATATAACTGGTATGGTGTTCCATTGGGTAATTTATCTGATCAGCAACTTAACGATATCGATTCTCAACAAAATTATTTTAATGCAGAAATTACAGGGCATTTAAATATGGAAGATTCCTATTTTGAAAGAGGAGAGGTTTTGGTTCGTCGTTTTTGGGATGCCACAAAATCGGGGGAAAATAGAGCGATGTTGAAAGGTGTTGGCAATATTCCTTTTCAAAATGAAAATATAAGGATTAAAGCTAAGATTGATTATTTAGGAGGAACTTTTAAAAATGCGGATGTAAATAGTTTAGAAAACACAACTGATATTAACTATGGCTTATTACAAATAGGCGTGGGACCAAGTATTCAGATTATCCGTGATGATTTAACCTTAAATTTAGGAGCCAATCTTGTTTTTGGTTTAGATGCTGAAAATAGCGATAGTAACTTTTATATTTATCCAGATGTAACAGCGAGTTACCGTGTTTTAGACGAAACCCTTATCGCTTATGGTGGAATTCAGGGCGAATTAATTCAAAATTCTTACTATGATTTTGTAGAAGAAAATCCTTTTGTTTCTCCTACACTAACCATACAACCTACAGATCAAAAATACAATGCGTATGCTGGGGTTAAAGGTCAATTATTACCAATTTTGAGTTATAATGTTAGGGCATCTTATAAAACTGAAAACAGAACACCTCTGTTTAAATGGAATCCTTTGAATACGTTTAGAGATGATGATAAAGGTTATACGAATCGCAATTCTTTTGAAGTTTTTTACGATGATGTAAAAACATTAGGGATGTTCGGAGAATTAAATGTAGATATCAAAAGAAACTTTACACTAGGCGTAAATGCTGAAGCTTTTAACTACACCACGGAAACGGATCAACCTGCTTGGAATTTACCGAAATTTACAAGTTCTTTATTTATGGATTATCAAATTACCGATAAATGGTATTTAGGAGCTTCCGTTTTTTATATGGGTGAACGCGATGATTTGTTATCAGAAGTGGTGCAAAACACACTACCACAGAATTTTCCATCAGAAGTAATTACCTTAAATGCTTTTTGGGATGTAAACGCACATTTAGGTTATCGTTTTAACAATCAACTTTCTGTCTTTGTAAAAGGAAATAACCTTACCAATAGCAACTATCAGCGTTGGGCAAATTATCCCGTTCAAGGATTGCAAGTAATTGCAGGCGCAACTTATAAGTTCGATTTGTAAACGGTATTTCTATTTTTATTCTTCTAGCCTTTTTTTTGAGAATTTATAACATTTATGCGCGTTTCGTAGAATTGGAAATTATTAGCACCAAAAGAATTATATGTGGCACTTGAAGTTTAAATTGAAATAATAAGTTTAAAGTATCAAAAATTTAAATTCTGTAAATTATATATAATTTATCAAAAAATAAATTCTTTTATTTGTAAGATATTTATTACAGTAAAATTAAAATTTAGATTAAATTATGTAAACTACTGTTTTACATATACTTAACTTTGTAATTTTGCGTTATGTAATTATTATCACAAGGTATGTAATGAAAATATTTTTTAAAATATATTATATAGGTATTGGATTGCTTTGCTTTTTAGGGCAAAGTCAAAACTTGGTTAAGAACCCTAGTTTTGAGTCTAAGTATAAATGTCCAGAAGACTATGGAACTTTAAATATGGATGCTAAGTATTGGAAAATACCAAGTTTAGGTACTACAGATTATTTTAGCAGATGTAGCGAAGAACTGCCAGTTGAAAATAATTATATAGGTTCACAACTTCCCTTTGACGGCGATTCGTATGCAGGAATGTACATGTATGCACCACAAGATTATCGGGAATATATCACCGCAGAATTGGAAACTACGCTTGAAAAAGATAAGTTATACAAAGTATCTTTTATGGTAAATTTAGCAGACAAGGTGGAATTTGCAGTAAATACTTTTGAAGTGTTATTGTCTAAAGTCGCTTTCGAAGTCAGCACCTCAAAATATATAGATTTAGTTTATTTGCCTAAGATTGCAGACATAAACCATAAGCAAATTACAACAACCACTTTTTTTAATAATACGGAGGACTGGACAGAAATTTCGACTACTATTATAGCAAAAGGTAATGAACGTTTTTTAACTATCGGTAATTTTAAAAGTAACGAATCAACTAAGGTTGAAGTAGTCAAGAAAACCTCTAAAAAATCTTCCTATTATTTTATTGATATGGTTAGTGTTGAGGTAATGCCATTTTTTAATTTGAACGAATTGTATGTTTTTAAAGATGTTCTTTTCGATTTTGATGAAACCTCCATTGACATTGTCTATAACAATCAATTAAAAGACCTGGTATCCTATTTAAAAATAAATCCTAATCTAAACTTAAATTTATACGGACATACAGATGGTATGGGTTCTGTAAATTACAATGACGAATTGTCAAACAAAAGGGCGGCTGCAGTGGCTAATTTTTTAATAAAAGCTGGTTTAGGTAAAAGTAGAATTTCATGGAAAGGTTTTGGTCTAAAAAAACCCATAGTTGATAATAGCCAAGAAGAGCTTCGTTTTAAAAATAGAAGAGTAGAATTTTTAATCTCTGAGCTTCATAGCAATTATGCTAATAAGGTTTATGAGGATTGATTTACCTGTGCTGTTTAATATGTTATTTTAGGCGTATCAATTTACTATCTTCTGTCAAAATTTGTATTCCTAATAATCGCAATCACAGGGTTTAAGAAATTTTATATTTTCTGAATTTTATGTATTCAATGAACTTTAGTATTTCTTTCAGAAAAAATGGATTTTATATTTTTAACTTTCGCTTTTAATATTTGCAGAAATAGTTCCTTTTTAATCTCCCCAACTATCTTAATATGATTCCAAAGAATAAAAGAAAAAAGCAAGCTAAATTTTTACGTACTTTTAGGAAAATCCACAGATTTACAGGAGCCGCACTTTTTATCTTTTTCTTTATCGTATCGATCTCTGGACTTTTACTAGGCTGGAAAAAAAATAGTAACGGATTGCTCTTGGCTGAAACTCAAAAAGGAACTACAACTAATTTTTCAGAATGGTTACCCTTAGACGTGTTATATGAAAAAGCTTATGCCGTAATGCAAGATTCTGTTGTTTCTGAAAATCCTATTGGTTTAGACAGAGTTGATATAAGGAAAGATAAAGGTGTCGTTAAATTCATATTTGAAGATTATTACGGTTTGCAACTAGACGGTGGTACTGGGCGCTTACTAGAATTTGGCAAACGAAAAGCCGATATTGTTGAAAATATTCATGATGGCTCTATTTTAGATTGGTATTTTAAAACTTCGGGCGGCCCTATAAAATTAACATATACGACGGTAATGAGCTTGGCATTATTTGTTTTTACAATAACCGGATTTTGGCTGTGGTACGGCCCAAAACGAATGAGAAATGCTGCTTAAAAAATAATTTTCCATAAAAATTTTACTTGCAAAACAGATTGTTTTTTGGTGTAATTTCGCAAAATATTTAAAACGATAAATGTCTATATTAAAGAAAGTTAGGTTGGTAGATGCTTTATATGCTGGTCTGGATAAAGAGATTGCTATTTTTCAGTCTCAAACATCGCTTCATTGCAAAGCTGGCTGCGGAAAATGTTGCACACATGCTGAGGTTGATGCTTCTCCATTAGAATTTCTTCCTTGGGCATTTTATTTGTTTTTAAACGGTACAGCTGCCTCAACTTTAGAAGATTTAAACCATAAAACAAGTGCTATTTGCCATATCTACCAACCGCTTTCCATCGTGGACAGTGGTAATGGAAAATGTAGTGAATATGTTTATCGTGGCTTAATTTGTCGACTTTTTGGTTATGGTGCAAATCGCGATAAGTTTGGCGAAATGCGTTTGGCTACCTGTAAAATAATTAAAGAAACACAAGCTGAAAATTTTGAAGCTGCTAAAAAAGGAATGAAAGATGGTCTTTATGTTCCAATCTTTACCGATTATTACATGAAGCTTTCTCAAATAGATTTTAGATTAGGAAATAAAATTGTTCCTATCAATACTGCATTAAAATTGGCACTAGAAGAAGTTTTACAGTATTACGCATATCGCCCCTTTCCGAGAGGCTATAAAAAGTTTACTTAGGTAAGTTAGTTTCTAAAAAAAAAATAGCCAAAAATTACATATTGAAATATTAGAATTGACTTTTATCTCTCCTTTGGTGGGTCATAATTGTTTTTAGCAATTATGGGAGGGGCTATAAGTCTATCTCTTTCAAATTCTCAATCCGGTTTCTCACCAAATAAGCATCAATGGTTTCAAAATGTTCAATAACGCGTTTGTCTTTGAACTCAAACACTTTTTGAGCTAAGCCCTGAAGAAAATCCCGATCATGCGAAACTAATATCAAAGTGCCGTCAAAATCGAGTAAGGCTTCTTTTAAAACGTCTTTCGATTTTATGTCTAAATGGTTGGTAGGTTCATCGAGAATTAGCAAGTTTACAGGCTCTAACAATAATTTTACCATTGCCAAACGTGTTTTTTCTCCTCCAGAAAGCACGCTTACTTTTTTGTCAATGGCTTCACCACTAAACATAAATCGCCCTAAAATATTTTTCATTTGCGTTCGAATATCGCCTTGTGCCACTTCGTCCACAGTTTGAAAAACGGTTAATTCAGTATCTAATAACGACGCCTGATTTTGGGCAAAGTAGCCTACTTTACATTATGTCCCAAAGCGCACCTTACCTTCAAAATCTATTTCTCCCATAATTGCTTTAATCATGGTCGATTTTCCTTCTCCGTTTCTACCAACAAAACATACTTTTTCACCACGAGAAATACTCATATTCGCATCTTTAAAAACCACTAGCTCGCTGTAACTTTTAGAAAGTCCGCTTGCAGTTATAGGATAATCACCAGAGCGAATTGCGTGAGGGAATTTTAATTTTAAGGCGGATGTATCAATTTCATCAATCTCTATAATTTGTAACTTTTCGAGCATGCGTTCTCTTGAAGTAACTTGATTGGTCTTAGAATAAGTACCTTTAAATCGATCAATAAAGGTTTGGTTATCAGCGATAAACCTTTGTTGCTCTTGGTAGGCTTTTATCTGGTGACTTCTGCGGTCTTCTCGCAATTGTAAATAATGGGTATAGTTGGCTTTATAGTCATAAATGCGACCCATGGTTACCTCTATAGTTCGGTTTGTAACGTTGTCGATAAAGGTTTTATCATGCGAAATCACCACAACAGCTTTGGCCTTGTTGATTAAAAAATCTTCTAACCAAATTACAGAAGCAATATCCACATGATTGGTAGGCTCATCCAAAAGAATTAAATCGGGTTTTTGTAATAGTATTTTGGTAAGTTCAATTCGCATTCGCCAACCACCGCTAAATTCGCTGGTTTGGCGGTGAAAATCTTCACGCTTAAAGCCCAAACCGGTCAATGCTTTTTCCACTTCAGCTTCGTAATTTATTTCCTCAAGGGCATAGTATTTTTCCCCTAAATCTGATACTTTCTGAATAAGCTTCATATAATCATCAGATTCATAATCTGTTCTAGTTTCTAAAGCCTGATTTAAGCGATCCATTTCGTCTTTCATTTCAAAAATAGCAGCAAAAGCTTTTGAAGCTTCTTGAAAAACGGTACAATTATCTTGGGTCAATAAATGTTGTGGCAAGTAAGCAATAACGGCATCTTTCGGAAAGCGTATATGACCACGAGTTGCTTTTTGATCACCAGCGATAATTTTCATCATCGTAGATTTTCCAGCACCATTTTTACCCATAAGTGCAATTTTGTCATTTTCATTAATAACAAAAGACACATCACTAAAAAGAGTATCACCACTAAATTCAACCGCAATAGCATCTACAGAAATCATATCTAAAAATTTTAAAGCAGCAAAGCTAATTAAAACTGATGTATGTGTACTATTTTTAAGATTTTAACTTGTGATTTTCGCTAGATGGTTGCTCGTTGTTCCTTGTTCGTTTGTCCATGCATGTATTTGTTTAAGGTTTGAAGTTTAAAGTTTTCCATTACGTTTTCGTATTTCGTATTTTTTTCACTTTTCACTTTTCGTTTTTTGGGTACTGTTTGTTTTGACCACTGACTTTTCGTCCTAAAAAAATTCGTATTTCGTATTTCGTATTTTTTTTCACTTTTCACTTTTCGTTTTTCACTTTAGCCCAGCATCCAGCTAACTAGTATTTTCAATCAATTAAAATCAAACCAAAAAAAAATAACCAATTCCTTTAGATAATTTTTATAATTTGAGCTTCAGAAATTATCCACAAACATTTATTATTTTAAATTTATTTATTAAAAAAAACTTATTAATGAATAGAATAATATTTCTTTTGGCCCTTATTTTATGTAGCTGCGAACCTTCCAAAGAAAAAGTGGATTTGATTAGTGTAAATGCCAATGTTTATACCCTAGATGGTAAATTTTCTAAAGCACAATCCTTTGCAGTTAAAGATGGTAAGTTTTTAGCCATTGGCACAGATGAAGAAATTACTACATTGTACATCGCAACGCAGTTTATTAATGCGAATGGCAAAACTATAGTGCCAGATTTAATTGATGCACATTGTCATTTTTTTGGTTTGGGAATGGACCAATAAGCTGTTGATTTGATTGGAACCAAAAGCTTCGACGAGGTACTAGAAAAAGTCAAAACCTTTCAAACAAAAAATAAAAGAGATTTTATCATCGGTCGCGGATGGGATCAGAACGATTGGGAAATTAAAGAATTCCCTACCAAAGAGCAATTGGATCTTTTGTATCCAGATATTCCAGTGGTATTGCAACGGATAGATGGTCATGCTTATTTAGTCAATCAAAAAGCACTTGATGTGGCCGGAATCTCCAATGAAACAGAAGCATCTGGAGGCGAAATTGTAAAAAATACAGGACAAATCACAGGTGTTTTAGTTGCTGGCCCCATGAATTTGGTAGATTCCATAGTGCCAAAACCAACGAAAGAGTTGATGATACAGGCCTTGAAAGATGCACAACAAATATGCCTAAAATAATGGCTTAACGACCGTAAATGATGCTAGATTGTCAAGAGAAGTCATAGAACTTATTGACAGTTTACAGCGAACAGGCGATTTATCGATGTGGGTGTATGCTATGATCTCAAATTATCCAGAAAACTTGGACTATTGCCTTAATAAAGGCATCATTAAAACCGATAATTTAAATGTGTGTTATGTAAAAGTATATGGTGATGGTGCTTTAGGTTCTCGAGGAGCAGCCTTGAAAAAATCCTATTCTGATCAACATAATCATTTTGGCACTACGGTTACCCCTGTTGAAGAAATACAAAAAGTAGCCAATCGTATTGCTGGAAGCGATTATCAAATGAATACTCACGCCATCGGCGACTCTGCGAACATAGTGGTGTTAAAAGCCTATAAAAGCACCCTAAAAGGTAAAAAAGATAGGCGTTGGAAAGTGGAACATGCGCAGGTTGTTTCTCCTTTAGATTTTAATTATTTTGAAGAAGGCCTTATACCTTCTGTGAAACCAACACATGCCACTAGCGATACGTATTGGGCGGCAGACAGATTGGGAGCCGAAAGAGTAAAAGGTACTTATGCCTTTAAAAAACTTTTAGATACAGCAGGTTTAGTCGCTTTAGGTACCGATTTTCCAGTGGAACAAGTAAGTCCGTTTTTAACCTTTTATGCAGCAGTAGCTAAAAAAGATACAAAAGGTTATCCACAAGGAGGCTTTCAGCCTAATGATAAATTAAGTAGAGAAGAAGCTTTAAAAGGAATGACCATCTGGGCGGCCCACAGCAATTTTGAAGAACTTGAAAAAGGAAGCAAAGAAGTAGGTAAGTTTACCGATTTTGTAATTTTACAAGATGATATTATGGCAATACCTGAAAATGAAATTCCGAATTTAAGTGTTTTGCATGTATATATCGCAGATAAAATTTTGAAATAATCTAAAAAAGGAAACCCTAAAAATAAACTTTTAGGGTTTTACTTTATTACATTTTTTTGTACCTACTTGCTTTCTGTTACAGGCACAGCAACCCGAACAGTACCCCATCCTATTACTAATTCAGGACCAACAGCAGTATCATTAAAAGTCATAGAAAATTCCTCTAATGACGCTTTATCTGTGGTTGGATTAGCTTTTACTCTAACATTATCAGCCGCTTCATCATAAGTGTAAGCACCCCATTGGTTTAGGTTTTTATTCAAAATAATTGTCCATTCTTTTTCCCCAGGAATAGAAAAAAGAGAATAAGTTCCTGCTTTAACATCAGCACCTCCAAAACTAACATTTTTGTAAAAGCTAATTTCTACCGCTTCATTAGCACCTGTTCTCCAAACTTCACCTGCTGGCGCAAGTTCTGAAACAGATCTCCCTTTTAGTTGAGGTCTGCTATAAGTTACTTTAGCTAATTTATCTGAAATTTTATAGCTACTTGGATAAGAAGCTGCGTCTAACGGACTTTTGTCTAAACTACTAAATTTTTGCGCACTAAGGCTTGAGGTAAAGATGAGACAAACTACTACGAAGGTTGTTGTGATACTTTTTTTCATAATCATTTATTTTTAATTGTTTTTAAGGATGTTAATTGCATACGCTTATAATTTACTAAGGTCGTAACATTTTATCAAACTTACAAAAAAAGAAGATTTAGTTGTTACATGGGGTTGAATAATTACAGTATGATATTAAAAATTAAATATACGTTACATATTACAATCATTTTAGTCTTTAATGTTTTTTAAAATAAACATTAAACACATCTTTGCTTCAAAATTGATTGTAAAAAATATAAATTATGTGTGGAATTGTATGTGCGTTTGATGTGAAAGAGAGTACGGAAGATCTAAGACCTCAGTTACTTGAAATGGCAAAAAAAATTAGACATAGAGGACCAGATTGGAGTGGAATATTTGCGAACGATAAAGCAATATTAGCGCACGAACGTTTGGCGATTGTTGATCCAGCCTCAGGAAAACAACCTTTATTTAGTCAAGATAAAAAATTAGTGCTTGCTGCTAATGGTGAAATATATAACCATAGAGACTTAAGAAAGCAGTTTACTGGAAAATATAATTTTCAAACCGAATCAGATTGCGAAGTTATACTTGCTTTGTACCAAGAAAAAGGAGTTGATTTTTTAGATGAAATGAACGGAATCTTTGGTTTTACCATTTATGATGTGGAAAAAGACGAATATTTTGTAGCAAGAGATCATATGGGTATTATTCCTTTATATATGGGATGGGATAAAAATGGTACGTTTTATGTAGCATCAGAGTTAAAAGCTTTGGAAGGTACTTGTACTAAAATTGAACTTTTCCCTCCTGGTCATTATTTGCATAGCTCAGATGGTGAATTAAAAAAATGGTATTCTCGTGATTGGATGGAATATGATGCTATAAAAAATAATGAAACCAGTATAATAGCCATAAAAGAAGCCTTAGAAGATGCAGTTCACAGACAATTAATGTCTGATGTACCTTATGGTGTGCTCCTATCGGGCGGATTAGATTCTTCGGTAACTTCGGCAATTGCTAAAAAATATGCACAAAAAAGGATAGAGTCAGATGATACAACCGATGCTTGGTGGCCGCAACTGCATTCTTTTTCTGTAGGTTTAGAAGGTTCTCCAGATTTAGCCGCAGCTCGTGTAGTAGCGGATCATATTGGCACCATTCATCATGAAATTAAGTTTACCATACAAGAAGGTTTGGATGCGATAAAAGATGTCGTTTATAACCTAGAAACCTATGATGTAACCACCATTAGAGCCTCTACACCTATGTATTTAATGGCAAGAGTCATTAAATCTATGGGCATAAAAATGGTGCTTTCAGGCGAAGGTGCTGATGAGCTTTTCGGTGGTTATTTGTATTTTCACAAAGCACCAAATGCTATTGAGTTTCACGAAGAAACTGTGCGTAAATTAAGCAAATTACACATGTATGATTGTCTTAGAGCGAATAAATCTTTAGCCGCTTGGGGTATCGAGGGGAGAGTACCTTTTTTAGATAAAGAATTTATGGATGTTGCCATGCGTATCAACCCACAAGATAAAATGATCAATGGCGAACGTATGGAAAAATGGGTAGTTCGCAAAGCATTTGAAGATATGCTGCCAGCAAGTGTAGCATGGCGTCAAAAAGAACAGTTTTCTGATGGCGTGGGTTACAGTTGGATAGATACCTTGAAAGAAGTAGTTAAAGTTGAAGTAAGCGATGAGCAATTAGCGAATGCAAAATTCAGATTTCCTTTGCAAACTCCAACCTCCAAAGAAGAATTTTATTACCGATCTATCTTTCAAGAACATTTTCCTTCTGATGCCGCCGCTCTTTGCGTTCCTCAAGAAGCCTCTGTAGCTTGTAG
>Ga0209390_10002438_pt1 | contig 32661 bp, 35 predicted proteins | sample BON01_FD_187212 | JGI IMG/M metagenome (GOLD analysis project Ga0209390, IMG submission 187212) | Freshwater microbial communities from Lake Bonney liftoff mats and glacier meltwater in Antarctica - BON-01 (SPAdes) (version 2) | ecosystem: Environmental > Aquatic > Freshwater > Ice > Glacier...
CGAAAGAATATTTGGTAGGATTAAAGAATTTAGAAGAGTGGCCACTCGCTATGACAAGCTAGATTCAACTTTCTTATCGTTTATTGCGTGCGCCTTTATTCAGCAATTACTTTGTTAACACAGCCTAGAGTCTTGCTTATTCATACCATAAAGACCACTCGCCCAAACTCCTGTTAGAATTTTACGATCATCATCACCACTTGAGAGACCAGATATTAGGTCAATACTAATATTATCAACTCTATTACTTACCGTGGAAGTTACAATATCACTTACCTGCTCTAAGAGTATTTTTGATTGCTCACTAGCAGTATCTTGACTCGTTTTATCTTTTTTACGCTCATCCGTAGTTAGTTGCTGCTCACTGGCTACATACAGGATAGCTTGCTCTGCAACAGTTCTTTGGGTTACCTTAGCGTCGACAAAAGCTTCTCCAGCAAAATTATTAGAGAAACTGATATTTTTTGCTTCAAAAGTCTCTATTATTTTATTCAAATTTGTAGCTGTTAGAATTGGAGCTGCAATTGTCTCTATTTGTTGCTTTACAGCCTCAGAGACAGGTTGTGCAAAATTATTATTTCTAATAGAATTTTCTAAGGTGCTAACTTGCTCGCTTACCGCTTTTACCGTAGAGAGTCCTTGTGCTAAATTACCTAAATGTTCCATCTGTACGTCAGCAGCAGCAGTGCGTAGAACTTCTTGCGCAACATCAGGCTGGTAAGTATTGATAGCCAAAGCAACCTCAGCAACTCTTTGTGCCTCTGGTACGTTGCGTTCAATTTCTCTTATTGCTGCTACTGCTACGACAGCCTCTCCTCTAACTCTAGCTACCTCAGCAAGTCTGGCCGCCTCAGCAGCTCTAGCTGCCGCTGCGGTGATTATTGTATTAGCATCTTGCGCATGCCACAACGCACCTAAATTATTTGTGCCAACTATGGCAGCGCCCGTAATAACAATATTGTCTGCATTAGGAGTAAATATTCCTGCGTCAAAAGTAATGTTGTTAGAATAAATATTACCATGTAAGGTATGTTGCGCATTATTAGCAAATATTAAAGCTTGAGTGGGCGACAAAGCTGTTCCAACTGAACCGACAATACCGTTAGCGGAATATGTTACAACACCTGAGCCTGGAGCATCATTTACGATTGCTACAGCGTCATCTAAGCCATTAACAAAATTAATATTAGAGCCAACTCTTAAATAAATATTATTAGCCGATATAGTTCTAGTAGCAATTCTTACATTACCACCAGCAACAATATCTATCCTATCTGCATAAATTGGCTGATTAAAAGTAATAGCGCCTGCACCGGCTATAACCTCAGCAAGTCTGGCACCGTTCTCACCAAGCCAATTCACCTGACTTCTACCATCGAAACGTACTTTACCACTTCCTTTAATGCGCCCAGCATAATTAATATTATCATCAACAAACAAGAGTTGGTCTGCAGTAAGTAATTTTATCTCACCCGCACCGATATCAGCAGCAGAAAGCTGAATTTGAGTACCGGCCTTTGAAAAATGTACGCCCTTTAGGTTAGTAAGACCTGTTATTACTCTACCGGCTAGCACCTTTGTTGGTACGCCTCCCACTTTGGCTAAATCTGTGTATATTAAAGTTCCTTCATTGTTAGTTTTGGTACTAATATCCCCATCAAAAGTAACAGCAGATAGCGAAACTTTGCCATCAGCAGTAAATCTGAGCGATCCTCTCTTATCAGCATTACCAGCTAGCAAAGTCGAATTCACTAGATTTACTGCTTTTCCAAAAGTTACATTACTTGCGCCTACTTCGATTTGTTTGGCATTTACATCTTCTCTAAAAAGCACGGCTCCGAGTCCATTTGTTATTTTTATTGTTTTTACTCTTTCATCGGCTTCACCTATTATATCGTTAAATTCAACGGTGTTTGCTGCATGAGGATTAATAGTAATCTTACCAAGCATATCTCCTACTCCATCCAATACATTGATAGGGGAAGCAAATAATATATCGTTATTGACTGGGTCAATTATTATATGTGAATCATTGTCTAAAATAAGTTCAGTTGCTCTTATTGTCGCACTTCGAAAAGTAGTGTTTATAGTATCATCTACAATTATTTGATAGATCACAGCTCCCGCTGCTCCATCATGACCTATACTGCCATTAAATACAGTGTCGGCTTTAGTTTGTACAGTTCCCACCGATCTGCCCCCTGGGCTGTAGATATGTGAATCAACTGCCATTGCTGCATTAAAGTGAATTTTCGACGTTGCCTGTGTTAGTTCAATTTTATCAACAGCACTTAAATCAGCGCCGGTTACCGTCAAAGTCTTGTTGTTGATTGTTATTTTTGTTTTAAGGGTATTATCCCCCCCACTAACTACAGCGCCACCTAAGCCATTAGCAGCTAACGCGGCTGCTTGCGCGATCCCATTTATGGAATTAACAATTGTGCCAATGGATGTATGTTCATCGATTATGAAATCCGTGCCCCCAAAACCATACAAATTAACAGCAGGGATAACTGCAGCAGGCCTATCAAATGTTATGTTATGAGCTCCTCGGAGAATAACACTATCTCCGTCAGCTGGCGCAACTGCTCCAGTAAAATCTGCTCCAGTCGAGAGTGAACTATTAACATTTGTTGTTAACATATTAGCTGCATAAGTATTTTGTGCTAATAGAAGCCCCAATGCAGATGTGGCTGCAAAAAGAGTTTTAAACAGTTGTGTCTTTTTCATATAATAACCTAAACTCAAATAATTAATATAAATTAGTAATAATTAAGGTCAATATATAATAACTTTATATATATAACAAGTAATTTATACTTTTGTCATAAATTACAGCGCCGAGGTAAATGTCTTTGTTGGGCGGCGTCAAGTTAAAATGCCCTAAATGAAAGTAGTTGTAGCTCAGGGCAATTGCATAAATTTTTCGTTAGCAATTAATCTAATATTAAGGATATAATTCATCTTTTTAGTCCAGTAGGAAAGATGAAAATACTGATAAGTATAGAAGAAATTAGGTTCTGATACTGTTTTAAACGTCAAGTAAATGGGATGTTAATTTAAAATAATATTTTAAATACAAAAATTGATTGAAAAATATGAATTTAAAACGGACTATTTGGAGGGAAGGGTTAAATAACCCCATACATACCACAAAACCACGGTGTATTATAAATTATGTAACTAACTGGCAGATTAAAGATTCAAATACAACAAATCTAATCTTTAATCTGCCATAATGGATGCTTTGATTTTCTATATATTTTAATTATAATTGTGTAACAAAGACGGAGATAAAAGATGAAAGTGCAATATATAGACTTAAATGAAAAAAGAATATCTATCAGTGGTGCTATTGATAAGGAGTTTATAATTCAACCTGGTAAGTACATAATCCTTGAAAAGGGAGCAACCTTTAGGGGTGTAAAGGTTGGAGGAAAAATTTTATTTAATAATGAATATGAATTACAAAGATTCTCATTGACGAAAGAGGGTAATGCACTTGAGTTAGTACCTCTGTTGCCAAAGACACCACTAAGCATCTCTGAGGTACAGAGTTCCAAAGGTACCGATAGTATTCCGACAATTCTAAGCCTATTGCAAAAAATGAATACAGAAAGTGAAAGCAACGGTTGTTATAGTTATTCTACAAAATCTAGCGATCTACCTGCTTTAGATATAATCGAAAAACCCCACTCCTTGCTACCTAAACGGCTCGTAAGAAGTATTGCTACTGATAAACTACCGACCATAAAATCACAAACATCTGATCAATCAGCAATTATTCCTAGCCTCTTTGAACTCAGTGATTTGGATTTATCACTAGTAGAGCCCCATATTCTTCCTATGCCTTCTTCACCTGATTGGATGCTTCCTAAAACAGTAGATACAGAGATTCAATCTGATGATGAATTATATGCTTCGTATATAAAAGAAACAGTGTTATATGATACAGACTTATTACACAACACACAAGACCTCATACCAGCCGGGGATAAGTCATTAAGTGATATAGAACCCACCGGTTGCGGATGTGTAATTCTATAATTTTATATCTTCGTTTTCGTGTAATCTTTACTACGTCTTGTTTGTGAGTTTACTTCACAATAGTTTAAGTTTTGAAGTTTAATTTTTGTATTACAAAAATAGCCCGTCTCAATTAGACTATTTATAAGATATGTGCAGCTATGTGTAATTCTATAATTTTATATCTTCGTTTTCGTGTAATCTTTACTACGTCTTGTTTGTGAGTTTACTTCACAATAGTTTAAGTTTTGAAGTTTAATTTTTGTATTACAAAAATAGCCCGTCTCAATTAGACTATTTATAAGATATGTGCAGCTAAATGTTATCCGTAAAAGTAAATATTGCCCTGCGTGGCTTAATGAGGTAATGATTTGTTATATACGCTAACAGATGCATTATTGAGTAGAGTAATACCAACTCTGATGTTGCGTATGCTAAACGGATCTTTTGCATCAAATGGTTCTCTGTCAGCTTTGCCTATAATTTTTACTACCTGACCTTTGTCAATTAATCTTTTAGTCATATATTTGCGCACTTCGTTTGAGCGTTCAGAAGATATCTTCCAAAAATCTATGCTGTTAGTTACCCCAGCTGGAACGGAAGCAGTATGCCCACTAATCGAGATATAGTTTGGTTGCTCACTAACCATTTTACCAATCACATCAATAATTTTTTCCATATAAGGTTGTAATTTCGAGGTGTTTGGTTTGAACATAGGTCTATTATCACTATCTATAATTTGAATTCTTAGGCCTTCATTAGTGATATCCATTTGTAGGTTATCAGAGAATTGTTTCAATTGAACATCCTGTTGTATGCTGTTCATTATGGCAATAAAATGATCTTTCTCTACGTCGCTCATATTACTTGGTAGACGAGCTGCGTCAACACGGTGTCCTTTAGAAGGAGAGCCGTATATTAATGAGCTAGAAGCTGCATTTGGAGCCCCAACTCCATCTTCAAGATTTGCATCTGCCCCGCCGTCAAAACCAAGACCAGCTTTATCACTTATAGATTCGGTTGGTGTAAAATATTGTGCGACACCTTGTAGTGTTGCTTTGTCAGAAACAGATATCAACCAAAGCAGCAAAAAGAAAGCCATCATCGCAGTCACAAAATCAGCATAAGCCACTTTCCAAGCGCCGCCATGGTGACCACCACCTTGAATTTTTTTAACCTTCCTAATAATGATTTGATTGTTTTTAGCCATTGCTAACCCATTATCTTCATTGAATTTTCATTGATATATGTATCAAGTTCTTCAAATGATGGTCTCAAATCCTCTGGTATGTTTTTACGCATAAATTCAACTACAATTATCGGAGGATTACCATTTAGATAAGCAATAAAACCAGCTTTTGCGCAATAAACAAATTTTACTTTATAGTCACCATATTTATGTAAGAAATGCCCCATTGGGCCAAATAGTCCATAAGCGACTAATACTCCAAAAAATGTACCAACAAGTGCAGCGCCAATTAAAGCACCAAGAACATCAGGCGGCTCCATTATGCTTCTCATAGTTACAATAACCCCTAATACCGCAGCAACAATACCAAGTGCAGGCAAAGAGTGACCAAGGTTTGTAAAAATATCGCCAGGGACAGCAGAATTGCCTTTGTACAACTCCACCTCTTGCTCCATTACGTCGTCAAATTGGTATGGGTTATCCATCCCCATTGTCATTAAGCGTAAATTATCGGCCATAAAATTTAGTACGAACGGATCTTTTTGTAAAGCAGGGGCTAATTTAAATAATTCACTTTCATTCATATTCTCGATATGAGACTCTATTTCAAGCATACCTTTTATTTTCATTAGCTTAAATGTATTGAAACTAAATAATAAAAGTTCCATATAATCTTGTTTTACATAAGGTTTGCCTTTGAAAAAATGCTTTATTGCAATCAAGGATTTTTTAATACAAGATATAGGATAGCCAATAAGAACAGAACCAATAGCGGCGCCAAGAATTATTATATATTCGTTTGGTTGGTATAACACCATGAGGTTGCCACCATGCATAGTATAACCTACGACAACGGAGCCAAATACAACAATTATTCCTATTATATAAAACATATTTATGCGCTTTTTAAGTTTAGCTTATGTTAGAATTTAGTTTATTCAAACACCTTTATGACTGCCTAGTATAGCTTATTTTTTCGTAGTTTACCAAAGAAATTTTTAATAATCTCTTCAGATTGCGTACTCTGTATTCCTGAGTATATTTCTGGTCTATGTAAACAACTATTTGAAGTGAAAAATTTTACCCCATTTTCAACGCCACCTTGTTTTTTATCGGAGGCTCCATAGTAGAGGCGGCCTAGACGGGCGTTGGAGATGGCACTAGCGCACATAGTGCATGGTTCTAAAGTCACATAAATATCACAATCCACTAAATTTTTGTTATCTAATTTTTTACAGGCATCATTAATAGCTAAAATTTCTGCATGAAAATTTGCATTTTTACCTTGTTGCATCATATTATGTGATTGAGAAATTACTTCTTTATTATCTCTATTAACAATTACGCAGCCCACGGGAACTTCTCCTTTAGTAGCAGCTATCTTTGCTTCTTTCAGGGCAAGTAACATAATATCATTATCAAATTCAAACTGCTTTAGAGTCACTATTTTTCTTCTGTATATTCAGGATCCTGATGAATTATTATTTCCGCGGTAGGAAATAGCTTAATTAATTTGTCTGCAACCTTGTCAGAAATAATATGTGCTGCAATTAATGAAAGATTACCGTCTAGCTCCAAATGAAATTGAATAAATGGCTTGTTGCCAGCTGAACGAGTTTTAAGTTCATGAAATCCTTTTGTCTCAGGAACACTGTGTATTATTTCGATAATCTGTTTTCTTTCTACGTCATCAAATTCTTCATCAGACAGATTATGTATCGCTTCTCTAAATAATATGTAGGAAGCTCGTATAATATATATAGCAACTAGGATACCTGCTAATGCATCTACGTACCAAAACTTACTGCTTAAATATAAAGATATCACAACTGCAATATTCGTGAGAAAATCAGAGAAGTAATGTAGTTTGTCTGCTGCGATAATTTTAGATCCCGTTTTTTTAACTACATAGCTTTGATATATAACTAGTATCAATGTGAGAAAGATACACAAATACATTATGTCAACACCCAGTGCTGAATTTTCAGGTATATGTCCCAGATAAAGCGAACGCCCAGAAGAAAACAAAATAAATAAAGATGAGGCAAAAAAGAATATAGACTGTGAGAAAATTGCTAAGTCTTGAAATTTATCGTGTCCAAAACGGTGGTTGTGGTCAGGAGGTCTTAGGGCCACTTTAATAGCAACTAGATTAATTACAGAAGATGTAATGTCTAAGCATGAGTCAATTAGTGAGGCTAGAATAGATTGAGAATCTGTCGCTGCCCAGCCGTAAGCTTTTATTAACATAATAATTATCGCCACCAATACAGAGGCGTAAGATGCCGATTTTATTAAATCATCGTCTTTAAAATTTAGCATATTATTATTTTTTATTTGCAATGCACTTGCCCAGCATTTATTATCTTAATGTCAAAGAACTTAATGTCAATTCATTGCGCCATATTTTAGAGGAAATGTATTATGAAAAATATATCTAAGTTATTATTAATAGTTTTTATAGGCTTCTCATTGCAAAGTTGTGAAAGCATGAATAAGCAGGGTGGTGGTACGCTAATAGGCGGCGTAGCCGGCGGCTTACTGGGTTCACAGTTTGGTAAAGGCGAAGGGCAGTTATTGGCAACAGGCGTTGGTGCTCTTGCTGGAGCTTTAGTTGGTGGACAAATCGGCAAAACTATGGATGAGTATGATAGGCAAATGCTAGAAAAAAGCTCGCGTCAAGCATTAGAGTTTTCACCATCAGGTAATAGTGTTGAGTGGAAAAATCCAGATAGTGGTAATCATGGCTCTATTACTCCGACCAAAACATTTAAAGAAAGCGGCCGCTATTGTCGTGAATATATTCAAGAAGTTGTTATTGGCGGTGAAAAGAAAAAAGCTTATGGTCAAGCTTGTCGTCAACCAGATGGTAGCTGGCAAATCATTAAATAAATTGCTTATATAACGTCACTTAAATCCAAATGGATGAGTGACGTTATTGCAATTTTATCTTACATAATATGGATACATTAGTAGAATTTAGATCATTGTCCAAAAATTTTGGCAGCAAGTTGCTTGTGGATAACGTGAGCTTCAAGTTAAAACAGGGTGAAATAACTACTCTCATCGGACAAAATGGAGCGGGCAAAACTACTCTTGCAAAAATAATTTTGAAATTAGAAAAATACGATAAAGGCGAATTACTAATTCGTGATAATTTACGTATTGGCTATGTACCACAAAAGTTAGATTTTTTCTTTAGCATGCCACTTACTGCAAAAGGGTTGCTAAAAATACTAGCTCCTAATGGTAATAAAAATGACATTATAAATCTGACAGATTTTATAAACTACGATGCCATTAAAAACACTGACATCTCTCAAATATCTGGCGGTGAATTACAGAAGCTCATGCTTGCTGGTACTTTGATGAACAAACCAGACTTGCTGATACTTGATGAGCCTACGCAGTTCTTGGACGTGACTAGTCAGCAAGAATTTTATCGAGTACTTGGTGCTTTGAAAGACGAATTAGGGCTGACAATTTTTATGATCTCTCATGATTTGTTTACGGTAATGAAAAATTCTGACCAAGTAATATGTTTAAACGGGCATGTGTGTTGTAGTGGCAAGCCTACTGATTTAGATAAAAATATAGATTTTAAAAATGCTTTATCTGAAATCGGAGTTTATATACATCATCATGATCATGAACATAATCATTAATTAAAACTATGTTGCCAAACACAATTCAATATCAGATAAATTTCTGGGATAGCTTTGCTAAAGAGTCATTTAAGTTTCCAGGAGCATTTGCTTTTGTTACGGGGCTTAAAACACCGTTAATAAATTTACTCCTCTTGGAGCAACAAAATATTGAAACGCTTCAGCGGGTGTTACCAAGGGCACAAAATTTCTTTGCCCAACATAATGTTCCATGGGGTGTAAATGTTATTGATAATGGGTCTAGCAAAGAAATCATTGGTTTTTTAAAAAATAATGGCTTTAAAGATATTTGTAGACAATTTCAAATGGAAACTAGGCTAGATTCCCTAGTAAGTGATTTTGTAAGTGCATACGATATAAAGCAAGTTACTGATACTAATATGTTGCTAGATTGGATAATACCGGTAGCCAATGCTTTTGAAGCAGCTGCATCAGACAGTAAACAGTATCTTAAATTAGTTGAAAATGCATTTAATAAAGAGAAAAATTCTTTTGAGCATTTTGTATTATATAGCAATAATAAACCCATTAGTTCAGCGACTTTAACTATAATTAATGATGTAGCAAGGCTAGATAATGTGGCGACAGTTAAAGAGTTGCAAAATCAAGGATTTGGTAAACAAATTATTAGCTATTCTATAGAAAGGGCGCGTAATGCCGGTGCAAAACATATTATTTTTGAAAGTTCGGAAGCTGGTATAAATTTATATAAGAAAATGGGTTTTGTAGAAATAAATACATCCTCCATCTATAGTTTGAGTGAAATTTTATGATTGTAATATTTATAATATCAGCATTAATTGGACTTATCTTTGCTCCTTTGGGGTGTCTTGTCTTGTGGAAGCGCTATGTATATTTTGGTGATGGTCTTGCTCACGCTAGCATGCTAGCTGCTGTGATTAGTGTAATTGCTGGAGTGCCCATATTATATGCGGGTATTATTAATACTTTGTTGTTTGTTATCATTGTATTTAAGTTAAAAAGCGAATCAGGAAATAATGCGGCAATAGGTCTTACTTCAAGTATAATGATTTCAATTGCTCTTATATTATCTTATATTTTTCCGGGTTACTTTAATTTTACCAGTTTATTATTTGGTGATATCATTTCCACAGATGTTAATGATGCGCTGATTTTATGTGCAATATTAGCTATTGTAATTATATTTTTCGTTAGCTTTTATCGCAATTTAATTCTTATAATTTTGAGTAAAGACCTAGCACATTCTCGTGGTGTAAGGGTAAAAATGCTAGAGTTTTTGTTTTTGTCAATATTATCATTCGCTGTGTTAGCTACAATTAAAATAGTAGGAGTTCTCTTGGTTACCAGTATAATATTGATTCCTGCAATGGTCGCTAGTTTAATTTCTAGCTCTCCTTTAAAAATGATTGTTATAGCAATATTTGTTGCACAGCTAATGAATTTATGCGGAATTATACTTTCTTTTTATGCGGACATGCCATTAGCGCCGATAATAATATTATGCGGTGGTTTATTATATGTAATTCTCTTTACTGTAAGCAAATTATTGCAACATAAATAAAAATTATTTAAAGGCCAAGCTGCTTTACAGTAAGGCTTTTATAGCTTTCAAGCAATTTGTCTAGTTTTGCATTTTGACCAACGCAATGAGTAATGGCTCCACTGCAATTTCTTCTTATGATTGAACTAGCACGATAAAAATCATTATTATTCAAATGCGCCATATCTAAAATGAGGCTAGGAATAAATGCTATATCGAGAGAGTTGTATTTTGTTTTATCTGTAATTTCGAAATTAGCATGGATGTTATAAAATGTTTTGTAATAATCTTTTATATCACGAGTAAATCTTAGCTGAGTCGAGTAACCTTCGAAAGACGGTAAGTGGTCTCCAAAATTCACTATTATGGTCTTTCTTTTGCGCTTCATTAGTTTTTCAATTAGATCTATTTGATCTTCGCTTGTTCTAGTTAATCTTGCTATGTAATCATTAAGTTTTGAGCATAATTTATCGTTCATTAATTTACCGCAGCCGATATTATCTGGGAAAAAGCTGGAATGTGGACCATGGTTGAGCATTGTGGCTGCAAAAATATATTTTGGTTTTTCTGGGTTGCGGTCTAGTGCATCGATTATCATGTCGCCAATCATAGTATCTGGTATATTGCCCCAGCTATCTGGTTTAAAGCCAAATTCATATATATCATTAACATCATGCGCCCCAAGTTTTGTATAAGCGTCAAGCGCTAACGAAAAATTCTTATCTACAGGATAGACAACTTCTACTCGATATCCTTTTGAACGTAATTGCGACATTATTGAATTTTCAGTATGTGGCACCAATGTTATAAAGGGCATATAACTAGGTCCAGAAAATGATTTGTGTGGTATCCCTGTGTTAATTTCATATTCACTGATCCAAGAACTTCCGCCATAAGTATTGACGTTAAGAATACCGCTATATTTTGTATGTTTGTTATCTTGAAAAAATGCAAAATTTAATTTATCAGCAAAATCATAGTCTAATTTACTTGGATCAAATACTGATTCATTCAAAATAACTACTATATCAGGCATTTCATCGCGTTCAGAAATGGTTTTAATAGCCGTTCCGTGTACTTTGTCTAGTATTAGGCTGTCATCTATATCGCCAGTATTTGGTTCTATATACATGTCTTGTACGGTAAATAAAATATCCGCAAACGGACCATAGATACGCCTTGAGTAATTTTTGCCTTGGGATTTTGTAGATTCAATTGTTAAATTAAAATATGATTTTTTATCAAGCGCTATATCAAATAATTTAGAACTTAGCAGCAGAGCCACGCCAAGGGATAATAGCCTTAAGGCATAATAATTTTTTCCTCCTAGGCGTTTTTTGTCGAGTAATGTATCAAATTTATTCCACATCAAAACAAAATTGATCAAGAGTAATAAAAATATTAAATAAATTTCTTTTGTCGCATACTCGTAAATTAACCTAAATAATCCATGGTTCACTAGCAGCTTTAGCATAAAAACATCTGCTGCCGAAAGTTCTTGTAATAAAAATTGCCATTTAATTAATTTAATATAATCAAATGATACAGCTAAAAGAAGTGTTATAAATCCCGAAAGTAGGATTCTATTAGTAATTAAAATAATAACTAAATATATACATAACGCTAAGGCGATATTTGCTAGCAACAATGTTGTATTGAATTTCGTGGTTATACCTAAAAAGGTTACTAATAAAACAAACCAGGTGCTTAAAGAAAAATATAATTCTTTTAGAGAAATTTTATGACCAACGAAGCTGTCAAATATATTTCGCATTTTTTTCATAAAGCAGCACCAACAACTAAAATTAAAGGCATTTTCATTTTATACACCAGTACGATATATCAAAATTCTATCTAATCAATATATTAACGATAAAAGACTTGATTCTTTTGTAAATATGGTGCATATTCCATTTGTTCGGGCGATTAGCTCAGCTGGTAGAGCATCTCGTTTACACCGAGACGGTCGGCAGTTCGAATCTGTCATCGCCCACCAAATTCTGTACTGAACAAACTGATTATTATATACAATTGAAAAATTAAATTAATTTTATGAAAGCAAATATCAAACAAATTTTCTTTATAGTGTTAGGCCTAGTAACAGTCACAGCTTTTTTTGCGCTAAGTCAATTAGGAACTGCGACAGCAGCCAAGCAAGATGGGAAAAAATTTGATGATTGGAATGTTTCTTGTACGGCAAAAGATGATGCTGCAAAAACAGCAGAAGTTTGTATATTAACTCAACAACTTAATATCTCTCAAGATGATAAGCAACAACCAATTGCCTTATTCCAAATTGGATATTTTGGTCCTAAAAAAGAGTTAAAATTAGTACAGACTTTGCCACTTGGAGTTAATATTCAAGCTGGCACTTCTATTATAAGCTCTAAAAATTTAATTGCACCAGGTCAGTATACAACTTGTGTAAATAGTGGTTGTAACGCTGTGGCATCTATCTCCGATGCTGATTTAAAAACATTATTATCAAACAAAGATAACGCTGTTGCATTCATGAATTTAGAAGGTAAACAAATTACTCTACCTTTATCTACAAAAGGGCTAGAACAGGGCTTAAAATATATTAAATAAATTAGTGTAAAACTATAATTATTTAGTTTTATAGCGAGTGTAGTTTAAACTCTACAAGGCCTATATAATTTGATAAAACCGCATATAAAATAGTTTTATTTCTTGGATTATAAATAGAAAAAGATATACTCTATCTAGAAGCCTGCTGAGATTGTTCGTTTAAAGCGATAGGACGTTTTCTAGTATTTTTGGCTATTTATAAATTTTTTATTAGCTTTTATGATCAAAATTTTTACAGCGTTGCTCTCACTTCTTATAATGCCACACGCTCTAGCTTCAAAACCTTTGCCATGGCAATTAGATTTTCAGGAAGCTGCTAGTCCAGTGATGGCGGAATTACATGATTTTCATCATTTTTTGTTAATACTTTCTACGGCTATAGTACTATTTGTCATTTTTTTGATTGCTTACGTACTACTTCGTTTTAATGCTAAAGCTAATCCTATTCCTTCTAGAGTTACGCATAACACTGCGATAGAAATAATCTGGACGGTAATACCAATTATTATATTGGTAATAATTGCTGTGCCTTCTTTTAGAATATTAAAAATGGCAGAACATACGCCATCTGCAGACATGACTATTAAGGTTGTCGGATCTCAATGGTATTGGACCTATAGCTACCCAGATCATGATGGAATTGAATTTGATAGCAATTTGATTCAAGAAGCGGATTTAAAACCAGGGCAATTAAGATTGTTAGAAGTAGATAACAGAATTGTCGTGCCAGAAGGTGCTACAATTAAATTCTTAATTACTGCTGCGGATGTACTACATAGCTTTGCAGTACCTTCACTTGGTTTAAAAACGGATGCGGTTCCAGGTAGAACTAATGAAGCCTGGACTAGAATAGACAAGAAAGGAGTTTATTACGGTCAATGTTCTGAATTATGTGGCGTAAATCATGGCTTTATGCCTATTGCTATTGAAGTTGTAAGCAAGGAAGAATTTGCAGCCTGGCTGGAGCAAGCAAAGATTAAGTTTGCAAGTAATGCGGCTATAAGTTTCGCAGAAAATAAATAATTAAAATAATGGACAAAGCTATGACAGATCATACTCATGATACACCAAGTGGATGGAGAAGGTGGCCGCTTTCTACCAACCATAAAGATATTGGTTCAATGTATATCATTTTTGCAGTTTTTGCTGGCTTGATAGGTGGGTTGTTTTCAGTTTTATTCCGTATGCAACTAGCTTTTCCTGGCTCAGATTTTCTGGGCGGTGATCATCAGTTGTTTAATGTTTTAATTACAGCGCATGCTTTAATTATGGTGTTTTTTATGATTATGCCAGCCCTTTTTGGAGGATTTGGTAACTGGTTCGTACCCTTACTTATAGGAGCTCCGGACATGGCATTTCCTAGAATGAATAATATTAGTTTTTGGTTGTTGATTCCTTCATTTTCCTTGTTGCTACTATCAAGTATGATTGATGGTGGCGCGGGAACTGGTTGGACCATATATCCGCCTTTAAGCAGTATTGTAGGACACCCTGGTGCTGCAGTTGATATGGCTATTTTTAGTCTACACTTAGCTGGTATGTCATCTATTCTTGGTGCTATTAATATGATAGTAACTATTTTTAATATGCGCGCCCCTGGTATGAGCTTGTTTAAGATGCCACTTTTTGTTTGGTCAATTTTGATCACTGCTTTTATGCTAGTGTTAGCACTTCCTGTGCTTGCAGGCGCGATTACCATGCTGCTTACTGATAGAAACTTTGGTACACATTTCTTTTCACCAGATGGTGGTGGTGACCCTATATTATTTCAGCATTTATTTTGGTTTTTTGGTCATCCTGAAGTTTATATAATTATCCTTCCTGGTTTTGGTATTGTGTCGCAGGTTATTTCAACATTTTCACGTAAGCCAATTTTTGGTTATACAGCAATGGTGTGTGCGATGGCAATTATTGCCTTTATTGGTTTTGTTGTTTGGGCGCACCATATGTTTACTGTAGGTTTGTCATATAATGCATTACTTTATTTTACGGCCGGTACAATGGTCATTGCCGTACCTACTGGGATAAAAATATTCAGCTGGATTGCCACTATGTGGGGTGGATCTATTAGCCTTAAGACACCAATGTTATTTGCGATCGGGTTTATTATTCTGTTTACAATTGGCGGAGTAACTGGGATTATTCTTTCCAATTCAGCTTTAGACCGAGTATTGCATGATACTTATTATATTGTTGCACATTTCCATTACACTATGTCGCTTGGCGCATTATTTACAGCTTTTGCTGGGTTCTATTATTGGTTTGGTAAAATGTCTGGTAAGCAATATCCTGAGTGGATGGGGCAAGTACATTTTTGGCTAACATTTATTGGTGTAAATTTGACATTCTTCCCTCAACATTTCTTAGGTCTTGCTGGAATGCCAAGAAGAATACCTGATTATCCAGATGCATTTGCTGGGTGGAATTTTGTCTCTTCAATGGGATCTTTGCTTTCTATGTTTGCTGCTTTATTTTTTGTATTTATTATTTTTTATACTTTAAAATTTGGTAAAAAATGTCCGCAGAATCCTTGGGGTGACGGCGCTGATACTCTTGAATGGACAGTGGATTCTCCACCACCATATCATACATACGAGAAGCAACCGGTGATAAAATAGTATGACAAAAACTTATATTGCTACTCACCTTGAATCTGATAAGGGAGCATCGGTAAAGGATTATATTATGCTAATGAAACCACGAGTAATGTCGCTCGTGGTTTTTACTGCATTTTGTGGATTATGGATTGCACCCGGCCAAATTCACCCAGTTATTGCCTTTGCAGCGATTTTATTTGTGACGATTGGAGCTGGCTCTGCGGCTGCAATAAATATGTGGTATGACCGTGATATTGATGCAATCATGAAGCGGACCCAAAAACGACCTATAGTTACGGGGGTGATTGAACCAGATGAAGCCTTATCTTTTGGTGTAATTACTGGCGTAATTTCCGTGCTATTAATGGCATTATGTGTGAATATAATATCTGCTGGATTATTAGCGCTAACTATCTTGTATTACGTGTTTATTTATACAATGTGGTTAAAGCGTAGTTCTATTCAAAATGTAGTAATTGGGGGTGCGGCTGGAGCTTTTCCACCGATGATAGGTTGGGCAGCAGTAACTGGTGATGTTTCTTTACAATCCTTTACGTTATTTGCTATTATTTTTATGTGGACCCCTCCTCATTCTTGGGCTTTGGCTTTATTTCGCCTGCAAGATTATCGCGATTGTAGCGTGCCTATGATGCCAGTAATAAAAGGTGAAGCTTATACTAAAAAACAAATTATATTATATAGCCTATTAATGGTAGTTACTGTAGCCATGCCTTATTTTCTGAATATAGCTAATATGGGATATTTAGTAATATCTTCTGTAATGAGTGCTATATTTTTATATCATACATTTTTGTTATTTGATGATAGTGATTTTAGCAAAGCCAAAAAATTATTTTGGTTTTCTATTTTATATTTATTTATTATTTTTTTAAGCCTTATTGTACTTAAAGTCTAATGACTAGATGATAAAACTATTCGGCTAGTTTTGAAAATTTCGTAAGTAGTGTGTCAATTCTAGAGATGATTTTGGGATCTGTTTTGATGGTAGCTTTAGGAGTGGCGCTAGGTAAGATTGTAGCATAAATTCTGTTGATGTAATCTATATTCTCTTTAGTATAGTATCTCCTGCCACGTATTTGGATCACTTCAATATTTGGGTCGGATTTTTCTATGTATCGTAGCCTGTGTGTTGGCAAGCAACTCATTTTTGATACTTCGGCAATAGAAAAATATTTTTTAGTCAGCATTAGTATCATTTATTTGTTTTTTGAAAGCTTTTGCTGGGGTGAACCTTAGTACATTTCTGGCTTCGATTGATACGGCGTCTCCAGTTTTTATATTAAACCCTGGTCTACTATCTTTATAATTAATTTTCCAAGTTCCAAAGTTTTGTAGCGTTGTTTTGTTTGTGGTTTCTGTTATTTCTAGTAATTCAGAAAACATATGTAGAGTTATATCCTCACAAATTAGTGCAGATAGTCCTAGGTTGTTCCTAAGTTGGTCAGCTATTTTTTCTTTAGTAATTGTGGCTGGTTCTTTTGTGCTTTGCATTCTTTACTTAGATATCATTATTTTATTACTGTAAATTAGTATACATAAATAGTCTAGAGGAAAAGTTACCACCTAACAATTATTGATCCCCAAGTTGCACCTGCTCCAAAAGCGGTAAATACTAGTATATCGCCTGCTTTAATGTTTTTAGAGGCCTTTAATTCTGATAGTGCAAGTGGTATAGAAGCTGCAGAGCAATTTGCATGTTTTGCAATAGTAGTGACTACTTTGTCATTGTCTATATCAAATTTTGCTACGACATTGTTAATTATCCGAAGGTTTGCCTGGTGAGGAATAAAATAATCAATATCTGAGACGTCCATACTATTGCTATGAAGCAAAGTTTTAACTGACTCAGTCATTTTTTCGATAGCTAGCTTAAATACTTCTGAACCTTTCATCTGTACAGTACCGCTTCTGCCATTCATACTGACCCCACCGTCTGTATATAGAATTTCATACATAGATCCATCGGAATGGATCTCGCTATCAATTATGCCGGAGTTTGAATCATCATGTTGTAAAATTACTGCTCCTGCCCCATCACCGAATAGAACGCATGTTTTACGGTTTTGCCAGTCTAAGAGTGAAGACATTTTTTCAGCACAAACTAAGAGAACCGTTTTGTATTTTCCAGATTTGATCATATTATCAGACACTTGCATGCCGTAAACAAATCCAGAACAGATAGCTTGTAAATCAAAGGATGGAATAGTCCCAAGCCCCAAATAACCTTGTAATTTATTGGCTATCCCAGGGAAGCTGTTATCTGGAGTATTGGTGCAAGCGATAATTAGATCAATATCACTTGGGTTTATACCAGCATCTTTTATTGCCGCTAGCGCGGCTTTATGCGCCATGTGAGAGCTGTACTCATCTTCGGCAGCGATATGTCTTTGGGTAATACCAGTTCTTGAGCGAATCCACTCATCGCTAGTATCAATAGATTTTGCTAGATCTTGGTTGGTCAGAATTTTTTCTGGTAAATAGCCTCCAGATCCTATGATTTTTGAGGCCATTTATTGTTACTCCACGTCGCTATCGTCAGTTTTTGTTATAACAACTTGCTTGTCATTATAAGATCCACTACTTGCATCTATGTGATGCGGACGTCTGTATTCACCAGTATCTTTGTCGATGATTACATTAATTCTGCTTAAAGCATCATGAGATCTCCTCATGTTACGCTTGGATTTGGATGTTTTTTTCTTTGGAACTGCCATTATTTATCCCTCAATAAAGTATATTTATACAAAGATTTTTAAAAAAGTACTGTCAAACTGCTGCGCATTATATTATATTTCACTTACGAAATCTACAGTATTTTTAATATAAATAATTTTTATGATGAATTTAAAGACATATTTGACTCCATTACTTACTATAATCACTCTGTTTATTTTATCTGGATGCCAGACTCTAGAAGTGAGAGGGCAGTTTGTTAGTGATAAAGCTGTTGCAGAAATTAATAATAAAAAACCTAGCAAAAAAGAAGTATCTAGTCTAGTTGGAACACCTACTTATGTTCCAGATTATACAGATAATACCTGGTATTATATACAAAGATCGCTAAGTAAGCGCGCATGGTTTGAAGCAAAAGTCATCACACAGCGTGTTGTAAAGATTACTTTTAATGATAATAACAAGGTGATTGAGGCAGCCCTTTTGGCTGATATGCAAAATGAGAATATTACAACGCATAATCACTATACAAAAACACATGGTACAGAACAAAGTGGTGTACAAAAATTTGTAAAAAATATCGGTAGGTTTAATAAAACGACCGATGGTAGTAATAGACGTAAAAAGAAAAAGTAGTAAAAATGATTACAGAGATAGAATTAAAGAAGCTACAAAAATTAGCTAAACTAAGTTTCACGGAGGCAGAAAGCAAAGCTTTTTCCTTGAAGCTCACTAGCGTTATTAACATGATTGATGGTTTAAAAAATGTAGATTGTTCTGCAGTAGAACCTCTTAGGTCTGTTTGTGATATGGACCAGAGAATGCTTGCAGATAAAGTGACTACAGTAGATGAGTCAGCAAATTTATTTAAAAATATCCCTGAAAAGGGTGCTGAGTTTGCCAAAGAAATAAAATGTTTTGTTGTACCAAAGGTAATTGAATAATATGAAAGAACTAATAAAATTATCAATCACAGATGCGCTTCATGGTTTAAAAAATAAGAATTTTACTTCTACGGAGCTTGTTAATGCGCATATTAGTCAGGCAGAAAAAGTCAAAGATTTAAACAGCTATATTACTGAGACTTTTGACTCGGCAAAAATTATGGCAGGGCAGGCTGATCAACGTTATCAAAATGGTTCAGAGCGTAAACTAGAAGGAATTCCAGTTGGGGTAAAAGATTTATTTTGCACTAATGGAGTTAGAACTACCGCTGGCTCTAAGATGCTTAGTAATTTTGTACCGACATATGAATCAACAGTCAGTCGGAAGATTGCAGATTGTGGTACTATAATGATTGGAAAAGCCAATATGGATGAATTTGCCATGGGCTCTTCTAACATGACCAGCTATTTTGGCAATGTAATTAATCCCTGGAAAGTTAGTGGTTCTGATCTAGATTTAGTGCCTGGAGGATCTTCCGGTGGTTCTGCAGCGGCAGTGAGTAGTTTTGCTGCAATGGCTGCACTTGGAAGCGATACAGGCGGTTCAATTAGGCAGCCAGCTGCCTTTACCGGTACTTTTGGTATTAAGCCAACATATGGCAGATGCTCAAGATGGGGCATGGTAGCTTTTGCAAGTTCTCTAGACCAAGCTGGCGTGTTTACTAGGTCAGTTGCAGATGCTGCTCTAATGCTTGAAGCAATGATGGGTTTTGATGAAAATGATTCAACTTCAATTGATAAAGCGGTGCCAGAATTAGTATCTGCTTGTAGCAAATCTGTTAAGGGTATGAAAATAGGGATACCGACAGATCTTATGGAGTTAGAGGGCGTTAGTAGTGAGATCATTAAAATGTGGCAAGATTCTATCGAAATGATGAAATCTGCAGGCGCTGAAATTGTTGATATTAAACTTCCAAATGCAAAACATGCATTATCAGTTTATTATGTGATTGCGCCGGCTGAGGCATCTTCCAATCTTTCTAGATATGACGGTGTGCGTTATGGTCATAGAACCGAGAAAACTGGCCTTAATTTGGAAGAAATGTACATTAACACCCGTACTGAAGGTTTCGGTGAAGAAGTAAAACGTCGTATTATGATTGGTGCGTATGTATTATCTTCTAGCCATATGGATGCTTATTATTTGAAAGCACAAAAAGTACGCAGATTGATCGCTAATGATTTTAAAGAAGCTTATACAAAAGCAGATATAATTTTATTGCCATCTACACCAACTGCAGCATTTGGTATTGGAGATAAGCAAGATGATCCTCTTTCTATGTATTTGAATGATATATTTACGATTCCGGCAAGCCTTGCAGGCCTCCCATGTTCATCTGTACCAACGGCGCTTTCATCCAGTGGTTTGCCGCTTGGAATGCAATTAGTTGCACCAGCATTTGATGAATATAATTTGTTACGTGCATCAGCCGCAATTGAGCGAGCAGTATCAAATATTGACTTTACACCAAGAGGATTTTAATGGCTTACATAACAGGAAATACCGGTGAGTGGGAATATGTAATTGGGCTTGAGGTACATGCACAAGTTTCGTCAAAAGCTAAGTTGTTTTCAGGAGCAGCAACTGAGTTCGGCGCAGCGCCAAATACTCAAGTTTCTTTAGTTGATGCAGCATTGCCTGGTATGCTTCCAGTTCTTAATAAATATTGCGTGGAGCAGGCTATTAAAACTGGTCTTGGGATTAATGCAGAAATTAATAAGCTGTCAGTCTTTGATAGAAAAAATTATTTTTATGCAGATTTGCCGCAAGGTTATCAGATCTCACAATTTTATATACCAATAGTGCAGAACGGGCATTTGAATGTAAGGACAGAAGATGGTTCTGAGAAAAGAATTAGAATTAATCGTATTCACTTAGAACAAGATGCAGGTAAATCTATTCATGATCAGCATCCAGAATATAGTTTGATTGATCTAAATCGCTCGGGTATTGCGCTTATGGAAGTAGTTACAGAACCAGACATGAGTTCGCCATATGAAGCAGCAGAATATGTAAAAAAACTGAGAACATTATTTCGTTATGTTGGCTCTTGTGATGGCAATATGGATCAAGGTTCTATGCGTTGCGACGCTAATATATCTGTCAGAAAACCAGGCGGAGAACTTGGAACTAGATGTGAAATCAAGAATTTGAACTCAGTGAAAAATATCACTAAGGCTATTGAATATGAAGCAATGCGTCAAGTTGAACTCCTTGAAAGTGGTGGTACGGTCGATCAGGAAACTAGATTGTTCGACGTAAATACTGGCCAGACGCGGACTATGCGCAGCAAGGAAGATGCAAATGATTATCGCTATTTTCCAGACCCAGATCTTTTGCCTGTTAGAGTTGATGATGCGCTTATTGAAAAATTAAGAGCAGAATTACCAGAATTGCCAGATGCAAAAATTCATAGATATGTATCTGAGCTGGGTTTAAGCCAGTATGATGCAGAAGTAATCGTCGCAGATGAGGATATAGCAAAATATTTTGAAGAAGCTAGCGCTGGAGCTAATGCAAAAAATGTTGCAAATTGGATTTCTAGTGAATTATTTGGTAGATTAAATAAAAACTCAATAGCGCTTAGTGAGTGTAAAATCACTCCAGTGATGATACGGGATTTGGTTGCTTTAATAGAAAAAGGTACTATTTCTGGTAAAATCGCTAAAACAGTATTTGAAGAAATGTTTGAAAGCGGCGATGCAGCTGAAAAAATTGTAGAAGCTAAAGGCTTAGTGCAAGTATCAGATAGAAGTTCTATAGAACCAATTATTGACGAAGTTATCGCAGCTAATCCAGATTCTGTTGAGGCTTATCGATCGGGAAAAGATAAATTGTTTGGATTCTTTGTCGGACAAGTAATGAAAAAAACCGGCGGTAAAGCAAGCCCTTCTATGGTTAACGAATTATTGAAAGAGAAATTGTAGAATTAGAGAGAAAGAATGGAACAAATCAATAAGTTATTAATCCTTTTAACAGGGCTATCAATTGGTGCAATTATTTACATAGTAGTATCGGCGATTGATATGATGAATAATCAAAATATCGTAGCTCCTACCCATCCTTATAATAAGTGTATAAAAATACTTATAGATCAGGTTAATAAAGAAAATAAACAAAGTGATTTTGATAGTATAAAATCTGTTTGCTTCGGGTTGTTAGATAAAGAAAAGCAATTAGAAAAATAGAGCAAAAATAATGACTATTACGATTCATAAAAAAGATGATTTTGCTAAAATGCGTGTTGCTGGGAAATTAGCAGCAGAGACGTTAGATTTTATTACGGAATATGTTAATCCTGGTGTGACTACAGATCATTTAAATAGTTTGTGTCATGATTTCATTACAGAGCGTGGTGCGATTCCAGCTCCTTTGAATTATAAAGGCTTCCCTAAATCTATTTGTACATCTATTAATCATGTAGTTTGTCATGGTATACCATCTGAAAAAGTTTTGAAAAACGGTGATATTATAAATATCGATGTCACAGTGATAGTTGATGGTTGGCACGGCGATACTAGCCGTATGTATTATGTTGGCGAAGTTGCGGTTAAACCAAAGCGTTTAATACAGGTGACTTATGATGCAATGATGATTGGTATTGAAAAAGTAAAACCTGGCGCACATATTGGTGATATTGGACATGCGATTCAAACTTATGCTGAGAAACATAATTATTCTGTAGTACGTGACTATACTGGTCATGGTATTGGGCGTATTTTCCATGACGAGCCAACTATCTTACATTATGGCAAGACTGGTACTGGCCCTGTTTTAGAGGAAGGTATGTTTTTTACTGTCGAGCCAATGATTAATGCTGGTAAGTATGACACTATATTAAGTAAGTTCGATGATTGGACGGTAACTACGCGTGATAAGTCATTATCGGCTCAGTTCGAGCACACTATTGGTGTTACAAAAGATGGTGCAGAAATCTTCACTTTTTCACCAAAACAACTTTTATATCCGCCATATGACTCAGGGAAATAAAAAACAGCCACCACATTACGTTGGACATCGCAAAAGGCTTAAAGAAAAATTCTTAAAAGCAGACCCAGCAGCTTTTAATGACTATGAATTGCTTGAATTACTGTTATTCCAATCTACACCAAGAAAAGATGTAAAACCTCTTGCTAAGCAGATGCTTCAAGAATTTGGTGATTTTAATCAGTTGATTAATGCAGAACGTAAAAAAATTCTAGCAATAGATGAAGCAACTGAATCTTCATTCTTGCAAATACGAATCATAAAAGAGCTTATAAATAGAGTTTTTCAAGACAGGATAAGAAATACTAATATAATAAGTTCCTGGTCTGCATTATTAGAATATTTAAAATTTAATATGGGCTGTTTGAAATTGGAACAATTTCGAGTGTTGTTTTTAAATAAGAAAAATATGCTGCTTGCTGATGAAGTAATAGCAACTGGTACGATTGATCAAACCCCAGTATATCCAAGGGAAATTGTTAAAAAGTCACTATTTCATGAAGCTGGAGCCATTATTTTGGTACATAATCACCCTAGCGGTAACTCTAAGCCATCAAATGCTGATATTGATTTAACTGCTCAAATAGTCAATGCTTGTAATACTATTAATGTTAGCGTGCATGACCATGTGATTATTGGCAATGGAGAATATTATAGTTTTAAATCGAATATATTGTTATGAATTATATAATTAATTTAGGAATTCTTGGTGGTGTTACTATGATATGCTCGTTCATTTTAACGCGTATACTCGTGTGCATTATGCCAAAATTTGGGATCGTAGATATCCCAAGCAAAAGACGAGCACACAAGCAAGCAACACCACGCGGAGGGGGGCTAGCTTTTGTATTAATTTTTTCGATCGCTCTACCTGTTTTTGAATATATAATGCGTGGTACTTATTCTGGTTCGGCGGATATATTACAAGTATTTCTACCAATCAGTTTAATTTCTTTTTGGGATGATGTTTCACATGTGATGGTGCCGATGCGACTTTTTGTGCATGTATTATGTGCATCTTTAGCGGTAATGTGGCTAGTGCACCCTAGTACTATTTTGCATTATGAAATACCGATGAGTTTAGATTTGGCTATTGGTGCATTTGCTCTATTGACCTTTTTGAATGTATATAATTTTTTAGATGGGATAGATGGTATCACAGTGAGTGAATCTATACATTTATCAATTACAATACTACTCCTATGTATTTTTAGATATGATATTATTCCAAACGTTGATATCGTTATTATGGTTGCAACTATCATTTTAGGTTGGTCAATTGGTTTTATTTACTTTAATTGGCAGCCAGCCAAAATATTCCTTGGCGATGTAGGAAGTATAAGTATTGGGTTTTTATTAGGAGTATGCTTGCTAACTATTGCATCTGCTAGTGCTAAACTATTTGCTGCTTGCGTGATTGCCGCTCTTTATTATATAGCTGATGGTGGGATGACCATTTTGATTCGCTTAGTAAAGGGCGAGAAAATATGGGAGCCACATTTGCAGCATTTTTTTCAAAAAGCGGTGCGTAAAGGTCATAGCCATAAAAAGGTTGTGCAGCGCATTATGAAGTGTAATATACTGCTAATGCTATTTGCTGTTAATGCTTTATATTATCCGGTATTATCGATTATTGCTGCCATAGTTATTGTAATGGTAACATTAATCCGGCTAGTGATATGAAGCCGATTATTACAGAAGTTAATAAACTAGTACATAATATATTCAAAAGGCAGCATCCAATTTTAGCTGAAATTATTGTTAATTGGGGCAAGATAGTTGGGGTAAAATTTTTTGAAAAAGCTATGCCTCTGAAAATAGTTACTAGTAAAGAAGACGGCAAGCAGATTAATATTTTATATATAAGCGCAGAAAATTCTAGCATTTCGATGGAAATATCTTACCAACAAGAATTGATCATCGAAAGAATTGCTATATATTTAGGTTATAAAGGGATACATAAAATTAAGATGTTAGTAAGAGGATGATATGAAAGACAAAGATTTTACACAAGAAGTAGAGAAGATAATTTATAAAATAGCCGAAACTATTGAAGACTCAGATCCAGAGGGAACAATAGACGTAGACCTAAATGATGGAATCCTGACATTAGTTACAGATTATGGTACGTTTGTTATAAACAAGCAAAGTGCAGCAAAAGAAATTTGGCTTTCTTCTCCGATTAGTGGCCCTTATCATTTTGCTTTAAAAGAAGAAAAATGGAGCTCTAGGACTGGAGTGGAATTATTTGAAGTTTTAACAACAGAACTGCAAATTAAAATAGAAAGATAATATGATTAGTAAGAATGTAAGTTGTCTAGCGGGATATGTAACTAGACATACCAAAAGCCTAGTTATCGTATTAGTCTCATTGTTGAGTGTCTCTCTGGCACTTTTATCTATTGGTTTCGTGTTTCGAAAATTAGTTGATAATGGGCTTAGCTCTAATCAGATAAGTGAAGTGCATAATTCTGTTTATTTGATTAGTGTTTTAATAGGCATTTTTTCGGTTGGAAGTTTTTTTCGTTCTTATTATATCAATGTTATTACTGTTAAAGTTATATCAAAGTTAAAATCAGATACATATAGTAATCTACTTAAAGTGGGGCTGGTGCGTTTTGAGGATTTAAAAGTTGGCGACATTATTTCTCGTCTTGGGTCCGATATAGAAACAACGGGAAATTTGATTATTAACTTCCTGTCCTTTTTTATTCGTAACTCAATTATGTTGTTTGGCGCTATAATATTAATGTTTATTCAAAGCCCTAAATTATCATTGCTGGTACTTATAAGTGTTCCGGTGTTACTAATTCCACTGCTTAGATTAAGCAAACATGTACGTAGGCTCTCTAGGATGGTTTTATCTGAACAAGGTAAATTGGCTGCTAATATTGAGGAGAGTTTTGCAGGGGTTCGTACTTTGTATGCATATAATCAGCAAGATTTTGCAGCGCAACATTTTGACGATAAAATGAATGCATATGTAAAACACGCGAGTACTAGGTTACGCCTTCGTTCATTGTTCTTTGCATTAGCAATTGTAATTATTGCTGGTTCAATTACTGCAGTAATATGGATTGGGAGTATCGATATTATTGAAGGGTCAATGAGTTCAGGGCAAATGATATCCTTTATTTATTATGCCATAATCGTTGGCATGAGTGCTGGCGGTATAGCAGAATTATTTAGCGAATTACAAGGACCACTGGCTGCGCTTGATCGAGTTATCGAGCTTAAAAATATGGATCAAATCATACAACCGACAAAATTATCAAAACTCACTACTAAAAATTATGCAGTTAAATTTGATAAAGTAGCTTTTGCATATCCTTCAAGACCAGATATTTTAGCTCTAGAGGAAATTTCTCTGGTAATACAACATGGTAAATTTACAGGGATCGTTGGTAAATCTGGTTCCGGCAAAAGCACTTTAATGCAATTATTATTAAAATTTTATCAGCCACAATCTGGAATAATTACTCTTGGCTCTAAAGATATAAGTAAATTACAAGATACAGATATTCGTAGTAAAATTGCTTATGTAGAGCAATATCCAACTATATTTTCAGGTACTATCCGATCTAATATAGCCTTTTCTAATCCAACAGCTTCAAATAATAAAATAGAAAAAATTGCAAAAATTTGTGGCATATTAGAATTTACTAAAGATTTAGAACATGGCTTAGATACTGAAATTGGTGAAAGAGGAATACGTATTTCCGGTGGCCAAAAGCAGAGAGTGGCGATAGCACGGGCTCTTTTATATAACCCGGAAATATTATTATTAGACGAAGCTACAAGCGCTTTGGACAATGATAGTGAGAAAAAGATTCTGCAGAAAATTAGGTCTCTGATGGAAGGGAAAACTATAATCTCCATAGCCCATCGTATTTCAGCTATTGAAAATGCTGATGAGGTATTAGTAATTAATCAAGGTACTTTAGCAAGTGTTGGTACTCACTCCCAATTGCTTCGAAATTCAAAAATTTATAATGTTTTATACAAAGAGCAAGAAAATTGAAGTATGTATAAGTAGCTTTTTGTTTGTAGTACAGACTCTAATATGTCAAACTATGTTTACATATAATTCAAAATAAGGAGATAAATTACTATGTATAAAAATATTTTATTAATTTCAAGTTTGATTGTTACTTTATTTGCTTCAGTAGTTTATGCGGCAGAAACATCTGAGACACAAAACACCGAGCAGACAAGCGAAGATGCGGTAGTAGAAGAGAAAAAAGTTACTTTAGAAATTTCACAAATCTGGGCTCGTAAATCTATGTCGCCCAATAATAATTCCGCAGCTTACATGAAAATTAATAATCCAACAGATCAACAAATTACAGTTATTGGTGCATCAGCTACTGCAGTTGCAAATAATGTAGAACTACATGAAAGTTTTGTTGATGATAAAGGCGTAAGTAGAATGACGTCTATTGACAAAATTGTCGTGCCTGCAAGAAGCGAAATTGAGCTAAAACCAGGTGGTATGCATGTTATGTTGTTTGATCTAAAAAGAAGTCTATCAGCGGGTGATAAATTCACTATAGATATCAAAATTGAAGATATGGATCCTATTTTGGTTGAATCAAGCGTTGAATAATTGATTAATTAGTATTTTATAGATAATAAAATAGCACCTGTTTTTCAGGTGCTATTTTTATTATTAGTTTAATGACTTTTTTCATTTATTGCTTCTATAGCTGCAAAGGCTGCTACTTTTAGTATATCTGATGCTGACGATCCCATTTGTACAATTTGTACAGGATATTCAAAGCCATTAAGAATAGGACCAATGAATACACCACCGGCAAGTTCTTCCAGTAAATTGGTAGATATGGCAGCTGAGTGTAAACCTGGCATAATCAGGATATTCGCAGGACCAGTTAGTCTACAGAATGGGTATAATTTTTGTAGATGTGGATTCAACGCTACATCTACAGTCATTTCACCATCATATTCAAAATCTATATTCATACTGTCTAGCTTGGTTACGGCATCTCTGACTCTGTGTGTTTTACTTCTTTCTGGATTACCAAAATTAGAAAAGGACAAAATAGCAACTCTTGGTACAAAGCCCATAGCTTTGGCTGTTTTAGCAGTTTGTATAGTTATTTCCACTATATCTTCAGCCTGAGGAAACTCACAGGCTGTATTGTCAGCAATGATAATATTATGTTTATGAGAGAGCATAATGGAGTAACCCATGATGCGTTTATTTTTCTTGGGCTTTATCACCTTACAAATATCGTCAAGGCTATTATAATAACTTTTTGTAAGACCAGTGACCATAGCATCCGCGTCTCCACATGCTATCATACAAGCAGAAAATACGTTGCGATCTACTTTAACCATGCGAGCACAATCTCGGTACAAATAGCCTTTGCGCTGTAGTTTGAGGTACAAAGTATCAATATATTTGTTAAGGTTAGGATTAATTGCTGCATTCATAACTGTTATGTTATCTAGATTGTAGCCTTCACCCATGGCTTCAACCTTTGGATTGATTTTTGCATGTCGACCAACGATAATCGCTTTACCGTAATGTTCATCACGCATCATCATTGCTGCTTTAATAACCTCTTCCTCTTCACCTTCTGCAAAGATAACTCTCTGTGGCTCTGCATCCTTGATTCTGTCATAGATAAAGTGCATATATGTAGAAGTAGGATTTAACCTGCTGGCTAATTCTGCTCTATATTTTTTAATATTTAAGTCGCTAATTTTAGCAACTCCAGTTGCAATAGCTGCTTCAGCTACTGCAACTGGTATTGTGGTTATCAGCCTTGGATCAAATGGTACCGGAATTATATAATTAGGACCAAAAGATTTTCGTCCAGTACCATATGCTCTGTAAACTTCACCAGGTACAGGTTTTCTTGCTAAATTCGCTAATGCTTGGGCAGCGGCTATTTTCATTTCTTCATTAATGCACGTAGCTCGTACGTCCAGGGCTCCTCTAAATATATAAGGAAAGCCCATGACATTATTGATTTGGTTGTCATAGTCAGAGCGTCCAGTAGCAATAATAGCGTCGCCGCGTACAGATTTTATTTCTTCTGGCGTAATTTCTGGATCAGGATTGGCCATAGCAAAAATAATAGGTGAAGAAGCCATAGAAGATACCATTTCTTTGGTAACAGCTCCTTTTGCTGACAGGCCTAAAAATACGTCTGCGCCTTTTATGGCCTCTGCCAAGGTTCTGCATTTAGTATCAGTGGCTTTTTCTTCTTTCCACTTATTCATGCCTACGGTACGACCCTTATAGATAACTCCTTTCGTGTCACATAATATTACATTATTTTTGTCAACTCCAAGTAAAATAGCCAGATTTATGCAGGCCATGGCAGCAGCGCCTGCTCCATTAACTACAACTTTAATTTTGGACATATTACGCTTAGTTAGGAAGACTGCATTGATTAACCCAGCTGCAGTGATAATTGCTGTTCCGTGTTGGTCATCGTGGAAGACTGGTATATCCATTAGCTCTTTAAGCTTTTCTTCGATAATAAAGCATTCAGGTGCTTTGATGTCTTCTAGATTAATACCACCCCAGCTTGGGCCTAAGTATTTTACTGCGTTGATAAATTCATCTGGGTCAGTACAATCTACTTCTATATCAAAACAATCAATATCAGCAAATTTCTTAAACAGAACAGCTTTACCTTCCATTACTGGTTTTGCTGCCGCGGCGCCAATCGCTCCTAATCCTAACACTGCTGTACCGTTTGTAATAACTGCGACTGTATTACCCTTGGCTGTATATTTATAAATATCATCTGGATTTTTTGCTATTTCAAGGCAAGGTGCAGCCACTCCAGGAGAATAGGCAAGTGCTAAATCATGCTGTGATGTAAGCGGCTTGGTGGGTTTTAGCGCTATTTTTCCAGGGGTGCCTTTCTGGTGATATTCAAGAGCCTGTATGTATTCTGGTGATTGGGTTTGGTCTTTATCCATAATATTTTTTGATAATTATATTTTAGTCAAGGATATACACAAGTAGTGATAATGACAAGATTGAAAAGATAGTTGTAAAAGTTATAATAGAAGACATTGTTTCTGGGTCTCCTCCAAGTTGTCTAGATAAAATATAAGAAGAGCTAGCGCAAGGTAGGCAACTAAAAAGTATGCCAATAGATCTAGCGGTTCCAGTAACGCCCATTAGCCAAAGCACAATAAAGGTTACTATAGGCATTATAATTAGTTTTACACAGCTGGTAAATGCAATTTGTTTGAAATATTCGGGCTGTAGTTTTATTTTAATTCCTGCACCTACAATCAACATTCCTATGGTTAGAGCCGAGGTGGCAAGACTATGAATGGTTTTTTCAATACCTATGTTTAATGTTAGGTCTAAATAATTAAAGATCACACCCCCTATACTGGCTATAACAAAAGGGTTGGTACCAATTGACTTCACCATTAATATAAAACTTTTTCTTTTGGTTAGTCCTTCACCTTTCGGTATATAATGGGTGAAGGACATTACGGCAGTAATATTTGTTAAAATTAGTAGGTAAGGTGAAATAGCAGCAACGATAGTTAATCCTTCTTGGCCGAATAAAGCAGATCCAAGAGCAAAGAATATATAATTATTGTATCTAGTAGCACCTTGGAATACAGAAGTGAATTGTACACGGCTATAAGGGCGCCTTGTTTGGTAAAGCACCAAGGTTATTGAAACAATTAAAATTGAGGCGATAAGTGCAGTTGTTAATCTAACAAACTCAGAAGAGTTTAGGTCCATTTTGGCGCTATATTCAAATAGCACAGTTGGGAACAAGATATAAAAAGATAATTTTTCTAGGCCGCGCCAAAACTCATCAGAAGTAAGCCATTTTCTTCTTATGACACTTCCTAAGAGTGCGATAAGAAATATTGGTAAAACGCTATAAAAAACATTATACATAATAGAATAAGTAAGCTTAAGAATTATAGTTGATCATGATAACAAGTTAGAGTTAAAGAATCAAGAAATCTTATAAAATACTTATGTTTATTAATCTTTCCTCTAGCTTTTAATAACAACTGTATTAGCTATTTTATCGTGCAGAGCAATACCCCGTTTGCTAAATACAATCGACCATATACCGATAAACGCTGTAATATACCCGCAGAATCGTTTGATCAGATTATAAACTGAAGGTCTAGAATAATCATCTGCATCAACGATTTTCATACGCATTGCCATTTTACCAGGGGTGGTGCCAAACTTACGCCATAATATTACAAAATAAGCACCCATAAAAATAGTATTTAATAAAAATAAAGAGCCAGAATAAGCAAAGAATTTTGATGCGGTTATATAGTTGGTAAATTCAGGTGATTTAACTGCGAGTACTACAGCATCATTACTAGCAATATCAACAGCATTTAGTATAAAAAAATCTTTAAAAACATAAATAAACATGTGCTTGGAAAGAAAATCCATCACAGGAGCGAGCGCAAGGGACAGTATAACAATATCAATTGTCATTGCAAATACTCTAGGGATGAATTTAGGATAAATAACTTGTTTTTGCATATGAGTATTATATTAGTTTCTGTTCTTTTGTAGCAAACGGTAGGGCTTTAAGCAACTTTATTGAAAATAAAATTATTAACACAGATGCTGTTAGTAACATTGCAGCGACAGTAATGAGCTTACCAGAATAAACATAACTAGAAAAAGCAATAAAACCTTCACATAATAATGCTCGCATAGACATGATGGCAGAGGATGCTGTTCCTTTTATATCCGGGAATATTTGCAAAGATTTTACAAATATCACAGGATAGCTAATTGCCGCACCGATACTATATATTATCATAGAGATGCTTGTTAGATATGGAGCGTTTTCAAAAATAAATGCCACACTAATCATTAGTATACTACCTGCCAAGGCAAAAATCACTCCAAAAATTACACAATTTTTTTCACCGATAATCTGTAGTATTCGCCCAGTATAAAGACTAACACCTGAAAATACAGCGATAATAAAGCCTTGATGCAAGGCATAAGACATTATTGGAAGGTCATAAGTTTCCATATATAAAAACGAACCACATGACACAAAGCTCATCCATCCAGCAAAGAAAATACTGGGCACTAAAGAAGCTAGCATAAACCTGCTATCAGTAAATAAGGTTCGAAAATCATTAGCTATTTTGCTATAGCTCAGTGGATTAAATCTCTCTTTTGTTTCAGGTAACCATAGATAGAGCATAAGCCAAGAGATAACAGATAGTAAGGCTATTACACTATAATTTCCTCTCCATCCAAGGGATTCATTGATAAAGCCTCCAGCTATTGGTGCAATTGACATAAATACTGTTATTAGGCTGTGTTAACAAAGTAATTGCATAGATACAGTTATTGCTATAATATGATCACATATCATATTTAAAGAGAGTATTTATCTTGAGTTCCCGCTATTATCCAATAAAAGAATCTGATTTCGACAT
>Ga0209390_10002439_pt1 | contig 32661 bp, 30 predicted proteins | sample BON01_FD_187212 | JGI IMG/M metagenome (GOLD analysis project Ga0209390, IMG submission 187212) | Freshwater microbial communities from Lake Bonney liftoff mats and glacier meltwater in Antarctica - BON-01 (SPAdes) (version 2) | ecosystem: Environmental > Aquatic > Freshwater > Ice > Glacier...
GCGATCGCCTCACCCACCGCCCGAGCGAACTTTCTGGTGGCCAACAGCAGCGAGTCGCAGTCGCGCGGGCGATGGCCTCGGAACCGCGAATAATTTTTGCCGACGAGCCGACCGGCAACGTTGATTCAACAACTGGCAACGAAATTCTGCATTTCATGCGCACTGCAGTAACCGAATTAGGCCAGACGATTGTGATGGTCACGCACGACCCGGTCGCCGCAAGTTACGCGGACCGCATTATTTTCTTGGCCGACGGCAAGATTGTTGCCGAGATGACCGAGCCAACACCAGAAAAAGTCCTCGACCGCATGAAGAGCCTCGGTAGTTAAACCGTGTTTCGCATCGCCCTCAAGGGCATCCTGGGGCGCAAGGCCCGCTTGGTGCTCACCTCTATCGCCGTAATCATCGGCACCGCGTTCTTGGCGGGCACATCAATTTTTTCTGCGACCCTCAATCAAACTTTTGACAACCTATTTACAGATGTGTTTCGAAATGTGGATGCCTACGTGCGCTCGTCGCAGGTAATTGAGGCAGAGTTCGGGCAAGAAGAGCGCCAGCGAATACCTGCCGAACTCGTTGACTTGGTGAAACAAGTGCCCGGGGTCAGCGACGCTGCTCCAGACATTCAGGCGTTCGCGCGAATCGTCGGCAAAGACGGCAAACCGCTGGGTTCTGACGGTCAGGGCCCACCGACGTTTGGCAGCATTGGCATGAAATTTGAGGGCGCACTGTGGACAATCAACAAGGGCGCGTTCCCCAATGGGCCGACCGAGGTTGCTCTCGACGAGGCATCCGCAGATAAGGGCAACTTCTTGCTGGGAGACCCTGTAAGAGTTGTCGCCCAGTCGGGTAGCCGCGAGTTCACGCTGGTTGGCATCGCCTCGTACGGTCAGATTCGTTCGCCTGGCGGCGCCACCTTCGCGCTGTTCGACCCACAGACGGCTTCAGAGTTCTTATCGAAACCCGGGTTCTTCGACGACATCTTGGTCACCGGTGACGGATCTATCGACGACCAGACGCTGGCGAAGAACATCAATGCCGCGCTGCCACCCGAGTACCGCACAGAAACGCTGACCGGCGCCGAGATAACCGCCGAGACGCAAAACCAGATTGGCACCGCGCTTGACTTCTTTGGGTTGCTGCTGAAAACATTTAGCATTATCGCGCTCGGCGTTGGCAGTTTTGTGATTTACAACGTGTTCTCGATTAGCGCCGCACAACGCCAACGCGAAAACGCTCTGCTGCGCGCGATCGGCGCTAGCCGCAAGCAACTGGAGCGGGCGATGTTGAGCGAGTCCGTGGTGGTCGGCTTGTTCGGTTCGATTATTGGATTCGTCCTTGGCATCGGCATATCGAAAGGCCTCACTGGGCTTCTGCGCGCGTTGAGCATCGACGTGCCGAGTTCTGGCCTCGTGATTGAGACCAGCGCAGTTTGGCAGACCATCCTCGTCGGCTTGGTCGTCACCGTTCTTTCGGCATGGTTGCCGGCCAGGCGTGCTGGCAAAGTTTCACCACTCGCGGCGATGCGCGCGACGGCATTCGAAACTCCTGGTCCAACCCGCAGGCGCACACTGTTGGCGTTCGTATTTCTGGGTATCGGCGTGGCGAGCGTAGGAGCAGTAATGGCCGGCTCGCCAAATATTTTGCTCGGAGTCGGCATAGTGGCCGTGTTCGTAGGCACGATTATCATTGGCCCGGTAATCGCCAAGCCGGTGGCGATGTTTCTGGGTCGCCCCGCGGCCAGGTTTCGCGGTGTCACCGGCACGATGGCAAAGCAAAACGCGGCGCGCAACCCCAAGCGCACCTCACGCACGGCTTCGCCCGTCTTGATCGGCGTCGCGTTGGTGATGGCCGTTACCGCGCTAGCAGCTTCGATCAAGGGTCAGATCAATGGCGTGTTCACAGAACAGTTCAAGGGTGACTACGCGATCAGCACCAGCAACCGCGGCTTCGGCGGCTTGAGCCCATCCTTGGCTCTCGACATCGCCAAGATTCCGCAAGTAAAATCGGCTACGGGCATTGGTCTCGTAACAGCAAAAATTGATGGCAAGGGCAAGCTTCTTTCTACAATTTCCCCAGAAACAATCGATGGCGTATTCAACATTGGCCTCATTGATGCCCAGTACTCGGCGCTGACAGTTGATTCTATTTTCGTGTCGTCTAAATACGCGATCAAGAAGGGCTATGCGCTTGGCTCGGTGATCAAAGTTGAACTTGCCGATGGCACCACCAAAGACCTGAAGGTTTCAGGAACTTACGAGTTCGCAGAACTCACAGGAAACTTCGTCATTAATCGCTCGCTATTTGGCGCCCAAGCCCTTAGAAACTTCGACTTCGGCGTATATGTAAAGACCGTCAGCGGGGCCGATCAGGGCCAGGTGCGTTCCGATCTGCAGGCCGCGGTCGACACTTACGGTCAGGGAACGCTGCTTTCTAAGCGCGAATACATCGACAAGCAGGCCGGCAACGTCAATCAACTGCTCGGTCTGATATATGGCCTGCTGATGCTGTCGGTGATTATCGCCATCGTCGGCATCGTGATCACCCTTTTGCTGTCGGTATTTGAGCGCCAGCGCGAGATCGGATTACTGCGCGCGGTGGGCATGACCCGTTCGCAGGTACGCACCACCGTGCGCTGGGAGAGCGTGATCACGTCGCTGCTCGGCGCCGTGGTCGGCATAGTGCTCGGTATCGGCCTCGGCTGGGTGATCGTCTTTGCCCTGCGAGACCAGGGCCTAACAACGTTTTCTGTGCCGCTCAACTCGACGATCATCATCTTGGTGATGTCGTTCGTCGTGGGCGTGCTGGCCGCGGTCTACCCCGCCTGGCGCGCGACCAAGGTCAACATTCTTGATGCGCTAACTACAAACTGATCATGACTGACCCTAAAGACATCACTCCCGAGATGCTGGAATTTTTGCAAGAACGGCATCTGGCCACGCTAACCACGCTGCGCAAGGACGGCTCGCCACATGTTGTCGCCGTCGGTTTCAGTTACGACGCCGCGACACGGCGCGCGCGCGTGATCACATTTTCGACCGCGCAGAAGACAAAGAACGCCGCGCGAGGTGGCCGCGCCGCAGTTTCGCAAGTTGACGGCGGGCGCTGGTTGACACTCGAAGGCACGGTGCGCCTCGTCACAAAAGAAAACGACCCGGACGAAGTTGCCGCCGCCGTTGCTGGCTATGCCCAGCGCTACCAAGAACCAAAGCAACGCGAAGACCGCGTCGCGATAATTATCGAAGTCGATCGAGTGCTCGGTCGCGCCTAACTGGCGTAGAAGCGTTCTTCGATCGGGTGAATAATGCCCCGCGAAATATCGCGCTCGATAAACGACACTTCTGATCTGGGCGTGAAGTTTGGGCGCATCAGCGGCTGGTGCATCACCTGGCAACCTGGGCACCAGTACAAAACTCTGTGCGCTTCACCGTGATGCGAGACCTTGATCAAGTCGCCGCACCGCGGGCACGGTTTGCCCTGTCGGCCATAGGCGGCGAGCCCGCCATGGGCCAAAACCCCAGCAGAACCGGGCGTATTGTGCGGATTTGATTGCAAATATTCAGCGGCCAAGCGAACAATTTCGCGACACTCGCCGCGCTTTAGCGAGCCGACCTGCGCCCACGGGTGGATCTCGCACGCCCACAGTAATTCGCAGCGATAGACATTGCCGAGGCCGATCATCACGCGCTGATCCAACAACACGCCGGCGATGGTCTCGTCGCGCTCTTGGTAATTCATAATCCGGTCGACGCACTCTTCATGATCGGCGTTGACGTAGCGCAAGTTCGGACCGAGACTACCAAGGTTCGGATGACGTCGAATATCAAAATCTCTGTGAACATCGACGTCGGCAGCGTTGAAGCAAACCGCGATGCGGTCGGCGACGACAATCACCACGTCGGCTCGGTGCTTAGGTTTGCGCCAGCGTTCGCCATCTCGATATAAATCCCACGAGCCGCGCATGCGCATCTGGGTTTCAAGCACCGTTCCGTCATCCCAAATAATTTCGATGCTTTTTTTATGGCTGCGAACTTCTTCAATCACCCCGCCGGCAGAAGGCTTCGCTCCATAAAACTTTGGTGCCTCAAAACGCAAGACCTCCTTACCCAACAGTGCCGTTCTCAATGACGCTGCATTGTGATAAGTGTGGTCAATTTCTGGCATTAGATAAACATTACGGCATTACTAGATACCCAAAGTGGGATTAAGGCAGCTGGCCCACCGATGCCAACGCCAAACGAACAAGTCGATCGTGACCGCTGGTCATTTCGCGGCGCATCTGTTCGCTTACAGCTTGCTCGGGTGTGTACCAACCCAAATCGAGAGCTTGTTGGCTGGGTTGGCAGTCGCCAGTGATTGGCACAACATAGGCCAGGCTCACCGCGTGGTGGCGGGGGTCGTGGAACCCGCTAACTGTTGGGTCCGGAAAGTATTCAACGATCGTGAATGGCGCCGGGTCGGGCGGTAATTGAGGCAACGCCAGGGGCCCGAGGTCTTTCTCGAGATGGCGGAGTAACGCCTCGCGAATCCGTTCGTTTAGCAGCACCCGCCCAGAAACCACCGTGCGACTGATGTTGCCGTCCGGCGCCTGACGCAACAACATGCCGACGTGGGTGACGTTGCCATGGTCGTCGACGCGCACTGGCACCGCGTCGACATAGACGAGCGGCACCTGACCGCGCACCATATCGAGTTGGCTCGGTTCTAGCCAGTTTGTTCTTACGTCGATGCCGTCGCTCATTAGCTGCTTCCCTCTCGCGCTTGTTCTACCTATTGTCTCAGATCACGACAAGCCTCAGTGGAATACGGCGATCGCTGATAGTTGCCGCGAGATTAGATGCCAATATATAAAGATGAGTAACCCCACAAACATGCGCCGCAGCCCTACCCGGGCGACGACCTGCAGCGCCCTGATCATGGCGAGTTTTTTGCTGGTCGCGGGTGTCACCCACTTCGCGGTGCCCGCCCAATTCGATGACATCGTGCCGACGTGGCTGCCGTTCGGGGCGCGATTCTGGACACTGCTCAGTGGTTTCGCCGAAATAGGCGTTGCTTTGGGGCTGTTTTATTCGCGCACTAGGGCTCGCGCGGCGTGGGCGGCGCTCGGTCTATTCATCGCCGTCTATCCCGGCAATATTTATATGGCCTGGGATTGGCGCGACCGCGCGACTAGCGAGCAGCTAATCGCCTACGGCCGATTGCCGCTGCAGTTTTTACTGTTCTGGTGGGCCATCACGATCGCGCGGCGAGCTAAAAGATAACTACCAAGACCCGGCGACGTACTTGGTCTCTAAAAATGCCAGCAGGCCGTCGTGGCCACCCTCGCGGCCGATGCCCGAGGCTTTAACCCCACCGAACGGTGCCGCTGGGTCTGAGACTAGACCGCGATTGAGGCCGACCATGCCGGTCTCGAGTGCCTCGGCGAGGCGCATGCCCTTGCCGATATCGCGTGTATAGATATACGACACCAAACCGTGCTCAACGTTGTTGGCGCGCTGCAATAAATCGCCCTCGTCGCTAAACGAAACGATCGGTGCGACGGGCCCAAAAACCTCGTCGCGCAAGATCGCTGCGTCTGGCGAGACGTTAGCTAGAACCGTCGCCGCGTAACCGAACGAACCGTCGGTTGCGGGTGCGCCGCCGCACATAACCGTGGCACCATTACTGACGGCATCGTTTACGACAGCCGCGACGCGCTGTTGTTGGGCGCGCGACACAAGTGGACCGAGCGTCGTGGTCGGGTCGAGGCCGTCGCCAAGTTTGAGCGCGGCCATCTTGGCTGTGAACTTGTCGGTGAACTCAGCAAGAACTTTGTCGTGCACGAAAAAGCGATTCGCGGCGGTGCACGCGGCGCCACCATTGCGCATTTTGGCCAGCATCGCGCCGTCGACTGCGGCGTCAATGTTGGCGTCGTCGTAGACGATGAACGGCGCGTTGCCACCCAACTCCATTGAGCAGTTGATGATGCGGGTAGCAGCCTGCGCCAGCAACAACGCGCCGACCGGCGTCGAGCCTGTGAAGCTGAGCTTGCGCACCTTGCCCGAGTCGAGCATCGCCTTCACTGCTTCGCCGGGCGGGTCTGGCACGACAACGTTGACAACGCCAGAAGGCACACCCGCGCGCTGCAAAATATCTGCAATCGCCAGCGCGGTCAGCGGCGTGTCGTGCGCGGGCTTCAAAACAACCGTGCAGCCGGCGGCGAGCGCCGGAGCGATTTTGCGGGTGGCCATTGCGGCAGGAAAGTTCCATGGCGTGGCGAGCACCGCGACGCCCACCGGCTGGCGCGTTACGAGCAACCAGTTGGCGCCGCTGGGCGCGCGGCGATAGTCGCCGTCGATGCGCACCGCCTCTTCGCTGAACCAGCGAAAGAACTCGGCGGCGTAAAGGGCTTCGGCTCTCGCGTCGCTTAAGACCTTGCCATTTTCTTGCGTGATCAACCGCGCCAAGTCTTCTTGCTCGGCGATCATGATCTCAAATGCCTTGCGCAAGATCTCGGCTCGCTGTCGAGGCGCAGTCGCTTTCCACGATGTCAAGGCATCGTGGGCGGCATCGACAGCTAGTAAACAGTCGGCGATCGAGGCGTTGGCGACTTGAGCCATTGGCTTGCCCGTCATCGGGTTGAGAACCTCAAACGACTTACTGGATTTAACCCACGATCCGCCGATATAAGAGTCTGTCTGCAACTGCATGGCGATCGCCTCCTAACTAGATCTGCTTAATCCCGCGAAAGTTCGACACCAGCGATTTCTCTGATGCGATCACGCAAAAATTCAAACGCCGTCTTGTTCTGCGCAATCATCACGTCGTCGGCGGGGTGCAAGAACAGCGGAGTCGACACGCGCGAACGCGTAGCCGACTCGCCGACAGGGTTGGTCACCTGGTGGGTCGTGCTCGGGTAGTAACCGTTGCTCACGAACTTGAGCATGTCACCCGCATTTATTGCAACGCTGCCCGGGTCACAAGGCACGTCGTACCACTTGCCATCAAGGTCGCGCACCTGTAATCCGGGCTCGTTGGCAGCTGGCAGCACCGTGAGCATGTTGATGTCTTCGTGGGCCGCCGCGCGCACAGAACCAACGGGCTCATCGCCGAGCAACGGCGGATAATGCAAGATGCGCAAAAGCGTGCGACGCGTGCCGTCAATCATCTGCGACAGCGGCATCGAAAATGTCTTAGAAATTTCGGTTGGCGTGTTGGCCTCGACCCACGAGAGCAACTCGGCGCCGAGTGCCATGCCCGCCTGATACACCGCGGCTGCGCTCGCCGCCTCTGCGGTTGGCTGGCGGCCCCACGGATACCAGTGAAAATATTCTTTAATGTCGCGCACCTGCGCGCCGAGGGCTGTTTCTGCTTCTTCAAGCGGGCGGTAGCCGTCTTGACCGGTTACCTCTGGCAGGTAATCCCACTTGCGCTCTGATCGAAAAAATGCGAGCCATTCGCTCTGCAGGCGTTGCACAAGGGAGTAATCGATCGGGTGGTTAACAACAACCGCAAACCCCGTCTCGCGCAACGACTTGGTGAATTGGGCAGGGGCGTTTGCTGATCGATAGTCAACTACTGCCACGTTCATATCTATACCCTATTAGTTTTTTATGCCCTATTAGTTTTTTGACCAGTTTTCAATCTCGATGCCGGGCATAGGAAATAAATCTGGCGTAGTTGTCGCTAGGCGAATATCTAGGTTTTTAGCGACAGCGGCGATCATGCAATCGGTGGCCGATAGTGCGATGCCGCGGGCGGCAAACTCGTTGCGCCACGCACTCGCCTGCGCCGCATCTTGCAACCCAACGGGCACGACCCGCACGCCCCCGAACAACAGATGCGCCCGCTCGATATCGGACGGATTGACACCGTGGAAAATTTCGGCCGCGTTTAACGCCGTCGTAACGGGCACTTCACCGTTGGCGCGCAAGCGCAGGAAGCGCTCTGATGAGACTGCGCCGTGCAGCATGTCGATGAGTATCGGAGTATCGAAAAGAATCATCGTGCGACTACTTACTGCTCGGCGCGTTCGGCGCGGCGTTCGTCGAGAACCCACTGCTGCGGGTCTGCTTGCCAGGCGTGGCCGCGAGTTTGAACTGAACCAATGGCGGCATCAAGGGCGTCCCACTGGCGCTCGAACTCGAGCGCGCGCGTGATCGCGTTGACGATGAACGCACTGCGCTCGCGCGGGCCGCAACGCTCGTCGAGCTGATCGACAATCTCATCGTCTAGGTGTACGTGTAATCTCATGTGTGCTTAGATTAGCACACGCTGTAGCACACTATCTTTTGGCTCTAAATTTGATAGTTCAGATAGCGGTTTAAAGTTGCAAGCTCTTGATCTCGAGGAACTCTTCGAGGCCGTAAATGCCGTTCTCGCGACCGATACCAGATTGCTTGTATCCACCAAACGGCGCATTGGCATTGAAGGCCCCGCCGTTGATCTCGACCTGACCCGTGCGCAAACGCCGCGCCACGCGCTTGGCGCGCTCGGGGTCGCTCGACCACACGCCACCGGCGAGGCCGTAAATCACCGAGTTGGCGATGCGCACGGCGTCGTCTTCAGAGTCATACGGCATGATCGAAAGCACTGGTCCGAAAATTTCTTCCTGGGCGATCGTCTGATCGGAGGTGACGTTAGAAAACACCGTCGGCTTGACGTAAAAGCCCGTCGCTAATCCGTCTGGTGCACCCAAACCGCCGACGACGAGCGTCGCGCCTTCATCGATGCCCTTTTGAATGTAACCCTGCACGCGATCGCGTTGCGCGGCGGATGCAAGGGGCCCGAGGTGAATGCCGTCCGCGAACGGGTCGCCGACCGTCATTGCACTAGCGGCTGCGCCCGCGATCGCTTCGGCCTCTGCCATTCGTGCGCGCGGCACCAACATGCGCGTCAGCGCCGAACATGTCTGACCCGAGTTCAAAAATGCTTTGCCGACTCCATCGCGAACGGCTTTCGTGAAACCCTTTTCATCCAAGTCATCAAGAATCACGTTGGCCGACTTGCCGCCCAGTTCGAGCGTGACCTTCTTGACGGTCTCGGCGCCAACTTGCAAAACGCGCTTGCCCGCGCGAGTAGAACCGGTGAATGAGACCATGTCAACGTCTGGGTGCGCGGCCATTGCTTCGCCGACCACCGGGCCAATGCCTGAGACCAAGTTAAATACGCCGGCCGGCAGGCCGACCTCGTCGATAATTTCGGCCAAAATAAATGCGTCGACAGGCGCAACTTCGCTCGGCTTGAGCACGATAGTGCAACCAGCGACCATCGCGTAGGCGATCTTGGCCGCGATCTGATGTAACGGATAGTTCCAAGGCGTGATGCAGGCGACGACGCCAACGGGTTCGCGTACAACCAGTGACGAGCCGATCATTTTTTCGAATTCGAACGTCTCGCTGATCGCGGCAGCCTGATTGAAACTGTTTATCGGCAAGCCAACCTGCACCAGCTGCGACAACCACTTGACCATGCCGGTCTCGCGCGAGATCGTGGTGGCTATCTCGTCCATGCGGGCGCCGAGGGCCTCGCCGATGCGCTTGATGAACTTGGCGCGCTCTTCGATTGAAGTCGACGACCATGGCTCGAATGCGGCCTTGGCGGCGGCGACTGCGGCGTCAACATCTTTTGCGGTGCCGGATGGGATTGTGGCCATTACCTCTTCGGTAATCGAGTCGAACACCTGCAGCGTGCCACAACTTGGCTCCACCCATGCGCCGTTGATGTAAAACTTGTTGAAGTTGATGATGCTGCTGCTCATGGTGACTCTCCTAATAATTTGAGTTCTCTTGGTGACTCGACTGTAGCGGCGTCGCGTCGCTGCAACCCAAGCCGTGTCGTCTAAAGTTACGCGGTGAACCCAAAACGATCAGTCCTGTTTTTGCAGGTCACCGTCGGCGTCTTGGCTTCGGGCTACGGCGTCATGTTCACGATGCTCGACGACTGGCGCGATAAGTACGGCATCTCCGAGTCGAAACTGGGATTAATTGTTGCTGTCGGCTTTTTTACGTCTTTCGTCGCGCAGTTAACGATTGCGCCGATGGCCGACAAGGGCTTTGCGCGTAGGCTTTTAATCCTCGGCGTGTTAGCCAACGTAGTTGGCGCGCTGGTTATGGCCGAGGGGACAACGCTGAGTGCCTTCGTAACTGGACGATTCTTGATGGGCGTCGGCGCCGGCATGGCGATACCCGCAATTCGGCGCATTGTCATTGTTGCCGACCCCCAAAACATAGGCAGAAACTTGGGTCGCGGCGTTTCGATCGAGGTTGGCGGCTTTGCTCTTGGGCCACTGCTCTCGGCACTAACGGTTGACAAGTTTGGGCTGGCTGCGCCGTTTATTGTTATCACCGTGGTGCTCGCAGCGTGCGCGATCGCAATGCCGCTCCTGCACATTCCAGAGACACCTGTCGAAGATCGCCCAACAGAAAGATTTGCGATCGACTTGCTAAAGAATCGACCCCTCGTCGGCGCGATCATGATTGGCCTCGCGCTGTACTTGATGATCGGCACATTTGATCCGCTGTGGGCCGTGATGATGAAAGATATGAACGCGCCGAATTGGATTGGTAACGGAGGAATTGCCATCTTCGGCCTGCCGTGGATTTTGTTCGGCACCGTCGGCGGGAGGATCGCCCAACGCCACGGCCCGTTTCGCGTCAGCGCGCTGGGCCTCGGTCTCGGCGCTTTGTACATGTTCGCCTACGGCTCACTCGGCAGCCCCTACCTAATGCTTGGTCTCGCTTTCTCGCAATCAGTCTTGGATGCGCTAACGGTCACCGGCACTGGCATCGCCGTCGCTCAAGTCGCGCCGATCGAACGGCAAGCCGGCGCCGCTGGATTGCTCGGCGGCTTGCAGACTCTCACAGGCGGAATCGCCGCGACGCTCGCGGGTATCACATACGAACATTTTGGTCGAACCATCGCGTTTTCGATCACTGGCGTAGTGATGGCGATGTTGGTCGGGCTTGGCTGCGTGCTCGCGGGGCCAGTATGGATGCGCAAGCCCGTCAATAGTGGTTTGGTCGCGCAGCCGCAATAGATTCACGATATGGAATTTAGATATCTCGGACGCAGCGGACTCAAAGTGTCTGCCATCAGTTACGGCAACTGGATAACTCACGGCAGTCAGATAGAAGAAGACACGGCAGGCGAATGCGTGAAGCGCGCGCTCGAGTTGGGCATCACAACATTCGATACCGCCGACGCTTACGCGGGCACCAAGGCCGAGGGCGTGCTTGGCCGCGCGCTCGCAGGCGTGAGACGCGAAAAAGTTGAGATTTTTACCAAGGTGTACTGGCCGACCGGCAAGGGCCCGAACGACCGCGGCTTGTCGCGCAAGCACATCGTCGAATCGATCAATGGATCACTGCGGCGCCTCGGCACCGACTACGTCGATTTGTACCAAGCCCACCGCTTTGATGTTGAGACGCCGCTCGAAGAGACGATGCTCGCATTTGCTGACATCGTGCGACAGGGCAAGGCCCTATATATAGGTGTGTCTGAGTGGACTGCCGACGAGATCGCCCGCGGCGCCCAACTCGCCCGCGAGTTGCACGTGCCGTTCATTTCTAATCAGCCGCAGTATTCGATGTTGTGGCGCGTGATCGAGAAAGAAGTCGTGCCAGCCTGCGAGCGCGAAGGACTATCGCAAATCGTGTGGTCGCCGATCGCTCAGGGTGTGCTCACCGGCAAATACCTTCCGGGAGAACCGCCGCCAGATGGCTCGCGCGCCACCGACGAGTTGAGTGGCAAGAACTTTATTTCACGATGGATGACCGAGGGCGTGCTCACCAAGGTGCAAAACCTGCGGCCGATCGCCGATCAGGTTGGTTTGACGATGGCGCAACTGAGCGTGGCGTGGGTGTTGCAAAACAAGAACGTCGCCTCGGCGATTGTCGGCGCGTCAAAGCCGTCACAACTCGACGAGAACGTCAAGGCAGTCGGCGTCAAACTCGAGCCAGAGGTGATGCAGGCAATTGACGTCGCCCTTGGTGATGTGGTCGCGAGCGACCCGCGCCTAACAGAGTCGCCTAAGCAACGACCGTAAATTTTTATCTCGCCGTTACGGGCCCGAAAAAACCCCGTTGAGATCTTTGCCCTGAATCGGGCTCGGCTCGCCTTCGAAGCGGGCGATCTCAGCGCGACCGACTACATGCCAGTGCACTTCGTCTGGGCCGTCGGCCAAACGCAGCGTGCGCTGCCCGGTGTACATCCGCGCCAGTGGCGTCCACTGCGAAACACCAGTGGCACCGTGCATCTGAATCGCGTCATCGATGATCTTGCAAACGCGCTCTGGCACCATTGCCTTGATCGCGCTCACCCAGATGCGGGCCTCAGCATTGCCGAGCGTGTCCATCGCCTTGGCGGCGCGCAGCACCATCAGGCGCATCGCCTCAACTTCGATGCGCGCCTTGGCGATTACCTCTGTGTTTTTGCCGAGCCTGGCGATCGGCTTGCCAAACGCCTCGCGGTTCAGCCCACGGCGCACCATCAACTCGATTGCGCGTTCGGCGGCCCCGACGCCGCGCATGCAGTGGTGAATTCTTCCTGGCCCTAAGCGAACCTGCGAAATCTCGAAGCCCCGGCCCTCGCCCCAAAGAATGTTCGATTTTGGAACACGGACGTTGTTGAAACGCAAGTGCATGTGGCCGTGCGGCGCGTCGTCTTCGCCGAACACCTGCATGCCGCCAAGAATTTCTACGCCTGGCGTGTCCATCGGTACCAAGATCTGCGACTGACGCTTGTGCGGCGGGCCATCTGGGCTGGTCTGCACCATGCAGATCATTATCTTGCAGCGCGGGTCACCAGCGCCCGAGATGTAGTACTTCTCGCCGTTAATCAACCATTCTTCGCCGTCGAGTTCGGCGCGACAAGCAATGTTCTTAGCATCAGACGATGCCACATCTGGTTCGGTCATCGCGAAAGCCGAGCGAATCTCGCCTGCGAGTAACGGCTCGAGCCACTTCTTTTTCTGCTCGGGTGTGCCGACGCGCTCAAGCACCTCCATATTGCCCGTGTCAGGCGCGCTGCAATTGAGACACTCGGACGCGAGCGGGCTTTTGCCTAATTCGTTGGCGATGTAGGCGTAGTCAAGGTTCGACAAGCCCTCGCCCGTCTCGGCGTTGGGCAAGAAGAAGTTCCATAATCCCTGCGCCTTGGCCTTGTCTTTCACCGACTGCAACAACTCGAGCTGGCCCTCGCCGTAACCCCAGTGTTCTTTGCGATTCTCGCCAAGCTTAAAAAACTTTTCAGTGATCGGATCAACCTCGTTGGTGATAAATAATTTCACGGCCTCGTACAACGGCACGGCTCGGGCCGACATCGCTAGGTTCATCGAGTCGTCGGTGGTAATTCCTGAGTGCATTCCTGGTTTTGGCATACCCTCACGATACTGCCCTACCCCAATGAGGGGATTACGAGAGGATCACGAGGGGAATCTCGCGCGAGGTGCGTTTCTGATAACCCGCATAGCCCTTGTAACCAGCGGTCACAAGCGGCCACATTCGCTCCCGTTCCTCGGGCGACGCTGTTCGGGCGACCATACTTTTTTTCGGCTGGCCCTTGTAACGCACTATCACCTGCGGATTGTCGAGCAGGTTCAGATACCAGGCGGGGTGAGTGTCGTCGCCGCCGCGCGACGCAACGATAACGATCGAACCGTTTTCTTGTAGCGGCGACGTAAGCATGCACGAGCGTTGTTGGCCGCTCTTGCGACCGGTGGTCGTGAGCTCGAGCACGGGCATGTTGGCGGCCTTCCAACCCGCGCGGCCGCGCGTCACGCCCAAGATCAGGCGGTGCACCGCGTTCATTGTTTTAAGTTGACGGTCGCTTGGCATGCGCTAAATAGTAGATCAGATCCCCAAATGCAAGCGCAGCGCTGCGTCGAGTTGCTCCTGTAACTCGGCTGTCAAGCGACCGATTCGATCACCGATTCGCGAAATCGACACTGAACGAATCTGTTCGGCCTGAGCCTTGGAATCGACTTGTAGTCCGGTTGCTTTGCGCGCCAAGCGCACCTGAAATGGGTACACCCTGGTGACGTTGGACGTGATTGGCACCACCGTAACTACACCGCGGCCGAGACTGGCACTCGTCGCGTTCATCGCGTCATTACTTACCAATACGGCGGGTCGGCGTTTCGAGGCCTCGCCGAACGGGGCGTTGCCGAAATTTACATACCGAATTTCGCCGCGCAGCATCATCTCTCCGATGCGGTTGCATCGAGAGAATCCCAATCAGCAGAATCGGCACCTGCCTGCCACTCAGCGAAGGCCTCGTCGTACATCTTGCCGAGATCCGCCGACCTCAGCAGACGCAGGGCCCGAGCGATTACCGCCGACCGAGACGCATAGCCGCCTTCATCTACGCATCTATCTAGAAAATCAAAATCTTCATCGGGGATGCTTACGCTCAACTTCATGCACTCATCCTACCAGAGTATTACTCGGGTCGTACTAATTCGGCTAATTGATCTGGCGAGTGAAACCGATCCAGTACGGCTCACGCAACTTGAACTTTTGTAACTTGCCGGTCGCCGTGCGCGCCAATTCGCTGCGAAACTCCGCGCGCTTCGGGCACTTGTACCCAGCCAACTTGGTTTTTACGTAAGCGATGATCTCGTCTTCGCTTAGAGCAGACCCCGGCGTCTTGACAATGAGCGCCATAACTAGTTCGCCCCACTTCTCGTCGGGGATGCCGATGACCGCAACCTCGGCGACATCGGGGTGAGAAAAAATCGCGTCTTCGACTTCAATCGAACTGACATTCTCGCCGCCAGAAATGATCACATCTTTTTTGCGATCAGAGATAGTCAGGCAGTGATCGTTACCGATCGTGCCGCCGTCACCCGTGCGAAAGAATCCATCGGTAATCGCCTTGGCTGTCTCTTCTGGTTGGTTCCAGTATCCCTCCATCACCACATTGCTGCGCGCCAGAATTTCGCCGTGTTCGTCAATCTTGGTTTCGACGCCAATGGCTGGCGCGCCCGCCGCGCTCAACTTGGCGGCCCGCTCACTTGGCGTCAGCGCGTCAAACTCGGCGCGCGGCCGATTAACAGTTAGCACCGGCGCTGTTTCGGTGAGGCCGTAGATCTGATTGAACTCCCAGCCCAGTTCGGTCTCGACTCGCTCGATAGTTCGTGTCGGCGGCGCCGCGCCAGCGACAACGATGCGGGTGCGGCCGCGGCCCGGTATTTCGCCCGGCCAGTTAACCGCGGCGTCAAGAATCGCATTGACCACTGCCGGTGCCGCGCACATCAGTGTGACACCGTGCTTTTCGACGCGGCGCAAAATTTCGGTTCCGTCAACTTTGCGCAACACAATATGTTCGCCCCCCATCGCCGTTACCGCGTAGACCATGCCCCAGCCGTTGCAGTGAAATTGCGGGAGTGTGTGCAGGTAAACGTCTCTGTCACTGACTCCCATGTGCCAGCCGAATGTAGCGGCGTTGAGCCACAGCGTGCGGTGTGTAAGTTGCACTCCCTTGGGCCGCGCCGTAGTGCCGCTCGTGTAGTTGATCGTCGCCGTGGCGTCTTCGTCCGGCGCCCACGGTTTTGGCTCGACACCGAAGCGATACAACTGCTCATCGGATTGCTCGCCGATCACGAAGCGGTGCTTGGCGGTGACGCTGGAGAGAGCGTCATTTAGTTCGGGGTCGACAATCAGCACCTCTGCGCCGCTGTGCTCGATGACGTATTTGATTTCATCGGCGACGAGGCGAAAATTAATCGGCACGAGAATGCGGCCACTGCCGCTGACGCCGAAGAAACTCGTGAGCAGCCGTGCCGAGTTTTGGCTGACTATTGCGACTCTGGCGCCCTGCGCCACTCCGAGCGCATCGAGGCCTGCGGCTTGGGCGCGGGCGCGCTCGGCCATCTGCTTATACGTCTGGCTACCCCACGACATGGCGGGTTGGTCGGGTTCGTCGACGAAGGCGACGCGGTCTGGGTAGGCCTGCTCGGCGCGACGCAGGTGATCGACAACTGTAAGTGGAACCTTCAAAGCATTACCCCCGCTTCTGCTCGCCAAACATTAGTTCTAATCCGACTAGTCGCGAAAGTGAACGGCGACTTCGCTGAAGAACTGCTGAATCGCTTCGGTTCTCTCTGCGAAGGTTTTGCCCAAAGTAAAATCAGGCAAGCAAAACTCGTTAAAGCCCAGTTCTTTGTACTCGCCAATCATCTCAGTGAGTTGCGCCGTGGTGCCAACTAACGAGCGATCTGCCGGCGTCTTGGTGCGAACCGCGTCGACATCTGCCGAATCCTTGACTAAGTACACGAGCGCCTGAGTGGTCTTGTGCATCGTCTGCGGGTCGCGGCCAACTTGTTCGCAGGCTTGATTTAACCGCGCCACAACTTCGGGCGTGGTGGTCGGCGTGCCCCAAGTGTTCCACTCTTGAGCAAAGCGCGCGGTGAACTTGAGCATGCGTGGGCTGCCGGTACCGACCAGCAACGGCAGCGGCTTTTGTACCGGTTTTGGCTCGCAGGGCGCGTTGGTGATCGTGAAGTGCTGGCCAGAAAAGTTGACTCGGTCTTCGCTCAGCAGTCGCGAGATGATTTCGATCGCCTCGCCAAAGCGCGTGACGCGCTCCTTGGGTTCGAACAAATCAATCCCGTAGGCCTTGTGCTCGTTAACTTGCCAACCGGCGCCAAGGCCAAGCACGAAGCGGCCATTGCTGATGTTGTCGATAGTGGCAGCGCGGTTGGCCAACACCGCGGGGTGATGCACCGTAGTAGGTGCGACCAGCGAGCCCAAGCGAATTCGCGGCACCGAGGCGGCAAGACCGGCCAACACGCTGAAACACTCGAGCACATCACCTCCAAGCGGCTGATCGTCTGGAGTGTTGGGCATGTAGTGGTCTGCGTACCACAGCCCGTCCCAGCCGTCGCGCTCGAGCATCAAGGCAAGCGTTTGCACCTCGGCAAACGGGCGGTTCATGTTTGGCCATACTGAAAACTTCATGCTCGCCACCGTAGTTGCCCGGCTCTCGTTTCAAGTAGCGGAACTTCTAGAGTTGCTCAGATGAAAGACATCTTCTCCCTCAAAGGTCGCGTTGCCCTAGTTACCGGTGGTTCGCGCGGCATCGGCGCCATGATCGTGCAGGGTTTTCTTGAGTACGGCTGCTCGCGCGTGTACATCACGGCGCGCAAGGCCGCGCAGTGCGACGAGGCGGCAAAGCAGCTCTCGCAATACGGCGAGTGCATCTCGATCCCCGGCGACGTTTCGACTCTCGATGGCATCCAGACACTGGCCGCCGCGATCGCCGAGCGCGAACCGCGCCTCGACATCCTCGTCAACAACGCTGGTGCGGCGTGGGGCGCGGAGTTCGACACGTTCCCGGAAAGTGGCTGGGACAAGGTTGTCGATCTCAACTTGAAAACGCCGTTCTTCTTGACGCAGGCACTTGTGCCACAGTTGCGCGCCGCCGCAGCGACAGGGCACCTGGCCAAGGTCATCAACATCGCCTCAATCGACGGCATCTCGATCAATGAGATGGAGACTTACTCATACGCCGGCAGCAAGGCCGGCCTCATTCACATGACCAAGCGCATGGCACTACGGCTGATCAAAGACCATATCGGCGTGACCGCGATCGCGCCCGGTGCATTTGCTTCTGAGATGAACAAGGTTGCGCGCGACCACGCCGATGCAATTTCAAAGATGATCCCCGCCGGTCGGGTTGGCACAGCCGAAGACATGGCCGGCGCCGCGATCTACCTGGCGTCGCGTGCCGGCGACTACGTAGTTGGGTCGACAATCATCGTTGACGGAGGCGTCACCTACGGCCGCTAGATAGATCGCGGCGTTTGACGTTGCCCCAGCCGTCCTAGGAAGGCATCAACTGCTTCATTCAGTTCGGTGGCCGCCCATATCTGATTCCGTCGGTCGCCGGTTACTTCGGTGAGCACTCCCGCCAATGTCAATCCCTCAACCGCTCGATATAGATTGCTCTTGTTCACGAATGTGGCCGTGCGAAGCGCCTCAAGGTCGACGACGGGCTGACGCCCGAGAAGGTCGATGATCGCAAGGAGAGCAGAGCCTCTCCGTGGCCGGATAGTTTCTGTCCACCGGTCGCGGATCTTTCGCAATTCCGATGCTAGGGAGTGCGCCTCGTGTGCGGCGCGTTGCGCCGCTGTCGCGACATGTACCAGGTAACTATCAACGTCACCTGCACGGTAAAAAGTGAGTGCTGCAAAGTACTCATCAACATGGGCAAGCAATGCTGCCGATGTGGGGACGGCCACAACACGGGCGATGCCGCGACGTCTCAAGACCGAATGGATCAACGCTCTACCCGTTCGGCCGTTTCCGTCAGCGAATGGGTGGATGGTCTCGAACTGTGCGTGAGCAATAAATGCCTGTGGAAGTCCGGCGATATCGGTACGGTTCATGAATTTGATGAGATCGTCGAGCAGAGCCGGTACTCGTTCATGGTAAGGCGGTACGAATAACGCGTTGCGCGGTGAAAAATCGGATCCGCCGATCCAGTTCTGCTCGGTACGGATCGAGCCGGCGTTCTTGGCCTCGTGTGGGTCATCGCGCATCAACACATGATGGATTTCGAGGATGTCACCTACCCGAAAGGAATCGCCATTTGCTGCAACATCCAGTGCGCGCTGCATTGCCTCAACATTGCGCACGACAAGCGTCGCCTCCCCTCTCTTGTTTCCTGAACGAAGGGCTGCGATACCAAGTTCCTGTGACGTCGTATTGAGTTGCTCAATTTTTGACGAAGCCACAGACTCCGAGCGCAGCAGAGCCCCTGCAACGTTGAGAAGATCAGTGCCGACCTCGGTGTCGAGCCGAACGATCTCTGTCGTTGCGGCCTCAAGCGCAGCCGCCGCCACCGCGCCAGGACGCACCGAAGCGCCGGCGATGTATGGCGGAACCGCCGCAGCGTAGCTTTGAATAAGGCGGTCTGCCCGGGGCGGGCGCCCAACCGAATTCCATTCGAAACGCTCATATGAAATGGCAGGCCAGCCACTTGCATCGAAGTTCTCTGATCCACCTCGGTTACCGTCGGGCATTCAGTGCCTCCTAAACGCAACTATAGCACCCTATAGTTGCGTTTAGGAGATTAATCGCACCTATATGTTTTGCCGCCTAACACGCAACTATTCAAAAATTAGGCAGCCGTCGTCAAGATCGGCGTTCGGCAGTTCTTCTTTTTCTAACCAGTAGTCCTGGTTGTGCTTCCACTCTGATTTGGTTCCGCTCTTGGGCATCAGGTGTTGACTGCGCATCAAATAATTAGGATTGAAGTTTTCTGGATCCATCCAGCTTCCGATTTGCATATCGGCGTCTTGGGGTCGCAGTGCAGGCGTAACCTTCTTGGCGCCCTTGGCCTGCATATTCTTAAACAATCTGCAGATGTAGTCGCCGAGTAGATCTACGCGCAGAGTCCAACTGGCGCGAAAGTAGCCAAAGATCCACGCCATGTTGGGCACGCCCGTAAACATCATGCCGCGATAAGTAACAGTGTCGGCGAAGTTTACTGGCTTGCCGTCAACAGCAAATGGAATCTCGCCTAGCACGCTCAAATTAAACCCGGTCGCGGTGATCACGATGTCGGCGTCAATCGTCGCGCCAGATTTTAACTGCACACCGGTCTCGGTAAACCGCTCGATCTCGTCAGTTACCATCGATGCCTTGCCGGATTTGATCGATGCGAACAAATCACCATCGGGCACAAACGCGAGGCGCTGCTGCCACGGGCGGTACTTGGGAGTGAAGTGTTTGTCGATGTCGTAGTCGGGCCCGAGCAGCGTGCGAATGTTGTTCAACAACTCCGCTTTTAAAAAATCGGGTTGCTCAAATGCCAACTTGGTGACGGTCTTCTGATCGTGCAGTACCTTGCGCCGCGTGATCTCATGGATCCACTCTTCGTTGACCTGAAGCTCGCGCAAAGTGTCGGCCAATTCGTTGGCATTACGTGTGGTCCAAAAGTAGGTTGGCGAACGCTGCAAAATAGTAACGTGCTCGCAGTCTGCTGCCATCGCGGGCACAATCGTCGCCGTAGTCGCGCCGGACCCGATCACGAGAACTTTCTTGTTCTTGTAATCGAGATCTTTTGGCCACGTCTGCGGGTGCACAATGCACCCCTTGTACTTACTAATCTCTGGCCACTGCGGCGTGTAGCCCTGCGCGTGTTTGTAGTATCCCTGACACATCCATAGAAAATTAGTCGTGAACTTTAACTGATGATTCGTGTCGGTGCGTACAGCGTCAACGGTCCATAAATTTGCGGCGCTAGACCAACTTGCATTGGTGATCCTGTGCAGATACCGAATGTGCTGATCAAGATTGTTCTCCGTGATTACCTCGCCCATGTACTTTTTAATCTCGGCGGCGCTGGCGATCGGGGCGCTCGTCCACGGCTTAAACCTGTAACCAAACGTGTACAGGTCGCTATCCGACCGAATGCCCGGATACGTGTGCATGTGCCAGGTGCCGCCGAACGTCTCGTAAGCCTCAAGAACCACAAATGATTTTTCTGGGCACTGAGTCTGCAGATGGTACGCAGAGCCGATTCCAGAGATACCCGCGCCAACGATCAGAACATCGAAGTGCTCAAAATTCTCCACGCACGTATAGTACGCATTCGCTAATGGTCATCTACGATTCGGAGCGTGAGTGGTCACCCTGATGCGCAAATCCCGAACATCGACGCACACGGCCTATTGATCTTCGACGGCGAGTGCGGCTTTTGTCGGCGTTGGGTGCGACACATGACATCGTGGTTCGCGAAACATCCAACACCAATCGCTTGGCAACAAGCCAATCTTGGCGATCTCGGCCTTACTGCCGAGCAGTGCAACGCCGCGGTGCAATTTGTCAGTGCCGACTTGCGAATCTCGAGCGGATCAGATGCCGCCGCGCGCGTGCTGATCGTGGCCGGCTTGCCATTCAATATTGCAGGCTTCATCATGCTTCTGCCAGGAGTTCGCAATATCGCCCAATGGGCGTATCGCTGGGTTGCAAATAACCGCCGCCGCTTCAAGGGCGACCCCCTGCCGTGATGAGCGACATTGCGCTGCTCGCAAACACCATCGCCACCTGCGTGATGGTCGGGGTAATTTGGTTTGTCCAAGTCGTGCACTATCCGTTGCTGTCGCAGTTCGGCGCCGCCCAGTCGACACAAGTTGCGCAAGAACATCAGCGCCGAACCGGCTGGGTGGTCGGCATACCAATTGCCGTCGAGGGCATCAGCACATTGGTATTGCTCGCCGATCGACCAGCTGGCGTTGCTATCTATTTGCCGTGGGTCGGTGCCATACTGCTCGCGGTCGCGCTTGGCAGCACGATGTTACTGTCAGTGCCGCTGCACTCTCGCATGGTGGCAGCACACGACGACACGGTGGCGCGAAAACTCGTGCGCACGAATTGGCCGCGCACGATTGCCTGGTCGGCGCGCGCCATCGTATGCGTCGCCATGATTTTGCAGGCGAGGGCGATATGGCCTCTGTAGACAGGGGAAATTCGCTGTCGCCAGAATGCGCCGCGCCAGTGCGCCGCGCGATTATGAAACAGGGCTGGTATGACCTCGCCTACATTCACTTTCGCTACGACGCCAGTGAAGTTGCGGCGCTATTGCCGCCGCAACTAGATGTCGACGTTCACGATGGCTCAGCGTGGGTCGGGCTGGTCCCCTTTTCGATGCGCGGTATCGGCTTACCGCACCTGCCGTCGGTACCGTACTTGGGGTCGTTCCCCGAAATCAACGTTCGCACCTACGTAGTTCATCACGGCGTTCCTGGTGTGTGGTTTTTCTCTCTCGATATCAACAGGTTGCTGCCAACTGTGGTCGCGCGAACCACATACAAGTTGCCGTATTGCTGGGGTTCGGCATCGCACAAACGCATCGGCGATCGCGTAACAACCCGAGTGCAGCGACGGTGGCCCGCGCCGCGAGCGCATACCAAGATCGATTTGCGAATCGGCGAAGCAATTACAACGCAGTCACCGCTCGAGATTTTTCTTACCGCGCGTTGGGGTGTGTATTCGCGCGGCAGCGGCGATTCGCTTCGTTACGCTCCCGTGCAGCACCCACAGTGGCCGCTGCAGCGTGCCGAGTTACTGGCCCTCGACGATTCTCTAATTACTGCCGCGGGCTTCAGCGCCCCCACTGGCGATCCGCACGTGATGTTTTCTTCTGGCGTGCAGGTTCGAGTGGGTCTACCGCACCGATTAAAAGATTCGTAATTTGACATCTCTTGCAGAAATAGAAAGGCCCCGGCGTTCGCCGGGGCCTTTCTAAACTCCTAAAATTAAGCGGCGCGGTAGCCTTCGGCATCCGACCGCGCGAGCGCGATCGACATGATCATCAAGCCGTAGCCAGCCTTGGCCAGCACGTCGGCGAGCGAGTATCCGACCTGAATGGTTGTTGCTGCTTGAGCGGCATCGAGGCCAACCTGCTTTGCAAGCCAACTCTTCTCGTCACCAAGCAGATACGCAATCGGGTACACAAGCCAAAGTCCTACAAGTACGTAGCGGACGCGATTGAGTTGCCTGCCGATCTCGCCGGGCTGCGACTTGAGCGCCTTGCCAACTGAGCCAGCGAACAACTCGTAGAGTACATAAACAAGGAACAGGAACGAGACGATGAACCACATGTTGCGCTGGGTGCTGCCATGTTCTGCAATCTCGCCTGGATAACCGGTGGCGATCATCAAGAGCGCGGCGACAATCAGTCGCGGCGCAACCTTTCTGGCAACATCTTTTGCCAAACCAGAAACTACAACTAACTCTGCCAAGAGCAGTGGCACGGTGAGTAGCCAGTCTGCGTAGCGGTAGCCGTCGTTCCATGTTCCGCCAGAGAAGTTTGTAAAAATTCTCCAGTAGTGATAGGCAGCGACACCGCAAATCATCGCCGACATCGTGACTGCGCTGCGGTACGCAGGCGACACGCGGCTGCGCGAAACTAGAAAATACACAAACGAGATTCCAAGTGCGGCTGTTGCAAATGAAAGTGCGTTGTACACCAAGTCATAATTGCTAACTACTAATCCAGTCATTTCTTCCATACTGTTAAGTTCCTCCAACTCGAGTCGTGGTTGCGTTTTGGGACAGACGAACCGTCCCAGCACTATTTTGCTCTAGTTAGACGATTAAGGCAACTACTGCCACGAAGTAAGAACCATCGATTGCTCGCTCAATTATTACAGTTCGATTACAACAAGATTATTCGATGCGCAGTCCAGAAATCGCGCGACTGATCACCAGCTGTTGAATCTCTGAAGTGCCTTCGAAGATGGTGTGAATCTTGGCATCACGGTGCCAGCGCTCTACCGGGTATTCGCGTGTGTATCCGTAGCCACCCAAGATTTGAATCGCGTCTTCTGTTACGCGCACCGCGGTTTCTGACGCGTAGTACTTACTCATCGAGCCTTCGGCGTTTTTGAAGCCGCCGTTCTTCGAGAGCCATGCTGCGCGCCAGATCAACAAGCGCGACGCATCAATTTCGGTGGCCATGTTGGCGAGTTTGAAGGCGATCGCCTGATTCATGATGATCGCGCGGCCAAATGCCTTGCGCTCCTTGGCGTAATCCAGCGCAAACTCGTATGCCGCGCGCGCTACGCCGAGCGCCTGCGCGCCGACTGCCGGGCGCGTCGCTTCGAATGTGGCCATCGCCGGCTGCTTGCCGCTCGATATGTTCTCGCGGGCACGCGCCAATTTGGCGTCGAGTTTTTCTTTGCCGCCAAGCAGGCAACTGCCCGGCACGCGCACGTCTTCGAGCACAACTTCAGCAGTGTGGCTGGCGCGGATGCCGTGCTTTTGATACTTCTGCCCCATCGACAAACCTTTTGTGTTCGGGGGGATGATAAAACTCGCCTGACCACGACCCTTGAGCTCTGGCTCGACAGCTGCGACAACGACGTGAATGTTGGCGATGCCGCCGTTGGTGGCCCACGCCTTCGTTCCGTTCAGCACCCACTCATCGGTGGCTTGGTCGTAGACCGCGCGAGTACGCAAACTTGAAACGTCAGAGCCCGCGTCTGGTTCGCTGACGCAAAACGCGCCGAGCTTGACATCATCGGGCGTGCCATAACACTGCGGCACCCACTCCATCATCTGCTCTGGCGTACCGTTGCCAGCGATACCAGCGGCGGCGAGGCCCGAACCCATGATTGCCATGCCGATGCCGGCGTCGCCCCAAAATATTTCTTCGATTGCAACAGGCAGCGTGAGACCAGTCGGATCGCTCATCGAGTTCATGATGAAGTCGAGACCGTACAAACCGATCTTGGCGGCCTCTTGCACGATGGGCCACGGAAACTCTTCGCGTTCATCCCACTCGTGCGCCGCGGGACGAATTACGTCGACGGCGAACTGGTGGATCCAGTCTTTGATCTGGAGTTGGTCGTCATTGAGGGAGAGTGAGAAATCGGCCATCCCGACAAGTTACCGCAGGGTAGGCCGAGTTGCTATTTCGGGCCGACGGGCAATTGCAGTATGGCTCGGGCAATGGTTTCGAAGATCAATTTGGCGCCGGGTCTATAGACGTGCACGCCGTCCCAGCGGTATGCGGTGCTGGATGAGATCGACTTGTCAGTACACCACTGCTTTGGACCGCTGATGAAATAGACGCCGTCGCCGTAATGGGCCGCGATCGTGCGCATCAGATCGTTGAGGTGCCCTGTGCGGGCATCGTCGGCGCGTTGCGGCAACGCGGGCACTGGGCCGCCAGCCGAATCGATCGGGCGCATGCACGCGACTTCGAGCAACGCCACCGTCGCCCCAGTTTTTCGCAGCGCCGCAATGCCGCGAGTGATTTGCGTCGTGAAGAATGTGTCGGCTGGTCCGGTGCCAAGTTTGAAAGTAAATCCGTTGACCTGCACATCAAAAACTTCCCACGCGCCGATCACGACGAGGGCGACATCTGCCTTGGCCTTGGTCGCCGAACTCGCCCACCGCTTTTCAAAGCCAACACAGTGCACGAAGCTACGGCGAAATTTGCCATTACTGCCGCCAACGCCAACGCCGCGGTCGTACACGCCGCAGCCATCGATAGAGCCGTCGCTGATCGTGAATGTCTTTTCGATGCCAGGCGGCTTGTTGACGGCGAGCGCGTGGGCCTGCGAGTCGCCGACGATCACGAGTTTGCGCGGCAACTTGGCGATCGTCGTCGTCGTGGCGCTAGAAATAGTTGTCGCAGTCGCGACAGTTGTTGGCACGACGAAGGCAATGTCGTGATTGCCGGTGTCAACGCTCAGGTCGATCGCCTGAATACCAGAGATGCGCACGCTTGAAAGTGCGATCGCGGCAGTTACAACCAGCGTCGCGGCAATTGCTGGCAATCGGCGCATCACCGTCAATTGTGCACGGTTGCGCCACAACTTGCCAAGTGCGCCGCGGCGCGCGGGCTGCTCGATGAACGTGTACGAGATCTCGTTCACGGCGACGGTAACTGCCAACGCGACGGCGAGCGAGTCGACGGAATCACGGGCGCCGAACAACACGAAGATCGGCCAGTGCCAGAGATACAAGCCGTACGAACGGCGGCCGATCTCGACGATTAACGGAATCGAAAAGACGCGCTTGAAAAAAGTTGGCGTGGGGTGCACGACAACGCTGATCAAAAGACACGAGGCGATCGTCGCCGCCGCGAGGCCCCCACGGTACAGGCGCGCATCGTCAACGCTGATTACCGCCGCCACCAAACCGAGCGTGAAAATCGCGGCTACAGACGCCCCTTCGGCAACGACGCGCGCCACATCATTAAACGGCTTAGCTGAAAATGGCCGCCAGAAAAATGCGAGCCCTGCGCCGCAGAGCAGGCCCGTAGAGCGTGTCAGTGTGCTCAAGTACAAAAAGTTCGTGCGCGTCTCGTCGTCGGCAAGGTACATCACCGCGGTACCCGCCATGATCGCGAACGCCAACATCACAGCTACGACACCCGAGATATGCAAGCGCATCTTCTTGCGGTTCAAGACCACGCCAAAGACGATCGGCCATATCAGGTACCACTGCTCTTCGATGCTCAACGACCACAGGTGGCGCAAGATCGGCGGATCAACCGGCGCAAAGTACGGCACGGTGACGAAAAATATTTGCCACCAGTTAGAAAAGTAAAGCATCGCGGCGGCGATATCGCGACGAAACGCCGGCGCGAACTCTGGCTTGACGAACGCCACCGCGATCGCAGTTGCCAGCAACATCGTGCCGAGCGCTGGCAGCAGCCGCCGCGCGCGACGCAGCCAAAACTGTTGAAGGCTGATCTTGCCAGTGCTAACGCGCTCGCCGATTAGCAATGCCGTGATCAGGTATCCGCTCACGACGAAGAAAACTTCGACGCCGATGAAACCACCGGGCAGCCAAGCCAAGTTGGCGTGATACAAAATTACCGCGATCACACTGAGCGCGCGCAGGCCGTCGAGCGCGGGCTGGTAACCCATCGGTCGTTGTTCTGTGGTCACAACTTTCGGCGCGCAACGAGAACCGCGGCCACGCACAACATTGCCCCCAACGTGTACGGCGCGCCGATCCCTACGCCGTCAAAGGCCAAACCCGCTAGCGGCGGGCCAACAACCCGCGCGAGCGCCGATGCCGACTGTTGCAAACCCAGAACCTCGCCGCGCCGATTATCGTCGGCGCTGTTGGCAACAAGCGCTGTTAGTGAAGGCGCGGCGATGCCCGCGCCGATCACCATAAGTACGAGAGAGAACCCCAGCGCCAGCCAGATTGTTGACGCACCCAGCGCGAGCAGCCCCGCTGCCACTAACGATTGGCCAACAACGACGAGGCGAGCCGAGCCGAACCGCTTTGTTAGCGGCGCGATCAAGGCCCCCTGCACGCCAGCCATCAACACGCCGACTGCAAGAAACACGAGGGCCGTTGATCCCTCTGTGAAGTCGAAACGACGACCCCCGAAGAGCGAGAACGTTGCTTCGAAACCAGCGAACGGAACGGTGGCGAGAAAACCGATCACGACGTAATGCGAGATCTTGCGGGCAGATTTTTGCGGCGCCACTCGCGGCGTGCGGCGTTGCTCGACCGTGCGCGTCTCTGGCAGGCGGATGATCGCTGCGCCTGCGTTGATGAGCGCGAGAACTCCGGCGAGATAGAAAGGCACGTGCGGGCCGCCGAAAGATGCGAGGCCGCCGAGTGCAGGTCCGACGACGAAGCCGACACCGAACGCCATGCCGAGCAACCCGAGCATGCGCGCGCGTTGTTCGGGCTCGGCGATGTCGGTGACCGCTCCCTGGGCGACGGAGATGCTCGCGCCAGAAGCGCCATCGATGAGCCGGCCCACGAACAACACCCACAATGCACCAGCGGCACCGGTGATGAAACTACCTAGCGCGCTGCCGAGCAACGAAATGATCAACACGGGCTTGCGGCCGATGCGATCAGACCAGCGGCCCAGAATCGGCGCGAACAACATCTGCATCAGCGAGAACGAGGCGAACAGCAGGCCGACTTGAAAACCGTTGGCGCCGAAGCGGTCGGCGTAGCGACCAAGTATCGGGACGACAATGCCGAAACCAACCATGTCGAGCGCGACCGTCGACCAAATCACCCAGAAGCCGCGGGGCAACGGTTGGCGAAGTTTGGCGTCACTCATATATATAAGTAATTCGAGATCACCCGCGACGGACGCGGGTGCCTTCTTTAGTTGTCTCTACGAGATATCCAGCGGCCTGTAACTCGTTGCGAATCGCGTCGGCAGTGGCGAAGTCTTTAGAGACGCGAGCTAGATCGAGTTCGGCTGCTCGCGCGATGATCGTGACGTCGACTTCATCATTCACACGCAAGATGAGTCCAACCGCCGAACACATCTCGATCGCGGCGGCCCCAAGAGCGGCGGAGCGAAGCGTGTCGTTGCTGTCGAGCGCGGTGTTGGCCAGGCGCACGGTGTCGAAGATGTGCGCGGTGGCGATCGGCGTGTCGAGATCGTTGTCCATCAAGTGGCGAAACTTCGCTAGCGCCACAGCGTCAGCTGGATGCGGCGTGAGGCGCGATGTGCGGGCCGCAAATGCGTCGAGGCCCGCCACAGATTTAACCGCGGCGTCGATGTTGTCTTGGCCAATCTTTATAGGCGAGCGATAGTGCGTCTGTAACAACAACATGCGGAAGGCGCGCGGGTCATAGTGCTCGACGAGGTCGAGCAGGTTGGCAACGTTGCCGATGCTCTTCGACATCTTCGCACCCTCTGCGTCGACGACGAAGCCGTTGTGCATCCAGTGGCGCGCGAAATCTTTGCCCAGCGCGACAGCCTGAGCGCGCTCGTTCTCGTGGTGCGGGAAACACAAATCCATGCCGCCGCAGTGCAAGTCGAAACCCTCGCCGAGTAACGCCAGGCTCATCACGACGCACTCGCTGTGCCAACCCGGTCGACCCGCACCCCACGGCGATGGCCACGATGGCTCGTCTGGTTTAGAAAATTTCCACAGTGCGAAGTCGGCAGAATTACGTTTCTCGGCGGCGCCCAACACCTCGCGGTCGCCGCCACCGCTTAACATCTCGTCGAGTTGTTGATGTGCGAGTAGCCCATAATCGGGAACCGTAGTCACATCCATATACACGCCGTCGTTCGTTTGGTAAGCGACATCGCCAGCCACCAAAGTTTCGATCATCGCCACCATCTGTTCGACATACTCGGTGGCGCGCGGAACATCGGTTGGGCGCAATACATCAAGCTTGCCCATCGCCTCGAACCACACGTTTTCGCACTTGTCCGTGATCTCTGACCACGGGCGGTTCTCGCGGTTGGCGCGGTCGATGATCTTGTCGTCGATATCTGTGATATTCGAGACAAGGCGAACCGCTATGCCCGACCATTCGAGATAGCGGCGCAAGATGTCATAGACCAAGGTGGCCCGGCCGTGACCCAAGTGCGGCGGCCCATACACCGTTGGACCGCACAAATAGATGCCGATTCGCCCAGGTTGGCGCAACTGCAACTCTCGAACCACCCGCGTCGCGGTGTCGTAGAGATTCAGCACGCCATAAGCCTAGAGGTGAGCGTGGATGTCAAGCCCAACCAGTTGGCAATACAGTTACACGGCAATGAATGACTCGGCCAAACAGACTTCGGGAGTGCCCGACTTGCCGACGCTCGACAAGATCGAGGCGCGCTGGATCGAAACTTGGGAGCGAACGGGCATCACCAAGTTCGACCGCACCGCAAGTCGTGAAAATGTGTTCTCGATCGACACGCCGCCGCCCACCGTCAGCGGCTCGCTGCACATGGGGCACGTCTTCAGTTACACCCACACCGACGCGCTCGCCCGCTTTTGGCGAATGCGCGGCAAGGCGGTGTTCTATCCAATCGGATGGGATGACAACGGCCTGCCAACCGAGCGTCGGGTGCAAAACTATTTCGGCGTAGCCTGCGACCCGAGCGTGGCCTTCGATAAGAACTTCAAGCCACCGTTTCGAGGCGACGTTCCTAAGGGCCACCGCGCGGAGGCCATCTCGCGCCCCAACTTCATCGCCCTGTGCGAAGAACTGACACATCAAGACGAGAAGGTGTTCGAAGACCTGTTTCGCCGCCTAGGGCTGTCTGTCGACTGGTCGCTGTTGTACACGACGATAAGCGATCACGCCCGGCGCACCAGCCAGCACGCGTTCTTGCGCAATTTGTCGCGCGACGAGGCCTACGCCCAAGAGGCGCCAACTTTATGGGATGTCGATTTCGGTACGGCTGTCGCGCAAGCAGAACTCGAAGACCGCGAGCGCCCAGGCGCGTACCACGCGATCGCGTTTAAGCACGGCAACGGCGAAATCATTATCGACACCACTCGCCCAGAGTTGATCGGCGCGTGCGTGGCCTTAGTCGCACACCCCGACGACGCGCGATACTCCCCTATGTTTGGCAAGACGGTACGCACGCCGCTGTTCGACGTCGAAGTACCGGTGCGCAGTCATCCGCTCGCCCAGATCGAAAAAGGCACGGGCATCGCCATGGTATGCACGTTCGGCGACCTCACCGACGTGATCTGGTGGCGCGAACTGAACCTGCCGACCCGCGCGATAATCGGCCGCGACGGACGTATCGTTGCAGACGCGCCAGAGGTGATGACATCAGCAAGCGCCATCGACGCGCATGGCCAACTCGCCGGCAAAACCGTCAAGCAGGCGCAGGTTGCCATCGTCGAGATGTTGCGTGCCAGCGGCGACCTGCGCGGCGAACCCCGAGCGATCACACACCCGGTCAAGTTTTTTGAAAAGGGCGACCGCCCACTCGAAATTGTCACGAGCCGACAGTGGTACATCCGTAACGGTGGGCGTGACGAGGCACTGCGCGAGCAATTGCTACAGCGCGGCTCACAACTGACGTGGCACCCAGACTTCATGAAGTATCGCTACGACAACTGGGTTCAAGGTTTGAACGGCGACTGGCTCGTGAGCCGCCAGCGCTACTTCGGCGTGCCGGTGCCGCTGTGGTACAAAGTTGACGCGTCTGGACAGCCAGATTTTTCTACGCCACTCGTGCCGACCGACGGCCAGTTGCCCGTTGATCCAAGTTCTGATGTGCCGAGTGGGTACAACGAATCACAACGCGGCGTCGCCGGTGGCTTCATCGGCGACCCTGACGTGATGGACACTTGGGCAACTTCGTCGCTGACACCGCAACTCGCAGGCCGCTGGCTCGACAACAATGCGATGTTTAAGAACGTATTCCCGATGGATATGCGGCCGCAGGGCCACGACATCATTCGCACCTGGCTGTTCTCGACGATGGTGCGCTCGCATCTCGAGTTTGGTGTCGCACCATGGCGCAACGCCACACTCTCGGGCTGGATTCTCGACCCCGATCGCAAGAAAATGTCGAAGTCGAAGGGCAACGTTGTCACGCCGATCGAATTGTTCGACGAATACGGCAGCGACGCCGTACGTTACTGGGCCGTGAGCGCCCGACCTGGCGTAGATACGGCCTTCAGCGAAGACCAGATGAAGGTTGGCCGCAAGTTGGCGACCAAGTTGCTGAACGTAACCAAGTTCGTGCTCGGGTTCGACGCCGTCCCCGAAACAACACCTATTACACAACCTCTCGATATCGCGATGTTGCAAAGACTCGCCCAAGTAGTTCAAGAGTCAACAGATGCGCTCGTTGGGTTCGACTACGCACGGGCACTCGAACGCACCGAAGCATGCTTCTGGTGGTTCTGCGATGACTACGTCGAACTAGTCAAGACGCGCGCGTACGAAAAAACCGAACACACGGCTTCTGCTATTGCTGCACTGCGTCGCGCGTTGGCCGCGTTGCAGCAACTGTTGGCGCCGCTGATGCCGTTCGTTACCGAAGAGGTCTGGCATTGGTGGCAAAACGATTCGATCCATACGAGTTCGTGGCCAACTACTGCCGGCATCACGGCGAACGTTGCCATACGCGACGACAGCGAAGACCTGCTGAACACGGTTTGCGAGGTCTTGTCGCAGATTCGCCGCGCCAAGACCGAAGCCAAGACTTCGCAACGAACCGCAGTCACTGATCTGTCAATCTCGGCCACTGCGGCGCGATTGAAACTTATTGAGATCTGTATGCAAGACCTGCGCAATAGTGGAGTGCTGAGCAACGTGACCACCACTGAGCACGAACAAGACGCGATTTCTGCCAAAGTTCAACTCGCATTACCTTGAGAAACAACATGACGAAACAGCCAAGCCCAATCCAGCGACCTCTAACGCACAAGCTCGTGCTGATTTTCAACATCGCCATCGCCGCAACGCTTTTGATTGCGGGCGTCGGTCTGTTGTGGGCCGGCCAGCGCCTCGATGGGCGCCAGGTTGTCTCGATCAACGGCTCGTCTGTCGGCGCGCCAGCACCGGAAGCAATAGTCGCACCGTCTGACGAATGGAACCTCACCCCTGGTGATCTGCAGGCCAAGAACTTCTTGCTCACTGGCTCAGACAACGGCAGTTGCGTCGACCCGAACTCGCCATTTGCAGGCGCGTTCGGTGATCGCGCGAGTTTCGGCGAGCGCAGCGACACGATCATGGTCATTCGTGTCAACCCAAAAAATAATCAGGCCGCGTTCTTGTCGTTTCCACGCGACCTGTGGGTCAAGATTGCCCATTCGACCAGAACCAACCGCATCAATACCGCTTTTGACCGCAAGAACCCGAACCAGTTGATCGACACGATCTACCAAAACTTCGGCGTCAAGACTGACCACTACGTGAACGTCGACTTCTGCGCGTTCAAACAAATCGTTGACGCGGTCGGCGGCGTGAGTGTGCCGTTCTTGTACGAAACCCGCGACAAGAAGACCGGCCTACACATACCGGCGCCTGGCTGCTTCAAGTTCTCCGGCGATCACGCCCTCGCGTATGTGCGCTCGCGATCTGGCTACATGTATCTAGACCCCGCGACGGGTAAATGGAGGGCTGATGCCAGTAGCGACCTCGGCCGCATCGGTCGGCAGCAAGATTTCATTCGCCGCTCAATGCAGCGCGCGCTCGACAAAGGTTCGGGCAGTCCGAGGGTCGCCAACGACTTGCTCGGTGCCGCGCTCAAGAACGTAATTACCGACGACAACTTGACGCCGATCACGATGCTGCAACTGGCACAGTCGATGCGCAGCCTCGACACATCAGCGATCGCCACCTACACGATCGAGGCCAGCGGGCAAATGATCGGAGACCAGTCGGTGCTCGTACCGACAATTAAGAATGAACAGATGCGTCAGATCTTGGCGATATTTCAGGGCCTGGCCAGCATCGGCTCGCCCGGCATCGG
>Ga0209390_10002442_pt1 | contig 32632 bp, 26 predicted proteins | sample BON01_FD_187212 | JGI IMG/M metagenome (GOLD analysis project Ga0209390, IMG submission 187212) | Freshwater microbial communities from Lake Bonney liftoff mats and glacier meltwater in Antarctica - BON-01 (SPAdes) (version 2) | ecosystem: Environmental > Aquatic > Freshwater > Ice > Glacier...
ATGCACGTCACCGATGGACAAGCACCGATCACCTTCCTCGACCAACTGCTCAAATCCTCCTGATCCGATCCACCGTGGCCGCCTCCGGCGGCAATCTGAGCGGGGAAAGAGCTAAGCTCTCTCCCCTGCACCCCTCTCTAACCTTTTGTTTAATCCCATCCCTAAATTATCAACCCAGCTACTGTTGCACTTGATTTGGCAGCCCGCCCAGGTGTTTCAGGGCCGGAGCAAATCACTGGTGGTGGTGGGCGACTAATCGTTACTGGGTTAGCGAGACTATATTCACCTCAATCCGGTCCGAGCGAAGATGACGTAGCTGGGAAACTTGGAGGAGTATCGTCTTTCGAGTTTTGTGGAATTCTGGCAAAGAAAAACTGGATGAGTGGGACTGCGCCGGTGAGCAACACTGAGTGACTCGGGGTTACCCGATAACAAGGCAGGCGAACGAAAGTACCGAGAGAGACTGGAGTTTGCGGAAGAAGGGGACCCAAAACGGCGAGACCGGTTGTTCAAACGCTCTTGCCGGGGATGGATTCCAGGATTGGCGACCACCAAGCGTGAGTTGGCGAAGTTCCTCTTCAACGCGAACCCATGGGGGGGATGGGAAGGAGCGGATCAGCAAGCACCCGACGAAGCGCGATGGGAGAATATCGTCCAAGAAGAGAAGAGTCGCTCAGGTCAGGTAGCGTGCGATTTGACTGAGGGAATGGAGTTGGCGCTTTCGAAAGTTGTAATCGCTCATCGACTGCGCCGGGAGACTACCGTGGGCAATATCTGGATCGCGGAGCGGCTGTGGGTATGCGACCGTAACCATGTGAGTCTTTTGGTGAACCGTAAGGGATATTGAGCCCGGCGTTCGGGCCCTGCTTTTGTTCCACGATTAGCGCGACACATTGAGCAAGTCATCGACTTTATGCAGCTCGTGGCGGCGCAACCAATCGACCAGTCTGGCTTTGATGATCCTAGCCTGTTCACGGTTTTTGGGGGGATCGACGGGGGAGGCGATCAGATTGGGCAATTCAAGTGGATTCGCCTGGAGGGAGTAGAGCGTATTGATCGTTTTGGTCGGCGTGCTTCGGGCCATAATGAGTTTTAGATTTCCACTACAAATCATGTAATTTGGTCTATCCCGACCGACCGAATGCGAAACGACATCATGCTCAACCTGCGCCCCTTCGATGAATGGCCGCAGGCCGATGCCGTTATTCTTCGGAGTCGGTGTATCGGGGTAATCGAAAATTGGGGCAACTACATCGAGCCCTGACACGAGTTCCGCCACCACGACACCGAGCTTTATCGCGGTCGGGAAACGCATCCGGAGCGGAACATGAACCGAACCTTCATAGAAAATGACTTTCGAGTGCATGCCGTGATCACCGAGCATCTCGCCGTAGTCCGAGGTAAAGACGATGAGCGCACTGTCTAAGATCCCGGACCCCTGCATTTTTTTCAAAATCTCGCCGATCCAATCATCCACCGCGCGAACCACACCGTAGTAAATCGACCGCATAGGGCGGATTTCAACAGGATCACGGCAACGGAATGCAAAAGATCTTTTGCCCTTACCAAAACAAGTTCAAGGTAAGCAAGGCTGGGGGCATCGGCGAAACCGGTGCGATGATGCAGGGACTTCGTGACCTTGCTCCACGATCTGTTCACCCTGCTGTTGGCTCGACTGGGGCCCCCCGGGCTTCAACAAAAAGCCGGCGAGCGGCGCGCGAGCAAAGGCAACGAGAACCCGCCGAAGAACCAGCGCGTGCCAACTCACGAAATGATCCGCCGGGCCGTCCCCCGGAGCTGTTAATTCGCAATATTTTACGCTAAGTTCCTTGGAAGGGCGTTTCGCCCCTTTTAAAGCAACGGTTCTATTCCTGCCTCTGACTGTTTTCCCCGACATCCTCGGGACTATTGTTTTCTTTCAATTGCTCATTTGGTTCCCTTTCAGTCCCAGACTCCGGAGCTGGCTTCGGATGCTGAAGGGTTCGTGCAGGGTTGATTGTAATCAAGTCAGACTCCTTGAGGGATGAATCGAAAAAATAAGTGGCGGTGGACAGCGCCAAATCAGCCCACTTTGCGTTTTGTAAAATGCCATGGGGCGCATCGGGAATAACCAACAGACCGGAGCTGATTTTCATCCGCGCCATATCATCCCGGATGGAGTCGGCATGAGTATCCCTATTGTCGAGCGCACCGGTGATAAACATCATGGGCGGATCATCTTTGTCTAGATGCCGACGCGGCGAAGCCAACTGATACATCGCTTCATTTTCGTCCAGAGATCCCCCCAGAAAGGCATGCCATATGATTGATCCGCCCCGACCTGTCATTGAACGGATCCGATCGGACTCCAGATCGGCTTGGGCTCCCATGGGCACGGCCGACTGTATCGTGCTGGAAAAACCCTCATTGCCACCACTTCCTTCCAGTTCAGAAACGCCTCCGGAGGTCGCCAAAAGCGCCGCCAAATGACCACCAGCAGAGTGCCCAGTCGCACCGATCCGATCGGGATCCACGCCAAATTTAAAAGCATTGGCCCGGAGCCAGCGGACGGCTGCTTTGCAATCCTGGATCTGCGCCGGAAATGGGGCCTCCCCGCTCAATCGATAGTCAATCGAGACAACCACATAATCATGCTCAGCGAGACGTCTGGCATAATTCTGGAAATTTTTCCGGTCGCCACTTTGCCAGCCTCCTCCGTGGATTAAAACGATGGCCGGCAAAGCCATGAGTTGCGCCTTGGGTTTGAAGAGATCGAGCTGAAGTTCACGGGAACCGTAGTGGGCGAACGTTAATCCTTCATATTCCGACAACTCAGCCCGGGCAGGATATAACAGGCAAAGTGACAATGCCAGCAGAGGGCAGATTCTCTTTTTCATCTTAATTAAGTTAGTTGGCCAGAAAGGCATCGCTCGTGACAGTGATCTCTACCAGGTCCTGCAATCCGCCACCGCGACGATCCAATTCCTCCATGATCTTCACGACCTGAGAACGATCGGAAAACGCGATTTCACGTCCAAGAGCGTACATCAATAATTTCTCGGTGAGGGTGCGGGCAAACTGCTCCGTGCGTCCCGTTAAAATCCGCTTCAAGCCTCTGACATCCTCGAACGCCTCGCCCGTGGGGAGCTGGCCCGAGGCGTCTACCGCGACCGTTCTTTCGCCTGCAACGTTGGTATAATAATCTCTGAATCCGCCAATCGCATCGAAGTTCTCCATGGCGAATCCTAACGGATCCATCTTGCGGTGGCACTCGTTACAGGTCGCGATTGTCCGATGCTTGGACAGCTGATCCCGGATGGAAGTCGCGCCTCTTATATCTGGTTCCAGAGCCGGCACGTCATCAGGCGCGGGCGAAGGAGGTGTGCCCAAGATATTCTCCATAATCCACACCCCTCGCACGACCGGTGAGGTATCAACCCCATTGGCGGATACGGTCTGAATACTCGCAGCTCCCAAAAGACCACCGCGGAATGAATCGGCGGGGAATTCCACCTTTTCAAACTTCTCCCCCAAGGCCGCATGACTGATCCCGTAATGCTTGGCCAGATTACGATCAACGAACGAATAATTCGCACTCAGTAATTCCGTGATGTTCAGATTTTCAGATAGGATGTAACGAAAAAATGATCTGGTTTCTTCCCGCATGGATTTCCCCAAATCCTGCTCCGCATACTGTTTGTATTTTACGAGATCCGGCGTGAGTTGATCGAGCTTACCTAAATCAAGCCAGCCGTCGGTAAAATTGGCGATGAACGCTTCCGCCTTAGGATCCCGGAGCATCCGCAGGGCCTGATACCTCGTCTCGGTCGGCTCCAAAAGTTCTCCACTATCGGCGGAATCCAGCAATAATTGGTCCGGCATGGACCCCCACAGAAAATAAGATAAGCGAGACGCCAATCGGTACGCTTTCATTTCCCTCAGGTTAGGCCCACCGTCCATCAAAGGTTCATCCAAGGGGGTTTCAATATAGAGAAATTGAGGAGAACAAAGAATGGCCTTGTAGGTATCTGCCAACGCGGTGATCTCAGATTTCCCATCGGATTTTTCCTGCTCGTAAAATGAATTGAATGGATCGAGCTCCGACAACAGCACCGGTCGGCGGAAAGCCTTGCTGGCGAAATCCCTGATCAAAACGTAGGGATCAGCGTTAACCCGGCCATGCGTATCCGTCCTCAGTAGGTCGCGGTAGTTTTGCGCCGGCCAGAGGTCAGCTGCCGGTCCTTCGATACCCGCGGAATATATGCGGACCCTGGGGCCTTGGTAGACATCTGAAAGGTAGTTATCCAGTATTTCACTGGGGTAATCCGCAAACTCGTCATTAAAATTTGCGGTGATGGTTTCGGGATAAAATTCTTTCTGGACGGCCATCACACTCCGTTTATTGCCGAGCGGGCCGTTGGCGTAACGAAATCCAAAATTGAAACCCTTATCCAACCAGACCTTCACTTTATACTCTCGTGGATTATTGTCATCTAAAGCGATGGTCTCGATATGCCGATTGGTGGGATTTGGATCACGTCCCTTGTCGACCGCGGTATCATTGGCAAAAATTTCCAATTTCAGCGGTTCAGTCAGATCTACATTAAAGAGAGCAGGGTCATACGGGTTTTCTCGTCCCATTCCCGCTGCTTTCACGGTGATGTGGTAGTAGCCATCAACCGGAACGCCAGATTCCAGTGGAAACGGATAGATGTAGTCCTCTTTGCTCCCGTGCCCTATCTCCACATACTTTCCGTCGATATTGACGATGTAATAAGCCCGGCCACGGAAATGAATGCGTAAGGTCCATAAGTCGTCGGCGTTGTATTCTTGCTTGAAAACGGGCGGCGTTGAAGGAGGGTCGATCACTTTGTCAATCGAGGTGGAGGCCGCCTCAAGATAACGCTCCATCAGATAACGAGAGGTCACCAGCTTACTGCCGATGTTATTAAAGCCGTGCACTTTATCCTCCGCAGGAAAATTCCTTGTCGGGTCATAAGATGCCATGTTCAGCCCGAGCAAATCTCTGATCGTATTCCGGTATTGAAAGCTGTTCAGTCGCCGAAATCCGGTAATTTCATCTTGTGATTGGCTCGCGTAATATTGATTCAGCTTCGGCGTGATCAAGGAAACGATCTTACCGACCTCATCACCAGAGGGCTGGATTTCATCCACCGGCGGCATTTCTCCAAGATTTATCATGTCGAGGATATCCTGCCATTCGAATGCGGTATCATCGTCAAGCGAATCGAGTCCTAAATGATCAAAACGTCTATCGCCCTTTTGCTTCTCTTCGCCATGGCAGGCTAAGCAGTACTGTCCGAGAAACGAATGTGGGTCGGTGATCAACTCAGCGTGGGTTGTATCGGTTTCGATAGCCCGAGCCGCCGCCGCTCCGGCAGCGATGATGAAAAAGAAAAGAGCGCTTCGCATAGATTGATGCATCGCCAATTTATCCATAATAAAAATCCTCAACCACGCTTTATGAGAAATTGTCCAGCGTCCCCGAACTTGTGCCGAACTGATCGATTTCCAGACCAAATCGCTGAAGCATCGAGAGGTACAAATTACACGCAGGAGTTTTTATATTCTTTTCATTCGAATACACCTTGTGTTCGCCATGCTTGAAACCGCCACCTGCCAGTAGCAAGGGTAGTTTGGAATTAGAATGGGAACTCGCGTTCCCCATTCCAGCACCGGAAAGGACCATGGTTTTGTCCAACAACGTCTGCCCGCCTTCTATTTCGATCTCACCCAGTGAGCGGATGAAATTGGCTTGGGATTGCAGGAGGAAATCTTCGACTTTGCCGAGCTGGTACAAGCGAGTTTCATCTCTGCCATGGTGCGTGAGTGTATGATAGCCCTGGTTGACCTCGCTGATCCCGGAAGGGCCATCCCATTCGGACACGGCATAGGAGATCACTCTCGTTGAGTCGGTCTGCAGCGCCAATTTCATCATGTCATAGTACAAGGGGACTTTTTCGACAAAATACATCGGTAGTGGCTGGGGGAGTTTGTAATCGACAACCGGCTTCGCTTTTTGAATCCACTCCTCCGACATGTTGAGCCGCTTCTCCACTTCTCTAATTGAGGTTAAATATTCATCCAACTTGTCTAAATCATTGGAACTCAGGCGTTTTTTGAGCAAGGTAGCCTGCGTTTGCACGACATCGAGAATACTGCTGTTAAGCTTGTAAGAACCCGCCAATCGTTTCTTTTGGCTTTCGCTTGTTTCTTGGAACAGACCGTTGAAGACGTCATGCAGATTAGTTATGGGAGGGGCGGGAACGCCATTTTGCGTCCAAGACAGGCGAGTCCACGCTTTGACCGAATTGCTTCCACCAATGTCCAATTGCAATGATGGATAACGGGTCTGACCTCCAACAAAGTCCGCGGCCATCTGATCAACCGAGACGTTTTTTCCGGGCCGGTCTTTCGCCTCCTTCGCCAAGATCCCCGAAAGCAGGGTATGAACCGCATAGTGACCGCCTTTCACCCCGGGATGCTCCAAGTTAGAGAAGACCGTAAACTGATCCCTCATGTCTTCCAGGGGTTTAAGATAGCGCGGCATGGCATAGTTTTTCCCGGCCGTTTCCGGGAAAAATGACTCAGGATGGATACCGTAATTATAGCCTATGCAGACCATTCTCATTTGCGAAGCCGGGGGACCTCCAGTGCTCGCGTGGACTAACGGACTCGCAATAGACTCGAGGAAAGGGAGGGCGATGGCGGCTCCGGTCCCGCGTAGGAAGGTTCGGCGGTCAAAGTTCATGGTGGGTGCAAGAGTGGGGAGTTAAGGGCCTAATTTTCGCGGCGGGAATCACGGGAATCGAAAGGTAACTCCCGCTGACGCCGGAAACTTAGCTTGGCAATTGGGTATTTTCTTGGGAATGGCCTCGCGCTTTCAAGGACATTGAAGGTTAACTGTAAACCGCCTCTGCGGAGAGGAGCGTTGAATTTATGTGTCCATGAGCGAATCAAGTAAACCCAGGCCTTCGATTTCAATGATCGCCCGCGAGCTCGGGGTGTCCAAAACGACGGTGTCCTTGGCTTTGCGGGGCAACCCGCGAATTTCGCTCAAGACTAAGCAGAAGGTGGAAAGCGTCGCCCGAGACCAAGGCTACACCGTCGACCCGCATCTCACCCGGGCGTTTTCAATCATTCGGAAAGGTCGAAGTTCTACCCATAATGTCATCGGTTATCTGGATACCAGCCAGCGGACCAGAGACTTCGGTAACCCCTTTGCCGATCAGGTGAAACGGAACTTGATCGAGAGTGCGAAAAACAAGGGTTTTTCGATCTCCTCGTTTGTCGTGGATGAACAGAAAATGCCGTTGCTGCGATTGAAACAGATCATCGAATCGCGCAACATAAAGTATCTGCTGGTTCCGGCACCTGCGCTCATCGATGACCTGCCGTTGGATTGGGAGAATCTTTCCACCATCGTGCTGAGTACTCGACCGCTGAAGCATCGATTCAATCGGGTTACCACCTCCAACTACCAAGCTATGTCGCTTATGATGAAGAGCTTAAAGCATAAGGGGTATGGCCGGCCGGGTTTTATCGTCCGAAAGGATATTGATGCGATTCAAGATAATGAATGTTCGATCGCCTTTCTTGGTCTCCGGAAGTTTCTAGAACTAAACGAAAGAGTACCTATTCTGTTCACCGATAAAACGACTTCCGTTGCGAACTACGAGGATTGGTATCGGAAGCACCGGCCTGATGTAGTTATTCAAAATGATCGGACTGGGATCACGGAAAATGGACCGTTGGATTACAGCCAAATTTTTAGTCAATTCAGTAAATCCCTTGAGGAAGGGTTGGGTCGATGTTCGCTCAACGCGGATCCTTCCCAGGAAACCGTTTCGGGCATCATCCGTAACGAGCAAGAGATCGGGTTTTCCGCGATTGAATTGATGCTGTCGATGATTGAGCGCAATGTCATGGGACTGCTCAACCACCCTAAGATTATCACCATCCTGAGTAGTTGGTATGAAGGCAGCACGCTGCCGCGGAAATCATAGCGTCCTGCGGTTCGGGTTCGGAGGCGCTATGCGCTCATCCTGTAACGAGCCCCGAGAGAGGGTTTCCGTTTGTTTTAGGGACGGTGTCCGGCCTCGCGAGGCCGGTTTAATCCGAAATCCGAAACCGTAAATTCTAAAGCCAATCACTCACACTCGCCGTCCACGCTCACTGGCTCCAATTCCTTATTCCCACCTGCCTCCCGGAGCGCTATCGTGGAGTGGGGGAGAGAGTCTCAACCACGGGATAGCCCGTCCTCATCGCCAATCGTTGAACGCCATGAACCGGGCAATTTACCGCGACGCCAAGTCCAATTAAATCGGTTGACCGCCAGAGTTTAAACCCAGTCGATTTCAGCCGTCGCGGCTCATGAGAACAACTGGGCCAATGGTGATCACTCACTCAGGCGGCGGACCCGCTCTGCCCAGGTGTGAGTTGGGTTGATCCGGGTCAGTAGATCCCACTCATCGGCCGTGAAACCGGCGGCCGCGAAACGGTTTCTGCCAGAGGTGGCCCCCGAGGAGCCGGTGTTCGTTACGATATTGAGATCCGCTTGGAGGGTGATTGATCGCAAGAGGTCGGGGGGCGGGGCTCAACCACGACGCAGTCGCATCTAAAAGGGGGTTAACCGGTGGAGGTTTCAGTCTACGAAGCGCAGGTCGAGTGGCCGTTAAGACTGCCGGCCCGGGGTAACGGGTTGGTTGCGGAGGGGCCGCGCCAAAGATTGAAAAAGTGTTCATGGGTGAGGTGAGTTCCCCTCTGATCCGTCGGCAAAGGTCCGGTTACGGTCATGTTGGAGGGCCCGGTCGGAACGTCGTCAGCTGGCCCGGGCGGACGGAAACCAAAACCCGGCAACAAACCGGCCCATGGCCAGCAGTGGGGGCCGAATTATGACGAAGTAATGCGGTCGCTTCCGCGGAAGCAAATTTACCCCGACGGCTTTTAGCGTATCGGGTGCTAGGCGAGGCGTTTGGCGGCGTCTTTGATGCCGCGGCGAATACTCAAATAGGTTCCGCAACGGCAGAGGTTACCCGTCATGGCGGCATCAATGTCGTCATCGGTAGGGCGGGCGTTTTGGGCGATCAGGGCGGTGGCCGACATGATTTGACCCGATTGGCAGTAGCCGCATTGAGGCACATCGGCGGCAATCCACGCTTCGCGAATGGCCGTGGCGGCTTTACCTTCGTTGCCCTCGATGGTGGTGATCGCGGCATCGTTAAGTTGGTCGTGAGGCAGTTGGCAGGAGCGCACGGGGATGCCGTTCAAGTGCACCGTGCAGGCACCGCATTGGCCGACGCCGCAACCATACTTGGTGCCGGTCATCTTGAGGTGGTCGCGGAGCACCCAGAGCAACGGGGTGCCTTCCGCTGCATCGACCGAGATATTCTTACCGTTAATTTTGAGAGTGGTCGCCATGATATTGATCAGTTGCGGTTAAGGATTAACTGAGATTCAGGGTTGACCCGGTTGGGCCGAGAATAGGGAGAGAGCGGATACGTTTGCCGGTGGCGGCAAAGATCGCATTGGCGAGGGCCGGGGCCGCCGTCGGGGTGGCGGGTTCGCCTAAGCCGCCCGGTCGCGCGGTGGAGTCGATGATTTTTACCTCGAAAGCCTGAGGGGCCTCGGACATCCGCATCAGTCGCCAGTCGGGGAAATTCGCCTGCTCTACCGCCCCATCTTTGACCGTGATTTCGCCGTAAAGCGCGTTGGAAAGGCCGAAAATTGTGCCCCCCTCCATTTGCGCGACCGCGTGACGGGTGTTGACCACGGTGCCCGCATCGACCGCGAGCCAGATGCCGGGAATGGTCAGAGAACCGTTGGGCGAGACTTTCACTTCCACCACGGTGGCGACGTAACTGACGAATGATCGGTGGACCGCGATGCCCAGACCGTGTCCCGGCGGAAGCTTGCGTCCCCAGCCTGCCATGCGGGCAACCGTTTCCGCGACGTGGGAGAGCCGGCCGGTGTCGATGGGATAATCTTCGAGGGAAGCATCATAGTTGGCGTAATCGGCCCCTTCGGTGTTGGGGTCGATGAGGCGCGGCGCCCCGATCAACTCGAGCAGGTAGTCCTTGGGGTCGCGCCCCGCGGCATGAGCCATTTCGGCGGCGAAACTCTGGAGCGCGAAAACTTGCTGGATGTTGGTGACTGATCGCAGCCAACCGATGCGCACGTGTGCCTTCGCCTCGCCCACTTCAGTTCTGAGGTGGGGGGTTTGAAAGGGAATGTCGGATGCCCCCAATGCGAGCTCCCAGTTGACGGGCATATTAACCTCGGCGCTGAAGGTGGACCCGATGGAGGGATAGACGACGCGGTTCAGCAGGGCGGTGCAGTCGCCGTTTTTCGCGAGGGCAGCTTCGAAGCGCTGGACACTCACCGCGTGGTAGTAGCCGTGTTGCAGATCATCTTCCCGGGTCCAAGTGACTTTCACTGGTCGGCCGACCTCGCGGGCGATGAACGCGGCCTCGACGGCGAAGTCGGGCTTTGACTTACGGCCGAATGCGCCGCCGAGCCAAGTGGCGTTGACCTTGATGTTATCTGGTGAAATCTCGAAAAAGCCCGCCAACACGCCGCGCGTGCTTTGGGGGTCCTGCACGCAGGCCCAGACTTCAAGCTGGTCGCCCGTCCACTCAGCGGTGGCATTTACGGGCTCAATATGGGAGTGCGAGAGATTGGGCACATAATACTCGGCACTGAGGGTGCGATCGCTGTTGGCGATAGCTTCCAGGGCGTCGCCGCGGTTGCGCTCGACTTTGCCGGGTTGGCGCGCGGTGGCTTCGAGCTGCTTACGATAGGTGTCGGAGTTGTAGACCGCGTTGGGACCTTTAATCCATGTGATGGAGAGTTTCTTACGACCGGAGATTGCCGCCCAAGTGTCCGTCGCGACGACGGCAATCCCGCCCAGCGGTTGAAACAGCGCGGGGGCGGACGGCTTGGGTAGCCTCACGGTTTGCAGCACGCCTTTGACCTCCTTCGCCTGACGGTCGTCGACGGTGTCGACCTCGCCAAAGACTTGCGGCGGGCGGGCAATGACGGCGTGCACCATGTTGGGCCGATCCACGTCGATACCGAACGTGCCTTGGCCGCGCACGATGAGTGGCACCGTGAGGGAAGGAATCGGTTTGCCGATGTAGCGCCATTGGTCCCGCGATTTGAGGGTGATCTCGTTTTCGGCCGGAACGGCGAGTTTGTTGGCGGCGGCGGCGAGGTCGCCGTAGCCCCGCCGATCTCTCGAATTGGCCCGGGTGACGTAGCCAAGCTCGGCGTGGCAATCGTCGACCGATATACCCCATTCGAGGGCGGCGGCGCTGGCCAACATGGAGCGCATAGCGGCTCCGGCCACGCGTAGCCGATGAAAATTGTAGCGGACCGAACGGGAACCGTCGGTATTTTGGTCGCCGTATTTCGGATGCCCGAGAGCCTGCACAATTGTGACGTCTTTCCAATCGGCGTCCAATTCGTCGGCCACGATCTGGGCCATGGCAGTCCAAACCTGTTGGCCCATTTCTGAGCGGTGGCAGGTGATTTTAACGGTGCCGTCCGGGTTGATGGAAATCCACAGCGAAGGGGTGGCGTCACCACCGGCGATATCGGTCAGGGCGCTGCCGGCGGCCCGGTCTTGAGCTTTCAGGCGGCCGACCAGAGAAACCGCGAGAACGAATGCGCCGGATGTCTTCATGAAGCCCCGACGACTTAGAGGACTGGAGCGGGCAAGGGCTGGCGAAACCGCGGGGGAGGGGGAGAATTGTTTTAGGAACATGGGAAAAGTGTCCTTTGACGGGGGAATGGAGCAGGCGAACAGGATTCTTGGCCACAATGAGCGACGTAAGATTTTGTCACAACGATAGAATGGTCCCCAAACCCAGTCATCTTGCAAATCCGAGGGAGAATTTCGTTTCCTCCCAGCGGAGCGGTCGGCTGATTTGGGGCCTGAAGTTGCGCTCAAACTCCTGATTGCCTGCTCCTTTTTTGGGCCGGAGGGCAGCAAATGGGTAGATCCGGAATGGCACGGAGATAGTCCAACTCATTTGGCCGCTTTTCATGGGCTTTTCCGTTCCACCAACAAGCGCTCCTACCGATTCAAGCCCGGGGTTTAGATCTGCTTCTTTTCCCGTTCTTCCCTCCTTGAGTTAACAGTAAACCGTCAACCCGCTTGAGGGAAATCAATCCTTCAGATCGATTCAGGCCGCACCGCTCTTTAGCCCTGGAGCGGTTCAACCCCTTCATCACCATCACCTCGATTTGAATAGAGCGGCTAACCCGACCGCTTCGCTGTCTTAGATCCTAATGTTATCTCGGTTCTTTTAGACGACCTATTGTTCGGATCCCACGTAGCATTGTTAACAATTAACGTTATTTTCCTCTCCCCGACTCACCCTTAAAGATCCAAATGACAACTCACTATCCCGCGAGGTATACGCTCACAATCATCCATTCATTCCTAACGTTCCTGTGTATATTGCTCGGCGTTTCCCTCGCATCCGCGCAAGAGCAACCAGCGACACCGGAAGACGAAGACGCGATTGTCCTCAGTCCTTTCGTCGTGAGCCAAGATACCGGTTACGTGGCACAGCGAACAATTTACGGCACCCGGCTTAACTCTGAGTTGAAGGACGTTGCCCAGCAAGTATCCGTTTTTACGGAAGACTTTTTGGCGGATATCGACGCTCTCTCGCCAGCGGACGCGATGCTTTACTCGGTGAATGTTGAGAACAACATGGAGTTTTCCGACCCAATTTCAGGAAGCGGTAATTTCAATGTAGGAGTGGCCTTCAATGATTTCTCAGGCCGCGTGAGAGGGATCGATTCGGCGGGTCGCATGCGGGATTTCTTCAACACTAATCTGGAGTCCGACAATTACAATTTGGGGGGAGGCATCTCGGTTTCAAGTGGCCCGAATGCCGTGGTTTTTGGTTTGGGCGGAACGGGTGGCGTCATCAGCACCGGTTACAAAAAGGCGACCACGAGTCGGGATGCCTACGCGGTTGATTTCCGCACGGACTCAGAGGGCTCATTCCGCGTCGTTGGCGACGTGAATAAAGTGCTCGTGAAAGACAAGCTGGCATTCCGCGTCGTCGCGTTGGACGATGACTTTGAAACTTATCGACACGGAAGCGAAGGGAAACAAGAGCGCTACTTCTTTTCTGTCACCGCGAATCCTTGGAGCGGCAGCTCAGTGACCGCCTATTACGAAAATGTAGATATCCATAAGGGTCTGCCTCGTAACGTGGTCGCCTATGACGGCGGTGTCACCGCCTACTTGGAGCACGTGGCCAATGGAGGGGCTCTTTATTATGATAATTCCCGATCGAACCAGATCCAGCCCGGTTGGGAGAATCTCGTGGAGAGAGTCGGTCAAAATAGGGACTTTTGGTACCACTTGCCGGATGGCACTCAGACCTACGTTGGACGTTCGAACCAAGGCACCGCTCGGAACACGGTCCAAACCATCGATCCCAGCACGCGGGATACCGATCCGCTGAATCGTTATTCCTGGAGCATTCCCGAAGGTAGTCCGTTAGTAAGTGTGGCGCACAACCTGCACGGTCTCACGACCAATCGCCGCATGATGGGCGATGTTTATGGAGTGATATTCACCCAAAAAATATTGGAGAACCTGCATGTCGAACTCGGGTATAACTTCGAGACTGGCGATACGCATTACGCCAGTATGGCCGCCCCAGGGTCGGCGGTTATCCGAGTCGATACCAATTTGTACATGCCCGATAAAGTCACCGACAACCCCTACAAAGGGATGTACTACGTGGATCATTGGGGACAAAGCACCTCGGACTTCAACGAATTGGAGAGCTACCGCGCCACCGTCAGTTGGGATCTCGATTTTACGGACCGCAATAAATGGCTTGGACGCCATCAGGTCATGGGGCTCTACACGAAGGATCAGAACGATCGCATGTGGAGCTGGATGCGAACTAAGACGGTTCAGGCCCAAAACGTCGACTCCTACGTCTACAATGCGGGATCTGGCCGCGACCAAGGGCAGACCTACTACCGCTGGTACTTGGATGAAAATTTCGAAATGGTAAATCCTTGGGACCCCTACGAAGGCGGAGCGCAACCCGACGGTTCTTTCGTCTATGCCAGAGGCAATGCCCCTGCGTCCGGTTTCACGTGGTCTCAACTAAAGAGCGAAGAGGGTGCCACTGCCGCGATCCAAAGCTTCTGGATGGATAGTCGCTTCGTGACTACCCTAGGATATCGCCAAGGTTGGTTCGCGGACGGTGCGGCCACTGTTCAACAATCCAGTAATCCTGAGGTCCAATGGGGATGGCAGAATATCGACGATGTCGATCGCTCTTTGGACACCTATAGCCCGGAGTATGATGAGTCTGCGGTGAACTACGGCGCCGTCTACCATGTGACGGGTTCAGAGAACAAGTTGGGGCAAATCAGCCTCTTCTATAATTTCGCCGACATCTTTACGAGCCCGACACCGGCGCGCTATCCGGATAACACGAGAACACCGAGCCCCACCGGCGAAAGCTTCGATTTCGGTCTTATGTATGTGGCCCCGAGCGGTAAGTTCGGCGGACGGCTCAACTACTACAAAACGGAGAGCAAGAGCCTGAGAAGCACCGCTTGGCAGAATTCGATTAAGAACCCGGTTCGCAATCTCGAGAATAGAATCGGTTTCCCGGGCGAAGGTAATCCTGAAGACGAAAACGCTTACGCCGTCCGGATTGCCGCTGGTGAAATCGTGGACGCCAATGGAACGGTGGTGACCCTCGCGGACATCGCGGCGAATCCGCTACAGGCTTTTGATACCGGGGGGTTTGATATCACGACTCCGAATTCCATCCATGGCATGACCGCGGACAGAGAGTCCACGGGTTGGGAGCTCGAGGGCTGGGCTAACCCGACCGAAAATATAACGCTCAGACTCACCGCCGCGAAAAACACCGCGACCGACCAAGGTTTGATGAAAGGTTGGGATACTTGGATCGAAAAACGGGCTAACTACTGGCAGGCATGGGCAGAGTGGGAGCAAAACCACTATGTAGAACTCCCGACTAACGAGCCCCTCGCCGACGGTGGAGGTTCAGTCACGTCGAGATTTGCCGAAATCTCTCCAGGATATACGACCCTGACTTCGATCGACGGAATTCAGGTCAACCAAAACGTCGGACTTCGATTGAATCTGACGGCTCGGTATTCCTTCACGCAGGGATTTATGAAAGGCCTCGATGTCGGTGCGAGCTACCGCTACCGGGAAGCTCCGGTGATTGGTTATCTCGCTGCGCCAGCGGAAAACTTCTTCCCGAATTTTCCCACCCCTGACGGTGCCGCGACCGACTTCACCGCTTCGAATTTGGATAGCCCAGTATATGCAGCTGATCAAAATGATATCGATATGTTCCTCAGCTATCGAGGCAGACTGGAAAACGGCACAAGGTATAACATACGTTTCAACGTAAAGAACGTATTCGATAACACTGATGCCATTGAGCAAAGAGCGGATTCTAGAGGTGATACCGTCATCTACTCCTTCAAACCGCCAAGGACTTACAGCCTTTCCTTGGGGCTTGATTTCTAAAACCTAGTCATACCTCTCTATTGAAATCGAAGGATGGTCGTGCCATAACAGCCCGACCATCCTTTTGGCTTTTGAAATAGCCTCTTTCATCTCCGATTGCCGCAAGTTTTTACGCGGTGCGGGTGCCACGATTGCCCGGCCTTTTTTGGAATCAACGGGTCACCCCATCCGGTGCGCCGCCCCATTCCTGACTTCCGCCGCGAATACGCAATATTTTCGAATCTCGACTATGGCCGCGTCGCCGCCGGCCACGCCGGCTGACACGCGCTGCTCTCCGGGGTCGATTCAAATATGCTAAAGCCCACCCAAGTGGTCACATGAGCATGGATCAAATTGCCTCCAAACATATCGGAAACGCTGTGACGTATCCATCGATCCAATATGACATTGGTGGCGAAAAATCGATCCACTCTTGCGCTCGCCCCGCTGAGACGCGCAACGGCATTGCGATCCCCCGGTCATTAATCTCCGGAAGATTTTCGACGCCCTGTTTCTAGAAACCATGGTCGGTAATTTGCGACTCGCCATGTAGCACCGATTCGGCGTTGAACGGGATCCATTCGGCGAGAGTGACGGTTCCCTTTCCGAGCTCATTTATAACTCACGGCAATGATTCTCCTTTCATCCAAACGAGTTTGCGGTGCGGCTACTATCATCGTGCTCGGATCGCTCTCCTGCGCCGCAGACCCACTCCATGACGCTTCAACTGCGTTCGTTACCGATTTCGCCGAGCAGCACTGCGTAAAGTGCCCTGGACCGGATAAGCAAAAATCCGATGTTCGGCTAGGCTCCTTGGCCCCCGACTTTCAAGACGAGGAGGTCGCATGGCAATGGACGGACGCGGTCGCCCTGCTCACGATCGGAGGAATGCCGCCGCGTGCGGCCGAATCACCGCCCGGCGTGGTCAACAAAGGCAAACAGCCAATCAGTGCCCCAGTGAAGACGCGAAGCCCCGTCTACGTCGTACGAATTGCCAGGAATACCACGACACCATTCGCGAGCTCCCGGGCATCAACATCCGCCCCATCGCGCCTGATACCCGCGGCGACACGACAATGCGGGAAAGACTGATAAAGCATCAAAACGTCGCAACCTGTGCGGTATGCCATCCCAGAACCTTTCCTCCGGGATTTGCCTTGGAGGCCCTTAATCCCGTTGGGGAGTTCAGAATTTTTTACCGAGACGACACGGGTGGAGACACGCTCGCGATCGAGACTCGCGTCACGCTCCACAGTGGAGAAAGCGTGCAGGATTTACGTGAGTGACGAACCAACCTGCGGGAAATCCGCAAAGATCAATTCGTATTGGGCTTGAGTCGAAAAGTGCTCACTTACGCCTTGGCGCGGGAACTTTTGCTTAGCGACCGTCCTTCCCTTGACCACATCGCAAACGAGACCATCCGGGCCGGTTACGGTTTTCAGGATTTGTTGCTGGAAATCGTCAGCAGTGACGCCTTCCTTCAAAAATTGACGTCGCAGATTGCCGCAAAATCCGGAAGCAAACCCTGATACATTTTTCGGGCCCATTCTGGTGCAGCCAGCACCGTCGATTGCCGCGGTCCGGGGGGCAGGAGAGGATGAAGTCGCGCCTCATCGGAGGGCATTAGATTTTGTGCGTTGGGGGCGGTTGGAGGCGACGCAGCAGGTCTTTATCCGGTTGGCGGATCCACCCACTTACGCGGCGGCTCACTTCATGCAGACTCCCCATGTTCAAGGTGGCGCCCAACCACCGATTTGAAACCGTAGTTTGCTGCTTCATCACCGCCGCGATGGCTAATTTCCAATCAGCCGATTTAGGAGCGTCAACCAGATCCCGCGGAGAGCGTTTCAATCGGCGCAATAATTTCTTCGACAAAGTCTGCCATGCGGCTTCTTGGGCTGATTGAAGTCCGCTGGCTTTATCGACCCGGGATTTTCGATCCCCCGCTTTGTGCTCAAGCAGTTTCCTTTTGTATTTCGCGGTGCCCAAGACCCAGCCCTTAGACATCTCGGAAAATTTCAACTCCCGCTGGGCCGCCTCATTCTCGTTGAGCCAATCGAGATATCGCCAGTAACGGCGATGCCCCGCTGGCGTATCGTCGATCTGACCGGCATGATGAAGGGCCGCCGACGGAGTTGCCCACGGTTTGCGTTGCGACTTACGCGATATCTCGCGGCAGCTGCTCCAAGGCCACTGCTTGAGCTCAACCACGGAGCAGATCCCTGCTCGCACCGGGTTGAGGTGGATGTACTGGCAAAGGGAGCCGAGACTGCTGGGATCGACCAACAGGCTTTTGTAGCGCCCTTGAAAAATAGGTCCACGTTCTTGGCGCATGCGGTTAAACCGCAGGGCGAAAGTGGCCTGCCAATGTTTCATCCCCTCCACCAGATTTCCTCGCGGAGTTTGCAGCGCGACATGGAAGTGATTGGACATGACGACCCAGGCATGAATCCGCCAACCCAGCTTCGTGGCGGTTTCGTCCAGGGAGGTGAGCAGAGCATCCTTAGCGCCCTCGGCGGCAAATACGTTGGAGCGATGCTTACCCCGATTGATGACGTGATAAATTCCACCCTTAAATTCGATTCTTAATGGTCGAGGCATAGTAGCGAGCAAAGGAAAAGGCAGTTCGTTTACAACCCCAAACTACAAAGCCTGACCCACATGTCATCTTTGGGTGGCTTCTGCTGGTGGCTGGAACTGCGAGAGGCCTCAGCTGGTCGCTTCGTGCCCGTCGCCATGATCGCACGACCTGAGGTCGATTACGGTTTTGTGGATACCAGCGAGACCGATCTTACCGGTCGGGTTCGCCGAGCGCGCACCACGCCGCGCGCCTTTGAGATGCCGCGGATTGATTTTGTTAACCAGCCCATAATTGAGGCAGACCTCGAACCACTTTTTGAGGCCGCGGATTTCGATTATGGAAGGTGATTCGGCGATTCAGGACGGGAATAGCAAGCGCGGCACGGCACCTCAGGCATTTCCCGCAGCTGCGATCCTCGAAGCCGTCCATCGCAGCCAGACTGCCGGGCCGGTGCGACTATCCCGGTCGAGGATCTCTAAAGGGTTTCCCCTGTCCCTAGACCATCTGTTCGCTAGGTTCCCGGTTTATCCCGTTGCTGATTTGTTGGTGACCCCGGTTAGGAAATCCGTTGCTCCGCGGATAGGTCTGTGCCAACATTCGATCTTCAAATTCAACCGAAACGCATCCTCGTTTTACCAAGCCCCATGGTCCGACCTCTTTATCTCCCGATTCTTTCCGCATTATTCCTGCTGGTCTTCGTGGGTTGTGGGGTTCCTTACAAAGCAGTGGGGAGCAGTGGAGGTCACTCGACGGTCCCGATCGGTAATGACCAATTTGAGGTCACCTACCTGTCGAACCGATCTGGCGGGGAACCCTCCAACCGAATGCGGGAATTGACCCTGTTGCGGGCGGCCGAAGTTACGCTGAAATATGGATTTAGCCACTTCGTCGTGGAGAAGGAAATCGAGGATGCTCAGACCAAGTGGCAAATGAAATCCACGTCTAGCCGCATTGGGGGGATGTCACCGTCCGGGGGGTTGAGCGGTTCGCCAGGCAGTGGGATTTCGATCGGTTCGCCAGGTGGTGGGTCAACCGGTGGGATTACAACTGGTGGTTCATCCGGTGGAATTGGCTCTTCCCGCACGGGAACGGTGACTTCGTCGGCGCCGGTTCTCGTTTCCATTCCGGAACTGACCTTGCGCATCCGTTGCCATAACGGGGTTCCTTCGACCGCCGACCAAGGCCAGATGTATGATGCGGCCCGGCTACGCGATATCCTCGCGACGCAATACAACATCGATGTTGACGTGGGGAATCCACCCGCGAAAGCACCGCGGACCTTCGAAGTGATCGAGTAGCTCTTGCGGTTATTCGAAAGTCCGAATAGCCCGCGGCTTTAAGCGTCTTGGGGTTTCCTTTCGCTCCGCCCCGCCAGGGATCGGGCGGGGTAACTCAGAAGGGCAGGAGGGAGTCGAGGTCATGTTGTCAACTCCTCAACAAATAGCAGAGGAGTGGGACGGAGAATTTCGGAGCGTTGAGCTGTTTTTCTGGGGTCGAAGTAATTTTGGAAATAATTGAAAAAAAACCGAATATCCGATTTGAGAAGGTAAAAACGCAGGGGAACAGGAGACAAAGGGACGATCTGACCCCCACGGGGTCTTTCCTCGGATTCTCTGGGCCGCGAAACTCGTGATCGTCGCGAAAAACCGGTGGTGACGGCAAACTGCAGTTGCCTCACCGTCAGTTCTCCGCGGTTTTTTTAAATATGTCCTTTTGGCTCCGCGCCAACTTCGCATGGTAAGGTGGTCACTCATGAAGATAGGTCAGTCGAAATATATACGTTGGGCTCTCGGGGCCGCTCTGGGGCTATGCCTTACCGGTTGTTCGGTGAAGAATTTCGCGATCAAGGAGATCGCCTCGTCTTTGGCGCAAGGCTCTGGGAGTGCGTTTGCGCAGGAGGCGGACATCGAATTCGCGGGGAAGGCGATTCCGTTTAGCCTCAAGCTGGTGGAGTCGCTTTTGGCGGCCCAGCCGGACAACCCGGACCTGTTATTGGCCGCCTCCGCCGGATTTACGCAATACGCCAAGGCTTGGGTGGAACAGCCGGCCGACTTTGTGGCGGAGGATGATTTTTTCGCAGCCCAGATTCAGTATAAACGGGCGGTAGCGTTTTACTTGCGGGCTTTTGAATATGGCTTGAGCGGCCTTGAGGCGACTCATCCAGGATTCCGGGCTGGGTTTCGTTCGGCCCCGCTCGCCACCGTGAATCAGTTGGGTATCGAGGATGTCGAATTGGCCTATTGGACGGCAGCGGCACTCGGGTCGGCGATCTCGCGCAGTCGCACTGATCCGGAAATGCTGGCGCAGTTGCCGGCGGTGAATGCATTGGCGGATCGCGCATTGTCGTTGGCGCCTGACTGGAGCTGGGGCGCAATTCATGAGTTGATGATTACGCTCAAGGCGTCCGGAACGGGTGATCCCGATTTAATCCGTGACGCGGTGAATGGGCATTTTCATGAAGCGGTGCGGATCTCGGGGGGGGCGAGCGCCAGTGCCTACGTGAGTCTGGCGGAAGCGGTCAGTATTCAGGATCAGGACCGGGCGGGGTATGAACGTTTGCTCGGGCAGGCATTGGCGGTCGATGCGGATGCGCATCCCGAGAACCGCCTGGCGATCTTGATCGCCCAGCAACGGGCGGAGTGGTTGATCGGACGGGTTGACGATCTCTTTCTGGAATGATGGCAGTAGAAGGTAGCTAATGATAAACCGATCTGTAATCCGTCGAGTGGTAGGAATGCTGGTGATCGCCGGGGTGGTGAGTGCCTGGCCGCTTTCGGCCCGTGAGACTCGCGTCAAGCTCGCGACGTTGGCGCCGAAGGGCACCTCATTCCACTTGATCCTACAGGAAATGGGGCAGGCTTGGCGCGAAGCCCCGGATGGCGGTATCCGGCTCACAATTTTTACCGATGGCACCATGGGCGGTGAGGCTGATGTCGTGCGTCGGATTGGTCTCGGGCAGCTCCAGGCCGGATTACTGACGATTTCAGGTTTGACCGAAATCGATCTCAGCGTGGGCGGACTCCAGAATATACCGATGGCCTACCAGTCGTATGAGGAAGTCGAATACGTTCGGGACCGACTAGGGCCGAAATACGAAAAAATATTCGCGGACAAAGGTTATGTGATCTTGGGCTGGTTCGACACGGGCTGGGTTAAAATCTTTTCCAAGGAACCGTTTGAGCGACCGGAAGACATGCGCGGAGGGAAGGTCTTTGTGGTGCCAGGGAGTCCGGGGGCGCTGGAGGTTGCACGTTCGATCGGCACGCAGCCGGTGGAGCTGGAACCGACGGACGTGTTGGTGAGTTTACAGACTGGTCTGGTGAATATTGCGCCCGCCCCGCCGATTTATGCGCTCGCGGCGCAGTTCTATGAGCCAGCGCCTTACATGCTGGATGTGAATTGGCTGCCGCTTTCGGGTGCGATCGTGATGAGTCAAAAGAGCTGGGATCGCCTGACCGCAGGCCAGCGCGAAGTCGTCAAAACCAGTGCGACCGCCGCGGGTCGAAAACTGACCGATCGGGCTCGCGTGGAGATGCAGGAGTCGATCGACGCGATGGTGAAGCGGGGCCTGCAAGTGCAATCGATTGAGGGGGAACTGCAGGAAACGTGGACCAAGTTTGGCGTGGGATTGCATCCGCAGATCCGGGGCGGCGTCGTGCCGGAGGCGGAGTTCGACGAGATCATGCGCTTGCTCCAATCATACCGAGAATCGAATGGTGGCTGATTCGGATTCCGCGACCGACGGAGAGATTCCTGCGCCGACCGAGACGGTAGGCGTAAGCGAGAACAAGTTTTGGCGGATGGTTCATAGCGGGGAAGATCTCCTGCTGGCCGTTGCCCTGACTGGGATCTTGGTGGTGCCGTTGCTCGAGATGGTGCTGCGGTCGTTTTTTGAATCCGGATTGGTGGGCGGCAATGCCCTTACGCAGCACTTCACGTTGTTTGTCAGTATGTTGGGCGGCGCGGTGGCGGCGCGACAAGCGCGTTTGCTGACGTTGTCCCAAGGCTTTGCGTGGCTGCCATCGCCCTGGGGGAAAATTTGCGAAGTGTGGCGGGTGGGGATTGCGACGGGGGTATGCGTGCTGCTGGCGTGGGCGAGTTGGCGGTTCCTGTTGTTTGAAAAGGAAGGAGGGAAAGTGATCGCTTATGGCGTGCCGGTTTGGGTGGCGCTGATCGCGCTGGCCGGGGGCTTCGCCATCGTGGCATTACGGTTGGTGCGGCACGTCGGAACCGACTGGTGGATGAGGGCGGCGGCAGTGGCAGTGGCGGCCGCGATTGGTTGGTATGTGCTGCACTATTCGGTGGAGCCCGATACTTGGACACCGGCGATCGTATTGTTGGTGGCGGTGTTGATCAGTGGAGTGCTCGGGGCCCCGATCTTTACGCTATTGGGCGGTGCGGCGGTGTTTTTGTTTTGGGGGTCGTGGAACCCGTTGGAGTCCGTGGCGCTTTCGCATTACAGTCTGTCGACCAACCCGACGATTCCCGCTCTGCCGCTGTTTACGTTGGCGGGTTATTTTTTAGCAGAAGGTGGCACATCTGAGCGGATGGTTCGGCTCCTCAATGCGCTGACCGGAGACATGCGGGCGGGGCCGGCGATCGTCACGGTGATGGCGTGTGCATTCTTCACGTCGCTTACCGGGGCCTCGGGCGTGACGATTTTGGCCCTCGGCGGACTCATTGTGCCGTTTCTGACCGCGGCGCGTTATAGCGAGCGAGCATCCATCGGATTGCTCACGGGGTCGGGCTCAATCGGCATGCTGTTCGCGCCGTGTTTGCCCCTGATCCTTTACGCGATCGTGGCGCAGGTTGAGATCAAGACCATGTTCCTAGCGGGAATCGGTCCGGGCCTCTTGTTGGCTGGTGCGACCGTAGCATGGGCAACCTATTCGCGGCCGAAGGCGAAGGAGGTCGGTCCGCGGTGGACCTTTGACGGCAAGGAAGCGTGGACGGCCTTTTGGGCCGCGAAGTGGGAGCTGTTGATTCCGGTAGTGAGTTTGGGCGGAATTTTCAGCGGCCTCGCGACTCCGGTGGAAGCGGCCGCGCTCACGGCGCTCTATGCACTGGTCACTCAGACATTGATTTATCGCGATCTGAAGTGGGGGAAATTGATGGCGGTTCTGCGAGAGTGTGGCCTCTTGATCGGAGGCGTGTTACTGATTCTGGGCGTCGCGCAGGGTCTCACCAATTATCTCGTGGATGCTCAAGTGCCGTCGTTGCTGGTGGACTATGTGACGGAGCACGTGACCTCCAAGGTCGTCTTTCTGCTGGGTCTGATCGTGATCTTGCTGCTGATCGGCTGTATGATGGATGTGTTTTCCGCGATCATCATCGTCGTGCCATTACTCGTGCCACTTGGAATCGCTTACGACATCGATCCGATTCACTTGGGCATTCTGTTCCTCGCCAATCTCGGACTCGGGTTCCTGACCCCTCCGGTGGGCATGAACCTCTTCATCTCCTCCTATCGCTTCAATAAACCCATGGGCGAAATCCTGAAGGCTGCATTGCCTTATTTTTACCTCCAGTTCGGGGCTGTCATCATTATCACCTTTTGGCCCGCGCTCACGCTCTTTTTCACCTAACGGGAGAAGCGGGAAAAAGGGCGGCAAGGAAAGGGGCAATCCCTACTGCTTGATGTTCTGGCGGACGGATCCGGCGGAATTAACGGCGTGGATTCGATCTCGATGAAACGAGAGGGATCGATCTTATTTTGGTCGCCCAGCTCTTTCGCGGTGTCGGTTAGGCTCAAGTTGTGGGACAGATCCCCACCCACGGCTTTTAAAATGATTGTTGAAAAACGCGCCTAGCACACGCTGCAAGAATCCCTTTTTCCTGCGGCCCGCTCACAACCAAAACAATGATAAGAACGATACTCACCTGCCTATTTATTTTTTCCAGCGAATCGCTTAGAGCCGCAGTGCCCCCATCATCCGCACAACAGTTGATTCAGGCCGTTCCGGAATGTGATATCGATAAAGACGGGAAACTCACCCCATCGGAAATCTGGTATGCTCGAAATATCAGCGTCGCAAAATCGGAACCTTGGTTGTTGGCCGTAAAACTGATGGGAGCGAGCTATACGCCTGCTACCCTTTCAGATGACGAACGTTATGGACCCGAGGTAGGAAGAAAAATCAAACTCTTCATCCTCTCAGGGCAGTCCAACATGGTCGGACAGGGCTTGAGTGCTGAATTACCGGAAGAGCTGTTAAAGCAGAACAATCGCCTCCTGATGTTTGAAGGGGGAAAGTGGCAACCGCTTCGTCCCTTAAATTCCTTTTTTGGACCGGAGATTACCTTCGCCCATGCTATGGCCAAACAGTATCCCGATGAAACCATTGGCATCGTGAAACAGGCCGTCGGTGGAACCGGAGTATTAGCGTGGCACCCCCAATGGACTCAGGAAAAAGCCGATCTCACCGATGATGGTAAAAAGGGTAATCTTTGGCAGGAACTCACGAGCAAGGTGCACGGTGCCAAAACTGCCGCCGATTGCCAAATCATGGGATTTATTTGGATGCAGGGAGGGAAGGACATGCTCCAGATGGAAACGGGAGAAAGTTATCTCAGAAACCTGAAGGCCTTGGTCGACGGGATCCGTGACTTTACCGATTCACCCGATCTTCCTTTCGTGCTGGGTTCCTACCGAACCCCCGCAGTGCCCGACGACGTTTCTAATTTTGATTTCACTGAATTGGTCGTGAAAGGCCGACCGGGCTACGCGGCTGTTTTGAAAGCACAACAGCAAGCAGAAGTAGAACTCGCTCCAGCCAAGATGATTCCTTTGCGAAATCTAGAAACGCATCCGCGAAATGTGCATTACAACACTCAAGGCCAGCGGCAACTCGGAAGGCTTTTTGCCGAAGGTTACGTTGAACTTATTGAGCCGTAAAATTCCCCTCTCTGCTTCCACTGATTCTTTTCGTGGGAGTATCAACGTCGAGGCGCTGGGCAATCAGGCGGAATAAAGGATCAATCCATCCTGAATGATGTTTCCCGGCGAAGGGAACCGGCGAACTTAGCGGCCTGAGTGCTTTAGATCAATCAGTCGGGATTGACCCTGCCAGGGGAACTTTACCCGGACGGAAATCAATCTTTCAGCAGGGTAACTTTGTGCCTCACTATTGTGCCGATGCGGATTGCGTGCGGCTTTTGTGGAATGCATTATGCTGCGGGTCAGCTAGCGGAATTCCGCAGCTTTCGTGCTTCTCAATACCCATAATAAAATGACCACACCGTTCGATTTGGATACTTTGCGTCAGCACTATGAGGAAGATGGTTTTGTCATTATCCGGAACCTGTTTTCCCCGGAGGAATTTAAAGAGCTCTCCGACAATCTCGATCGCTATGTGAGTGAGGTCGTGCCGACGCTGCCCAAGGATCAGGCCTTCTTCGATGACTACGCAAAGCCGGCCACGCTGCGTAAGATGCAGTCGTTGAATCGGCACGATGAGTGGTTTCAGAATTTCATGCAGAACGGCAAGCATGTCGCGATTCAGGAGTATCTGATGCGCGACAAATGTGATCCGCAGGGCTTGGAGTGGTTTAATAAATTACCCTACGACCAGAGCGCGACGCCGGCGCATCAGGATGGCTTTTATTGGTGTCGCAAACCGAATGTCGCCAGCGGGATATGGATTGCGATCGATGAAGTGGAAATCGCCAACGGCGGCCTGTGGTATGCTCGGGGTTCACACCGGGATGGAATCAAGCCTCATGGCGCGAGCGGGGTGCTGGGTTTCAGTCAAGGGTTGCAGGATTATGACACGTCCAAGGCCGATGGCGTGCCCATCGAGCTTCACCCCGGTGATGCGGTGGCACACTCAAGCGCGACGATTCACTGGAGTGGCGTGAACTCGACCAACCGGACTCGACGCGCGGTCGCGACTTTTTGCTATGGAGCTTCGACGGAGCGGGACGCGGAGGCTTTTGCGCGTTACAAGGCGAGCCTCGCGGAACAGTTAGCCAAACGCGGCATCGAATCCACCACCAACCGGGTTTAACGCGGAGCCGTAAAGAATCGAAGGCGGTAGGCGGTTCGAGTCCTCTCTCGGATTGCCAATGATGCTGAGACGCATTTATCGGATTAAGGGTGGCCGGATTTGGCTGGGTGCCTAGTTGGGTGGAGCTGGACGTGATGCAGCACAATCGTGGGGCATGGAATCGGCATGCGAATAATGGGAGTCCTTGGTCGGGGTCGGTTTCGACGGAAGAGGTCGCGCGAGCTCGCGAAGGCGAATGGAAGGTGATCCTGATCAGAAGAAGGCGGTGCCGGCGGATTGGTTTGGAGATAACGGGCGCCAAGAGGTTTTGGATTGGCGTCCGGGGGCGGTCAGCAGGTGCCGCGGTTGGCGGAGGCAGGAGCAAGGGGGGACGAGTTTTGATAATTCCGATGAGCAATTGCCCGCGATTAACTGGTGGCCGAGCGCGAAGGGTTGAATGGGCGGATCGTGCCGCGCGGTAGGGCGGATTTATCGATTTTCGAAGACAAGAGTTTCGATTCAATTTTTCATCCGGTGGCCAATGTGTTTACGCCGGAGTTAAATCCGGTGTGGCAGGAGTGTGTTCGTGGGTTGAGGCTGGGGGGGGCGCTGGTTGGCCGGATACATGAATCCCGCGTTTTTCTGGTTTGATCACGCCGAGGGTGAACCGTCGGGTCAATGGGTCGTTAAATATCCGCTCCCATTTTCCGAACTGACGAGTTTGCCGCCGGAGCGATTGGGCAAGCTCGGGGAGGCGAATGATATTTTGGAGTTTGGTCGTAGCCTGAACGATCAGATCGGAGGGCAGTTGAGCGCGGGGATGGTGGTGACGGATTTGGATGAGGAGGATTGGTCTGACGAGGCAGCCCCGTTGCACAAATACGGGCCGAGGTCTATCGCGACGTTGGCCCGGCGAAAGCCGTTTGCCCCGGAGTAGTCCGCGATTCTCAATCGTGGTAGTGATTTTATCCACGCAGGGATTGCGGTGTGGTTGCTCCAAGCGGGACCAACCACAAAGCCTGACGCTTTTGGATTAATATGGATTTGGCGTGGGTTTTTTGAGCGATCGTATTGTTGCTGAGAATCTCGAGGGTGATTTTGCAGCAGTCCGGGTCGCGGGCGATGGTTTCGACCTTTTGCAGCATGTCTTGGCTCAGACCGAGGCGACGGAAGTTCCGCCAAACCACCACGTCGTGGATGTTGATGAGGGACTGGCAGACGAAGATAGCGAAACCCTTAAAACAATTCACCAAACCCGCCGGCGCTCTATCCCCGTAGGTCAAAACCGAAAATGCGTGAGGTAGCTGGAATAGTTTCTCTACCAAATTATCCTTGGCGAAGTCGTTCAAGGGAACCCCGCCTCCCATGGGCGCCGATGCATAAGCATTCAGAATTCGGGGAAGCTCATCGCGGTGCTGAGGGTCGCCGTAGTCGGCTTGAATAATATCAACGTCCATGTGCCGTGGATACGTCTAAGCCAGAGTGAAGCGCAAGACGACCAACGAAATCTATATAACGCCCAGAGGCCAGCGGCATCCCCGGTTCGACGAAAAACAGGGTAGGAACAAGAACGGCAGACCGCAGATTTTTAGATTTTGACTCCGTTTACAGCCCCGGGTGAAGCAATGTTGATTCAAGCGTCTGACTCCCTTGCTGCCTCTTACACCATCTGTAACCTATGTCCTCGGGTCATACTGCCGGCTCCACCCGGACTTCGGCCCAGATGATTTGCACGGCGGGGGCGTCGGTCAGCGGGGCGACTACGAGGGTATTGTGGCCGCTCACGACCGCTTCGGGGGGGCAGGCGAATTGCAGGGCGCGGACGCTCGCGGGGAACATCTCGGGGGCGGGGTGATCGGCGAGGCGCGGGCAGGGCACCCCGTTGATTGTCACGACGAGGCGGGCATCGACCGCGGCGGCTTTATCGAGGCCGAGGATGAGGGTGGTCGGGCCGTGTTCCGGCTTAGCTCCGAGGTTGAGCGAGAGGGTTAGGCCGGCGCTAAGCGCGGCGGGTAGCACGATACCGGCATCGCTCCCCAGCGGCACGGTGTCGCGGTAGGTTTGCGGATGGCGACGGGGCTGGCGGGCGAGCTCCGCTGGGCCGAGGCCGTTTTCGAGCAAGCGGCGGTAGTCCGCCACGCTCATGGGAATCGTCTGCGAGTCCATGTAGTTGAAGAGGTAAAGTTGTTCCGCCCCCTGTTCCCAGGCCATGGCGGCCCAGCCGCGAGTGGTCTCGAGGGTATTGGGCACGTTCTGCCCCTCGGGCCACGCGCGCATATTGTATTCGATGCCAGGCGCGAGCACGACCTGATCGGCCGCCGCCCCGAGACGTTCCCGCCAGAGTTGCACTGGGATATCAAAATCGGTCGTGGTCCAAAACGGCGTGGGCACCAGCCAGTCGATAAGCCCCTCACGGGCCCAAGCCGCTCCCGGTATCCCCAAGCCATCCGCCGCGTCGGGATGCGCCGGCACCCGCACCCCCAGCTGAATCGGGTGGCCCCGACGGACACTAAATTCATCCACGAGCTCCCGCACTTCGCGCATAAAGTGAGTCAACGTTTCGCCGCCTTGGGCTTCCTCACCGGGCTTAAAGTGCCAGCTAAACCGCATCCAATCGAGTTCTAGACCATCAGCATCGTAGCGCTCCAGCAGCTCCCTCACCAAAGCCATCGCATGTTCTCGCACGGCGGGTTGGTTGTAGTCCAGACCGCGGTCGGTCCAGTCATTGATCTCTTCCCCCGGGATGCGCCAATACTCCGGATGTTCGATCCAAAATGGACTGTGCATGTAACTGGTGGTGTCGGGCGCATTGTGCACGTCATTCATCCGCATGCTAATCCAAGGGGAGATGCCTTTCTCCCGACTCCGATCAATCCAGATGGCATAGGGATCAAGGCCCTGCTCGTGGAGGAGCTTGGCGTTTTCCATCCACCTCAAGCCGTTCCCGGTCGGCATTTTTTGATGCTCCGTCAATTCCCAGATCACGCCACGAACCTCACTGGCATAACTGGTTTTCATGGCACTGGCGTTGAGAAAGAGGTGGCTGACCTCGGTGCCGGCATACTGGTCCACCCAGGCATTTAGGCCCTGGATCGTCATGTCGTCGGCATCACGAGTGGTGAAAAAGTGGCTATTGTCCTCATTGATGATGAGGCCGAGCCGCGGAACTGGATCAGTCGCCAGCAGGGTGAGCGAGAGGGTGAGTGGGAGAAGAGCGCAGAGCGCGAGGAAGAGGGGTCGCAGGGGAGGCATGGGGAAAAAGGGAGAGGGCGAGCCAAGTCGCGACCACCGCGGGGCATCCTCGGAGTTAACGGTGTAAACAGGATTTATATCAAACAGTAAGGTTCGTCGCTGAACCCGAGTAAATCGTATGATCAATCACGGCGATGAGAAGGTAGGCCGGTCGGCGATCTATGCCGCGGGCTCCAAAGTTAGATCCAGTTAAGGTTTCCAGATCTTAGAATTTGCGGTTCGACCCCTTTTGCGGCTTCCCCTAATGCGGCATCGGAATGTCGGGACAGGCTTCGGCTAGGATAATTTATCCGTCACGGCTCCTTCGGAGGCGCTGCTTACCGTGTGGGCGTATTTGGCCAAGATACCGCGATTCTCTTTCGGTTTTTTCGGCCTCCACGCTTGGAGCCGGGCTTTGATTTCTTTCGCTGGCAAGCCGAGGATGAGTTTGTTTTTCACCGCATCGATGATAATTGGATCGCCGTTTTTCACGATCGCGATCGGCCCGCCGGTGAACGCCTCGGGGGTGATGTGACCCACCACGAAGCCATGGCTACCGCCACTAAAACGGCCGTCCGTGATGAGTGCGACGTCTTGGACGAGTCCGCAGCCCATGATGGCGCTCGTGGGTGACAGCATCTCTCTCATGCCCGGACCGCCGCGCGGTCCCTCGTTACGGATGACGACGACGTGGCCGGCTTTCACCTTGCCGGCGAGGATCGCGTCGAGCGCTTTTTCTTCGCTCTCGAACACGATCGCCTTGCCCGTAAAAAGGAGGCCTTCCTTACCAGAGATTTTCGCGACCGCTCCGGTTGGGGCGAGGTTTCCGTAGAGAATGCGGAGGTGACTGTCGGGTTTTAGAGGATTCGAAAGCGGGCGGACGACGTCCTGATCGGCCAAGTAGGGTTTTACTTCCCGCAGGTTTTCGGCGATGGTTTTTCCCGTGACCGTCAGGCAGTTCCCGTGAAGCAGCCCGCCGTCGAGGAGGATTTTCATGAGCGGCGTCAGGCCACCGATGCGCGAGAGGTGGACCATGCTGTATTTGCCGGACGGTTTGAGGTCGGCGAGGACGGGGACTTTTTTGCCGATGCGCGTGAAGTCCTTGAGGCTGAGCTTGACGTTTGCACAGTGCGCCATGGCGAGGAGATGGAGCACGCAGTTGGTCGAGCCGCCGAGCGCGATGACGACGGTGATGGCGTTCTCGAACGCTTTTCTCGTCATGATGTGGCGCGGCTTGATCCCGGCCTTGAGGAGCGCCAAGGCGGCGGCGCCAGCCGCTTGGCAGTCGGCTTTTTTCTCGGCTCCGATCGCGGTTTGCGAGGAGGAGTTCGGGAGCGACATACCGAGCGCCTCGATGGCGGCGGCCATGGTGTTGGCGGTATACATGCCGCCGCACGAGCCGGGACCGGGGATGGAACAGGCTTCGATTTTCGCGAGGCCGATGTCGTCGATCTTACCGGCGGCGTGCTGGCCGATGGCCTCATAAACAGAGACGATGTCGCACTCTTTTTTCGTGTCGGGGTGCAGGCCGGGGAAAATTGTGCCGCCATAAACGAAGACGCCGGGGCGATTAAGGCGCGCGAGGGCCATGGCGCAACCGGGCATATTTTTGTCACAACCGCCGATCGCGACGAGGGCGTCGAAGCCTTCGGCAGCGGTGACGGTTTCGATGGAGTCGGCGATGACTTCACGCGAGACGAGCGAGTAGCGCATGCCGGGCGTGCCCATGCTGATCCCGTCGGATACGGTGATGGTGCCGAAAATGAGGGCCTTGCCGCCGGCGGCGTTGGCCCCGGCTTCGGCCTCGCGGGCGAGTTGATCGATGTGCAGATTACAGGGCGTGACCATCGACCACGTCGACACGATGCCGACCATGGGCTTTTTGAAATCTTCCTCGGTAAATCCGACCGGGCGCAGCATCGAACGCGCACCAGCGCGGGCGGGACCGTCAACGACGATGGAGGAGTGAGGACGAAGAGGATCAGGGGGGGAGGCGCTCATGGAATTATAGGATGGGAGATTAGTGGGGGGATGGGGGATTCGGCAACGGGCAGGCTTCAAGGATTGCAGGCCGGGCACAGGCTCGGCTCGACGAATTGCAAGCCATCTGCGCGCACCTTAAGGATCTGATGGTCGCACCGGGCGCAGCCGAAGATCTCATGTTTGATCCACTCCGTCGGAGTGCCGCAGTTCCCGCAGGGCAAGCCCCGCTCGACGCCGCTCCGGCCCCAACCCGGGGTGCGGCAAACCGGACAGGGGCAAGCCAAGCGACGGGCGAGCCGGAAGGCGACCTTCCGAATCGCCTTTTGGCGGGTGGGATTAAGGTGGGCGCGCATGTCCGTTTCCACGTGCGCCAGGCCGTCCGCCGATGCGGCAGCGCAACGCCGCACCGCGTCCACCAGCACGGCGTGTTCGGCAATGCCCTTGAACAGCATACCGGGCTTAAGGCCGTCGTTAGGCCGCACGATTAGGGCATGCGAGGGGAACTGCGCCCGCTGCAAAAAATCTGCTAAATCGTCCCCGGTCCGCGCCGAGCACTGGCCGAAATTCGTCACCTCAGTCAGGATGCCCTCCACCACGGTGAAACCTATTTCATCATCCACGAAAGCCAACAGCTCATGGTCGCACGCGGTGAACGGCAGTAGCGGATGCGGCCCGAAACTCCCCTCACTGGCCAGACCCAGCGGCAGCCCACTCGCACTCATGCCCAGTCGCGCTTTCCGGATTACCACTTCCCGCGGGGTGCCGGGGCGCTTTACGTCGCCGGTAAAGGTTCCCAACAGATCCGTGTTGATCTCCGTCGGAACCATGACGCTGAGCCCAACTGCCACACGCAGCGGACGCGCCACCATTCGTTCCTTACCATGCTGGGTGGCGAGCACCGCCGTCCGCCCCTGATATGACACAGGGGAATCGAGGGGGGGACTTTTTTTCATGGTGTTATTTCCTTGAGTAATGACTGGATCGCGCCCGACCGGATGGGCGTTATCAGAGAGCCGCGGTGAGGGAATGGAAGGAGTTCAGAACGCGTCAAACGCAAATCAAAATGGTCGATAACCTGAGGGCTTCAACGACCAGACCGCTTGCGACTGCCCCGCCCTCTTTCGCCGATGATCCCGACCGCGTAGAGCTGGGTTTCGGGACCAAACGATCGTTCCCCTTCCGGCGAGAAATTCGACGATCCTGCCCTCCCTAGATTCCGTTCGCCATGCCTGACCCCTGCTATGGTCGCCCGTTAGAATTAGCGAGTAGCCGCTTGGCCCCGTCGGGTTGCCCACAAAGGCGCCAAAAGATCAT
>Ga0209390_10002443_pt1 | contig 32614 bp, 33 predicted proteins | sample BON01_FD_187212 | JGI IMG/M metagenome (GOLD analysis project Ga0209390, IMG submission 187212) | Freshwater microbial communities from Lake Bonney liftoff mats and glacier meltwater in Antarctica - BON-01 (SPAdes) (version 2) | ecosystem: Environmental > Aquatic > Freshwater > Ice > Glacier...
CAACATCTTCAATTATTTTCGTTCTCAAATCTAAACTATACGGATGTCCCATCTACAGCTCCTTTTAAAGGATTATAGTTTATAGTATTTTCTATAAATTAACAGCAATAACAATGAAGCCTGCTAAGTTCGATTAGCTATATATACGTATGAAAATTGTTCTACAATAGATTTGAGATTGCATTTAAAACTAAAGTTACATAGTTTTATAGAAAAAATTATATAAATTTTAGATACAAAGGATAATTTAAGTCATGCAAAATATTAAAAAAATATTATTATATACGCTCGTGATACATTGTCACTTTATGAATGTATCTGCATCGAATGAGCCATTTGATATAAAGCAAATGCAGACAGATTTAAGTGATTTAAAATCTGATATGAAGCAAATTAAATCAGATATTTCCGAAATGAATGCGTCAGTATTCATGGTGCTTGGTTCTGTACAAATGATACTTGGTTCTATGCAAATGCAAATTCAACAATCGATAGATCAATCAGCATTGAAAGTTGGCATTGATGGAACAACTCAAACAGGTAATGAAAAAACTTGTTCAGAGCAAAGAGATCTATTAATTGGTGCTTTGAATATTAAGCCATTAGTGTCATTAGTGACATCTCAATCCGAAAAAAATAGTGCTGTACAGTCTCCACAAGTTGTTCAAAAACAAATACCAAAAAAATATTTTGAAGGTGCATGGTCGCGTGGTCAAAGAGTAAATGGAGTACAATACACTGTATTGCCAAGTAGGCATCAGAGTGCTTCAAAAAAATGCTTACAAGGTACATCTACTCCATGGACTCCAACTACTCCATGGACTCCAACTTCTCCGGTTCATGTAAGTGTGCAAGAAGATGAAAGCAAGAAGAAAGATAATCAGGGCACTTTAAAAGTTTGTGCACAAGAAACAGCTTGCCCCTGGTCTTCATCACCTTCAATGTCTTCAGTTCCTGTAAGCTTTAAGGATATACAAAAAAAACAAGAAGATGATCAAAAAAATACGGAAAAAATGTATGACTCTATATCATGCGTTATGGATGCTTTTTGTAAATTAAATATGACTCAAAGTCTTAGTCGACAGTTGTTCTATAAAGCTATGAGAAACAAACAGAATAAAGAGTCTGAGCAGACTTATGATTCTATTCATAAACAATTAAGTACATACGTAACAGCAGAAGAAGCAACGAGCCTTATGGATGGAACGGCTGATGAGGAAGTTGCGATGAAGGTTTTAGCTGCTGTATCTCCAGAAGATTTTTCTGCGATAAAAAACATGCAAAATTATACACAACGTACAGCTCCCAGATGGTCTTTAACGCCTCAAATATCTCAAAGTATAGATTTTAGAGAAATACAGCAAAAACAAGAAACTGATAAAAAAAATATGGGTGAAATGCGTACTGCTATGTCTCATGTTATTAATCTTTTTTGTCAGGCCAATATTGATAAAGATTTGAGTCGACATCTATTTGATAGGGCTATGAATAAACGGAATCAACAGTCAGGCTATACCTCTGAAATTATTCACGAACAACTCAGTACATACGTAACAGCAGAAGAAGTAACGAGTCTTATGAATGGAACGGCTGATTTTGCAGTAGCATTCAAGGTGCTAGAAGTGGTAGCTCCAGACTATGTTGACAGGATCCAACACCCTAAATTGTAATACAGGGTAACTATTCAAAGCTTTTAATAAAAATAATTCATAAATTTAAATTGTTTTTCGTCGTCGCTGTATTATTTGTAAAGATTTAAAGTAATGGAAGTTATTTTAATCCTATGATTTATTGTTACACTCTAGTATAAATATGCATGATTTTAAAAAGGGATCTTATGATTAAAAAAATGAAAAAAATCTTATTATTATTAGTTGTTGCAAGTTTTATACAAGCTGATACTTATGATGATTTCAGTACAGCGATAAAAAATGACGATATTGATACAATAAGGTTTATGATCAGTTCTGGTATAGATATTAATGAACAAGATATTATGGGGTTTAATGCTTTGATGACTGCCGCATATCATGGAAATCTTGAAATTGTAAATTTATTGATTGAATCTGGGGCAAATTTTTATCATGAGGATTATTTTGGTGGTACAGCATTCAATGATGCAATACAATGTGGTTATATTGAAATTGTACAAATTTTTATTGATGCCGGTATAAATGTTAATTACCAACATAAATCTGGTTTTACAGCTTTAATGAGTGCCTGCATGAATGGTTTTTTTGAGATTGTAGATTTGCTTATTGAACATGGTGCAAATGTTCATATTCAAGATGAAAGTGGTTGCACAGCTTTAATGTATGCAGCTCGTTTTGGTCTTACTGAAGCAGTGAGATTACTCATAGCGCATAATGCCAATATTAACACTCAATCGCAATTTGGGATTACAGCCTTAATGAGTGCTTCATCTCAAGGCCACCTTGAAATGGTTACGCTTCTTATTGAAAATGGTGCTCATATTAATATTAAGGATGACGGTGGTCGTACAGCTTTATTTCTTTCTGGAATGGATGGTCATGTTAAAATAGTGAAGCTGCTAATTGAGCATGGAGCAAAGATTAACATGAAAATTGAAGATGGTTGGACAGTTTTAATACTTGCTGCGCATGATGGCTACACTGATGTAGTAAGTATGCTTATTGAAAAAGGTGCAAAAATTAATGCTCAATCTGATAATGGCGAGACAGCTTTAATAGGCGCTTCCATGAATGGTTATATTGATGTTGTGAAATTACTTGTACAACATGGTGCAAAAGTAAATATTAAAGCAGATAATAATTTTACAGCTTTAATACTCGCAGCTTATAAAGGGAATTTTGAAGTGGTTAAGTTTCTCATTGAGCATGGAGCTGATATTAATATTCGAACCTATGATGGTTATACTGCCCTATTAATAGCTATAGAAAAAGATCATCTTGAGGTGGTCGAATTGCTTAAGTCTGTAGGTGCAAAAGAATAAAAAATATTATTTCTAGCAATTATTATTTTGATAGTTATCGATGCATCATGTAAACTGACATGAAGAGCAAAAATGTATTTTTAACACTGACGTGGAATGGGTTGGATCATGATGAATCTTACAAAAAAATTAAAATTAATGATGGTTATAATGTTTTGTATGCCACAATTCATTCAAGCATCCAGTGATTTATTTGATCAGCATGGTAAAACAGAATTAATGAATTATATCATAAAAAAAGAAAGTGAAATTAAAGTATTAGGTCTTGAGAATCTTTTTGATTTATATTTTTATAATAAAAAATTTATGACTAGCTCTATCTGTGTAAATGGACATGTATGTAGTTCTTATGATTCTGTTATATTAAGAAAAATGTATACAACTGATGATGATGTTGCAAAATATAAAATCATTGAAGACGAGTTTAACTTGTTAATTGAAGATGTTCTTGCGAATATTAAGATTATGGTTCTCAATGGTGCAGACTTACAATTGCGCGACCAGCATGGCAAGAGTGCTATCGATTATTGTAACACCAAAGAAATTTTTACATTGTTACGACAACTTGGAGCACCTTTATCATTAGTAGAACAAGGTTGTGTTGATATGATGATATTTTGTATCAAAGGAACTGCAGTAGTTATGAGTGCAATGATTTTAATTAATTGTGCAATAGCTTATCTTTCTAGATAAATTTTCATCTATTACGAGGTGGTTGTATTAACAACCTTATATCTTCATTGTATAATTTTCTGTGAGGTAGTAATCAATCGAAGTAAAAATATATTTTCAACACCGAAATGGAATGAGTTTAATTATGATCAATTTTACAAAAAAAATAAACTTAATTATGGTTATGATTTGTTGCCTGCCACAATTTGTTCAAGCATCCAGTGATTTATTTGATCAAGATGATAGAACGAATGTGATACGTTGTGTCATAGATATTGAAAATCAAAAAATGGAAATAGATAAACTTTGGGATCTATATTTTTATAATCAAACAATTGAGGTAAGTTCGGTGCTTGTTAATGGACAGTATATGAAGGTTTACAATTCATTTTCTTTAAGAAAACCTTATACCACTGATGAGAATGTTACTCAATATCAAAAAAATAAAAATGAGTATGATTTATTTATTGAAGATGCTATTGAAAATATTAAGTTCATGGTGAGTAATGGAGCAGATCTTTCAACTAAAGATGAATTTGGTAAAACAGTTATGGATTATTGTTCTGTGCAAGAAGTTTATAATGTTTTACGAGATCTTGGTGCACCCATTTCATTAAAAGTATGGTTTTATTTTAATGAAAATGAAGCAATATTAATTTCTTCAGTAGCAGTAGTTACTATAGCTTTCGGATTAGGAGTAACTGCAGGTTTTATACGCGCTATTTATCAATAAATTATCAAAAAAAATTATAGAATGGGTTGGATGATGAATCTTACAAAGAAATTAAAATTAATGATGGTTGTAATTTGTTGCTTGCCACAATTTATTCAAGCATCCAGTGATTTATTTGATCAGCATGGTAAAACAGAATTAATGAATTATATCATAAAAAAAGAAAGTGAAATTAAAGTATTAGGTCTTGAGAATCTTTTTGATTTATATTTTTATAATAAAAAATTTATGACTAGCTCTATCTGTGTAAATGGACATGTATGTAGTTCTTATGATTCTGTTATATTAAGAAAAATGTATACAACTGATGATGATGTTGCAAAATATAAAATAATTGAAGACGAGTTTAACTTGTTAATTGAAGATGTTCTTGCAAATATTAAGATTATGGTTCTCAATGGTGCAGACTTACAATTGCGCGACCAGCATGGCAAGAGTGCTATCGATTATTGTAATACCAAAGAAATTTTTACATTGTTACGACAACTTGGAGCACCTTTATCATTAGTAGAACAAGGTCGTGTTGATATGATGATATTTTGTATCAAAGGAACTACAGTAGTTATGGGTGCAATGATTTTAACTATTTGTGCAATAGCTCATCTCTCTAGATAAATTTTCATCTATTACGAGGTGGTTGTATTAATAACCTTATATCTTCATTGTATAATTCTCTGTGAGGTAGTAATCAATCGAAGTAAAAATATATTTTCAACATCGAAATGGAATGAGTTCAATTATGATCAGTTTTACAAAAAAAATAAACTTAATGATGGTTATGATTTGTTGCCTGCCACAATTTATTCAAGCATCCAGTGATTTATTTGATCAAGATGATAGAACGAATGTGATACGTTGTGTTATAGATATTGAAAATAAAAAAATGGAATTAAAGAAGCTTTGGCGCGACTTTTTTTATACACAGCAAATTATGACTGGTCATACCTGTATTCAAGGACATACAATTCCGACGTATACATATGTCACGACAAAAAAAGTAGATACAACAGACGAGAATGTTGCTCAATATGAAAGAGCTAAAGTTGAACTGGATCTGTTTATTGAAGATGCTATTGAAAATATTAAGCTCATGGTGAGTAATGGAGCTGATCTTTCAGTTCAAGATGAATTTGGTAAAACAGTTATTGACTATTGCTCTGTAGAAAAAGTTTATAATGTTTTACGAGAGCTTGGAGCTCCGTTTTCATTAACAGCTTGGATGCATTTTCATTATTTGAAAACGATGGCGATTGGAATTATAGGAGCACCTATTATAATTGTAGGTGGAATGGCTTTAGTTAAGTATGTAGTAGATTGCTATGAATAAATCATGAAAAAATAATTCTATTTTTTAGCAGATTTTAACTAAAAAATAATTAAAAAATATAAAGGCGCATTTCATCTATTTGAATGCGCCTTTATTAATTTTTTACTGAGAACAAGTAAGTTCTATTTAAGGACTACTGAGAATTTGATGTTTTAAAAAAATGCTTGGCTTTAATTGCTGCTGCAGAGGTTGCAACGATTGCTGCTGAAACAGGGTGACATAAAGCAATCGCGGATAAAATAAATAATCGTTCGCCAATCATTTTACTATCAATTTCTTCATTTGAAAGATCAGTTGAGTCAATTAAATATTGTTTTTCGAATGGATCAATAAGAGCTATCATCGCAGTAGATCCAAGGGTGTAATGTTGAGCATTTTTCATTCTGTCTATTTTACAAAGAGTTGCATCACGTTGATTGGTCAAGGTTGCTATATCGATATCTTGTTGAGCTAGTTTGTTTGAAAGAGCCTCTCGTATGTTTTTTTCTATACGTTTTTGATGTGTCAGCTGCTCAAGACTATTATTTGAAATATCAAGTTGATCTTGTACACATCGCGCATGAAATTTATGAGTAATAATCAGATTGTTAGCTCTTATTTTTATTGCATGAGCATTGTTAGCAATTTCTAGCACACGTGACATTGTTGCTTGATTAGCATCATTTATACCAGATTCATAGCACTGCTGTGCAAAGTGATGTAGCTCGGGAGTAGTCATTGCGTGTAATTTAAGACCTGCAATGCATGAGTAAATTAGAATTAATTTCATTGTTTTCATATTTAAGCAACCTGTAATAAAAATAATATGTTTATTACAGATAGAGTATCACTTAGACGGCTTAATGTAAAATATTGAAGTTGAGTACTATGAAATTGAGCATTGAGATGATGTGTCTTGAATGTTATTTATAGGGTCAATGAGTATAGATTCTTGAATTTTTTGATTGTTAATTGCCTTCGTAAGAGCGTTTATAATTGGATCATTTTTATGTGACTTTGCTATATCTAGTGGTGTATATTGATTATCTAGACTCAGTGTTGCATGAATATTTGCTCCAGCATTAACAAGGAATGTAGCAGCTTTGAGTTTATTGTAATAGCATGCAAAATGTAATAACGTCCAGCCATCGCTTGAAGCTCTATTTATATTTAATTTTGCGGTGACAAGTAGTTCTAAAACTTGCACATTACCATACTCAATTGATTTAGATAAATAGTGGTTACTTTTTTCTAGATGATCTTTAAGGATTGGATGAACGCAATGCATACTTTTTATGAATTTAAATATTGGATTTTTATTTTCATTAAAAATATTTTGATCAGTTAAACCAAAATACATTGATCGTTCAAATTCATCGAAAAGTTCAGGATGAGTTGAGAAAATTGTTTGTATTGTAGGTATATCACTTTCTTCAATATGTAGTTTTTTTGATTCTAGTTTTATTAATCTTGGTAAAGCAGGATCAATTTGGCATATTGCATCATAATCTTCTTGTGAGAAAGCAATATCAGTAATTGTTTTGAAAGGTTGATCAGATATTTCATCTGTTGATACATCTTCAACGATATGAAATGATGCAATTTTTTTTAACGGAGCCTGTGATGCATTACAATAATTTGATGGTAGTATTGTAATAAAAATAAAAAGAACGTTTATATTTTTTAATAAATTCATGAAAATAAATCCTTTTTGTGCCACGCCATTTTATTAATCGTAAGTACAATACCATCATTGTTTTTGAAAGTAAAACATTCAAAAATTTATCAACAATTATAATGCTTCAGCACTGTATAATAAATCAGGAGGAGTTGATTCATAAACATAAGGACAATAATTTTTTATTTTTTTGAGTAAAAAATCTTTCTTGTTTGTGATGAAATCTTCTTGTTCTTCAATTTTTAAAAGAATAAGATCTTGTGTATGAATATCATTCACCATTTGAATAAATGATTCTTGGCTTATTTCTGTTTGAGCGATATCAAGAAAATAACAAAAACGATGAATAAGTGACCAGTGAATATCATCGAGTGCATCAATATCAGTTATTAATTCTTTTTCTAAAAAAAGATGAGATCTATCAGCAAGTTCATTAACTGACACCCATGCATCATAACCATCTTCTGGTGACCAAATTAATTTATTCATGCAAATTTCTAAAAATCGTAAAACATCTTTTTTGACATGAGCAACATCAATATGTTGTTTTGTTTGTACTTCATTTGTTTTTTTTGCAATTTGTTCAGAAAGTGCATCTAAAAAAGCATCAGGATTTTTTTGAAAATATGAGTTATAGGTAGAGAAAATATTAGAAAATCTTATTTTAAGACTCGTTTGTAATTCTTGTAAAAAAGAAGCCTCTTTTTTTTGAACATACGGAACGAGAGCATCACACAACCGTGGCATAGTGGTTAATAAGCTGTAAGAATTAATAAAATCACATCCCTTTATTTTTTGTAAAAAGAGCTTAATAATTGATTGAGCATACTGCTCAGTCTGTTTTTGTTCATGTCCATATTCTAAAAATTGGGCCATGTGTGATAAGTTGTAGGGGAGATATTCAGTATATTTTTCATGATTGTAGGTATGCGTAAAATAGTCAGCAATTCCTGATTGTGTAAAACTAATTGGTCGCAAAAAATAAGGAAATAAATCTACATTATTAGTTACAACAGGCATATCAATCGGATTTAAAATGATCGTATCAAGTTGTAAAGGCTCTTGCTTTGGTAAATTTATTTTTTCATCAATTGAAATATTACTGATCTCGGTTGCAAATTGTTGAGTAGTATGTAGAATCAACCCAATGCAAAAGAATAACATAGAGATTACTTGCATAACATTTTCCTTTTATAATAAAGCTGTATAATAAAAAATATACTCAAAAAGATAGTATTGGCAAATTTGAATGATTAGCATGAAGAAAGTTATTATTTCATGGCACTTTACGTTTATAAAGCTCTTACTCGATCAGGTAAAAAAACATCAGGCCAATTAGATGCAGCATCATCGCTTGCAGTTCGCAGTGAGTTAGTTGCTAAAAGTTTATATCCAATTTCAATATCCTTGTATAAAGATTCGTCTTCATTACAACATTTTTTTGGAACTCTTTTTCAATCAAAAGTTTCATTTAAAGATTTAATATTTTTCACCAAACAACTTGGAGTTATGTTACGATCGGGCGTTCCTTTATTGCAAGCGCTTGAACTTTTAACTGAACAATTTACCGGAAAATTGCATCAAATTTTAATTTCTATAAAAGATGGAGTTAAAGAAGGTTCTTCGCTAGGTGATGGTTTAGAAAATTACCCCGAAACATTTAGTGTTATTTATGTTCAGCTTGTTCGCGCTGGTGAAGCCAGCGGTAAATTAGAAGCTATTTTAGATCGACTAATAGATTATCTTGAGCGGCGTGAAGCCTTGCGAAAAAAGATTTCAAGTGCTATGTCGTACCCAGTTTTTCAATTACTACTTATATTTGCAATTGTTCTTGGTTTAATGATTTTTGTTGTACCAAATTTAATGAGTGTTATTGGTAGTATGTCGGGTGAACTTCCAACATTAACAAAAATATTGATGGCATCCTCTGAATATCTTATAAATCATTATACTTTTTTAGGTATAGTTTTTACTGGCATTCTTATTTTGTTTACCTATTTTGCTTCGACATCAAAAGGTCGTTATGTTATTGATTATCTAAGTTTGTATACACCAGGACTTGGTTATTTTGCTCGAACAAATGCTGTTGTGCAATTTACAAGTACATTTGGAATGCTGCTTGAAAATGGTGTGAATTTGGCCCCAGCATTAGATATTGTATGTAAAATTATAACGAATAGCATTTTGCTTACATCACTTGAAACTGCAAAAGAAAAAATAATTAAGCAGGGTAAAATTACCTCCTTTTTAAAAGAAACGCAGATGTTTCCATCGCTTGCAATTTATTTAATTAATACTGGTGAACAAAATGGAACACTCGATCAAATGTTATTAGTTGTTGCAAAAAATTATGAAGAAGATTTATCAGAAATTACAGACAATTTAACAGCAATGATTTCACCAATTATGACACTTGTCATGGGTTTGGTTGTTGGGGTTATTATGTTTGCAATTATGGGTCCAATTATGAATATGTATAACTCGTCAAAATTTTAAAAGACGAATTTTAAAAAAAGGATAGTGTGTATGGCATCTTTAAATAAATCAGTTCAATCAGGATTCAGTTTGGTTGAATTGATGATTTCATTAGTTATAATTTTATCGATCATGGCAATGGTTGTGCCTTCATTTAAAAGAATCCTTGGTAAGGGAAATGAAGCGACAACAAAAAATTCATTAAAAATTGCAAAGCAAGCAATTACTGAATACAACATTGATACACATCAATGGCCAAGTGTACTTGATGATTTAGAAAAACGCCCAGAAGGTATTTCTGGATGGTCAGGACCTTATCTAGCAGATTCAAAGTGGAGTGGTAAAGAAATAGAAGATGCTTGGGGACAACCTATTGTGTATAAAAGAAATGCTAAAGGTGTAAAACCAGCATATGAATTATATTCAGCTGGTGACCCAGATAAAGAAGAAGACCGAATTGATGCTGAGTAGTACAAATAAATCAGGATTTTCTTTATTGGAACTCGTGATAGTTTTTGCCTTAATTGGAATGTTAGGAGCCTTCGTGGTTCCTAACATTTTTAGAACTCGACAAGGTACAGAGCGAAAACAATGTATATCATCACTTGAAGCAATGTTGAAAAATGCTGTTTTAGAATCAATTATTCAAAATAAAGTTCATCAAATTTATTTTGATATTGATAAAGAATTAATTCAACTTCGTGTGCATAATCCTAAGTCGGATGAAGTAAAAGTAGCAAAGCAATTTAAAGAAGTTGTCGACAAAGATTTTGCTACTCATTTTACATTTTTGAAAAAATTTAAAATAAAAAACTTTTTTATTAATGGAGCTGATGAGGTTTCTCCAGCGGCTGAGCTTACGACAGTTCTTTTTTATATTATGCCTGATGGAACAAGTCAGCCAGTTATTATTAATGTAGTTGATGAAAGTGATGACTCTGCAAATGATATTGATTTTAGTTTGGTGATAAACCCTTTTTATGCAAGGATGTCAGTGTATGAAAAATTTCAAACACCTTAAATCAGGCATGTCATTTATTGAAGTTGTTGCAGCGGTTGGTATTTTGGCGATATTTGGAACATCTCTTTTTACCATGCAAACATATCTTTTCGATCGTATTGTTATTTCTCAACGTAAAATAATAGCAAATTTGCGCATGCAAAGTGAGCTTATTATATATCAAGCAGATATTTTAAAAGAGCTTTTTGAACAAAAAGGGCCAGTAGAAAAAAGTTTAAAAGAAAAGATTAAAGAATTTGAGCATCCTGACATGACGGTCAAAATTCAAACAGTTTCTGATTTTAAAGAAACTGAATTAAAAAAATTTAAAAATCTTCATCTGATTGAAGTGCAGGCTTATAATCAAGATAAAGAATACGGTCATGTATACACATTTATGTATATACCAAAGGTAGAAAAAAAATGAAAACACCTGGATTCTCAATATTAGAAATCATTATGGTTATGGCTGTTTCAGCAATTATCATGACTGCATTACTTGAAATTTACAATCAAACTGCTCGGAATATGACCAAGGTTGAACGTTTCATCTTTGAAGATACACAAATATTAACATTGAAAAATCGATTCGGAAAAGATAGCTCAGGTATAACTGCAATATGGTTTAAGCAGTCAGAGCTGGCAGCATTACAGGCAGCACAAGAAAAAAAAGAAGCGCCAAAAAACACAAGAAAATTGAGTTATTTTTTTCATAGTACGAATAAGAATGATCAATTTGAAATGCTTGCATTTATTACAACTGCAGCATTACAGTCTTACTCAGGTGATTCAGAGCGATTTGTTCGGGTGGTTTATTTATTAGAAAACGACCCTGTTCATGAAGGACTTTTTCGATTAATGAGAAAAGAAGTTAATCCTGTGACTGAATTTGTTGATGAACAAGGGCTTAAGCAGGGTAAGTTTTATGAATTAATTGGAGGCATTAAATCATTGCATATTACCTATCAATTAGTCGATCGAGTTGCTTTAAATAAACAATTAAAAGCTGGTAATAAGCCCAAAGATGCTAGTAATGCAAAAGATACGTCAGAAGATGAGGTACCAATAATTCGTTCGGTTACAGAATGGCATTCGATTGAAAGTGTTGATAAACCAGCAGATAAAGAAAATGATAATTTGGATGATGACAAAGAAAAGAGAAAAGATTTAGGTGGAGCTCCTGTACCTCGATTTATTGAAATTAAAATTGTTTTTGGTAAAACTGAATCGCAAGTTGAGAAGGAGTATCAAGTTGATTTTTATATTCCATCAACTGTTGATAATATGCCAAAAAGTATATTTTCAATAAAACCTTCTGTGAAAAAAAGTAGTTAAGCAGTTGCATCAGGTTCAAAAAAAAGTAATCCTGAAAAAATAGATTTAAGTAAAGGTTAGCTTGATGACGGCGCAAAAGGGTTATATTTTATTTATTACATTTTCAATGTTAGCTTTATGTACGGCCTTAGTGTCAGTATTTATGGTTAAAGGAATTACGCATAAAAAACTTGCCTTTGGATTGTTGGAGCAAGAACAATTGAACCAGTTTGCTTTAAGTAGCCTTGCTTTAGGGCAAAGCTTTTTAACTGTTTCTGCTGAAGATGCAAAAGAAACAGAAGAGGGCGGGCAGGAAGCAGATTCAGCTGAAAAGACAGATGAAAAATCAGATAAATCTGAAAAAAAAGCACCAGTTGATTTAAATAAATTATTAGTTGAAAAGCTTCTTCCAGTAATTGGAAAGCCTCAAGAATTTAAATTTGTTGATATTAAAAAAGATTTTCCAGTTGTTATACATTTGACATTTTTTTCAGAAACAGGAAAAATTAACATTAATTCTTTGTATGATCTTGTTAATGGTGAGTTTTATGACGAGGGAGTTGAAGGTAAGGACCAAAAAGTTTTTGCAGCTTGGTTATTTGATAAAATATCTAAAATAACAGGTAAAGCATCTTTAATGGTACCTTTTACAGAGTATATCAAACAAAGAAAAGCACCTTTGAATGATGTTACTGAATTATTGAAAATTAAAGAATTTGCAGCTTGTTTTTCACAAGCTATTTTTTATGATTCTGAGCCTAAAGATCAAGCTCAAAATAAAGAGACCAAGAAGCTATTTCTAACAGATCTTTTTACAGTTTCTTGTGCAAATGATACAATTCAACCTTGGTTATTTTCGCCATCGGTTTGTGCATTACTAGACATAGCGCGAAAAAATGATAAAAATGGTATACTAGAAAAAAAAGAAGAGAAAATTGATTTATCTTCTTTTAAACAAAAAGCAGAATGGAATAAAGATTGGGATAATTCGCTGAAACCTTTATATGGGATTTCATATGATCGAATTCCTGAATTAGCACGTGGGATATTGGCAACACAGTTTTCTGCAACAGTGTTTTCAGTATTGGCATCTGTTACTAATGAAAATATGACGGTAAAAATCTTTGCAATCTTAAAACAAAAAAGATTGCCAGATGGTTCTATTTTCTATGACATAATAAAAATATATCAAGTCTAGTATTGGAGAAGACTTTGCAGATAAATACAGAAACAAAAGTAGGTATTTTTGTTGTAGTTGCAATAGCAGTTTTCATGTTAATGATTCTAGGCATAGGAGCTTTTCGGTTAAGTTCATCTGGTTATGTTGCTTACAATATATCATTTGATGACGTTGCGGGATTATCTCGTAAGGCTGAAGTGAAAATGGCTGGTGTTAAGGTTGGCTGGATCGAAGATTTAGTTTTGATGGAACCATATCATAAAGCACGTGCAACAATCATGGTGAATGCAAAGTATAAATTGTATGACAATGCATATGCAGTTGTTCGACAAGAAGGTTTAATTGGAACTAAATATCTTGAAGTTGTTCCAGGTGATCCATTGCTTCCATCTTTATCACCAGGTTCATCACTTTCGAAATCGGGACAAGAATCGATTTCGATGGACGATCTTATGTTCAAATTTAATAACATTGCAACGCATGTTGAGCAAATAACTGATAGTATGCGCGATGCTTTTAATTATTCTAATCGTGGTGATCAGTTAAATATGATGATGGAAAATATGTCTGCAGCAGCAGATAAATTTAACAGCCTTGCAAACTCATTAAATCTTGTGGCAACAAATAATGAAGAAAATATGCAATCAATCATTGCTGATTTTCAATCTTTTGCCCGTACTCTAAGAGATGATATGCCATCGTTAGCTGAAAATTTAAATAGACTGTCATTAAACGTTGAGTCTGCAACACAAGAAGCTTCTGATGGATTCCAAAGTATCAGTTCTGTTATTGAAAAAATTGATGAAGGACGAGGATTGCTTGGAAAACTCGTCAATGAAGATGACATGTATCGCGATATTAAAGATGCCGTTACTGGTATGAAAAACTATTTATTAAAATTCCAAACGCTTGGTGTTGTTTTTGATTGTCACTCTGAGTCTATGTATAGACCTGTTGATAATTTTGCTTATGCAGATTCAAAAGGGTACTTTAACGTGCGTATACACACATCAGAGAGTTTCTTTTATCTTGCTCAAATTGTTGCATCAGAGCGTGGATTTTTAAGTCGTGAATATGAATATACAACTTATTTTGATGATAGAAATAGAATTTTAGATTATTCAGAATTACCTGACATTGAATCTTCATCGGATGCTGCAAGAAATAAATTTGCTTATGCACCTCAAAAGCTTACAAGAAAACGTAACCCAACTGCATTTGGTTTTCAATTTGGTAAAATCTATAAAGATATAGCATTTAGATTCGGATTACTTGAAGGTTCATTTGGTTGTGGTGCTGATTATTATATTCCATTTTCAAATGAAAAAATTGCATGGACGACAACTCTTGAAGCCTTTGATTTCAAAGGTTTACAGCGTTATGATATGAATGATAGACGTCCTCACTTAAAGTGGATGAACAGAATATTCTTCTTGAATAATTTATATGTTGTCTTTGGTGCGGATGATTTCATTAGTTCAACGAATGCCAATGGCTTCTGGGGTCTTGGTATACGATTCGGTGATGATGATATGAAATATCTATTGTCTAAGTTTGGATTATACGTAAACGTATAGTAAGGTAAAAAAGTGGGCTCTGTGATTATTCACAGAGCCCTTTTCTTTTAACTATTGCGTTCTATTTTGTAGGTAGCATACCAAGTCGCAAAAATATGCTTAAGAAATAAAATTTTATGAATTTTTGTTTGAATTTTTGTAATTGCATCTGCATCAACAAAGAAAATCTGAAAGCAGTGAGCTGTCTGTAACCAACTATAAATCTTAATTTGATTTTCTAACGCTTCTATCTCGGTTTGAATAATTTTACTGAATTGAACTAATGAATAAATAAAATTGGTAGGGTTATCCGGATCAGCATATCTGGTTTGAATTTCATGTAAAAGTTCATTTCCTATTTTTTCTCCAGGAATTGAAAAAAGCTCTTCAATGGTATAATTGTTATACCAATTTGACCATGATGCAGGATCCTTTGCAACTTTTTGATTCGTATATATTTGATATGAAATATATGCATAGATGCTTGAAAGAGTTATGCAGGAACATTGAATTTTATTGTTTTTAATGTAGTTCATGATGCTTGTTTTGATGTTTTGATAGACCTGCTGTTGGTCATCGTAAAAGACATTCCAAGCTTTTTGTGTTTGCTCATTTTTCACATTAAGATCATTTGATGTGGATTGACTTACTGTGACGTTGATAATAGGTGTTTCTGCTTGTAAAAAAGGTATGGAGAGTATATATACAAGGTAGGTGTAATATAATTTCATAAAATATTCTTTCTCTGGGATGTGTTGTTTTTCTTTTCATTATTAGCAAGGTGATACATTTTTCAATAGGATGTAAATGTTTTTTATTAAGTCATGGGTTGTTTCACTACTAAAAGTTGTTTTACCTGTTTTATTTCTAAATACACTCAGAATTTGATGAGAATTTCTATTTTGTCATAAAATTTAAAATAAATTGTATTCAGGTTATGCATTATTGGAATAGGATGATTTGTGTTAAATATCCATTGTTTATTATTATCTTTTACCATGAGGTGTTAACGTGGTCAAGAGCTTAATGCTTGGATGTTTACATATGGAAAACATCTGTGAGGGCTTGTATAAAGCTTGTTTTTTTAAATTTCTGTTTGTCTTGTTAAGCGACTTACAGAGTATTTAGAAATATTTTTTTATGATATTTATGTAGAGTTCTTTTTTGTAAAAGTTCAAAAAAGAGCTTTTTTGTGTGTAAAAGGTGTAGGTTTGTAATAAAAAAAACATAAAAATAGCGTTTGTAATGTTGTAAATTTTAATAAATAATAACTGTTTCATAGAAAATCTATATCCAAAGAGGTGTAAAGCCTCCTTTATTGCTTTTTTTCCTGTAAATGTTACTATTGAAATATAATACAATAAAATATTATTGAGTTTATTTTCACTATGGGCGTTTTATGAGGTTTTTTATTTTTATAATATTGTATTTTTCTTCTGTTTTTATTGATGCATCGCATGTATACGAACGAAAAATAGCAAAACTTGCTAGGCCATATGAGCAGGCTGTTGAATTTATCATGAATATGGACCAAAAATTACCGATTGATGATTTTACTATTTTTCAATTTTTTGCTCAATCAAGTTTATCTACAAGGAAAAATCAGAGAATTTTTCGACAAAGATTAAAAACCATAAAATTTTTAGCAAATCATCAAATCGCTTCAGAAGATTTAGATAATGAGATTAATTTTTTAATTGAAAATTTAGATAAAGTTCAAAGTTTTATTACAGAGCATGCAGATGTACATTATGCTTATTATGACATTCTTGGTTATTATCATTATGTTAATGAGCTTGAATATGATATTGTGGCGGTTTTGATGGAAACATCAACTCAGTTAGGACTGCCATCTATGCATGATCGTGGATTATATAAGTTTGTTAAAAAAATTGATCTGGATCTGCGTCGATTGAATTTTTTATTTATTAATAATATTTTGCCTGATCAGATGGTATTGAAAATTAAAGAATTACAAAATAAGTTATTCATTTTAAAAAATAATATTATACATAGTTTTGATTATAAAGAGCAGCTCACAAAAACTCGATGGTTTAAGGCTCTTGGAATCATAATTGTTATTATTCCGTTTATGGTGTTTTTTATTCAAAGTTGTTTATTAATTTTATCTGAGCGTATGTTACAGGTATGTGCAGTTGCTACATATATTATTATGACAGCTACCATGCTTTCTATGACGGCCATAGAATTAAATGAATCGCTCAAGTATCAAATTCCTGTGCATAGTAGATCATATTTTTCATTTTTCAGGCCTTGGTTTTGGCCATTTACATGGGTAAAGCATGAATAATAAAATTAATTTTTTCGAATATATTTATTGTATGATAAAATCTTTCTGTATTTTAACTTTATTTTCATCTGTTGCAATCTGTTCTTTGCGACAATCTGAGAAAAAAATTGAAAAATTATCTCGGGATTATGAGAATACTTTTGAGTTGGCAATGAATCTTGAATCACAATCTTCAATTGATGATTATGCTATATTTAAATTTTTTCATGAAGCTGGTTTGTCAACAGTAAAAGCTCGAAATAAAATTAATAAATCATTACAATCAATGAAAGTATTATATGAAAATGGTAATTTTTCATTTAATCAAAGAAATAAATTAAGTTTTTTACTTGATAATTTGTATAAAGTACAGAATCTTATTGTGCAGTATGCAACTAACGATTATGCTTATTATGACATCGCTGCTTATTATCATTATGTTGATGAAAATCAACCGGATGTCGTTGTTGTTTTAATGGAAATATCAACTCAGTTAATGTTGCCATCGATGCATGGTCGTGGGTTATATCATTTTATTAAAAAAATTAATCTTGATTTACGTCGATTAAATGCTTTATTTGTTAGCAATGCTTTGTCTCATGATATGACATTAAAAGTTAATCAATTGAAAAATAAGTTATTATTATTAAGAGAACATATTATAGAAAGTTTGGAATATCAAGAGCAGGCAAAACAAACAAGATGGTTGAAGGCTGTTGGGCTACTTATACCAGTTGTAGCTGCTTTAACAATTGTATTGATGATATGCATAACTCCATCCTATGTTGCTAGCATTGCAGTTGGAATTATGTTTGTTTCAATACTAGTTGGACTAACAGTTATTTTTCCAGTGATTGGAATAACTATAAAAGAATTACGTGAATCGAATAAATATCAAATACCAGTGCATACAGATTCATGTTTTTCATTGTTTAGACCCTTTTTATTTCCGTTAACATGGACATCTCGAGGATAATTTTTTGTGGATTACTATATGAAAAAGTTTTTAGTTTTTATTTATTTTGTTTCATTTATGATGCATGCAAAAGATGATTTGCATATTAATTGTGATGCAGCATTAAAAGAGTTTATTGCAATCGATAGTTATAATAATGAGAATTATGATGCTATGCATGCTATTTTTACGAGCATGAATATGGGTTATAAAAAATTATTATCCACAATTAGTGGTGATATTGTTCGATGTTGTCGATATATCAAACGACAGGTGAATAATAATGTTGTTGCAGCTGAGTATTCTCATTTAATTGATCAAATGCGTTTATTTGTAAAATATGTCAAACAGCACAAGCATTGCTGGGATGCTTTGCAGTGCCACGATGATTTACGAAAACGATATGCTTTAGTTTTTAATGATCAAAAAATTGTGCAATCAGTGAATGCTGCACCGCATTTATATGGTATTTCTGATCGATGTAAGAATAAAAGTAAAGCTTACTTTGATCAGGTTGTAATGGATTTATCTAAAATTAGTAAGTTTGAAGATTATCTTCACGGTGATTATAGTATTTTAAAAGCTCATAATTATGTTTTTAAAATCGAATTAATTCGTGTACGTAATGTTATTTATCATAATAATTTGTATAAATATGAAACAAGTTATTTTTAATAGTTTTTTATTAATATATTGTAAAGAGGTTAATGTTCATGACTCAATTAAAAAAAATAAGTGCGTTAAGTTTGTTATTGTTACATAGCTTGTCGTTTGCTGATGATATGGGTGCAATTATTGGTGCTGGAGCAGCTGCCTTAGCATGCATTGGTGGTACATATGCATACACCAGTCATAAGAAAAATGTAAAAAAAGAATTACATAAAGAAATGCAAAAAACAATTGAATTATCTGTTCCTCAGATTCAAGAAAAATCTCAGTATGGGCAAAAATTTGATGTGCAGTTATCAAATGTAGTATCAATTGAAGAACAACTTGAAGCAACTGTTACTCAATTAGGTAAAAGATTACAGTCGATTAATAAAGATAATAAAATTTCATCTGATGTTCGTAATGATTTGCAAAGTTTTATAACCTTACAACAAAAAATAGATACATATTCATCTTGTGCCGATCATCAAGCGAAAGATGTTTCTGCTCAATTATTGACATATCAAACTAATGCGAAAAAATTATTATCTGTTTTTGATAAACATGCAAAATTTTTTAAAGGGCATAGAATTCTTAATTCTTATGAGTCTATACCTGAAACAAGAAATAGTATGGAATTATGGATTTGTAGCCATGCCGAAGATATGATGTATCCATTATCAAGTTACAAACAACAAGTTGATAGAGATGTTCAATTTATTGAAGGTTTAGAATCAACTGATTTTGCAATGTATCCAACTTTAGCAGTAAAATTAACTCAGATTAAGTATAAAATTGAACAATCTGTTGTCGCTATGTATCAAACGGGAAAAATTCAAAAAGAAATACAGCAAAAGCATGACAATGAAGTTGAACGAACTCGAGTGCAAGTAATGCATGATGAAGTTAGGGCTAAATTAAAAGCATTAGATGATTTTAAAAGACATGCTGATGCGCAAGAAGATTTAGCACGACAAGAAAGAATTAAAAATGAGAACAAGAGTAGAGAGATTGTAGCACTACGTGAAGCGAATAGAATCAAAGAGATGCGAATACCAATTGAGCTTGCTCGTCTTGAACAAGAAAGAGAGCGTACTCGTTTAGAATTGAGAATAAATAATGACAGACGGGGATTGGAAGAGCAGCAAAGAATTAAAGATCGCCTTCAATCTGAAAATAGAACTTTGGAACGTAAAAACAATGAATTGCAGAAACATGCTGAGTTTTTACAAAGAACTCTGAATCAATGCAGAAAAAACTGTGAAAAAACACAAGGCCCAACGCCTTCAGCACCTTTTGCACCAGGGTCTTCTGTTCCGAATATAGGTTCTGCGCAATTACGACCACCAGCTCAAAATCCAAATTATAGACCATAGTATACATAATAATGACAGAGGAAATTAAGGTGAAAAAGAATTTTTTAACCATAGCATTTATGACGAGTTCTGCTTTATTGCAGGGTATGAATAATGATGGATCAGTTAAATGGCAAACTATTGCTGCTGTAGCAGGAGTGACTACTGTTGGTGGGGTTGCAATTTGGCGAGCAACAGCTCCATCAGATACACAAGTTTTATTAGATCTTGGTCACAAAGTTACTAACAAAAATTTACAAAAATATAATCAAGAATTTGATACAAGTGATAAAGTTGCTGATACAGAATCACAGGTTTTTGAAAATGTTACAGTAAAGTTACAATACAATGATTTATCTCAAAGTATTGATAGTGTACAAAATGAATTACATCATGATGCACAAGCATTAAAAGAACTGAAAAATTCTATTTGGTTCCGTTCTTATTTTAATAATGATGTTGCCGCAGCTTGGAAGAGATTAGATGTATCAGAATCGAATGCAGTAACATTGCAACCATATGTACAAAAATCTCAAGATTGTTTTATTGGTTACAAAAAATATGAAACATGGAGAGATTATAAGATAGATATGAAGGAATTTACTGATTCAAATCAGGGTGATTTTATACATTTTATTCAAAGGCATCATCTTGGGAGCAAGGGTTATCCATTATTAGTTGTAACAGCTAAATTACTACAAGATATTACATGGATTAATAATTTAAAAGGATCTGATTATCCAAGGTTAAAAGATAATTTTATGCAATTACGTTATAATTTTATAGATTGGCTTGTGGTAAGTGTACAAAATGATCCTCGATATGAACAAGAAAAACGATTAGATGCACTTGATAAAGAAGAACAGCGAAAACAGGTTCTTGTAGATACTCAACTGATACAAGCTCAAGCTCAAGAACGTTTAGCACAAGCTGCTAGCAAACAGGCTGATACAGAAGCAGTAAAAGCAAAAATTGCAGGACAACGTCTTAAACTTGCAAAGGCAGCAAATGAACGAGATCGTGTGGATGCTCGAGTGAGAGAGTTACGAAGATCTGGTTGTGCAGACCGAGATATTCAACGAATATTGAATCATGAGAAGTTTTCAGCAGCTGTTATCGGATGTTTTTTTGGTACGAATGATTAATTTATAATTTTGTTATACCAGGATTCATTTAAATCAAAATGAATCCTGGTATTTTTTACGTGTATAATTGTGTAGTAGTCTAATTAAATACAAGAAATGAAAAAATTAGCATAAAAAGGTTAAGATGAAAAAGAGTTTTTTAACGATAGTTTTTATGATGAATTCTGCTTTGTTACAGGGTATGAATAGTGATGGATCAGTTAAATGGCAAGCTATTGCTGCTGTAGCTACAGTTGGTGGGGTTGCAATATGGCGTTCAACAGCTCCATCCGACACACAGATTTTAGCGGACCTTGACCAAGAAATTACTACAAAAAATTTAAGAAAATATAATCAAAACTTTGATACACGAAGTAGTGCTGCTGATCAAAATATACAAGTAGATGAAGGAGCTCTATTGACTGTCGCGCGTCAAAATAGTCTTGTAGCTATTGGTGTAAAAGAACGACTATTGAAAACTCCATATCTAGAAATGCTTGAAGGAGATCTGTTAACCTTAGTGTATTGTGAACCGCTTTTAGATGTTGAAGTGCAGCAACAACGTTTGAATGATGATGCTGAACAATTGAAAAAAATGAAAGATTCTATTTGGTTGCGTTCTTTTCTAAATGGGGAAGTTGCTAAACAGTGGACTGAATTAAATAATTTACAATCGAATGCAGTTGCTTTACAACCATATATAGAAAAGCATAAAGATTATTTTACCGGTTGGAATAAATATAAAGAATGGAGACGATTTCAGCAAGAAGTCGATGAATGTACTGATTTTAAAAATCCTTTGGTAGCATTTATTAATCAATCTCGTCATGAAGGCCAAGCTTATCCATTAGTGGATACAATGGATAAAATCACTCAAGACATTACGTGGATCAATGCTCTAGAGGGGATAAAATATCCAATGTTGAAACAGAAGCTACATGTATTACAGGCTATAACATTAGCTCGTTTTTCTAGCATAATAAGAGATGATTTTAGATACAAGGCAGAGATGAAAAAAGCTCAGGCAGCGGTTGCAGAGTCTGTACATGAACGAGTTTGTATACATGCTCAAATACAGAAGTTAATAATGCTTGGTCGTTCACATGAAGAGATAGAATCAGAATTAAATTTAGAAATTTCTTCATTAAATTCTATCGGATATTGTTTCGATTTAAGTAAGTAATTTATAGATTTTTAAAAACATGCTGGAGTAGGTACTATCACTTGCTCCAGCATGTTTTTTTGCATACATTATTTTTTTGTGAAAATAAGATTAATTAGTTATTATAGCAACAGATATTTTTTAATAATTTTACAAAGGATCAGTCATGCAGAAAAGAATGATGTTTTTATTAACCATGATGAGTGTTATGAATACACACACAAGCGAACGCTCTGGTTTACCATTGCTTGCAACCACCCTTGCTGTGGGAACTGCTGCCTATTTATTATTAGATCCTTTTACGCCAGATAGTGAAATTTTAGCATCGGGAGCAAAAAAATTAACTAAATTTGCTAAGTATAAAGAAGACATTGATGCTCCACCTATGGTTAATGATAAAGGTGATGTTATGAAAAATTCAAAAAAACAATTTACTGGGATAGAAGATCTTCTTATAGATAATTTAAGTAAATTGGGAATGAGTGTTTATGATATCGATGATAGTTTTTTTGAGACAATGGAGCAAGATGCTAAAGAACTTCATAGTTTAGAAATAGTTAAAAGGTCTGTGCGTGGATTGTTTAGTAATACTGTTGCAAATCAAGCTGATCAATTAAAAACTTATGCTGCACATTCTCAACAAATGACAACTTTATTTGGAATGCACTCGAATTATATTAAGGGTCTTGCTATCTCTAATTTTTATAAAATTTTGCCAGATATAAATTCAACTATTTATGTATCATCGCCAGGTAAAAGTAAATTAGTTGATTGGGTTAAGCAGCAAGTTCAACTGTTAGAAAATCAGAATGCCGTTGAAAAACAACAACACCCAGTATCTTTTTATATTAAAAAAGCTCAAAAGGATTGTGCGTGGATTGATCGATTTAGTTCCATAGATAATTCTTTGCCAGCGCACTTAGCTCCTTCAGAGGAAGCTTTGGTGATTCATTCTAGGGATTCATTGAGAGGCGGTGTAGATGAATTATCTGATTCAGTTCATTTATTATATTTTAAGTTCCATGATAAAAAAGTGGAAACAAATCCTAAATTGTATCCAGCACTTGTTACAGCTCTTGTAGCAAATGCTATTGCAATAAAAAAATCAACTGAAGTATTAGTAACAACATCAGAATATTCAAATGAAATGAGTGACAAAGTTAAAAATAATTCAATACAAGAGTTTGATGCATATATTGCAAAGTCTCAGTGTGAATTAGGCAGGTATAGTTCTTCATATTGGCCTATTATTTAAAATTTAGATACCCTACTTCATAGCGATTTCAAATGAAGTAGAGTATACTTTTTATATGTATATTACCGTCCGTCTTCTTAACAATTTTTCTAAAGAATTAACCTACGCTGTACCAGAAGAACTTTGTAATAAAGTTGTGCAAGGTGCAATGGTTCAGGTGCCATTACAGCGACGACTCGAAGCTGCAATTATTGTGATGATCAATCATCCAGATCAAACATATCCGTTTAAAATTAGACCAATTGATTCAATTTATCCATTTCCAAGTGACACAACATATCATACATTTGCAAAGCAATTAAGTTCTTTTCATCAAATTGATCCGTTGTATATTTTAAAACGAGTTAAAAATTTTTTAACTGAGAAAGAAGATGAATTAGAGTTGGACCTTGAAGTAACTCAGGAAGATGTATGTGAAAAAATCTTGTTAACTGATGAACAACAAATTGCTTATACAACTATTATGCAGGATATTGAACAACAAAAATATCAAGCAACAATTTTACATGGTGTTACAGGATCTGGTAAAACTGAGGTGTACAAAAAGCTTTTTTCATCGTTATTGGCTGCTGGTAAAAGTGCAATGCTTTTATTGCCTGAGGTTTCTTTGGCAATACAATTCGAGAAATTATTGCATGCACAAATGCAAGGCGTTGAGATTTTTGGGTTCCACTCAGCAACAACGGTAAAGCAAAAACGTATTTTGTGGCAGGCCTTATTACAAAAAAAACCATGCATTATTATTGGCGTTCATTTGCCGGTGTTTTTACCAATTGCAAATCTTGGTGTCATTATTATCGATGAAGAGCATGATGCTGGGTATCAAGAAAAGAGTCATCCCAAAATTCATAGTCGCAATGCAGCATTATTAAAAGCATCTTTGTTAAAGATCCCTGTAGTTTTAGGTTCTGCAACTCCGTCAGTATCATCATTATGGAATATTGATACTAAAGGGTGGCGATTAGTGACGTTGAAAAATCGTTTTGCTGGGCAATTTCCATCAGTGCAAGTTGTTGCGTTATCAGATAAAAAAGAGCGTAAAAATTTTTGGATTAGTTCACAATTGTATAGTGCTATACAGCAACAATTAATTAAAAAAGAACAGACTATTATTTTTATTAATCGTCGAGGTTTTAGTTTTTTTGTTCAGTGTACATCATGCACATTTATTTTTTCATGTACGAACTGCTCAGTAAGTTTAACTTTACACGAAGATGGACGATTAATTTGTCATTATTGTAATTTTACCTTAAAAACACACGAAATTTGTCCAGATTGCAAAGGTTCAAAGTTTTTAAATAAAGGCGTTGGTACACAGCAAGCAGTGACTATTTTACAGCGATTATTTCCATCAGCGATTATTGAGCGTGCAGATCTTGATACAACATCCAAGAAAAAAATATGGCAGCAGACTGTGCAAGATTTTTATGACAAAAAAATTGATATTTTAGTTGGCACGCAATCGATTTCAAAGGGGTATCATTTTCCTCATGTTACTTTAGTTGGTATTTTATGGGCTGATATTAATTTACATTTTCCGATGTACAATGCAGCTGAAACAACTTTACAGCAATTAATACAAGTCGCTGGTCGAGCTGGTCGACAATCAAATGAGAGTAAAGTTATCGTGCAAACAATGACTCCACATGCTTTGTTTAACTTTATTAATGAAAAAGATTATGTACGTTTTTATGAAAGTGAAATTGTAAAGCGTCAGATGGTTGGTTATCCACCATTTCAACATATTGCCGAAATTGAGATTCGTCACAAGACTCAAGCTGTTGTTGAAAAAGATGCGCAGTTTATTGCAGATCGATTGATTGATACAGCGCCAGAACAGATTATTGTTTTAGGACCTGTTCCAGCAGTGATTTATAGAGTTCAACGAACGTTTTGCCAGAAAATATATTTAAAAAGTATGAGCCGCACCGAAATGATACGACTCTTTGCTCAGATTAAAGAAGAAACTTTTGAATCATCACTGTTTTTTACAATTGATCCAGTAGCTTAAATTTCATTAAACATTTTTTAACATACGAGAGTTTTTATATGTTCACAAGAATTATATGTGTTATATTGTTTTTTACAGTAAATATCATATTTACATCATCAGAAAAAAGTCAAAAAGGCTTGCCCGATCTAGGAGAATGGTTTAAAACAGGTGTTCGGCGAGAACAAATTGTTTGTGAAAAAGATTCAACTATTCAGGGGGAGGTTCTTGCAGAAATGATACCTTGTATAGCTGAGGCTATTCAAGTTTTAGATGTTCACAGAGATGACTGGGCTGAAGTCGATTTATCAAATCTGATTGTAGTTTTAACTACTAATATACGAGCTCATAACAGGACAAAAGAAGGTGTGACGTGTGTGTCAGAGTCATTATCAACTATTATTAATCCTGGACTGAATCGTTCTGAACTGTATCAGCAAGCTTTTGCTCTAGGCGGACAGCAGGCTGTCAAATTAGTTCATAAGCATGCAGAGATAATTTTAAGTGATGAGGTGCCTATCTTACAAAAGCATTTTTCTGATCAAGGATTTCAGCAAGGAAAAATTAGTGTATGGTCTGAAGTTGCGAATGCATTATCTTTAAATGATGCAGCAGCTGTATTACAGATGAGATATGAAGAAGGTTTGAATGTAGGTCGCAGTGAAGAGATTGAAAAACAATAATTAGTAGATCTTGTAGACTCTAATTTGGCTAATCAAATTCTAACTTTTAGGATGAAGATTGCTTCTTGTGTAGAAGGCAGTCAGCCCACTCTTATTCAGTATTCAGTGAAGCCTTGTGTAGATTTTAAAAAAAATCGATATGAGATTTATATACAAGGTTGTCAGCAAGGTTTTAATATTGGGGAAGCACTTGTAAAACGGGATACGTTTATAATTTTAAAAGAAGATGCAGCGAGGTCTGTTGATCTAGAGTTTCAAACAAACATTCCTAGATTTCAGTATCCATTTCCAAAAAAAATGGCAACAAGGCAAAAAGATTATCATTTAGATGAGTCATTACAAGTTGACCCAGTTAAAGCGTTTCAAGCAGGGTTTGTCATGGGTGCTCAACGTAAAGAAGATATTTTATATGAACAAGCCTTTGTATTAGATAAAGGTGATATGCCGGCATATAATAAATCAAAGTATGATCAAGGTGTAATCGATACTAAAAAAAGTTGTGATAATGTTATCCAAAGAATGAAAGATTCTTGTGATTTTGAAAAGTTACTTGAACGCAAGCAGAATGTGCGAAATGGATTTTTAATTGGTGCTGTTACAGCAGGAGTTGCAATAGGCACGACGGCTTATCTTTGTAGCAAAAAATCTTAAATTAAGATATGAAAGAAGAGATGGTATTGCATAGTAAAATATGCAATACCATCTCTTCTCTCATTGAATTCTTCAGGGTGTTATTAAGCTTGTGTTGTACAACTTTTATTCATTTTTCGGTTCATCATTTTCTAGCTTGAAAAAATTTGCTTTATAAAATTTAAGCTCACCAATTGATTCTTTAATATCATCCAAAGCGCGATGACTTTCAATTTTTCTAAAAAGTTTATATTTCTTTGTCCATCGATTGATGACTAATTTAATTGAGCTTACATCAAGAATGCGATAATGAAAAAACTTAGCAAGGTCAGGCATATGTTGTTGTAAAAATAATTTATCTTGCCACACAGAGTTCCCACACATTGCTGTTGAATTCTCATCACAATGTTCTTGTAAAAACTGTAACGTTAATTCTTCTGCTTCTTCTTGCGATACTTCAGACTCTTGAACCGCCTTGACAAGACCTGTTTTATTGTGTTGAATTTGACACCAATCATTCATTCCTGCCAAAACCTCATTTGATTGATGAACAATAAGGTTAGGTCCTTCAGCGATGATGTTTAACTCATCATCAGTCACAATCGTTGCTATTTCAAGAATTTTATCTGTTGCTGGATCAAGGCCAGTCATTTCAAGATCGATCCAGATTAATCGGTTATTTTTATGATGTAGCACTATAAACCTTTTTTATTTTTTGATTGTCATTGTTTTTAATTTATCATTGTTTTTGTTACATGAACTTTAGGACTATCTCCACTCTGACTACTTTCATGACTGTTACTATCCAGAGATTCATGATCAGTTTTAGGGCTAGGTAAATCAGAAGATTTTTTTAGCGTTTGATAAGTGGAGCTTGTTGATATCATTGATGTATAGATATCAGAGTAATCTTTTACCAGTTTTTGTAGTTCAAAATTTTTTTCAATTTTTTTTTCTGCTTTCATCATTTGTCGAAGTGGACTATCTTCAGACTGAGCAATTTTTTGAAGGCTAGAATCTGTTTGCAGAAGACTTCTTAATATTGCCGTTGGAGAAAAGCTTATATTATCTTCAGAGCAACTCTTGATACCCTTTGCAGAGCAATTGCTAGAAGATGTATATAAGGTGCTGGCTGCCAACAAAATAATTAGGTAATTCTTTTGTGATTTCATAAATAGTATTTATATATAATGGATTGAAAAGAGTCTTTATATAGCCACATTATAACAGTTTTATTTGATTTTGTAAAAGGAGCAACGAGCTTTATATTTTTTAAAAAAAATATACTCTAAGTAGGTTGTTTTTTTTGAGAAAATTATGAAAAACCTGTAAACTTACTAAATATTGATTCAGATAATTTATAAACATACTAAGGACTTGCATTATGTTAAAAGTTGGAGTCTTGATGGGAGGAATGTCCATTGAGCGTGAAGTTTCTTTTAACTCTGGACGTACTATTTGTGATCATTTAGATACACAACTATTTCAGGTTGTGCCATTGTTTCAAACTGTTCAAGGTAAGTTATATATTTTACCATGGACGTTTTTATACCGTGGCAAAATAGCTGATTTTCAAGATCGACTGGCAACACAAGCACAAGAAGTGAGCTGGGATGAATTATCAACTCTTATTGATTTTGTATACATTGCAGTTCATGGTAAGTATGGAGAAGATGGAAAATTACAGGCGATGCTTGAACTTTTAAAGATTCCATATCTTGGTTCAAAGGTTTTTGCAAGTTCGTTGGGTATGGATAAACGTTTGCATAATGAATTTTTATCTGCTCATGGCATACAAGTTCCAAAAGGTTTTTCTTTATCAATTTCACAAATTAAACAGTTTGATCAGGTTATTATTAATCAACGCATAATTGATCATAAATTACAGTTTCCGCTTATTGTTAAGCCGTATAACGAAGGCTCTAGTTTTGGAGTATTTGTTGTAAAAAAACTAGAAGATTTACAGCAAGCAATTGAAAAATCTTGTTTTATTAGTGGAACAAAAGGACAATCTGTTTTGGTTGAAGAAAAAATTGTTGGTATGGAATTTACCTGTATTATTATTACTGATAATGAAACAGGTGAGTTAGTTGCTTTGCCTCCAACAGAAGTTTTAATTTCTGCTGATACTGATATTTTTGATTATCAACAAAAATATATGCCTGGAGCTGTTCATGAAAAAACTCCAGCACGATGTAGTCAAAGTTTAATAGAAAAAATTCAATCAGTTTGCATGGAAACTATGAAAGTATTGAATTTTACAAACTTAGCTCGTATTGATGGATTTTTAACAGCGGATGGACAAGTTGTAGTGATTGATAGTAATCCACTGTCTGGCATGGGGCCTGCAACATTTTTATTTCGGCAGGCGGCAGAAGTGAATATTAGTCACACTGAGCTTATTAATCATCTTATAAAAACTGAATTGAAAAGTTATGGTATGAATCTTGAAGTAGAAAAAAAGAATAAAGAGCATGCAAAACGATTAAGAGTAGGTGTTTTATTTGGTGGGCCAGGAAATGAAAAAGAAATTTCGTTAGAGTCTGGCCGAAATGTTGTTTATAAGTTATCTCCAGAGAAATATGAAATTATTCCTATTTTTGTATCAAAAAAAGTAGAGCTTTTTGTTCTTGATAACCGTCGTTTAGTGTATCATTCAACGCGAGAAATAGAAGAAAGTTTAGAGCCTTCTCAAAAAATTGGTTGGTCAAATTTATCATCGTTAATTGATTTTGCATTTATTGCTTTACATGGATCACCAGGTGAAGATGGAACAATGCAGGGTGCACTTGAAATGTTGCAAATTCCTTATAATGGATCAGGAGTTTTTGCAAGTAGTTTGTGTATGGATAAATTTAAAACAACCCAATTTTTACAAAGAAAAGGTTTTTATACACCGCAAGCTTTGTTGTTATCATCTGATGAGTGGATGCAAAAAGATGAAAAATTAGATCTCTTTTTAGATTCCATTGGATATCCATGCATTATTAAACCTCATGATGATGGGTGTAGTGTCATGGTGGTAGCTCCGAAAAATCGAAATGAAGTTGAAGTTGCTTTGCAAGAAATTTTTATGCAAAAAAAACAGGCATTGATCGAAGAATTAATTACGGGTATGGAATTAACAGTTGGTGTTTTAGGTAATGACGATGCCCAATCATTGATGCCAAGCCAGACTATTGTAAAAGGTGATTTATTATCACTTGAAGAAAAGTTTTTACCTGGAGCAGGTGAGAATCAAACTCCAGCATTACTGTCATATGATGATATTACCTTTGTTCGCAAGCAAATAAAAGCTATATACGATGCTGTTGGATGTCGTGGTTATGCAAGGATTGATTGTTTTTTTCAGTCAGCAGAACAATCGATAACGGGTGAGCGTCGAGTTGTTGTAATTGAAATAAATACATTGCCAGGTTTGACACCAGCAACTTGTATTTTTCATCAAGCAGCTGAAGATGGCATGCGACCAATGGAATTTATTGATAAGATTATTATGCTTGGACTGCAAGAGCATATAACTTCTGAAATTGTTTCTGTTGATGCAGCATTAGAGATTCAAAGCAGATTATAAATAATAGTGAACAGATTGACTGTGTGTATAAAAAAAGATAATGCTCGTCGTTCAATTAAAGGATCGAGAAAAATATAGATATTAAAAAATAATTACAGGAGAAAATGATGAATAATAAGGCAATATATTTTACAATTGTTTTATCTGGAATATTAGGATCTCTTTATTTTTATACATCTCATGAAGATAAAAATATAACGGTTGCTCAAGAAATAACAACCCCAAAACGACGTAAGTTTATTCAAAATAAATTATGGCGAGATCATGCGGCTACACAACTTGAAGAGCGCGATGGAGCAATTATTCATAGAGTAACACTTGATGATGCAGAGTATAATAAGCAACTTGGTTTGAAATTAATGGAAGAAGCATCTGAGGTTGCTGTAGCAACAACGAAAGATGAAATTCTCAGTGAAATCGGCGACGTTTTAGAAGTTATTGATTGCCTTTGTAAGTTTCATGATATTTCACTGGATGATGTTCGTACTGCGCAGCATAAAAAAAGAGCTGATCGGGGAAGTTACGTAAATCGTGAATTTGTAATTATGTCAGAATATCTACCAAATAGTTTTGGTGAGCAATATAGTTTGCGAGATCCATTAAAATATATTGAAATTATAGATTAATTTTGCATGATTAGCTGTAATAATTTTTATAAAAAAGCCTCGAGTTAAAATCGGGGCTTTTTCAATATTTGCACTTTATTTTTCTATATCATTACTATGCAAAAGATATACTTAATTCCATTATAAATGTTAATTGCCTGTTTAAATGTAAGATTTCCTCGGGAGTTAATTTTGCTATGCCATCAGGATAAAAGTTATTGGTGTAATCTCGATATAAATTAATTTGTTCATGTAGTCTTACTATCAAAGGGTAGTGTTGTTTTCCACACATCTATAATAAAATTTTCAAGATTTACTTCATAATCATCATTTTCAATAAATTTTTGGTTATCATTTTCTATAATTTCAGTAATACCAAGATAATTACCATGCAAAGCATTATTGTATGCAACTTTCAAAAATAAATTTAAAATTGGATATGGATAATCCACAAAATTTACTTTACAACCAAAAGGCAAATCTCTATTTTTTCCGGATAAAATATTAAAACATAGCTGTAAAGCTTGATGATCAAACCAAAAGTATAAAGTTGCTTTAGATATTGGTTTAATCATTAAAATTTCTTGACTTCGAAATTTTATTAAATCAGATATGAATTCAGCAAGTTCATCAGATGTAATTTTTTTAGCTAATTCATAATCGATTATAATACCCCATGAATTTGCATATAACTCTTTATACATATCATCTTGAGTCATTTTACCAGAGAGATATATAGACTCCTCAAATATTTGATATAAATCAGTTACTTCTTTTATTCTTATATCATTTCCAATCATTATTTAAACCTTATTTCACTTTTAGAAATAAAGGATCCAACTGGTCTTTGATGTTGTCCAATAATTTCTATTCCCAATAAATCAGCACCTAAATAAACAAGGTCATTTTAATTTTCAAATTTACCAATTCAACAGTTTACAAAGTTTTTGATAATCTTCTTCAGTTGAAAAAAAACCTCTATGAATTTCCATTGCTTGTTTTAACCATTCAATTGCTAAATCACGAGGTATAATACAATGAATTAACGGTTTATAATCCTTTATAAATTCTTCGTATGTTATAAAATCCAAGTCTTCTGGTTCCTTTTCACGAAGCGACCATTTATAAAATTTTGTAACTTCAAATATAATATTGCCTTCACTATCATTATACATCCATGTTGTAACATAAGGATTTGTATTATTACTAGTTTCCCAAATTTCATAATTCAAACCAATCCAATATGAACTTTTTCCACTTATCGTTGGTACCATGAAAAATCCTGATTTACCTTGAAATTTTTCATTCCACATGATGCCTAAATTTTGTTTTATTAAATTGAGAGAAAACCCCAGGCTTTTAAACCTGGGGATGAATCGAGTCAACTAGGCGGGACATGAGTAACGAAGTTGCGAATCGCCGATTTTTTGTCATACTAAAAAGATGCGTTATAGA
>Ga0209390_10002444_pt1 | contig 32611 bp, 32 predicted proteins | sample BON01_FD_187212 | JGI IMG/M metagenome (GOLD analysis project Ga0209390, IMG submission 187212) | Freshwater microbial communities from Lake Bonney liftoff mats and glacier meltwater in Antarctica - BON-01 (SPAdes) (version 2) | ecosystem: Environmental > Aquatic > Freshwater > Ice > Glacier...
CGGAGCGGAATTGCGGGAGAGACCAGGGCGGCGGCACCGATCGGTAGCACAGCGAGCAGGAAGAAGGCCGACACGCCATCGAGCACCAGGCCTACCGGCAGGCCGGCCACCGGGAAGGGCAGCACCAGCCGCGCCCCGGGAATCCCGGCGGCCAGCCAGGCCAGGGCCGCCATTGCGCCGGCGCCGCACAGGGCGATGCCGGCACCGGACGCGAGGCGCCGTGGCAGCAGCGGCGCCGCCAGGGCAAGCGCCAGCAGCGCCGCAACGCCCAGCGCCATGCCGGCCAGGGTGAGGGCGCTCATCGTCTACCCTGGGGTGAGGGTTCATTCGTCACGCCCCGACCCTAGCGAGGCGCGACGCGTGCCGGAAGCCGCTAGGCGGGGGTGCCGGATGTCACCAAGGCGTCATTCCCGCGGGGCTGTTGCGGGGTGACGCCGGGCGCCGGCGTCGCTAAAGCATTGCGGCCGCAATGATGATCCGGTCAGGCTGCCGTCGCGACCGGGCGGAGGGGGTGGCCATGGACGACGCGTTCCTGCTGGTGGTGTTCGACGGGCTGCGGCCCGACCTGATGCGGACCGACACTACGCCGAACCTGATGCGCTTTGCGGCGATGGGCACCCGCTTTGCCCATGCGCGCTCGGTGTTCCCCTCCGAGACGCGGGTGTGCTCGTCCACCGTCGCCACCGGCTGCCAGCCGCGCCGCCATGGTCTGGTGGCCAACCGGCTGGCGCATCCGCTGGACGGGCGGGTAGTGGGGCCGGCCGGGCGGTCGGTGGATACCGGGCAGGTTGCCGCCCTGCTGGCGCTGGAGGAGGAGATGGGCACGCGGCTGCTGGAGGTGCCCACCCTGGGCGAGCACCTGGCCGCCGCGGGGCGCGACTGCGTGGTGCTGAGCAGCGGCACCACCGGGCAGAGCCATCTTCTGAACCCCGCGGCCGCCGCACTTGGCCAGATCACGCTTTCGGCACATGGCAGGCAAGCATGCTCGCCGAAGGGGGCGGCGCTGCTGGCCATGCTCGACCCGCCGCCGGGCGATGCCGTCGGCCGCGCCGAATGGATCGCCGAGGTGTTCCGCACACGCTTTTTGCCCGACCCGCCGGGCGTGACCATCCTTTGGCTGTGCGAACCCGACACGTCCGGTCACTATGCCGGGCTGGGCACGGCGGCGAACCTTGCCGCCCTGGCGCGGGTGGATGCGGCGTTCGGGCGCATCCTGGACGATTGGCAGGCGGGCCCGCAGCGCGACCGGCTGCAGATGATGGTGGCCTCAGACCACGGCCATGCCACGATCGACGGCCGCGTGGACGTGGCCGCCCAGATCGGCGATGCCACCGAATTCGCCGGCTGCCGGCTGCTGGCCGGGTCGAGCGGCGGGGTGGTGGTGCCGGGCAGCGAGGCGGCGCGCATCACCGCAGTCGCCGAATGGCTCACCCGGCAGGACTGGGCCGGGCACGTGTTCGCCAGCGACGGCGCCGACCTGCCGCCCGGCGTGCTGCCGCGCAGCACCGTTCTGGCCGACCACCCACGCGCCGCTGACGTGCTGTTCACCCTGCGCGCCAGCGACCGGCCATCGGCGCTCGGCCTGCCCGGGGTGACGCTGAACGACGGCGCCCTGGGGGTGGGCGCGGGCACGCATGGCGGGCTGACCCGGGCGGAGATGGAGGTGGTGATGTTGCTGGCCGGCAGCCGCGTCCAGCGCGGCATGCTGTCGGAATGGCCGGCGGGGCTGGCGGATATCGCGCCCACGGCACTCGCCCTGCTGGGCGTGGCCGGCGGCGAGGCGATGGATGGGCGGGTGCTGGTGGAGGCGGTTGAGCCCGGCGCCGAACCGGCCGCGGCGCCGGCGCCGGAGACGTGGGAGGCGGTGAACGGCATTTATCGCCAGCGCCTGGCCCGCACCCGGCTGGGGCGCCACATCTATATCGACCATGGGGTGCGCGCCTGAGGGCGATGGCTGGGTTTTACCTCATCCGGGCAAGGAGGATCAGGGTGCGGCTGCTTCGCCGGGTGCTCGCTGTCTGCGCCACCATCGCGATGGGTGCGTGCTCGCCGGTGGACGTGTTGAACGCGACGGTGGACCGCAGCGGCGTGCAGGTGCGGCGCGGCATCGCCTTTGGCCCGCTGGAGCGCCAGCGGATGGATGTCTGGCGGCCGCGGGAGGAGGCGCGGGCGGGGCTGCCGGTGGTGGTGTTCTTCTATGGCGGCTCGTGGCAGAGCGGCGCGCGCGCGGATTATGCCTTCGTGGCGGCCGAGTTGGCGGAGCGCGGTTTCGTGGTGGTGGTGCCGGACTATCGGCTGCATCCCCAGGCGGGCTTTCCCGCCTTTGTGCACGACGCGGCGGCCGCGGTGGCGCTGGCGCGCCGGATGGCACCAGGCTGGGGGGGCGATCCGCGCCGGGTGGTGCTGATGGGCCATTCCGCGGGGGCGCATATCGCCACGCTGCTGGCACTTGACCCGCGCTACCTAGCCGAGGCTGGCGACAGCCGCGACCGTCTGGCCGGGGTGGTGGGCATTGCCGGGCCCTACGACTTCCTGCCGTTCACCGGGGCCGATATCCGCGCGGTGTTCGCCGGTGCGGCCGACCTGCGCGAGACCCAGCCGGTGAACTTCGCCGACGGGCGCGGGCCGCCGATGCTGCTGCTGCATGGCGAGGCCGACCGGACCGTGCTGCCGCGCAACAGTGCGTCGCTGGCGCGCGTGACCCGCGCGGCCGGGGGCGAGGTGGTGCTGGCGACCTACCCCGGGGTTGGCCATGTCGGCATCGTGCTGGGGTTCTCCAGCCTGTTCCGCGACCGCGCGCCGGTGCTGGCGGACGCGGTGGCCTTCATCGCCGCCCTGCCGGCGCGGTGATCCGGTTTTTGCGGCAGCCGGGTGCGGCGCTATACAGGGCGCGCCGCTGCAACGGAGCCTGCGCGTGACCGATCCTTCCACCCTGGTGACCGGCGCCACCGGCTTTGTCGGCTCGGCGGTGGCGCGCGCGCTGATCCGGCGCGGGCACCGGGTTCGGGTGCTGGCCCGGCCCGGGGGCGACCGGCGCAACATCGCGGGGCTGGACGTGGCGGTGGCGGAGGGCGACCTGGGCGATGAAGCCTCGCTGGCGCGGGCCGTGGCCGGCTGCCGTTTCGTGGTGCATGTCGCGGCGGACTACCGGATATGGGTGCCCGACCCGGACGCCATGCTGCGGGCCAATGTCGCGGGCACCATGGCGCTGATGCGCGCGGCGCTGGCGGCGGGCGTGGAGCGCATCGTGCATTGCAGCAGCGTGGCGGCACTGGGGCTGAACGCCGATGCGTCGCCGGCCGACGAGGTGACGGCGGTGAACGAGGCGAGCGTCGTAGGAATTTACAAGAAGTCGAAATACCGGGGCGAGCAGGCGGTGCTGGCGATGGTGCGTGAGCAGGGGCTGCCGGCGGTGATCGTCAATCCCGCGGCACCGATCGGCCCGCGCGACATAAAGCCCACGCCGACCGGGCGGATGATCGCCGACGCGGCCTCGGGGCGGATGCCGGCCTATGTCGATACCGGGTTGTGCGTGGTGCATGTCGATGATGTGGCGGAGGGGCATGTTCTGGCGCTGGAGCACGGGCGGATCGGCGAGCGCTACATCCTGGGCGGCGAGAACCTGTCGCTGCGCGACCTGCTGGGGCTGGTGGCCGGCTCGGTGGGGCGCCGGCCACCGCGCATCCGCCTGCCCGCCGCGCTGTTGTGGCCGGTGGCGATGGGCTTCGAGGGCCTGGCGCGGGTGTCGTCGATCGAGCCGCTGGTGACCCGGGACCATCTGCGGATGTCGCGCAAGAAGATGTTCTTTTCGCACGCCAAGGCAGCCCGCGAACTGGGCTTCACGCCCCGCCCGGCGGCCGAGGCGGTGGCCGATGCGGTGGCCTGGTTCCGCGCGAACGGCAAGGTGCGGCCATGATCGCGCTGCTGGCGCTGCTCGCCTGGGCGTATCTGATCGCGCTGCATGGGCGGTTCTGGCAGGCCGGGCCGATGCTGCCGGCGTTGCAGCCGGTGGCGGCGCCGGCGGTGGCCGTGGTGGTGCCGGCGCGCGACGAGGCGGCGCTGGTGGGGCGCAGCCTGGCCAGCTTGCTGGCACAGGACTATGCCGGGCCGATGCGCGTGGTGCTGGTGGACGACGCCAGCCGCGACGGCACCGCGGCCATCGCCGCCGCCCTGCCGGGGGCCGAGCGGCTGACTGTCATCCGTGGCGCGCCCCGCCCGGCCGGCTGGGCCGGCAAGCTGTGGGCGCTGCACCAGGGCGTGGCGGCGACACAGGAGGAACTCATCCTGTTCACCGACGCGGACATCGTGCACGAACCGGGCCATCTCGCCAGGCTGGTGGCCAAGGCCGAGGCATCCGGCACGGACATGGTGAGCGAGATGGTGCGGCTGAACTGCACGAGCCTGGCCGAGCGGGCGCTGGTGCCGGCCTTCGTCTATCTGTTCCAGATGCTGTATCCGTTCGATTGGGTTAACGACCGGCTGCGCGCAACCGCGGCGGCGGCGGGTGGCACGGTGCTGATCCGGCGGGCGGCGTTGGCGCGCATCGGTGGCATCGCGGCGATCGCCGACCGGCTGATCGACGACTGCGCGCTGGCGGCGAAGGTGAAGCGCGGCGGGCGCATCTGGCTGGGCCACAGCGATATCGCCCGATCGATCCGGCCCTATCCGGGATTTGCCGATATCTGGCGGATGATTGCCCGCACCGCCTATGTGCAGTTGCGCCAGTCGCCGGTGCTGTTGGTCGGCACGTTGCTGGGGTTGGCACTGGTGTTCCTGGCCCCGCCGGCCTTCGCCGTGTTTGGCGCAGGCCCGGACCGCGCGGCGGGACTGCTGGCCTGGGCCGGGATGGCGGCGACCTTCGTGCCGACGCTGCGCCGGTTTGGCAGGGCGCTTGCCTGGGCGCCGCTGCTGCCGCTGATCGTTTCCTTCTACATGGCAGCCACGCTCGGTGCCGCGATCCGCCATCACCGCGGCCGTGGCGTGGTGTGGAAGGACCGCGCCTACGGGGTGGGCGAGGCGTGATGGAAACAGTGGAGACCTGGTCGGGCAAGGCGCGCACCGACGAGAATTTTCCTGTTGGTTCCGCATTGATCAGCGCTCGGCTGCGGCCGCATGTTCATGCCTTCTATGCCTTTGCGCGCAACGCCGACGATATCGCCGACAGTGCGGAGCTGTCGGCCGAGGACAAGCTGCGGCGGCTGGATGTGATGGAGGCAGTGCTGCTGGGCAAGCAGGCCGATGGCAGCCCCAGTGCCGCCGGGCTGCGGGCCAGCCTGGCGCAATGCGGCGTGACATCGTGCCATGCCACGGATCTGCTGGTGGCCTTCCGGCGCGACGCGACGCAGCAGCGCTATGCCGCCTGGGAAGATTTGCTTGATTACTGCCGGTTCTCTGCCATGCCGGTGGGGCGCCACGTACTCGACCTGCACGGCGAGACGCAGGAGACGTGGCCGGCCTCGGATGCGTTAAGTGCGTCGTTGCAGATTCTAAATCACCTTCAGGATGTGCGGAAGGATTTCCGGACACTCGACCGCTGCTACATACCGACCGAGATTATGGAACGTTTTCGCACCGATTTCAGTGATATCGAGGCGGCGGCAGCGACTCAAGGATTCCGCCGTCTTCTCGATGCATTATTGGACCAATGTGATGTGCTCAACCTCGCGGCGGTGGACTTGCCGCGGCGGGTGCGCGACCGGCGGTTGCGGTTGGAGACGGCGGTGATTGTTGGCCTCGCGCAACGCCTCGCCGGGCGCCTGCGCCGCCAGGATCCGCTGGCCGGGCGGGTGAAGCTGTCGAAGGGCGATGCCGCGGGGGCGCTGCTGGCGGCGCTGCGTTTCTGGTGAGCGCCTTGGAGAAACCCCTGCCGGCGGACCTGCGGGAAGTCGAGGCCGTGGTGCGGGCGGCCGGCACCAGCTTCTATCGCGGCATGGCGGTGCTGCCGCCGCCGCGGCGCCAGGCGATGTATGCGATCTATGCCTTTTGCCGGATCGTGGACGACATCGCCGACGAGGACGCGGCGTTCGAGACCAAGCGCCCGCGCCTGGACGAGTGGCGGATGCGCATCGCCCGCGTCTATGCCGGGGCGGCCGACGATGCGGTGACGCGCGAATTGCTGCGCGCGGTGCGGGCCTACGAGCTGCGCCAGACGGACTTCCTGGCTGTCATCGACGGGATGGCGATGGATGCCGAAGCCCCGGTGGTTGCACCCGATGACGGCACTCTCGACCTGTATTGCGATCGCGTGGCCGCTGCCGTGGGGCGGCTGTCGGTGCGCACCTTCGGCGATTCCTCGCCAGCCGCGGAGGAAGTGGCGCACCATCTCGGCCGCGCCCTGCAGCTGACCAATATCCTGCGCGACATTCATGAGGATGCCGGGCGGGGTCGACTATACCTGCCCCGCGAGCTGCTTGATGAGGAAGGCGTGCCGGCCGATCCGCAGGCGGCGCTACGGCATCCCGGGCTGGCGCCGGTGTGCGTGAAAATTGCCGGCCGGGCACACGAACATTTCCGTGCAGCGGCGCAGTGGATGCAGCGCTGCGATGGCCGCGCCATGCGCCCCGCGCGGCTGATGGGCGATACCTATGCCGCCATCCTGAGCCTGCTGGAGCAGCGCGGGTGGCAGCGCCTGGAGGAGCGGGTGGCGCTGTCGAAATGGGCGAAGCTGCGCATCGCGGCACGGTACCTGGTGGGATGAGCGGCGGCGTCGTCCATGTTGTCGGTGCCGGGCTTGCCGGGCTGTCGGCGGCCGTGGCGCTGGCCGGCAGCGGGTGCCGTGTGATGCTGTATGAGGCGGGGCCGGCGGCCGGGGGGCGCTGCCGGTCCTATTTCGATCGCGAACTGGGGTGCCGGATCGACAACGGCAACCATATGTTGCTTTCCGGCAACCATGCGACGATGGCTTATCTGGAGACGATCGGCGCGCGCAACACTCTGGCCGGGCCGGGCGGCGCGTTCTTTCCGTTTGTGGATCTTTCGACCGGCGAGCGCTGGACGGTGGCGCCGAACGAGGGGCGCATCCCGTGGTGGGTGCTGGCCAAGGCGCGCGGCGTGAAGGGGGCGCGGCTGGCCGACTTTCTCGCCCTGCTGAAGCTGCGGGGTGCGCGGGGCGACGAGGACGTGGCCAGCGTGCTCGGCGGCGCCGGGGTGCTGTATCGCCGCTTGCTGGAGCCGCTGGCCATCGCCGCACTGAACACGAAGCCGGATGTGGCGCTGGCCCGCCTGCTGCGCGCGGTGGTGGAGGAAACACTGATGCGCGGCGGTGCGGCCTGCCACCCGCTGGTGCCGCGCGTGGGCCTGTCGGAGAGCTTCGTGGACCCCGCGCTCGCCTGGCTGAGCGCGCGCGGGGCCACGTTGCACACCGGGCAGCGCATCACCGCGCTGGACCTCGAAGGGAGCGCGGTGCGCGGCTTGGCCACGGGGGGGGAGACGGTGACGGTGGCACCGGGCGATGCGGTGGTACTGGCGGTGCCACCCTGGGTAGCGGGCGGATTGCTGCCGGGCCTTGCGGTGCCCGATCGGTTCGAGGCGATCGTCAACGTGCATTACCGGGTCGCGGCGCCGCCGGGGTCGGCTGCGATCGTCGGGCTGGTCGGCGGTCTCGCGGAGTGGGTGTTCACGAAGGAGGGGGTGGTGTCGATCACCATCAGCGCCGCCAACCACCTGGCCGACATGCCGGCCGATGAACTCGCGCGGCGCTGCTGGGTTGACACGTCGCGCGCGCTCGGCGCGGAGGGGGACATGCCGCCGTTTCGCGTGGTGAAGGAGAAGCGAGCGACCTTCGCGGCCACGGCAAGCCAGGAACGTCGCCGGCCGGAGATCCGCATGGTGCATGACAATCTCGTGCTGGCCGGCGATTGGACCGCCACTGGCCTGCCCGCCACGATCGAGGGCGCCATCCGCTCCGGGCGAACCGCCGCCGGCGTGCTTCAACAGGCTGGCGTCCTGGAGTAGGATGCTTCGTCGATGAATGATGTTGTCTCCCTGCCGCTCGACCATGCCGTCGCCCGCGCCCAGGCTGCCTTGCTGGCCGAGCAACGGGCGGACGGGCATTTTGTGTTCGAGCTGGAAGCCGACGCGACGATCCCCGCCGAGTTCGTGCTGTTGACGCATTTCCTTGACCGGCCGGACGTGGAGTTGGAACAGGCGATCGGCAACTACCTGCGCCGCATCCAGGGCGCCCATGGCGGCTGGCCGCTGTTCCATGACGGCCGGTTCGACCTGTCGGCGTCGGTGAAGGCCTATTTCGCGCTGAAGATGATCGGTGACGATCCGGCGGCGCCGCACATGGCCCGGGCGCGCGCGGCGATCCTGGCGGCCGGCGGGGCGGCGGGGACCAATGTGTTCACCCGCGCCCAACTGGCGCTGTATGGCGAGGTTCCCTGGCGCGCGGTGCCGTTGATGCCGGTGGAGATCATGCTGCTCCCGCGCCGGTCGCTGTTTCACCTCGACCGTATTTCGTATTGGTCACGCACCGTTATCGTGCCGCTGCTGGTGCTGATGGCGCTGCGGCCGAAGGCGCGCAACCCGCGCGGGGTGCGCGTGCAGGAGCTGTTCACCGAGCCGCCGGGCCAGGTGCGGGAGTGGATCCGCGGCCCGTACCGTTCGGCCTGGGGGCATGTGTTCCGCCATGTCGACCGCGGGCTGCGAATGGTGCGGCCGTTGTTTCCGCGGGCTGCGCGCAAGCGGGCCATCGCGCGGGCGGTGGCCTTCGTCACGGCGCGGTTGAACGGCGAGGACGGGCTGGGCGGCATCTACCCGGCCATGGCCAACGCTGCGATGATGTTCGACACGCTGGGCTATGCCCCCGACCACCCGGATGCGGCGATCGCCTGGACCGCGCTGCGCAAGCTGCTGGTGGTGCGCGTGGCGGAGGATGGCGCCAACGTGGCGTACTGCCAGCCCTGCCTGTCGCCGGTGTGGGACACGGGGCTGGCGGGCCATGCCATCGCCGAGGCCGCGGGCAATGCGGCACCCGCGGTTGCCGCCGCCAATCACTGGCTGCGCGGCAAACAGGTGCTGGATGTCGTCGGCGACTGGGCGGCGGCGCGGCCGGGCGTGGCGCCGGGGGGCTGGGCCTTCCAGTATGAGAACCCGCACTATCCGGATGTGGACGACACCGCCGTGGTCGGCATGCTGTTGCACCGTGAGGGCGATCCGGCGCATTGCGAGGCGATCCGCCGGGCGCGGGACTGGATCGTCGGCATGCAGAGCCGCGATGGCGGCTGGGGCGCGTTCGACGCCGACAACACCCATCATTACCTCAACCATATTCCCTTTGCCGACCACGGGGCGCTGCTCGACCCGCCGACCGCCGATGTCACCGCGCGCTGCGTGTCGTTCCTGGCGCAGATCGGCGAGCCGCTGGACTCCGCCCCGGTGCGGCGGGGGGTGGAATGGTTGATGCGCGAGCAGGAAGCGGATGGCGCCTGGTTCGGGCGCTGGGGTGCCAACTACATCTATGGCACCTGGTCGGTGCTGTGCGCGCTGAATGCCGCTTCGGTGCCGCATGACGCAGCGTGCATGCAGCGGGCGGTGGCCTTTCTGCTCGCGACCCAACGCGAGGATGGCGGCTGGGGCGAGGACAACGAGAGTTATGGCAACGGCGCGGAGGGTGAACGGAAGCGGGGCCGGCACCACGTTTCCACCCCATCGCAGACGGCCTGGGCGCTGCTGGGGCTGATGGCGGCGGGGCAGGCGGACGATGCGGCGGTGGCGCGCGGTGTCGACTACCTGGCCGCCAACCAGAAGCCAGATGGCGGCTGGGACGAGGCGCCCTACACCGCGGTTGGGTTTCCCCGCGTGTTCTACCTGCGCTACCACGGCTACAAGCTGTTCTTCCCGCTGCTGGCGCTCGCCCGCTACCGCAACCTGCGCCGCAGCAACGAGCGGCTAGTGGCCTGGGGGTTCTGATCGCCGCACCGCGGGGCCTCGGGCTAGTGGTTGGGCTGGTGGCCGAGGCGCGGATCGCCCGTGGCATGAGCATGGTCGAGATTGGCGGCGGGCTGCCCGAAGGCGCGGCGGAGGCCGGCGAACGGTTGGTGGCGCGGGGTGCGCGGGCGCTGCTCAGCTTCGGGCTGGCGGGCGGGCTGGACCCGGCGCTCGCGCCCGGTGCGATCGTGGTTCCCGGCTGCGTGGTAGAGGGCGACGCGCGGTTTGCGGTGGATGCGGCGCTTGCGGCCTGGCTGGGCGGCGTGACGGCGGCGGCGGTGCTGGCCGGGCGCGTGGTGCTGGCTGATGCGACAGCCAAGCGGGCGGCCTGGGAGGCGACGGGGGCGGCGATTGTCGATCTTGAGAGCGGCCCGGTGGCGCGGGTGGCGGCGCGGCACGGAATGCCGTTCGCGGTGTTGCGGGCGGTGTGCGACCCGGCCGCGCGCAGCCTGCCGCCGGCGGCCCTGGCGGCGCTGGGGGCCACCGGGCGGATCGGGCCGTGGCGCGTGGCCGCCTCGGTGCTGCGCCAGCCCGGCCAGGTGCCGGCGCTGCTGGCGCTGGCGGGCGATGCGGCGCGGGCGCGGTGGGCGCTGGTGCGGGCGGTGGCGCGGCTGGGGACGGCGCCGCGGTAGGGCGCGGGGGCGGGTCAGGCGTTGTCGGTCCAGCCGGCCTCGGGGTCGATGGGATAGGCGGGGCGTGGCAGGCGTTTCCAGGGGAAGCTTGACAGCACCGGCGAGTTCAGGCCCGGCACGTCCACCTCGAAAATGCGGTCGGGGGTGAAGAACTCATCGAAGCCGGCGCGGAAATGGCCGCGCGACTTCACGATCACCACGCGTTGGGCGGCGATGTCGATGCCGTGCATCTCCAGCATGCGGGGCTCGGCCAACTGGCGGCGCAGGCTGCCGACCACCACGCGGATGCCGGAGCCGGTCAGGCGCAGCACAGCCGACGGGCCGAGGTTGAAGGTGCGGCCCTCGGCGATGCCGCGGCGGCCGATGCCGCGACCGTCGCTGACCTGCTCGACCGTGACCTCGGCTTCGAAACGTTTGGAGAACTGGCTCTCGTCGCTGGCGAAAGCGGCGGTGAAGCGGGCGCCGACGCCAGCCGTATGGGCCTGAGTGGCCAAGGCCGGGTCCACGAAGACGCCGAGCACCACGCCCTCGCCGACACCCGCCTCGTGCAGGGCGCGCAGGATCCAAGTGGTGTTGCCGCGCCCGCCGCCGCCGGGGTTGTCGGCGCAGTCGGCCAGGATGATCGGTTCGCGATCGCCCGTGGCAGCTGCGCGGGCGACCGCCACGGAGTCGGCCAGAGTGGTCAGCTTGGGGATGAAGCGCTCGCGCCCGGCCCAGGCGGCGCGGGCGATCCGACGGGCGACCTCGCGGGCGGCGGCCGGATCGTTGTCGGAGGTGACTGTGATACACAGCCCGCATTTCGGCAGGTCGCTGTAGGTGAAGCCGCCGGTGACCGAGACGTTCAGGATCGGCGGGACGCACAATTCCTGGCCGAGATCGATCAGGTCGGCATAGGGGCCGGTGGCGGTTAGCTGCATCACGTTGGGCGGCATCAGCGGCATGCGGATGAAGGCGCGGGCGGTGCGCAGGCCGCCGCGCAGGCGCTCGATCAGGTCGGCGGCCTCGGCGGCACGGGCGCGCATGTCCACGTGCGGGTTGGTGCGATAGGCGATCAGCGCGTCGGACTGCTCGACCAGGCGTTCGGAGACGTTGCAGTGCAGGTCGTGGGTGACGACGATCGGCACGGCCGGGCCGACGATACGGCGCACCAGGGCGACCAGGGTGCCGTCGCTGTCCTCGTCGCCGGTGGCCGAGGAGGCGCCGTGGCTGGCGATGTAGACGGCATCGAGCGGCAGGGCGGCGGCAAGGCGGCGCTGCACCCGGTCGAGGAAGTCGAGGAACAGGTCCTGCACGATCGGCCCGCCGGGCGGAGCGGCGATCATGATGATCGGCACCGGCGTCCATGGTCCCTTCGCGTCCATCTGGGCGTAGAAGCCGGGCACCTCGGAGGGCAGATGGCTCGGGGTGCGGGCGAGGCGGGTGATGGCCTCGCCCTCCTCCCAGCACTGGGCATCGAAATCCTCGCGCACAGTGGGCGGCGCGAAGGAGTTGGCTTCGAGGTGGAGGCCGAGGATGGCGATGCGGGGAGGCGCGCTCATGGGAGGTCCGTTTGCGGTGGGTGCGTGTCAGTATAGAGTGCGCGGCATGGTGAGCCAAAACGGCCGGGGAAGCGCGTGAAGGAAACGATGACAACGGCGGAGATGACGACGGCGGCGATGCTGGCACGGCTGGTGGCGTTCGACACGACCAGCCGCAACGCCAACCTGGAGCTGATCGGCTTCGTGCGGGCGTGGCTGGACCGGCACGGCGTGGCCTATCGCGTGAGCACCGACGCGAGCGGGCAGAAGGCAAACATCCACGCGATCATCGGCCCGCAGGCGGCCGGAGGGATCGCCCTTTCCGGCCATGTCGACACGGTGCCGGTGGATGGGCAGGCCTGGAGTGCCGATCCGTTCACCCTGCGCGCGGCGGACGGGCGGCTGTATGCGCGCGGGGCGGCGGACATGAAGGGGTTCGTGGCCGCGTGCCTGGCCGCGGTGCCGGAGTTGGCAGCGCGGAAGCTGGCGCGGCCGATACATCTGTTCATCACCCATGACGAGGAAACCGACATGGCCGGTGCGCGCGAGCTGGTCGCGGACCTGGCGGCAAGCGGGCTGAAGCCGGCGATGTGCGTGGTGGGCGAGCCGAGCCTGATGCAGCCGATCCTGGGCCACAAGGGACGGCTGGCGCTTCGGGTGGTGGCGCGCGGCAAGCCAGGGCACTCCAGCGAGCCAGCGAAGGGCGTGAACGCGATCGGCGCCGCCGCTGAGGCGATCGGCTATCTCAACGGCGAGGCACGGCGCTTTGCGGCCGAGGGGCCGTTCGATGCTGGCTTCGACCCGCCGCACACCACGGTGCATGTCGGCACCATCCAGGGCGGGACGATCCTGAACATCATTCCAGAACGGTGCGAATTCATCATGGAATGGCGCACCGTCCCGGCCGACGATTTCTTTGCGCAGGTGGAGCGGTTGCGCGCGCATCTGGCCGCCGAGGTGGAGCCGGCAATGCGGGCGGTGGACGCGGGCTGCGGCTTCACCCTGGAGGTGATGAACTGGATCCCGGGCATGCGCCTGCCGGGCGGGCACGCCCTGGCCGACCTGGTGAAGCAGCTGACCGGCGCCAACGCGGCCGGCTATGTCAGCTACGGCACCGAGGGCGGGCTGTACGAGCAGGCCGGCATACCCACCATCGTCTGCGGGCCGGGCGCCATCGCTCAGGCGCACCAGCCGGACGAATGGATCGCCCAGACTCAACTGGATGCGTGCGACGCCTTCATCCGGCGCCTGGCTGACCGGCTTGCGGCATGAAGGCGCGGCCGCCGCCGGCGGGCGCGGGATGAGCGGCGAGGACCCTGGCGGTGCCATCGTCCAGCCGCCGTTGCCGGCCTTCGAGGTGGGGATCGCGCGCCCCGACCTGGGGCCGTGGCGGGCGGGGAATGTTGGCGTGCCAGGGTTCACCAGCCACCCCGCCCGGGAAGCGGGGCCGCACGTGCTGTTGCTGGCGCTGATGCATGGAAATGAGTTCACCGGCGCCACGGTGTTGCTGCGGCTGCTGGAGGCGGGGCTGCGGCCATTGCGTGGTCGGATCACCTTCGGCTTCGCCAACCTTGCGGCCTTCGATACGTTCGACGCCACCAACCCCACGGCCAGCCGTTTTATCGATGAGGACCTGAACCGGTTGTGGGATCCGGCTGTGCTGGACGGCCAGCGCCAGTCGGCGGAACTGACGCGCGCGCGCGAGATGCGGCCGGTGGTCGAGACCGCGGATGTGGTGCTGGACCTGCACTCGATGCTGTGGCCCTCCGATCCGTTGATCCTGAGTGGGTCGACCGCGCGCAGCCGGGCGCTGGCCCAGGCGATCGGCAGCCCCGCCCTGGTGGTGGCCGACCACGGCCATGCCGCAGGGCCGCGGCTGATCGACTATTCCCGCTTCACCGACCCCGCCGGGGAAAGTTGCGCGATGCTGGTGGAGGCTGGGCAGCACTGGGAGCGCGCGACGGTGGACATGGCGGCCAGCAGCGTGGCCGGGCTACTGCGCCATCTATGCCTCGCTGCAGACCACTATGCGCTGCCGCTAGCCTCGCCCCCGGTCGTGGCGCGCGCCGCCGAAGTGACGGCGGTGATCACCGCGGCGAACAGCAACTTCGCCTTCGTGCGCGCCTTCCGCGGCGGCGAGGTGATCGCGCGGCGAAATACACTGATCGCGCTCGACGGCACGACGGAGATCCGCACGCCGCATGACGACTGCCTGCTGGTGATGCCCAGCCTGAAGCCGAGCCGCGGGCACACGGCGGTTAGGCTGGCGCGGTTCCTGGAGGCGTAGCCACGCAGCGCAGGGGACGCTATCCCCTGCACCCCTGCCAGGCGCCGAGGGCCTGGACCTCTTCGTCTGGGGTTCCAAGGGCCCTGCCCTTGGCGGGGTCGAGGGGCAGCGCCCCTCGCCTTACCTGCTTACTTGCCAAGCCACTTCGCCGGGCGCTTTTCCATGAAGGCGGTGCGGCCTTCGCGGTAGTCGGCGCTGTCGAAGCAGGCGAGGATGGCGGCATCGACGGCCGCGCGGTCGCGGGTGCTTTCGTCGGCCATCACCGCGTTGACCGCGAGCTTGGTGGCGCGCAGCGACAGCGGGGCGTTGGCCGAGATGGTCTTGGCCAGGGCCAGCACCGCTTCGGTGAGATCTTCGTCGGGCACCACCTTGTTCACCAGGCCGATGCGTTGGGCTTCCGCGGCGTCCAGGCGGTCGCCGGACATGATGATCATGCGGGCATGGGCTTGGCCGACGAGGGAGACCAGGCGGTCGACCATCTCGTAGCTGTAGGCAATGCCGAGCTTCGCGGCGGGGATGCCGAACTGGGCACCGGCGCCGGCGATGCGCAGGTCGGCCTGCATGGCGATGCCCAGGCCGCCGCCGAGGCAGAAGCCACGGATGCAGGCGATCACCGGCTTGTGGAAGGCGGCGAGCTTTGCCCGGCCGGCGCCGGTCAACCGGTCGTATTCCAGTTGCGCGTCGCCATCGGCGCGGGTGGATTCGAACTGGCTGATATCGGCCCCGGAGACGAAGGCCTTGGTGCCCGCCCCGGTCATCACCACGGTGCGGGTGGCGTCGTCGGCCGCGAAGGCATCGAGGATTTCCGACAGGCCGTGCCACATCGCCACCGACATGGCGTTGCGCTTTTCAGGCTGGTTGAAGGTGATGAGGCCGACACCCTCCGAGACCTCGGCGAGCATCTTCCCATCGGCGTAGGCGGTGGTCATACGATGCCCCTTTTCTTCATGTCGGCCAGATCGGCATCGCCGTAGCCCAGGGCGCGCAATACTTCCTCGGTGTGCTGGCCCGCTTCGGGCGTGGGGTCGCGCACGTCCTTGGGCAGGCCGACGAGGTTGATGGGCGAGGAGACGACTTCCTTGATGCCCAGGCGCGGGTGACGCATCGGGCGGGCCATTTTCAGGTGCTTGACCTGCGGGTCGGCGAAAACCTTGTCGATGGTGTTGATCGGGCCGCACGGGATGCCGGCACCTTCGAACAGTTCGATCCAGTGCTCGGCGGGTTTGGTCTTGGTCACTTCGGAGATGGCCGCGTTGATGGCCTTGCGGTCGGCGCTGCGGCCTTTCTGGCTGGTCCATTCGGGCTTGGCCTTCCAGTCCGGCCGCTCGATCGCGTCGCAGAAGCGCTCCCACAGGCGGGCGGAACTGGCGGCGATGTTGATATGGCCGTCGGAAGCGGGGAAGGCCCCGGTGGGGATGCCGGTGGGGTGGTCGTTGCCCGCCTGGCCGGCCACTTCGCCGTCGAACAGCCAGCGCGAGGCCTGGAAGTCGAGCAGGAAGACCTGGGTTTCGAGCAGCGAGGTGGTGACCCAGCGGCCGGTGCCGGTGGCCTCGCGCTCGAACAGCGCCATCATCACGCCCATGGCCAGCAGCGTGCCGGCGCAGAGGTCGTCGATGGGGATTCCGACGCGCATCGGGCCGCGGCCGGGTTCGCCGGTGATCGACATCAGCCCGCCCATGCCCTGGGCGATCTGGTCGACGCCGGCGCGCAGGCCGTACGGGCCGTCCTGGCCGAAGCCGCTGATGCTGCCGTAGACGACGCGCGGGTTGATCGCCTTCACGTCGTCGTAGGACACCTTCAGGCGGTGCTTCACCGCGGCGCGCATGTTCTCGATCACCACGTCGGCGGTGGCGGCGAGCTTCATGAAGGCGGCATGGCCCTCGGGCGACTTGAGGTCGAGGCGGATGGCCTTCTTGTTGCGGTGCAGGTTCTGGAAATCGAACCCGTCGCGGTTGCCCGCAATGTCCTCGCCGTTGCCCGGCGGCTCGATGCGGATGACGTGGGCGCCCCAGTCGGCGAGGTGGCGCACGCAGGTGGGCCCGGCGCGGGCGAGGGTGAGGTCGAGCACCGTGATGCGCGACAGCGGGAGCGTGGTATCGGCCGAGGCCTGCGGCTGGATGGTGGCGGGCATTGGGTTCCCCTGAGGATCGCGTGGGGTGATGATCGGCCGGATGGCGCTTCCGCTCAAGGGCGGCGGCGGAATAGCAACGGGACAGGTTGGGAAGGGTATGCCATGAGGCGGTGGGGGTCGGGTCCTACCCTATATACCGAGGGTGTGGGGACGACGGCCGCAAGGCTAAGGCGCGCGGCGTACGAGGCGCAGTCGCGGGGCAGCGCCACCCGCCTGCCCCGGCCCCTTGGCCTCCATGGATGACGCCGACCTCGCCTTGGTCATCGCGCTCGACTGCTCGGCGAGTGTGTCGCTGGAGAGTTTCGGGCTGATGGCCAGCGGCTGCGCGGCGGGGCTGCGTGACGAGGCGGTGGTGGCGGGCCTGCTGGGCGGGCCGACGGGAGCGAGCCTGTGCGCGTTGTTGATCTGGTCGGGGCCGGGCGCGCAGGAGGTTATGGTGGCATGGACGCGGCTATCCAGCCTTGCCGAACTGACGGCCTTCGCCGAGGCAGTGGAGAACGTGCCGCGCACGGTTCGAGCTGGGGCGACGGCGGTGGGCGAGGCGCTGCTGGCCTGCGAGGCGCTTTTGCTGGCGGCGCCGGCGGGGGCGCGGCGCGTGGTGATCGACATGGTGGGCGACGGCAAGTCGAACCAGGGAGTGCTGCCGGGACCAGTGCGCGACCGGCTGGTGGCCGGCGGGGTGACGGTGAACGGGCTGTGCGTGCTGCACGACGAGCCCGATCTGCTGGCGTTCTACCAGGCCGAGGTGATCGGCGGGCCGGGGGCATTCGCCATGACCTGCGCCGACTTCTCGGAGTTCGCCGAGGCGATGCGGCAGAAGCTGCGGCGGGAGATCATCGCCGCGCGGCCGGTGCACCGGGGCTGATGCCGGGTTTGACGCGGCTGCCAGGTAGCGGCAGGACGGTCAGCCGCCGGTGACGCTCATGTGCCGGGCCACGGCGGGGCGGTCGTGGCGGCGGTCGATGATGAAATCGTGGCCCTTGGGCTTGCGGGCGATGGCGGCGACAATGGCGGCGTCGAGTTCGTCGTCGCTGGCGCCGGCGCGCAGCACGCCGCGGAAATCGGCGGAATCGTCCTGGCCAAGGCACATATAGAGGGTACCGGTGCAGGTGAGGCGCACACGGTTGCAGCTTTCGCAGAAATTATGGGTCATCGGCGTAATGAAGCCGATACGCCGGCCGGTTTCGGCGACGGTGTAGTAGCGGGCGGGGCCGCCGGTCTTATAGTCGGTGTCCTGCAGCGTCCAGGTCTTGCGCAGGCGCGAGCGGACCATGGAGAGAGGCAGGTACTGGTCGGTGCGGTCGCCGTCGATGTCGCCCATCGGCATGGTCTCGATTAGGCATAGGTCGAAGCCGTGCTCGCCACACCAAGCCAGCATGCCATCGTAATCGTCTTCGTTCACGCCCTTCAGCGCGACGGCGTTGATCTTGATGGCAAGGCCGGCGGCCTTGGCGGCGAAGATGCCGTCCAGCGTCTTGTCGATCTTGCCCCAGCGGGTGATGGCGGCGAATTTCTCGGGATTCAGGGTGTCGAGGCTGACGTTGATGCGGCGCACGCCGGCACGGGCCAGTGCCTCGGAGTGGCGGGTGAGCTGGCTGCCGTTGGTGGTGACGGTCAACTCCTCCAGGCCGCCATGGCCGGCGGGGCCGAGCCGGGCGCCCAGGCCGGCGAACAGCGTCATCACGTCGCGCCGCACCAGGGGCTCGCCGCCGGTAATGCGGATCTTTGTCGTGCCCAGGCGGATGAAGGCGGCGCAAAGCCGGTCCAGCTCCTCCAGGGAGAGGATTTCGGCCTTGGGCAGGAAGGTCATGTCCTCGGCCATGCAGTAGACGCAGCGAAGGTCGCAGCGGTCGGTGACCGAGACGCGGAGATAGGTGATGGGCCGGCCGAATGGGTCGATCATGGCGTTCCCTGCGATCCTGGCCGGGCGGGGGTTATTCACGCCCGGATACAACGCAATGTTGTCCCCCGCGCTGCCGCGCGCAAGGGCTATGGCGCATCGCTGCCTCCCGGGGGCTTCAGCGGTCGATTGCCTCCAATGCGACATGGCGGGCGTCGATCAACACCTTTCCCGCGTGTTCGAAGTTGACGGTGATGCGCGTGCCGGCAGCGGATTGGACCTGGCCGACGCCCCATTCGGGGCATGCGGGGTGGCGAACCCAGCAGCCGGGGTGGAGCATGCCGCCCGCCGTGCTACGTTGCGGCGAAGGAATGTCTGGCGGGGCGTCCTGTCTCGTCATGAAGGAGCCTATTTTTCGTTGACAATGATTATAGACGTGACACGGTATGTCAGCATAATTAAATCGTGATTTTGTCGTTGCATCCAAACGCGGCATCGCAGGACAGACAGGGGACGGCGGAGCATGTGGGGACAGGACAATGCCGATGATGCGCTTCTGCTGGCCGAAACCCTAGCCACCCGCCTGTGCCACGACCTCAGCGGGCAGTTGAACGCGCTGGTGGGGGCGGTGGAAATGATGCGGGAAGATCCGCAGTTGACGGACGAGGCGGCAAGCCTGGCCCAGGATGCCGGCGAGGCGATGGTTCGCCGGTTGCGCCTCGTGCGTGCCGCGTGGGGCAGCGGATGCACCGCCATGAGTGTCGACGAACTGTGCGGGCTGCTGAGTGGCGTGTTTGGACGCCACCTGCGCCTGGACTTGGCTGGCCTCGCAAAAGCCGGGGCATTCAGCCCTTCCGCGGCAAGGCTGACGCTCAACGTGCTCCTGCTGGCCGCCGAGAGCCTGCCCGCGGGCGGGGTGGTGGCGGTGGCCGGCGATCCTGAACAGGATTTGGTGGTGCGCATCGACGGACCGCGCGCTGCCTGGCCGCCGGGGCTGGCCGGGATGCTCGCAGATCCCGCGGACGCGAGAACGTGCTTGCGTGACTGCGACGGAATCGCCGCTGCGCGCGTGTTGCAGGCACCCCTGACGGCCCTGATCGCACATGCGGCCGGGTTGCGGCTGGCGCTCCTGCTCGGGCCCGCGACCGAGGCGGCGCCCCCATTGCTGGTGGCACTGAACAAGCCGCACTGAGCCAGCCGCTTCGTGCCACCCGGCGCGGCAGAGGCGGCAGTCGCGGAGAAAACTGCGCCGCCGCACCAGTAATCCCCCGCGTCTTTACTTTTTGTTCGCCCACTGGCCGCACCATGCCCCGACCGAAGCGCATTGCCAGGCTCACCGCCCCGGCATTCCCGCGCGTACCGCGGCCACGGAGCAATCGATGGACGACCTTCTTGCTGACTTCCTGACAGAGACCAACGAGAACCTGGCCGAGTTGGACGTGGCGCTCGTCAAGCTCGAACGCACGCCCGATGACGAGGACACGCTGGCCCAGATTTTCCGGCTTGTGCACACCATCAAGGGCACGTGCGGTTTCCTGGGCCTGCCACGCCTCGAACGCGTCGCTCACTCGGCGGAGAACGTGTTGGGGCGCGTCCGCGACAAGCTGCTGACGATCACCCCGGATACCGTGACGACCATTCTCGCCGCGCTCGACCGGGTGAAGGAGATCGTTAACGGACTATCCGCCACCGCGGCGGAACCGGTTGGCGACGATGGCCCGCTGATCGCCGCGCTGGACGCCATTTGCGAGGGTCGGCCGACAGTGGCGCCGTCAACGACAGCGCCGGGGTCGGTCGCGACGGGCATGGCCGAGCCGGCCGCTGCCGCAACCGCGATGCTGGGCATGGATGCCCCTGGCCTCGGCCCAGCAGTCCTGGGCGCCCCGGGGCCCACCGAGCTGGTGGGAGTGGCTGCCTCAGCGGCGCTCCCACCCCCTCATGTTCCGGTCGAAGCCACCACCGAGCCGGTACATGCCGAGCTGGCGGGGGGGGACAGCCATGTGGCATCCCAGACCATACGAGTGGGTGTGGACGTGCTGGAAGACCTGATGACCCTGGTCAGCGAACTGGTGCTGACCCGCAACCAGCTTATGCAGCTGGCACGTAACCAGGAGGCGCAGGACAACGAAGCCAGCGGCTTCACCGTACCGCTGCAACGCCTGTCACATATCACCTCGGACCTGCAGGAAGGCGTGATGAAGACGCGCATGCAGCCGATCGGTAACGCCTGGCAGAAACTGCCTCGCCTGGTGCGCGACCTCGCTCGCGACGTGGATAAGCGCATCGAGCTGGTAATGCGCGGCGCCGAGACTGAGCTGGATCGCCAGGTGCTTGAACTCATCAAGGATCCGCTGACGCACATGGTGCGCAATTCAGGCGACCATGGGCTGGAGCGGCCCGAGGTGCGCCGTGCGGCGGGCAAGCCGGAAACCGGGCGGATCACCCTCAACGCCTATCACGAGGGTGGCCACATCATCATCGAGATCGCCGATGACGGCGCTGGCCTGCCACTGGACCGGATCCGGGCCAAGGCATTGAGCAAGGGCCTTGCCACCGAGACCGAGCTTGCTGGCATGAGCGACAATCAGATCCAGCGCTTCATCTTCCATCCCGGCTTCTCAACCGCCGCACAGGTGACGGCCGTGTCCGGCCGCGGTGTCGGCATGGACGTGGTGAAGACCAATATCGAGAAGATCGGCGGCACGATCGACCTGAAGTCCGAGGCGGGCCACGGAACGACGTTCGTGATCAAGATTCCGCTGACCCTGGCGATCGTCTCGGCCCTCATCGTCGAAGCCGGTGGCGAGCGCTTTGCCATACCGCAGATCAGTGTCGTCGAGTTGGTGCGCGCCCGACTGGATGGCGTCTCGGCCGAGAGCGGCACGCCGATGGTGGAGCGCATCCACGGCACACCCGTGCTGCGACTGCGCGATCGCCTGCTGCCGCTGGTCAACCTCAACGACCTTCTGGCTCTGACCGGCAATACGGACGGCCAGGCCGAGCGCAGTGCGCATGTCGTCGTCGCACAGGTCGGCCCGGTGTCGCTTGGCATCATCGTGGATCGCGTGTTCGATACCGAGGAGATCGTCGTCAAGCCGGTTGCGCCGATCCTGCGCCACATCACGATGTTCAGCGGCAACACCATTCTGGGCGACGGTTCGGTGATCATGATCCTGGACCCGAACGGCATCGCGCGGGCAACCGGCATCGCAGGCGCCTCCGGCAATCGTGACCGCGGCGACCGCGCCACCCACGACACGACAGCGATGCCGACCCAATCGCAGTCGCGCACTGCCATGTTGCTATTCCGTGCCGGCGGCGCCGAGCCCAAGGCCGTGCCGCTGGGCCTGGTGGCGCGCCTGGAGGACCTGCCGCGTGAGAAGATCGAGATGTCGTCCGGGCACCCGGTCACCCAATACCGGGGGCGGCTGATGCCACTGGTGCCGCTCTCGGGAAAGATCGACCCGACGGCTGAGCGTCACGCGGTCCTGGTATTCACCGACGGCAACAGCGACGGCAGCCACGAGCGGAGCATGGGCCTGCTGGTCGACGAGATTGTCGACGTGGTCGAGGAATATCTTCACATCGAACTGTCCGGCGAACGTCCGGGGTGGCTGGGTACGGCGGTGATCGCCGGGCGCGCCACCGATGTCATCGACATCGGGCATTGGCTGACCCAGGCGTTCCATGACTGGTTCCGCAAGCCCGAACTGGCACGCGCAGGCCTGGCGGGCTCGGGCGGTGCACGCATCCTGGTGGTCGAGGACAGCGATTTCTTCCGCCAGCTTCTGGTGCCGACCCTTTCGGCGGCCGGCTACCAGGTCACTGCGGTGCAGGACGCCAGCGAAGCGCTGCGCCTTCGCGACAATGGTGTGATGTTCGATGCCGTCGTCTCCGACATCGAGATGCCGAAGATCGACGGCCGGGCGCTGGTGCGCCAGCTGCGCGCCGGCGGACCCTGGGCCCACCTGCCAGTGATAGCGCTGACCAGCCACGCCAGCCCCGACAGCGTGACGGCTGGGCGGGAGGCAGGCTTCACCGACTACGTCGCAAAGTTTGAGCGCGAGGCCCTGCTCGCGAGCGTGAAGCAGTGCCTGGCCGAATCCGGAGCGGATCGTACTCCGCCCTCTCCTGCGCGGTCGCGAATGGAACAAGCCGCGTGAACGCAAGGAACGCCAGATGAGCACGACACTTCTCGAGCGCCCCGGCGCCGATGGCAGCCAGAACAGCAATGCCGCGTTCGTCACCCTCACCGTTGCCGACCAGTTCTGCGGCATTCCGGTGCTGGGCGTGCGGGACATCCTGGCCGCACAGGTCATCACCCGCATTCCCCTGGCCTCGCCCGAGATCGCCGGCAGCCTGAACCTGCGTGGCCGCATCGTCACGGCGATCGACCTGCGGCGTCGGCTGGGACTGGCCGATGCCCCAGAGGGGGCCGCCAGGATGTCCGTCGTCGCCGAGCAGGGTGGCGAACTTTACGCCCTACTGGTGGACCAGGTCAGCGAGGTGATGAGCCTTCCGGCATCAGCCTTCGAGTGCAATCCGCCGACATTGCCACCGCCCTGGTCGGAGTTCAGCGCCGGCATCTATCGTCTCCAGGACCGTCTGCTCGTGGTGCTGGACGTGGGGCGCCTTCTCTCGCTTGGTCCCGAATCCTGGGGGAGGTCCTGATGCCCACTTGTCTCGTGGTCGATGACAGTCGCGTTGTGCGCAAGGTGGCGCGGCGCATCCTGGAAGGCCATGGCTTCACCGTCGAGGAGGCCGAGGACGGCCAAAAGGCGCTTGAGGCCTGCCGGCGCAGAATGCCGGATTCCGTGCTGCTGGACTGGAACATGCCCGTGATGAACGGTATCGAGTTCCTCAAGGCGCTTCGCCGCGAGTTTGGACCAGAGAACCCGCCGGTGCTGTTCTGCACAACAGAGAATGACATTTCGTTCATAGAACAGGCGATCGAGCACGGCGCGCAAGAATTCATCATGAAGCCGTTCGACGCCGATATCCTGATGGGGAAATTCGCGCAGGTAGGGTTCGCGTGACGGTCGCACTGGGAAGGCAAAGGGCGACTGCATCCGAGGCAGTGCCGGCCCGGGTGATGCTATGCGACGACTCTGCGGTGATCCGAGCTGCGGTGGCACGCATGCTCGACAGCGATCCGCAGGTGCAGGTGGCAGCGCGCGTCAGCAATGGCCGCCAGGCAATCGACGAGATCGCCCGGCTGGCGAAGGCGGGGACGCCGATCGACGTCGTTGTGCTGGACATCGAGATGCCGATAATGGACGGCATGACGGCGCTGCCCAGGATCCTGAAGGCCGATCCTGGCATCCGCGTGTTGATGTCCAGCACGCTCACCACGCGTGGCGCCGAGATCGCGCTGCGCGCATTGCGCCTCGGGGCCGCGGACTATGTCGCCAAGCCGGGTGCGGCGGAAATCGCCGATGACAGCTTCCGGCAGGAACTGCTGGCCAAGGTCAAGGGTCTCGCCAGAATGCGGCGCCATCGCTGGATTGCCCTCCAGGCCGCCAGCACCACTCTCTCGTTACGTAGTCAGATGGTCCGGTCACCGCAATTGCTGGCGGTCGGCAGTTCCACCGGAGGCCCGCAGGCACTGTTCACGCTGATGCAAGGACTCGGGAAGCAGGTTCCGGTGCCAGTGGTGCTCACCCAGCACATGCCGGCCTCGTTCACCCCGATACTCGCCGAGCACCTCAACCGCCTCAATGGCGCGCCTTGCGCCGAAGCGCGCGACGGCGAGGCGCTGGAGCCGGGTCGCGCCTATCTTGCTCCCGGCAATCGGCATCTACTGATCGATGGGGTGCCAGGATCATTGCGTGCCCGACTTGCAGACGACCCGCCCGAGAACTTCTGCCGTCCGTCTGTCGACCCGATGTTGCGCAGCGCGGCCAAGGCATGTGGTGGCCGGGTTCTTGTGGTGATGCTGACGGGCATGGGCCATGACGGGCTTGCGGGCGCACGACAGGTCGTCGCCGCCGGCGGCGGGGTAATTGCACAGGACGAGGCCACCAGCGTCGTCTGGGGAATGCCAGGTGCGGTCGCCCAGGCGGGCCTGTGCAACCAGGTACTGCCACTCCCCTCGATTGCCGGAAGAGTTCTGGAGGCCCTGAGGGGAACACGCCCATGAGGCAGAAGAGTTTCGAGCTCCTCGCATCGCTGCTCTATCGCGGCTCGGGGCTGATGATCGGACCTGAGAAGGAGTACCTGCTGGAAACCCGGCTGGCAGGCATTATCCGTCAGCTTGGCGTGCGCGACCTGGATGGATTGGCGGACCATATTCGCGCCGGCGGTGCCGCATGTGCCGAGGTCGAGCGGCAGATCATCGAGGCGATGACGACAAACGAGAGCTTCTTCTTCCGCGACGAGAAACCGTTCACGCATTTCCGCACCGTGGCCCTCCCCGGCCTGCTGGCGGCGCGCCCGCCCGGCGTGAAGCTCCGCATATGGTCAGCCGCAGCGAGTTCGGGGCAGGAAGCCTATTCGCTGGCGATTATTGTGGCCGAGGCTCGGAACCTGCTTGCGGGACGGCAGATCGAAATTGTTGGGACGGACCTGAGCTGTGAACAACTTCTGCGCGCGCAGGAGGGACTGTATACACAGTTCGAAGTGCAGCGTGGGCTACCGATGCAATATCTGGTAAAGTATTTCAAAAAGGACGGCGCGAACTGGCGATTGAACGACGTAATTCGCTCGATGGTAAGCTTTAGGAAATGGAACCTCCTCGATGGTTTACGACCACTTGGTCATTTCGATGTGGTTTTCTGCCGGAATGTCCTGATATATTTCGATCAGCCGACCAAGACCCGTGTTCTGGGCGCTATTGCGGAGCAGATGATGGCGGATGGCGTGCTCTATCTTGGCGGCGCTGAGACAGTGCTCGGGATTACCGACCGGTTCGATATCGTGCCTTCCGATCGGGGCGTCTACGAGCGGAGCCGCTCGCGCGGAAAGGCGGCGCTAATGCCGGTCTTGGCAATGCGGTAGCCGCCGACCACGAGTGATTTTCCCGATAGTACCACCTTGGGCGCGTGAGCGGCGGCAGATATCGGACCGCTTGTGTCATACCAGCCGCCGTTGGTATGACAGATCCCAGAAAGGCAAGACCAGGGCTCTGCCCTGGACCCGCCAAAGGCCGAGGGCCTTTGGAAACCCATCTATTTCAATGATATGAGGTCCAGGGGCTCGGCCCGTCGCGCGAAGGCGCGCGCCGGACCTGGCGGGGTGCGGGGCAGCGCCCCGTGCTTGCTTTGGAGCGGTCATTCATTTCGGCGGTTGGTATCACAGCGCCCTGTACTGCGGCTTCCCATGCGGTACTCGCATTCAGCCTTCTTCGAACATGTGCGAATGGAACGCATCTTTCAGCATGCCCCGATCCCGGCCTCCAGTGGTCAGCCCTGAGCGGAGCGAGGTATGGTCACGTGCGCCTGGGTTAATGTCGCGAGGAATTGCCCGTGGCGGGCAAAGGAGGCGGACCGATGGACCTGCAAGCGGAGTACGACAACGGGGCAAAGGTCCCGGAGTATCCGGCCATTGCAGACCGCTGGGGCCGGGACGCTGCCGCGTTTAGGGCCGGGCATGCACATCTGGAACTCGCTGTTCCCTATGGTCCGGCGCCGCGCCAGGCGGTGGATATCTTCTGGCCGGGCACGGACCGTGGTGGACCTGTTGCCGTGTTCGTTCATGGCGGTTACTGGCAGCGCTCGCATCGTACGGTATTCAGTCACCTTGCCAAGGGATTGCTCGGCCATGGCGTCGGGGTTGCGATGCCGTCCTATACCCTATGCCCCGAGGTGAGCCTGGCGACGTTGGTGGAGCAGGTGCGCATGTCGGTGGCGTTCCTGCACCAGCGCCTCGGGCGGCGATTCCTGGTGACGGGTCATTCCGCCGGCGGCCACCTCGCAGCGATGTTGATGGCCACCGACTGGGTGGGCCGCGGGCTGCCTGCCGACCTGGTTCCCGCCGCGTTGCCGATCAGCGGCCTGTTTGATCTGGAGCCTTTGATCCATACGACGGTGAACCAGGCACTTGGCCTTGATGTCGATGAGGCCCGCCGGCTGTCGCCACTGCTGATGCCGTCACCCGGCGGACGACTGCACGCCGTGGTCGGCGGGACCGAAGGCGTTGAGTACACGCGGCAGACACGCTCGATCGCCGAGGCTTGGGGAGGAACCTGGGAAGCCCTGCTGGACCTCAACCACTTTTCGGTCGTGGAGCAGCTGCAGGATCCAGCCTCCGGTCTGATGTCACACGCCCTTCGAATGCTGCCACGAGGCTGAACATCGCCCGCGTCGCACCATCCTGGGTGGAGCATGCCTGCCCGCGTGGCAATCCCGTCAGGGGATCAGAACCGTGCTGCCGGTTGTCTGGCGGCTCTCAAGGGCCGTGTGGGCGGCCGCAGCCTCGGCAAGCGGGAAGGTTTGGTTGACGCGAATTGCCACGGCCCCGTGCTGCACCACATCGAAGAGATCATTTGCCGCCGCCAGCAGGTCGGCGCGCTTGGCAGTGTAGGTGGCAAGGGTTGGCCGGGTAATGAACAGGCTGCCCTTGGCCGCCAGGATGCCGATATCGAAAGGCGGCACGGGCCCTGAGGCATTGCCATAGCTGACCATCAGGCCCAACGGCGCCAGGCAGTCGAGGCTGGTGGCGAAGGTATCGCGGCCCACGCTGTCGTAGACGACGGGCACCATGGCACCGCCGGTTATCCGCTTGACCTGGACGGGCAGATCCTCGTGGCCGACGAAGGCATGGGCGGCCCCATGGGCCAGCGCCAGCTCGGCCTTGGCCTGGGTAGAAACCACGCCGATCACGGTGGCGCCGAGGTGGCGCGCCCATTGGCAGAGGATGAGGCCCACCCCCCCTGCCGCCGCGTGCACCACAATGGTGTCGCCGGGCTTCACGACATAGGTGCGGCGCAGGAGGTACTGGGCCGTCATGCCCTGCAGCATCATTGCAGCCCCGGTCTTGATGTCGATCGCGTCCGGCAGGACGACCAGACGGTCGGCGGCAATCGCGCGCTCGGTCGCATAGGCGCCGATCGGTCCGCCAGCGTAGGCGACCCGGTCGCCCGGCTTCACCTCGGTCACACCGCTGCCGACCGCAAGGACGGTGCCCGCGGCCTCCATGCCGGGGGTGGCGGGCAGCGGCGCCTTGTAAAGGCCAGTGCGGAAATAGACGTCGATGAAGTTGAGACCGACCGCTTCGTGGCGTACGAGCGCTTCGCCCGGCCCTGGCTCTGGCATGGGAACGTCTTCCCAGCGCATTACTTCGGGGCCGCCGTTGGTATGAATGCGGATAGCGTGGGTCATCGGGGTTCCATCATGTTCTGCGGGTCAATGGTGGAGCTGCTCATGCCCTGTCGCGCACGGCGAACAAATCGATCTCTGGCGTAGCCACCCCTTCGAGGGCAAGCAGAAAATGCTTGGTCGGCAGCCCCTCGCCGCCGGAATACCCCCCGGGGCCACCGGTCGCGACCACGCGGTGGCACGGGATGACAATGGGGATGGGGTTTCGACTATTGGCGACGCCGACGGAGCGCGGGCTGCCGCCGACGATACGGGCGATGCCGGCATAAGTACGCGTGCAGCCGGCTGGAATCTCGCGCAATGCCTGCCACACCCGGCGCTGATATGGGGTTCCGGCCGGCGCCAGGGGCAGATCGAACCCCCTGCGGTGGCCGTCGAAGTAGTCATGCAACTGGCGCCGAGCTTCCACCAGCACCGCCGTATCCGTCTGCTGGTCGACCCAGCCCCAGTCGATGGACACGATTTCCCCGCCATCCTCGGAGATGGTCAGGTCGCCGACCGGAGAGTGCAACGACAACTGGTATGGCAAAGCCGGCGTATTCCCGTCGCAAGCCGCTAGGCGCGGTCAATGGACACCAGCGATGGCACTGGGGCAACCGGCATGTCAAGCGGCGTCGCACCGCCGGGGCGTAGTGTGGCGGTCAGCGGGACCGGGCCCGCGAGCGGCAGACCGCATAGGCCGGCCCGACAGACGAAGGCATCACTCCCCTGCCTCGCCGAGATGCCCTGGGTCACCTTTCCGTAGGCCGGATGGCCAAGAGGGAGGTCATCTGGGGCAGTTGCGCGTAGCACGCAGACAGCCGGATCAGGTGCGGCAAGTGCTGCCTTGAGCAGGGTGCGGGTCTGCGGTGCCTCTGCGGGCCCCGTGATCACCACCATTGCTCCTTCTTCGAGCAGGTCGGCCGCGGCCAGCAATGTGGCGGCGGCCGCCTAATCATTGCCGAGGCCACCGAAGGCAGCGAGCAAGGCCATGGCACGGTCGCGATATTCGGCCTCACCCGTAACGTGGTGGAGGCACGCCAGGACTTCGGCCATGAGGCCATTTCCGGAGGGCGTGGCGTTGTCGACCACGCTGCGGGGCCTAGCCGCCGCGCCCAGCGGGGATGTCGGCGGCGTCCGAAGCGGTGGTGAAGTAGCTGGCGCCGTCTGCGGCCGCGAACCAGCACTGCGCGTGGGTGACAAGCTCGCGTGCCTGCTCCAGGCGGGCAATGTTGCCATTGGCCTCATGGAGTGACAGGGCAGCGCGCGCCATTGCCGCCTGGTCATCCAGAAGCCCAGCTGCGGTGATCCTGCCGAGCCGGCAGCCGTGGGCGCTCCGGCCATCAGGCGCGGCGAGTTCCGGGAGGAGGAAATCGAAACCCTCGGCCACAAGATCGATCCACGCCGGCCGCTCGAACACCGCCCCCGCGCGGCACAGCGCCGTAACCGCCAGGGCGTTCCAATCGGCCAGCACCTTGTCGTCGCGACCAGGGCGCACACGGGTTGTCCGCGCCGCCAGCAGAGCGCCCCTAGTGGTCCGAATCTGACGGATAGTGCCGTCAGATTCGGACCACTATCTTGATTTTGTGGGGCGGCCAGTTCGGCCTCGTGGCCGGCAGCACCACGTGGCGTGACCCGGCGCAGGATGTTGCGGTCCTCCCAATTGCCGGCCTCGGTAACGCCATAGGCCGCCCTGAACGCCGGGCTGGCCTGGCCAAGGACTGTGTCGATCTCGTGCGCCTGCCAGACGTAGAATCGGCTTCCTCCCCCTCGTTGTCGGCATCCTCGGAGGCGGCGAAGGCGGCCCGGCCGTTGACGCTGGCCGCCGTCATGTCCCGTATCATCCAGTTCACCGTCTCCTCGGCGCGCTCGGCATAGAGAGGGTCGCGGGAGTCGGCATGGGCGAGCGCCAGCAGTTCCAGTATCTGCGCATTGTCGTAGAGGATCTTTTCGAAATGGGGCGCGAGCCACTCGGCATCGGTCGAGTAGCGAGCGAAACCGCCGCCGAGATGATCGAAGACGCCCCCGTGGCACATCTGCCGCAGCAATAGATGAACCGCCTCGCGACCGGCGCCATCCATCGTGCGGAAACTGTCCTGCCAGAGGAAACGGAACAGCGGCAGCGCGGGGAACTTGGGCGCGCCGCGCATGCCCCCAAGGAGGGGATCGGTGGCGCGCAGTAGGCCGCCGGCCACGCTTGTTAGCATGCCGGGTGTCGGCGCGGCTCTGGGCCGTTCGGCCGACATGCGGGCCAGGGCCTCGCGAAGGGTGGCGGTGTTGCTTCGGACATCTTCGTGCTCAGCGCGACATGCGTCGGCCACTCCCTGCAGCTCCTGGCTGAACGATGTTGTGCCCCAGCGCGGCTCGGGCGGGAAATAAGCGTCGCCCCAGAAGGGGTCGCCCTCAGGCGTGAGGAACATCGTCATGCGCCATGACGTGACACCAGTGGCACGCAGCGTAGCCGATGGAGAGAAGGATCGGTTTCCCCACGGCACGCGCCTCGGCCAATGCTGCCTCACCCCATGGCCGGCAGTGGACTGGATTGTCCGCGTGCTGCAGCAGATAGGGGGAGGTCTCGTTGCACAGCAGGTTCTGGTGGACGTCCATGATGGGTCCTTGCATGTCGCATCTGCATGGCAGATAGGGTGGCAGGCGTGCCAGCGACAGGTGCCGGCGCCACGTCGCCATCCGGGCAGGGGCAAATGTTGACGGACTGGACCACATCGGCCGCCTTGTGCAAGGCGCACCAGAGACAGCGATTTGAGACGAGAAGCGGGATGGAAGCAACCGCCAGCCCAGACGATACGCCCTTCTTTCATGACGAGAATTTGATGGTATGCTGCAACAACCGAGCCGGCCGACTCAAGCCGGTGTTCCGGCGCCGCAGGCTGGACCGGAAGAATTTGCACAACAACATGAAGGCGCAGATTGAGGGATTTGGGCTTAAGAGGGTTCGCGTCAATATGGCTGGATGTCTGGACAGGTGCGAGGTGGGTCTCCGCCTGGAAGTTTATCCGCCAAGCATCTTGCATAAGGAGACGTCGTCCGCAGACGTAGAGGTCAATTTGGGGCGCCATGTGCGTGATGGCGGGCGAGGGGCAGAACTGCTGCTTCCGGCAGCACAGCAAGGCTCTGTCAAGGAACTGTTGGCTCGGGGATGTTTCTGTTTCGTCATAAACTCGGGCAAGCAGGTAGTGGATCGACCATGATAACAGGCGATCGGCAAACGGTATTTGCGGTCGCGTCGGGCTCCGGTCGCGCCGCGGTCACACTGCTGCGAATCAGCGGCGCCCTCAGCGGCCCGGTGCTGGACCGCCTGTGCCGCACTCGGCCGCCTCCGAGACGCGCGTCGATGCGCACGCTGCGTGATTGCTACGGAAGTACACTGGACGCGGCGCTTGTGCTTTGGCTCCCGGGGCCGGGAAGCTATACGGGGGAGGACAGCGCCGAGCTGCATTTGCATGGTGGCCGGGCGGTGCTGTCAGACGTAGCGGCGGCCTTGGTTGAGCTCGGGCTGCGGCCTGCCGAGCCAGGGGAATTCACACGACGTGCGTTCATGAACGGCCGCCTGGACCTTGTGGAAGCGGAGGCAATTGCTGATCTCATCGACGCGGAAACATCTGCCCAGCGCCGGCAGGCCATCCGCCAGCTCGAGGGGGCCTTGGGATCGGTACTCAACAAGTGGGCCAACCGGTTGAAGACCCTTCTGGCACAACAGGAAGCATTGATCGACTTCCCCGATGAGGATCTGCCTGACGCGGTAGAGCGCGAATTACTCAGCGAACTGGAACAGCTCGATCGCGCAATCGCGCTACAACTCAACGATCACCGCCGCGGAGAGCGGTTGAGGGAGGGCCTCGTCTTCGCGGTGGTCGGCGCGCCAAATGCAGGCAAGTCGTCACTGATCAATTCCCTGGCCCAGCGCGAGGTGGCAATTGTCTCGCCCTATCCAGGAACCACGCGTGACGTTCTTGAGGCCCGAATAGAACTGGGGGGTGTACCAGTTACGCTGCTCGACACTGCGGGCCTCAGGGAGACAGCCGATCCCATCGAAGCAGAGGGCGTGCGGCGGGCGCGACAACGTGCGGCGGCGGCTGATCTCGTCATCGTCGTCTCAAGCGCGGCAGAGCCGTATGGAGAGGTCGTCCCGGAGACACCACCCTCTATTTGTGTGACAAGCAAGATCGACCTGTACGGACGCACACTCGACGGAACACTCGGCATCTGCCCCCTGACTGGAGAGGGTCTTGCCGACCTAACTGCGGCACTTGCCCGCCATGCTCGCGACCTGACCCTGACGGAAGGCCCGCCCCCCTTGACGCGCGCGCGTCATAGGGCTGCTTTAATGGACGCGGCCGCACGAATCCAGGCGGCGCAGTTTGCCCCGGCTCCTGAGTTGCGCGCCGAGGATATGCGCCTTGCATTGCGTGCCATCGGACGGGTGACAGGGCATGTGGGTGTGGAGGATATCCTTGAATCCATTTTCCACCAGTTCTGTATTGGAAAATAGCGCGAGATACTGAAGCAACATTCAGGACATCACTTGAATTATGTTGTATATTATTGATATATATATCTATAAAAATTTGAATGATGCGAATATAATACCAACCGCCCTAGACACTAATACCAACCGCCAAAATGAATGACCGCTCCAAAGCAAGCACGGGGCGCTGCCCCGCGCCCCGCCAGGGGCCGAGCCCCCTGGACCTCATCTCATTGAAATAGATGGGTTTCCAAAGGCCCTCGGCCTTTGGCGGGTCTAGGGCAGAGCCCTGGTCTTGCCTTTCTGGGATCGGTCATCACCAACGGCGGCTGGTATAATACCAACCGCCCTAGACACTAACCGTTTCCCAGCTGCGTATTCCGATGGAGCGGATGCGGTCGGGATCGGCGATGAGCCAGTTCCAGGCGGTTTTACAGGCCTCGATAATTTCGTCGTAGCTGTCCCACACTGTTGAGCAGAGCTTGTTCTGCCGGA
>Ga0209390_10002448_pt1 | contig 32565 bp, 25 predicted proteins | sample BON01_FD_187212 | JGI IMG/M metagenome (GOLD analysis project Ga0209390, IMG submission 187212) | Freshwater microbial communities from Lake Bonney liftoff mats and glacier meltwater in Antarctica - BON-01 (SPAdes) (version 2) | ecosystem: Environmental > Aquatic > Freshwater > Ice > Glacier...
TCTTTCCTTTCGCCTACGGCTCAAGGAAAGAACACCGGCGAAGAGGCTTGTAAGTCAATCCAAGAATCATTAACCTATACAGTATTCAGAGATCACCATCAGTTTCAACAATAAAACGGACATCCCCCGGAACCGTCAAATTACATCATTTTCTAATTCAACACCCAACGACTCCTCAATTTTCTTCCTTAGTGGATATGACTTACCAGAAATCCCACTTAAGAGACAGAACTTTAGCTTATTCTGGTTGCTAGCCGGCCTGGTCGTAGTTGCAGCCGTTGGCTATTGGCTAGCGCCTCATTTTCTACAAAGTCGCAAATGAATTGCGTACGGTATGCTTCGGTATAAAGTGAAACGATAGCCAATACTTGTCTTGGGAGCCATTCGAATGCGGAACCATCGAAAGTTGCACAAATCGGGTTTTATGCCCAGCAGTATTGGCTTCACGCTCGTGGAACTGATCGTCGTGATAGCTATCGTAGTCATTTTGATGTCGATACTGCTCCCTGCGATTCAAAGGGTGAGAGAAAATGCACGTAGAACCACCTGCATGAACAATGTTCGACAAGTTGCAATCGCTACGTTGTCTTATGAATCTAGCCATGGACATTTTCCTGCTGGAATTTCCGGTTCCGATTCGACTCCCTATCGCTCCCAGAGTTGGTTGCAGCAACTTCTACCTTATGTAGAACAAGTCGCTGTGCATGATCGAGCCATCGCAGATTATCGACAGTCTCCGTCTCCATTCTCTCACATTGGGCTACAAACGGTAATTCCAACTTACCAATGCCCAAGCGAGCCGGATTATGGTCAGGTGCATTTGACTCACGAATCTATGGTTGTTGCCTCGACTAGCTATCTTGGCGTCAACGGTGTCAATTGGAGCACGGAAGATGGGGTGTTCTATAGAGATTCGGACACCACCTTAAGCGAGATTGTAGACGGGGCCTCGAACACGCTCTTGATCGGTGAAAGACCTCCAAGCGCTGACTTTTGGTATGGTTGGTGGTATTCCGGTTTCGGTCAACAGGGCACAGGCTCTTGCGACATGTTACTGGGGGTTCGAGAAACCCGAGCTTCAGCTAGTATCACAACCTATTTAGATTCTTGTGACGTTGGCCCCTATCAGTTTCAAGCAGGAAAATTAGGGGATCAGTGTGATACGTTGCATCATTGGAGTCATCATCCAGGCGGGGCCATCTTTGCTTTTGCGGGAGGTAGCGTCAAATTTTTTGCTTACAACACCGCTAACTCTCTCCTGCCACAATTGGCAACGCGACGCGGTCGTGAAAGTGTTGTGCTGCCTGATTGAGATGGGTCCCTTTTCGCCTGTACCGTCCGGGATCACTCACATGACTTTGACTATCTCTTCCCCACTGAATTTTCCAACTTGAATAAATTGGTCAATTCGATCCACTAAAGCTCGGTTGAATAGCACTGACGAATGCATGCCTGGCACCTCTAGATAATCTGGCACCTCTAGATAATCGACTGCCCCATCCAATTGTTCGTACGGGGCTGGTACTACTAAATCGCCATTTGCACGAATGATTCCAAATGAATAATCAGGTCTTGGAATCTGATTGACCAAGCTATCGGATCCGGTGGTTAATTGCCGCAACGGAGGAATACACCATCCAAAGTTAGGAGCTAAATAGTTTGCAATGGGAGAACCTTGAGATGGCGGCGTCATCATCACCATGCGGCCAAAATTAGTTGGCTTAGTCTCCAACAGTGCCAACCGCCCTAAGATGCAACCCATGCTGTGGCCAATAAATTGAAGTCTTCTGACATTGGGTTGGCATGCCAACTGCTTGATCGTCTGAGAGACCATCGGTACCAAAGTGGTGATCGACTGAAAACTAAAATACCCAAAATTGTGAACCAAATAACCCTTGCGTCGCAAGCGTCGCTCAATCGCATGCATCAACAGTTTATGAGCGGCAAAACCATGCACCAGCACGACCATTTCACCGTTGGGTTGCGACTTTGACATCTTCGCGTCTCATTTGTTTCTTTTGGTCCATTAACCACACGGGGAGACCATTTGCAATTATAAATCGATGGACCTGCTAAATCACATCAACCAAGCTGCGCCTAATTTTCAGCCCATGTAAGTATTTCGATTTGCAACTGCTTCGATTTGCAACTGCTTCGATGTGATTTGGTCAACCAATCGCAATTAGCTTTTGTCCCTTGTCATCGCCAACCGCCTTTTTAGATCAACTGCAAAATCCAGATACTCGTATCATGTTTAGGCAATATTTTCAAAGCCAATGATGGAATTGGGTAGCCAGGGCAACGCCATCCGCGCCTGATGCATTGAATTTGAATAGTTTGGGGCAAAATAGGCGCATAAAAATGCCCAAGGACGACGGCTGTGGGTAAAGAATGTCGTCCTTGGGCGGCGTGAATTGCCAACATCATTCAAAAGTCGGCTTATCCTCTAGACCAAGCTTCCTCATCTTTTTGTACAGCGTGGTTCGGTTGATTCCCAGCGCATCTGCGGTTTCGTTCCGGTTGCCTTGAAACTCTCGCAAGACTTGGGCGATGATTTCGCGTTCGGGTTCTTCCAGTGCTTCCTTTAGACTCCGCCGACGACTAACGCCTTGATCACTGATCGTTGTGCTTTTGCGACTTCCGTTGGCGATGTGGCTAGGCAGATCGTTCAATCCAATCTGAGGCCCTTTGCATAGTAGCACAGCCCGCTCGATCACGTTCTGCAGTTCGCGCACGTTACCCGGCCAGTGATACGAACCTAAGGCATCGATCGCACTGTCAGACAGACCCTCTAAATCTCGGCTTGCCTCTGATGCCACGTTCTTCAAGAAAAAGTCCGCCATCGCTGGGATGTCACTAGGACGCTCTCTTAGCGAAGGTAATTCCAAATTGATAACATTGATTCGGTAAAACAAATCTTGTCGGAACCGACCTTCGCTGACCGCAACTTCAAGATCTTCGTTCGTCGCGAGAATCAAGCGAGTGTCCACAGTAATGGTTTCAGTACCACCTACCGGTTCAAACTGTAACTCCTGCAAGACTCGCAATAATTTGACTTGCATTCCAGGAGATGCGGTTGCGATTTCGTCCAAGAACATCGTGCCATTGTCCGCCTGTTGGAACTTTCCAATCTTGCGTCCGCTGGCTCCGGTAAAGGAACCTTCCACATGCCCGAACAGTTCGCTTTCCAGTAAATTTTCAGGCAACGCTCCGCATGCCACTTCTACAAACGGCTTGTCCCGACGCTGACTTCGTTGATGAATGGCTCGGGCAATCATCGATTTGCCCGTTCCGCTTTCACCGGTAATCAATACCGTCGCTCGAGTGTCAGCGATGCTTTCAATGATTTCAAAAGTCCGCACCATCCGATGGTCGTTAGCAATGATGCTGTGAAGGCTGTAGCGCTGATCTAGTTGGGCACGAAGGTTATTATTTTCTTCGATCACTTCCCGCTGCGCAAACGCTCGACGCAGTGTTAGCTCTAATTCTTGATCGATCAAAGGCTTGGTTAGCAGATCGAAAGCACCAGCCCGCATCGCTTCAACACCGGTATCCGCGGTCGCGTAACCTGAAACCAAAACAACAGGAATCTGAGGATAGTGTTTCTTGAAGTGACTTAGAACGTCAAAGCCATCGCCATCACCCAAACGAAGATCGACCATCGCCAGGTCAATATTTCGCTGTTCACAGGTTCGCTTTGCCGCAGCGACAGAATCAGCAAGGGTAACATCGTAGCCGATACTACCTAGCCACGAGCCCATCGATTCCAACAGACTTCTGTCGTCATCAACTAGCAATAATCGTTTAGGTCGGTTGTCTTTTCGCTTCATCATTTGCCTTTTTAGCCACGTCTATGACGCTAAAGTTGCACAGCGGGAACATCAGGTTTATTTAGGTCAGAACGATGATAAAGCGACACAGACCTCGTGATTTGCTGTGCAAATGCCTCATGTGCAGTCAAGATTTAACGATCAGGTTGATGTCAGCGATTATGACACCGCCGCCACGTTTCCCACACAATTCAAATAATAGTGGTCATTAAGCGAACTAAAACACCTTAAAACATCCCAAAGGGGGCTTTTAATTTCCTCTGCGACAGACACAACCTGAATTTTGGTGTAATATTTTATGTTTCGGGTAGCCCGCTTAGTGGGTTCTAGTAATCTAAAACCACTGTCCCCAATTGCTGGTTTGCTCGTTTTTCTTCTAGGTAGATAGGCGGTCAAGATTATGAGTGTTCGGTTGGTCATCGCTGACGATCATGAAGTGGTCCGTCGCGGCATCGTATCGACACTCGCAGGCGAATCTGTCGAGATTGTCGGCGAGGCGATCGACGGCGTCCAAGCGATTGAAAAAGTGCTGCAACTTCAACCCGACGTCCTGCTGTTAGATGTCCGTATGCCCAATAAGGATGGTTTGACCGTCTTGAGCGAATTGAAAAATGCCGGTGCGAGTGTCAAAGTTGTCATGCTATCGTCCCACGACAACCCGACCTACGTCGCCAGAAGCGTTGCGTTGGGCGCAAAAGAGTACCTGCTAAAGTCGGTGAAGCGAGAAGAGCTTATCAGTTCGATCCATCGTGTGATGGCCGGCGAAGAAGCCCCGGCGGGCAGTTTGATCAAACGAGTTCGAAACGTAATGGACAGGCGCCGCGAATCCATCGAAGACTCGGTTCCGCTGACTAACCGCGAAATGCAAGTCCTTCGACACGTCGCGTTGGGACTAAGTAACCGCGAAATCGGTTCATCTCTTAGCATTAGTGTCGAGACCGTAAAAGAACACGTTCAGAATATCCTAAGAAAACTGGATGTCGCCGATCGGACTCAAGCAGCGGTCTTGGCGGTTCGCAAGGGCTGGGTTGACTAACCGGATCATTGATCTATCTACAGTCATGCATCTTTTTTGATCTTGGCGATGAACAATCCGTCCATGGACTGGTTCGGCAAAATCCGCCGGCACACATGCAGGGACTCGGGGAATGCCTTACCTTGCCACTGGGACAATCCCACTTGCCAGTTATCGAAACCTAGATCAAATGATTCAATCGACGCTGAATCCGAAAATCTCTTTAGTAGGTCCGCGATAACGCTTTCGTTTTCCTCGGGGGAAAAGCTACAAGTGCTGTAGACCAGGGTTCCACCGGGCTTTAACGCATTGAAAGCAGACTTTACCAAGCCACGCTGTTTCTTGCGGCATTCGGCAACCTTTCTCAAGCTCCAAATCTTAAACGACTCGGGGACATTGGCTCGGAAGCGAGCTTCGCTACTGCAGGGTGCATCTAACAATACTCGGTCGAATCTTGGGCCTGTCTTCCTAGCCACTTCTCGACCGTCCATCAAGTACGTTCGTACGTACTCGGCCCCGCCTCGCCGTAAGTTCTCTTTCAACTTAAAGAATCGGCCTTTGACCACTTCCACCGCGCTTAACATGCCCTGCCCTTGCATCGCTGCTGCGATATGCAATGTCTTACCACCAGGAGCGGCCGCCAAATCCAATACGACCTCGTCCGCCTGCGGATCTAGCACCAATACCGCTGCCATGCTACTAAGGTTCTGCAGATAGACCTCGCCTGATTCAGCTAAGCGATGATGAGTCAGTTCGGATCGCTGAGTCGAATCAATCACAAAGGCGTCGGCAAACCATGACACGGGCTTGGCGTGAATTCCCGCCTCAGAAAGTTCCGCGATAACCGTTGCCGCGTCCGTCTTCAATCGATTGACCCGGAACGCCGTAGCTTTGACGGCTGAGAAACTGGACGACACTTCGTCTTTAAACTGCGCCGGAACAATTAAGTCAAGACGTTCCCTGAAATCCGCTGGAAGCAGTTGAAAAGATTCTTCCGGATGGTCCATCAGGGCTAATTTAATGTTATGAGAGAAAGAGGCGAAAACCAAATGGCTTCGCTTAATTGGTAATGTATTTCATCAACCTTGAATTCAATCCGCTTGGTATTCAATAAGTCTGGTATTCAATAAGTCTGGTATTCAATAAGTCTGGTATTCAATGAGTCTGGTATTCAATGAGTCTGGTATTCAATGAGCTTTACATTTCACGCTGGGAATCCCTTTAGCGGCGCTGACTACTTCTTTGGCTTGCTCCTCTTTGGCTTGCTCTTCTTTTTCTTGGCATCCAGTGGCACCAAATCGGCTCGACGAAACCGCGGAGCCGCAACCGCAAGCATTCCCAACAGCCCCAAGCAGAGCACCAACGCCCACATCCCGGCATAATCCTGAGCTATCAATAGTGCCATTTCGTTTTCCTTGTTCACTGGCAACCGGCGTGTCTACGCAAGTAATCATCCGACATCCAGGTCAGCCTGTTCTATTGTAAGCCAACGGCCTGTCGATCCGCCCCACTACCTGACAACTTTTGAGTAAAACATTGGATAATTGCGGCTAGATCTTCCGTAAGTGGCAGATTGTCCTGCTGATTATCCAGCATCCACTTCACCTGTGCCTGACGGTTTTCAATCTCTTGGCTGCCAATCAAAAGGACGGCTGGGATGCGCTTCTGATCCGCGTACTTCAGCTGCTTCTTCAACTTTGCCGGTTCAGGATACAGTTCCACGTTTAACCCGGCATCACGCAAGATCGCACCAAACTTCAGGTAGTTGGCTTGGAGAAGCGGGTCAAAATAAGCGATCAGCACTTGAGTTGGCGACTGGGCCTGTTGAACTAAGTTCAATTCTTCCATGGCAGCCAGCAAGCGATCAAGCCCTAACGAGGCCCCAACCCCTGGTAGGTCCTGTTTGGTATAAAGTGAAGCCAAGTTATCGTAGCGACCCCCAGAACAAATACTGCCAATTTCTGGCAAATCGCTTAGCATGGTTTCAACGATCGTTCCGGTGTAATAATCCAGCCCACGGGCGATCGAAATATCCAAGTGGATTCTGGCTGATGGGATACCAGCGGCCGAGGTCGCTTCTAAGACCTGCCGCAATTCAGATACGCCTTCGCGTCCCAATTCATTTCCACCCACCACCGATTCGGCGACGGACAAAACCCCATCACTTTCTCCACTACTTTGGCACAAATTCAAAACTTGCTGGGCCGCCTGACTGGAAACTCCAACCAAGTCCACCATTTCCTTGACCACGGCCTCAGGACCCACCTTGGACAATTTGTCTAATGCGCGAAGCACCGCGACCGAATGAGCCTGCAAATCCAAATTCGCCAGCAATCCGTTTAGTAGCTTGCGGTTGTTGATGCGAATTTGAAAACGCTCAAAATCCAGTTTGGTTAACAAACGATCGATCACCAAGATCATTTCGATATCCGCCATAATCGAACGCGTTCCAATGGTATCAAAATCACATTGGATGAATTCCCGATAACGGCCTCGCTGTGCATTTTCGCCACGCCACACCGGTGCGATGTGGTACCGCTTAAAAGGAGTTCCCAATTGCCCAATGTGCTGGGCCACAAATCTAGCCAACGGGACAGTCAGATCAAATCGCATTCCTACCGATCGACCTCCATTGTCTTCAAACCGATACATTTGCCGGTCCGTTTCTTCACTGCCCTTGCCAGAGAGGATCTCCTGCAATTCCAAAGCTGGTGTATCGATCGGCGAAAAACCAAAGGATTGATACACTGTTCTCGCAGTATCCATCAACGCCTGGCGTTGCAGCATTTCTCTGGGCAAAAAGTCGCGAAAACCCTTAAGGGTTCTGGGTTCTATGATCGACATTTACAAATCTGCTTCCTAGCGACGATGACTGAACTATTACCACATTGCAAAATTCAAATTGCCAAATTCAAATTCCAGACGGCCTGCAAACCGCTCCACAGCCCACTCAAATCAGATCCTTACCGTCCATTGCTTCAAAGCGTTCCAACGGGCATCGTCTTAAAGCCCTGCCAGACGCTCATTGCCAGGAAAGGTTCTGGAAGAAATGGCGTGGCCAAAGCGAGTTGCTATCAATTCTATTTCCGAAAAATTGACACCGTGCCTTAATCGCCAAGACTAACCGCAACACACGGTCGCTCTAAAGACAATCGCCCTGAAGACCTCCTGTTTTGTGACTGGCCCCAACCTCAGCCACGACGGTACCTACCCCACGACCGTCAGTTTTTCTGGCTTGGGACTGCGAATCGAATCCTTGCGGCGAAAACCACTGATGCCCTCTTGGTATTCAACCAATTGATCGGCCAATTCGAAATAGCGATCATAAGTCCAATGATCTTCATACTCGCAATTGTTGGTATGGTAATCACGACAAATCTGCGGCCTAGTTTCGTAGATGCCACACCGGTTATCCGCCAGCAAATTCTTGCAGGTGGTGTGTACTAATAAGTACCATGTATCATCTTCGGTAAAGATCGATGCCGATTCGTGAACTAAGTACCAGCGAATAAAGTCAAAGTCCTTGGGAGTCGTTGGCGTATCGATAGGCAAGGCAAAATACTTGCAACACTTGGCAGTGCAATGATCACAAAGATTCTCGTGAGGCAACAAATCTTCACGACGAGGTTTATGCAGCATAGCAAACTCTTGTTAGCAGCGATTGGATTGACCGTTTCCAGCCGCAAGTTCCGGTTCTAAGAAAGTCATGCGACCGTTCAAACCGATAGAGTATTCGCCAAAACCTACGAAAAGTCTAGCCGACCTATCTTGGCCAGGGGCGGGAACTCGCTGTGGCCAGGGGCGGGAACCTGGCTTTACCAGGCAAACGCAAATCCACACTCGCAATTCCACTGCTAGAACATTCACCTCGACCTGGCTGCCAATTGCCAAACAGACGGCAGGCAGCACAAAGCAAAGATCGCGCCGGCCCAAGCTGCTGTCAAACGGCCTGAAATCTACACTTAACTGGACAATACGCCAGATTTCGCGTTCTCCTCCACCGCCGTCACAAGAGTTTCATCCAACGCGGGTGCCAGATTTATGTCAGCCTTATCGGGCAACGCTTTGATCAATTCAGGTGCCGATTTATCCATCAATTCAATCAATTTTGGAAGCGAACCATAGGCGTCACATTCGTCTGAAGAAGCCAGCAATTCAATGCGGCCGTAAATTCGATTGTCGATCACCAAAGGGAAACTAGCCGTCCACTCATCCAGACTTTCAGCCATTGATGCCTTTGGCGATTTCCAGGTTGCGTAATAGCTTTCATGAATCCAAGGGGCATTGATGTCCAAGCGTATTTTTTCGTAGCCATATTCCTCGGCAAATTTTCTGGCTGCGTCAAACAATCGCCCCCAGTCTCTGGTACCTTGCAATTGAAACTGTTCACATCCGTCAATTCTTTGACTTTTACCAACAGCCGACATGGCAACGAACTTTACCTTGCGGCCAACCATCGTAAATTCAGCGAAACCAAAAACTCGGCCGGCTACCAGAAATCCGACGACGAGTGCAACGGCAAGGATCGCGAATTCACTTTCACGAGTCACAAACGTGAGCACACCACCAATTGCTGTCGTGCCGCACAGAACAAACATCCATACGACCGCCATCTTAGGACTCAACCCTTGGCGTAACAAACTGTGATGAATGTGACCGCGATCCACCGCGTAAATCCCGCGGCCGGTCATCTTCCTACGCAAGATAGCTACGGCAGAATCGAGAATGGGTATGCTTAAAATTGCCACAGGCGCAACTAAAGCGTAAAATGCCTGCTCCTTTAACGATGTGGAAATTGCCAGCGCACCCAACAACAAGCCAATCAACATACTTCCCGCATCACCCAGATAGATCTTGGCCGGTGGCAAGTTGAACATAAGAAAACCGCCAATCGCACCTGCCAGCGATGCCGCAATAATCCCTTCGACGTAGTGCCCAGTTCCAAAGATCGCCATCATGGTGATCGCCAAGCTAACCACAAAGCCTAGCGTACCAGCGAAACCGTCAGCCCCGTCTAGCAAGTTGACCGAATTGATGCTGCCTAAAATCCAGAAATATACTACGACTACTGAAAAGATTCCAAAGGAGAACGGGAATCGCGAAATTTTTACCTGTTCAAAATAGTAGCCAAATCCAATCAGGATCGTTGCCACTGCAATCTGCCCCATCAATTTGTGTCGGCCACGAATCTTAAATCGATCATCCAGCACACCGACAATCAGCATCAACGTCGCCGCTAAAAACAACCCTAAATGCTCGCTGGTGAAAGTTAGTGGTTTACCAGACGCTCCGGCAAAATATTGCCCAAATCCCAAGACGGTACCTAACGGAACCAAAAGAGTGGTGACGAAAATTACCAATCCCCCAACCAAAGGAATCGGCTTTTCATGCAGCTTCCGCCTGGAGTCCGGCTTATCAACCAGCCCAACTCGAATTGCAAAACGAAATAGTAGCGGGACCAACACGGCCGCTACCGTTGCAGAAGCTGCAATGACTAAGACTAGTTTGAAAAGAATGCTGTCAAACATAAGCAACCAATTTGGGGGCGATCAATGATATAAATTCGTAAATCACTATGCCCAGCTTTCATTGTAACCGGAAAAAATTCAGGTCAATCCTTGTTTCCAATATTCAACAATCATTCACCTTTTGATCACATCCAGTCGCGCTTGCTTGATTTTTTCCAACAAGGCTCGATAACCACGATTATTCTGGGAATCTTCAACCATTTCCCGCATTTCGCTTTCCGCGTCACCCAATCCTGCAGCGTCACCGATCTTCAACCTTGCTTCATTTCTAAGGTACTTCGCGTCTTTTGAATCCGGGTTCAGTTGCAACACCAAATTAAAGTGCTCCAAAGCTGATTGCCAAATTTCCAGCTCCATCTCAATCTTGCCAGCAGCCAGCGCATCGGTAAACGGAAGTATTTCAGTCTCCTCACGTAGCAACCATCGTTCTCGGCCTGCCTTCAAAAGACTACGCCGAACTTCAGCCGAATTCTTCAAATTAGTATCCCGACTAATTAAAGAAAGGAGTAAAGCCGGATAGTCCAACAACAATTCTCGAGCGTAAATTTCTGGGTCCAGGCCAAAGATCCGTACACCCTGCATTTCTTGCTTCAAGGACGCTTGTTCTATCGTCTTCGCCAAGTTGGGTGACAATCGCAGCGCTGCTCGCAAATGGCCGATTGCTGGTGCAAACAACTCGCTGTTAGGATCAAAACTGATCGAACGAAGAGTTTGGATTCCTGCCAAGAACTGATAGTTCGGATTATTGGGCGCGATCGCAACCGCTCGACCTAGATGCTGCAAAGGAACATTATCCGAGAATGTCATCCCGAGCTCAGCTAGGCGAAGATGAACTTCTGGAACCATCGGACTCACCTTACGTGCCAAGACTAATTCACCGTAGGCGGGCAATAGATTCGATTGCAACTTGGCGTTGGACAAGAACATTGCCTTTCTGCGTTTTGCTTCTGTTTGATTCAGCTCCGAAATTTGTCGAATGAAGTTGGTCTGAAGTGTTGCATTGGTTGCTGCCCACAATTCTTGCAAAGTTTCATCAGGCAAGTCTGTAACACCCTCAGTCCGCTTCTGCAGCTCGCGCAATCGATAGCGTTGTACCAACTGTTCACTGATCGCTTGATGAAGAGAAACTTCTGAACGATTTTTTGCCAATCCTGCCAAACGAACCAACGATTGATTCACTTCCTCGGGCAAGGCCCGATATTCTTTTTCCCGAATCTCACGCGACGCCACACATGCTTGTTCCACTTGATCTAGACGATAGAACTCAAACAACGACAGCATGCCGCCACTAAACAAAAGCAGAAGCATGACAATCGCAAAGGGGCCAAAACCAAGCCTCGCAAAGTACGAAGTGTCCTCGAATCGTTTCGCATGAACCTGGGCCTGACCAGCCACCGCTCCAATCAAGATCGCAAAGGTCACAGTGTTGGCTGGGATATACAATCCAAAATCAAAAAAAGCAGCCACCGCTTGCGACACCAACGCGAAACAACCCAGCAGACCAACGGACATCATATTGGTCGACCTGGACGTTCGAATCAAAAAAGCGACAAAGTAGACAGACCAACCGATCATTGACAGTAGCAAAATCAGACCCACAATTCCACCATCAATGATGGTTTGGAAATATTGATTTTCTGCAAAGAAGAATACATTTAATTCAGATGACGATCGAAAAGGCCGGTGCACATGCTGATATGTACTTAGACCACTCCCCAACAGCCACTGGTCAGGAACAACGGTGGAGGTATCTACCCAGTTCTCAACTCGCTTTTGCTCAATTAACTCCGTTGTGTCCACTTCCTCAAATCGCCCCAGAATCTGTTCACCAAAGCCCAGCCAGCTAACAAGCAACAAACCAAAGAAAACGGCAACACCCAAGTAAGCAAGACTGTTGTTTCGTTTACGCGTACTGCTCATTCCAATAACCAAGAAAGAAACAACAGACCCTGTTAGCATCGCGATGGTTCCGCCACGCGATAACGATACCACGATCCCACCGACAATAAACGTAGCTGCCGTCACTGCAGCAAGCTTGCTTGCGGTTAGACCATGAATCGCCCTGAGGAAAGCATGCCAAAGACTACCTTGTGTTGAATGCCTACCCATCAAGACATCGTCTTCATCTTCCTCTTGATCGTCGCCAAAGGTTACCATCACTAACATGACCGCCGCCGCTAAACACATCACAAGCAACCCGGAGGCATTATTGCGATTAACAAACGAACTAAAGACCACCTGCTTTACACTCAACGTGCCAAAAAACAATTCCCTTGCCCCTGACGACATTTTTTGGACGATGCCAAAAAGGGCCAGTGCGACACCGTTAACCGTCATGAAAGTGCATAGCCAAATCAGACTGCGGCGCGAGTGAAAAAAATGGGCGCCCAACAAATAGCAAATCGCGGCCAAGACCAACTGGGCCGTCATCAAACGGGTCGCCTGAGGATCGATCGAAATTGATTTCACCGGTGGTTGCGAAAAGACTTCAGCATCTGCCCCGGTTTGAAGTTGAATCTTGTCGATCAACTGCCGATCCATGTCCGTTAGGCTGGTAAACTCTTCCCACTGCTGATACGCGTGCCCGGCACCTAAAGTCTCGGCAACCGAATCCGGCAACGGCCAAAAGTGGACAACTCCCAGCCCAATTCCCAATAGAATCGGAATGACCGATAACGGCATGACCACTTGCTTGGGACGCAAGACAGCAATCTCAAGCCACCAAAATCCCAACGCAATCAAACCCAACAAACACAAGAGTGCCTGGGACCCCCCACTGATTGAACCAATCATCCAAGGTCCAACCATTACCATCGAAATAATTAGGATCCGTCCAGGAAGCCGAGTCATTCGAGTGCTTACCACTCCAGAGGCTTCTTTGGCTTTGCTGGATTTTCGATTTTCTGAAACCATTAGATCGATCAATCTTCTAGAGAATTCTTCGATGCCACTTTTTGCAAAAAAACCGTAGTGTTGCGACCAGTCTATTCACGCGACGCGAACCAACGCCTGGTGTTGATTTTTTACCTCACAACCACACTCGCCCAACAGGCAGTAAGCTCAAGATGTAGAAATTTGCCTTACACGTCTTAAGGATAGTTCATTGACTACGTTTCGCCCAACCAATGCAGACCCCATTATCCTGCCATTCTCACCACATTCAAACCAAGATAATCCCTACAGCCCGCAAAACCCGCCAACTCCAGCCGCACATACGTCTCAACAGCGCCGCCCCAAAATCACCCATCCTGGCAGAACGGAGATCCACTAAGCACAATCCAGGCAATCGTTGCAACCAAAATCCTTCGCAACCCACGACTCAGTCTTCACCAAAGTCGTTAGCCCCTGGATGCGAATCCGTTTGAATGTCACACCCAAATCAAGACCACGACTATTTCCGCGATGAAATCCAAAGCCCTGCCAACTAGGCCAGCTTCCTAGCGCCTATACTGCAAAAATCTGCGGGCGGCGGTGTTGGGGTCGACAAAGCAAATCGATCTAAGCCGATTCCATCAGTTTTAGATTGGGAGCAATCACTTCCAGCTCCTGGGTCAAGAACGCGCGGACTTGGTTGGTTGTCTTCAGCTCCAGTGCCTGAGCCAATATGCGCTTGGCCTGAACCACCGAAACTTGGGCCGCCAGCTGTTTGATCGACGGCAAAAACGCAGGACTCATGCTAAAACGAGTCAATCCCATCCCCAGCAATAATAGAAATGCTCGGTGCTGCCCTGCCATCTCGCCACAGAGGGTCACGGGCTTGCCTGCCCGATTGCATGTATGAATCACTAACTTCAATACTCGCAACACCGCTGGTGATAGCGGCTGGCATAAGTGGCTTACTTTCGGATTGTCACGATCCGCTGCCATAAGATACTGCACCAAGTCGTTGGATCCGATCGAAACAAAGTCGACCGCCTCCAATAACGTATCAATGCATATCGCCGCGGCCGGTACTTCAACCATCATCCCGATCGGAATCCGACGGCAAGCTTGCCCCTTGTTTGCTAATTGCTTTGCCGCTGCCCCTACCATTTTTCGCAGACGGCGCATCTCTTCCAGCGTCGTCACCATCGGAAACATGATCCGCACATGTCCCTCGGGGAACTCCGCAGCCGAACGCAAGATCGCTCGGATTTGAGTCATGAAAAAATCACGATGCTCGAAGCTTAAGCGAATACTTCGCCAGCCCATGAACGGATTGGCCTCTTGGTGATTGTGACCCAAGTAAGCCACCGTCTTGTCGCCGCCGATGTCCAGTGTTCGAATCGTCACACTTTGATGAGGCGACGCCGCAATAATGTCTCGATAATTCTCATACTGCTCTTGCTCGTCCGGAACGTCAGGATGGGTCAAGTAAAGATACTCGGTGCGATACAAACCCACACCGCTACCGCCCATCGCAACCGCCGCCTTAGCATCAACCAAACTGTTGACGTTGGCATGCAAATGCAACCCTACCCCATCCAAAGTCTTCGCAGGTAGGTCGCGATTTTCTGCCAAATGATCTTTCAGATCAACAAACTCTCGCTCGACTTTTCGAAAGGCACTCAAGGTCTCCGCGTTCGGATTAATGATCACACTTCCGTCTCGACCATCAACAATCACTTGATCGCCCGTTTTAACCTGGCGCAAGATTCCAGCCACACCGCTGACCGCCGGGATACCTCGGCTTCTGGCGATGATCGCAGCATGACTAGTCTGGCTTCCCGCCTGCGTCACAATGCCACAAACGTCAACATCGCCCAACGCTACCACTTGAGAAGGCAGCAATTCGTCGGCAAATACAATCAATTTCCCAGGCAGTTTGTTGGTCTGTGTCAACGCCTTAACGTTGGCCAAATGCGTACTCAAGCGAACCGCAACGTCGCGTACGTCGCTGATGCGTTCCTTCAGGTATTCATCCTGGGCCTTAGAAAACAAGTACTCGTAATGATTCAGAGTATCCCGCAATGCCGCCTGAGCCGTAATCTGCTGTTCGGTGATCACTTTACAAATTCGATTACTAAAGCCGGGATCGCGCAGCATCGTTCGGTGCACCGCGAAAATCGCTGCTTCCTCGGGACCGACCTGCGTCGCCACCTTCCGCTCTAGATTCTGCAAATCCATCGCGGTTTGGCGTCTAGCTTTTTCGAATCGATCAAGTTCTTTTTGGACCTCTGAACTGGCGATCTTGGTCGCTTTCCCGCCAACGTAAATTTCGCTGACTACGTAAGCCGTTCCAACCGCGATCCCAGGAGATACTGCAATGCCTTTTCGCATAACCGGCTAATGTACCACCCCCAAGCCTCAAAAACAAAGGATGTTTAAGGAAACAACACCTTTAGGGGGCTCCCAAAACGGCGATCTTTCACTGGTAAACAATCCGGCTTGGTAAATAAGCGGTATTCAGATAACCTAGAGCATTCAATTTGAGGGACGAATTGGCTGGGCGCGACCGTTGGGCACGCCGCTAACCGAATCAAGGTTTCGACCTCTGGATTCAGACAGGCCAAAAGGTAGGTGAAAATGCTGAAAAACATGCCATTTCCGCAAATTTACGCTACCCAATCGCTCGGTTTTGCTGACGCCCCTCAAATAGAAATCGCCTTAAAGTTCACTTAATTCACCCCAATCGGTAGGTTAATTGACTCCGAGTCCGTAAATCACCCTTGCCTGCACCGGACGTCAAATGACGATCCCGGGGCACCAAGAACCTAATGACTTTCCATATTTTTTGTTCGAATTGATTTCAATCATGCGTTTTAACCAACTTGATCGAATCACTGAACTTGAAGTCGGGCGGCACCTTCGCGCTGTCAAATGTGTCACCTTGTCCGAACAGCACCTACACGACCATTTCCCGCTGTTCCCGGTAATGCCAGGTGTATTGATGCTAGAAGCCCTGTACCAAGCAAGCGCCTGGCTGATCCGCGCCAGCGAAGACTTCAAACACTCGATGGTTACGCTACACGAAACACGAAACATCAAGTTCCAGGACTTCGTTGCTCCTGGCGATCAACTGGATGTTTTTGTCGAAATTGCCAAACATGACGATGAATTCACTCAATTGAAAGTCCTGGGAACCATTGGTGGCAAAACCGCCGTCAACGGGCGCCTGATCTTGCGGCGATTCCAACTGGAAGAAAAGTTCGGGGAAGATCATGCCACGGATCAAAACGTACGCCATGGGCACCAGAAAATCTTCAAACTACTAACCGCGGGCTTGAAGAAGTTAACGACAACAACAAGCTAAACACACGAATTAAATAACAACGACCGCCAGCTAAGTTGCTAGCGGTTTAGAAATTATTGATCGAAACCCACCTAATTGTTCAACACGTCTGCACCAATTTGCTGATTGAGTACAAATCCAAACAGTTTGGACCGAAACTGGCCGCTGGTTGTTCATAAACCTGCAAACAATCAACTCATCGCACGACGTTGTGATATTTGTTTATCTTTGGGAGAAAAGAATCGATGCCAACAAATGAAGAAGTCTTTGATAAAGTACGAGCGGCTTTGGTTGAGGCTTTGGCCGTGGATGACGAAGAGGTAACCCCCCAGGCAACCATGGTCGGAGATTTGGGCGCCGAGAGCATCGACTTCCTGGACATCGTTTACCGACTGGAAAAGGGATTTGATATCTCGATCGCCCGCGGTGAACTGTTCCCAGACGACATTTTGACCAATGCAGAATTCGTCAACGATGGAAAAGTAACTGCCGCCGGTTTGACTCAACTTAAACAGCGGATGCCTTTTGCAGATCTTTCCAAGTTCGAACAAAATCCTTTGGTTCAGGACTTCGGCAATCTGCTAACCGTTCAAGACCTTTGCAACTACGTTCAAACCAAAGTTGCCTAGTCGGTTAGTTTTGAATCGCTGGCTGGCTGTGACATCCATCGCAGCCAGCAAACACGGATCGCAACGAAAATATGAATCTTGCGAACGCGCGATCTTACCGCTCGCGCGTTCTTCGTATTTTGATTGCTAGTCCAAGTTCACGTGCTTGCCGTTGAAATCGAACAAACTTTTTCGGAGTTTTCATTGCTATGCGTTGGTTTTGGGTCGACCGATTTGAAGAATTCGTCAGTGGCCAATACGCCAAGTCGATCAAGAACGTAAGTATGTCCGAAGAGCATTTAGATGATTACAACATTAGCTGGCCTTACATGCCGCCTCCGCTGATGATCGAAGGCTTGGCACAAACGGGCGGCTTGCTACTTGGACAAATGAGTGATTTCCATGCCCGAGTCGTGCTGGCGAAAGTGGGCAAAGCCAACTTCGACGCATTGGCTCGGCCCGGTGATCAATTGACTTATCACGTTCAGCTAATGAGCACCCAAGACGATGGTGCGATCGCTGAAGGAACCATTCACCTGAATGACCAATTGCTGGGCAAGGCCGAACTGATGTTTGCCACGCTCAAAGGTCCGCAGTTTGAAAATATCGAATTGTTTGAACCGCATGGATTCCTCAGATTGCTGCGTAGTATGCGGTTGTTTGACGTGGCCAAGAACGCTGACGGGACGCCGGTGAAGGTCCCCGACCATTTGTTGCGTGCCGAACAGTCGTATTTAGCGGCGACGTCGTAAAAGCCGGCAACGGTCGACCCCGACCTAGCCCCAGTTGTTTTTGAATTTGTGATTAAGCTGCATGGTACCGACAATCGTCGGGAAATGCTTTTTTCAGATTGTTTGAAGGTAAACGAAGATGAAACGCCGAGTCGTTGTGACAGGAATGGGAGTCATCAATCCCTTGGGTCATGATGTCGAAACCATGTGGAGCCAGCTGAAAAATAGCGCCAGCGGTGTCGGCAAAATCACAATCTTCGATGCAAGTCGGTTTCCAACGCAAATTGCAGCTGAGATCCGCGATTGGGATGTGTCCCAAATCGGTGTCGATGCCGACGTCTGGAAATTCCGTGGACGGCACACTAAATTTGCCGCCGGTGCTGCCCACCAGGCGGTTCATGGTTCAGGCATCTTAGACTCGATTACCGACCCGACTCGGTTTGGCGTTTATCTAGGTAGCGGTGAAGGCAATCAAGACTTTCAAACTTTCGCCAATATGATTGCCGCCAGCATTACCGACGATGGGAAACTGGATCTGGCCAAGTTTGTGGAAACCGGCGTCAATATTGTCAATCCACTTCAAGAACTGGAACAAGAGCCCAACATGCCCGTCGGGCACCTAGCGGCAATGTTCAACGCCCAAGGCCCCAACGCCAACTGCCTGACCGCGTGCGCGGCCAGCAGCCAAGCGATTGGCGAAGCAACCGAAATCATTCGCCGAAACCAAGCCGATGTCATGTTGGCCGGTGGCACGCATAGTATGATTCACCCCTTTGGCGTCACGGGCTTCAACCTTTTAACAGCACTTTCGACCAACAACGAAAACCCCACCACAGCCAGCCGACCGTTCGATCGCCTACGTGACGGATTTGTTCTGGGTGAAGGTGCCGCGATGGTGGTTTTGGAAGAATTGGAACACGCTAAGGCCCGCGGGGCCACCATCTACGGTGAGGTCGCAGGCTATGGCTCGACGGCAGACGCTTACCGGATCACAGATATCCATCCAGAAGGCCGCGGAGCGATCGCCTGCATGAGCATGGCAATCAAGGACGCTGGGATTGATCCCTCCCAAGTGGACTACGTGAACGCTCACGGTACCAGCACCACCGTGAACGACAAGGTGGAATCCAAAGCCTGCCGCGAAGTCTTTTCACCACACGGCAAGGTCCCCCCAGTCAGTAGCACCAAAAGCATGATGGGTCACCTGATTGCCGCCGCCGGCGTGACCGAAACGATCGTCTGTCTGATGGCGATCCGCGACCAAATTTTGCCGCCGACCATTAACTACGAAAACGCCGACCCGCTCTGTGATCTGGACTACATTCCCAACCAGGCGCGACAGGCTAAGTGCAAGATCGCCCTGACTAACAGCTTTGGCTTCGGTGGACAAAATATCTCTCTAGTGGTCAAACAATTCCAAGACTAGAACGATTCCAAGATCCGACTGATCCGACTGATCCGACTGATCCGACTGATCCGACTGATCCGACTGATCCGACTGATTTGGCTGATCCGACTGACTTGGCTGATTTGGCTGATTTGGCTGATCCGACTGACTTGGCTAACAGTGGCAGGCCATTTCGTCTTTGCGACTCGCAGTACCCGGTCACTGAATCCTGTCCCCAAGTCCAACGCGGTTGAAACACGAAAACCGCCAGCGAAGTGGCTACGCTCTTTTGCACTAGTTTCTCCGTCGACAGTTTCCTGTGCCAACTCGCTTCATCGCCGCAATGCGACAATGCGACAATGCGACAATGCCCAACGCCGGCTACCGCTGCGCTGAATCCGCTGCCCAAAAACCGACGCCCAGAAACTTTGAATAGAATCGACCAGGTTCCTAGAAAAATACCCGGACGCAGCGCAGGCATGTGGATAGTGACTGCCTTCGCATTCGCCGCGGGCTTGGATTGCGGTCATTTTTCTTCTGCCGCGCGGATAAGTCGTTCAACTTGATCAAGATCTTGGCAACCCATTGGGCTCTGCGGGTCAATCCAAGGGGTCTCGCGAAAACAAGTTTCCCGACTCCGCGGATCAGATGGGTCCAGTCCATGGTCAATTCGTACTCGGACTCAGCCTCGCGGTACTGGCACTCGATCCGACCGGGGATTTTATCGAGTACGAGAAAGCGAAGTACGGAAAAACTTTCACGAATTGGCCAGATGCGGTAGTTTATTTGTGCTCCGTTCCCCACCGCGATTGCTTAGCCGAACCTGTGTGCCAGATCCCTAAGGTAATCAATCGCCTCTTCTAACTCGGAGGCCTCGACCCCGAGTTGCCGACCCGCTGGATCGCATTGCTGCACAATCCATAATTCTTCATAGCTTTCGTTTTCTTTCAACCGCTTCCGCGCCCGCATGCCTAATCGTTCGATCGGCAATCTGATGGGCCACCCAGTGATTTGCGATCAACCCAGCGGTCTGCGGAGTAATCAACCCGGCCAACGCTTCTAGACCTGACCCAACATGATCCTCAGGATCCTCGGGATCCAGGCCCTGGCCGATAGCATGAAACAACGCCGCAAGTAAGAATTCTTCATCGTCAGGCAAATGGTCTTGCGCGTGATCAAACACTTGCAAACGGCGGTACACAACGTCGCCTTCGGGGTGGTATTTGGGATGCTGTTTGGCATTCTCTCAAGGCAACAGCAGAGAACAATAGAGATCAAAACGGTCCACCGAATCTGCCCTGGATTGCAATTCCGTTTCCACAGGCACCTCGGGATATTCAACCGCCCAGCATTACTCCAACTCCTTGATACTAGCCCGCTCAATCGCCTTCCCGGTAATCGACCGCTTGAACGCAAAGTTCTGTTTATCGCAACCGTAGACAGTCGGTTCGAATGGGAAATCGCCTTTGACATGCGCATGAGTGTCAATGCGATGTTGGCCATCTTTCTTAACGTCTGTTCGTTCCACATCAAACCGCAGCATTTCCGATTCCGGTACCGCAGTCACACTGGCGATACTGTCGCTAAAGACACGGATATCAAGCTCTGAACCTTGACGAATGTGGCTGGTCCCCAGACCGCCGATTAACCGAGGTGGGAAGCGGTGCAGTAGCCGCATCCTCTTCAAAGCGGACAACCGGCTCTGTCGCAGATTGTCCGTACGAGTCGTCCCTTCATGCAAGCGTGCAAACGCCTGAATTTCGTCACGTCTTTCGGAATTGCTGGGTAGATCCGCCGGCCTCACTCATCCCGGCCTCACTCATCCCGGCCTCACCCATCCCGGCCTCACCCATTCCGGTGCCAGGCGTTTGGCCGCCTTAGTCTTTGCCCAAAAGTATTAGGACTCTTGCGGCTGGTACATCCGTCTAGCGGCATGGTAAGCAATCTGCTTGCGTAATTTCGATCGATTCATCAACCGCCGTCATATTTAACGCCCCTTACAAACGGCAATTAGGGCAAGTGAAAATTGGCTCATCAAGAATCAGGCGTGCAAACGAACAGCGACGTAGTCCAACCCAAAATTGACCCTCGGCATCAAGTGACCTTGGACAAGAAGTAGGCCATGCAGGCAACCACGTTCACGCAAACATGACCTTTCACGCGTCGAACAGGTTCAGATTCATTTCCCCAGAGGAAATCGGCCCAAGCCATCATTGCCAAATCGACACCGCGCTAACCCCAATCACTGCTCCAAGTCACAATCGCAAGCGGCGACCACCTTCATCAAGTGCACCGTCATCAAGCCACCTTCATCAAGTGCACCGTCATCAAGCCACCGTCATCAAGCCACCTTCATCAAGTGCACCTTCATCGACCCGGCCACGCTGATTCCCTAACACCTGAATCCTTCAGAATCAAGTCCAGCAACCAGCGCCTAGCCGCAACTAAAATGCAGACCGCTTCGTCCAAATTCAATCACGAATTCGATGACATACGAAATTTTCAGATTTTAGAATTTCTGTTCCCACGCGGACCTATCGTGTCCCAGCCAGCGATACAATAGGGCCAAGTAAACCGCGTCACGCGACAACCGTACATAATGGCACCAGCGTACAATTACGGGGAGAATGAATTGACCCAAGAACCTAAACAAGATGTCTCAACATCCCAAGCAACCCATTACGCACACAGTCTACCCGACCGACCAATCGACGAATGGGAATCCATGCAACAACATGAAAATGCGGTTGCTAATCGTTGCCAAATGTTTGCAGAACAGATAGGTCCTGGCTTAGGTAGCTGGGGTGAGATATTGGGGAAGTGGCATGACCTTGGCAAGTATTCTGAAGCATTCCAAAAATATATACGCAGCGCCAACAAGAACGAAAGTTCCGACGTACACCAAACCGAAATTCGTGGCAGGGTCGACCACTCCACTGCTGCAGCGCAATACGCTGTCGAAAAGTTCGGGTTGCGTGGCAAATTGTTAGCCTATTGCTTTGCAGGTCACCATGCGGGACTGCCTGATTGGGATGATGGAATTAGCCAAGCCGGCTTAAGGCATCGTCTTTCAAAAACAGTCGAAGCCTGGAAAACCAACGTGCCAGATTCGGTTCTTGATCTTTCGTTTCCAGAAATGCCCGACTTAGCGAAACCCGAGGCTGATCAACACGAAATAGCTGCATTTAGAGTAGCCTTTTGGGTACGAATCATGTTCTCAGCTTTGGTAGATGCGGACTTCCTTGCCACAGAAGAGTTCATGTCTCCAAATCGTCATCTTAGCCGAGCCAATCGTAAGTTTCCTATGATTGTCTTACAGGATGTGCTTGAACATCACATCCTGACTATTGAAAGCAACACACCCAGATCAAATGTAAACGCCCTTCGTAAGAAAGTGAGTCAATTGTGCTTTAAAGCAGCCAGCTTCAAGCCTGGCTTCTTTTCGCTGAACGTGCCGACCGGTGGTGGAAAAACATTGGCCTCACTACGGTTTGCTATCGCGCACGCAAGGGCTCACAACTTGTCACGTATAATTGTTGGCATTCCCTTTACTAGCATCATTGAACAGAATGCTGATGTCTACCGAAACATTTTTGCTTCCCTTGGTGAGGAGGTAGTAATTGAGCACCATAGCAATCTTGATCCAACGAACGAAACCACACTCAATCGACTTCAAAGCGAAAATTGGGACGCACCGATTGTTGTAACTACCAACGTACAACTTTTCGAATCACTTTTTGCCTGCCGTACATCGAAATGTAGGCGACTGCACAACCTGGCAAACTGCGTAATTATTTTGGATGAAGCGCAAACATTGCCCGTTGAACTTCTCAAGCCGACGCTTCTGGCGTTACAAGAGTTAGTCTTAACTTTTGGATGTACCGTAGTTCTCTGTACCGCAACACAACCGGCCTTAGATTATCGTTTAGACTTTCCTATTGGCATTAAAAACATTCGTCCAATCATCGTCGCATCGGATGGCCTATATCAATCACTAAAGCGAGTTCAGTTGAAACCACTTGGGAAGCTTAACACGATTGAGCTCACCCAACGATTAGATTCACACAACCAGGTTTTATGCATCGTTAACACAAGGCCATTCGCAGCCGAAGTCTTTTCCGATCTTCAAGAGAAACGTGGTCGTTTTCATCTTAGTACACGGATGTGTGCGGCACATCGACTGTCCACTTTGAAAAAAATACGGCGGCAATTGACGGAAAAGCAAACTTGTCGGGTGGTTTCCACTCAACTAATTGAGGCGGGCGTCGATGTAGATTTTCCAGTAGTGTACCGTGCAGATTGTGGGCTAGATTCCCTTGCACAGGCAGCCGGTCGATGCAATCGCGAAGGTTTGAGTGAAGTGGGTCAAGTCTACTATTTTGAAACCGAAAAACGACCGCCACCTGGCTTTCTAAGACAAACCGCAGACTGTGCTAAAGAATTGCACGAAAAGTTTGACGATTTACTTTCACCGGACGCTGTTGAAGAGTACTTTCGCCTGTTCTACTGGAAGAAGAATTTAAGTTGGGATAAGTTCGAGGTTCTTGCCGCCATCGGGAATCAACCGAACAAAATTCAATTCAACTTTCGTCAAATTGCCAGCCGTTATCGGTTTATTCGTGACGAATCTGATACCATTTTGGTACCCTGGAAAAAAAGGGGGCAGCAGCTAATTAGACGACTCATTAAAACAAAATCGTTTTTAGATCAAGACCTTCGACGTCACCTGCAACCTTACTGTGTGCAAGTGCGATCACATGAACTTATGCGGCTGGTCGGAATCGGCGCAGTGGAACAAATTCAAGAACGGTGGGTACTAGCGCATGCGCATATCTACGATCGTGAACTTGGGTTGATGCTGGAAAATACCAGCGAAGTGTTGCCTATTGAAGACACAATTATTTAGAACTTTTGGCCCCTAAGTATACCTGGAGAAACATAAATGGATCTCGAAAAAAATCGCGTCGGCCTACATGTATGGGGTGACTACGCATGTTTTACGCGTCCAGAAATGAAAGTTGAAAGAGTTAGCTATGATGTAATGACCCCTTCGGCCGCCCGTGGCATGCTAGAATCAATTTATTGGAAGCCTGAAATTCGCTGGGTTATTCGCAGCATTACGGTTTTGAATAAAATACAGTTTACCAACATTCGCCGCAATGAATTAGGGGGTGTTGGTCCATCTGACAGAACCTTACGCCCGTTCTTAAGTGGTGAAAAAACGAGCATCTTATCGCAGGTTATCGAGGACGATCGGCAGCAAAGAGCGGCGACGATATTGAAAAATGTTGCCTACATCATTGATGCGCACTACGAAGTATTAGACTCAAGTGATCCACCACAAAAGCATTACGAAATGTTTATGCGCCGCGCAAAGAAGGGTCAGTGCTTTCAAAATCCCTACTTGGGCTGTCGCGAATTCGTTGCTAATTTTCAATGGCAAGACGATGAATCACTTGTATGTGATGAATCGCTTCACGGACATCGAGACCTTGGCTACATTCTGCATGACATTGATTTTCAAAACGAAATGACGCCACACTTTTTTCGCGCTCAGATGACAAACGGGGTCATCGAAATTCCAGCTTTTAACAGTCAGCGGGTGTGCTCATGATTTTGCACAAACTATGTGAATATTACGATCGGATTGTTGACGATCCCAATCAAGAAATTGCAGCCCCAGGATTCGCCCCTCAGAATGTTGGATTCGAGGTTTTGCTAAATGAAGATGGCACACTTCATTCACTTCAAGACATTCGCGATAGTAGCGGCAAGAAACCAACAAATCAAGTTTACGAGTTGCCCTATAGCGGGAAAAGAGCCAACGGGATTGCGGCAATGTTTCTGTGGGATAAGCCGGAGTATCTTCTTGGTTGGGTGCCAACCGAATTAGCAACCACGCCTAACAATGAGTCCGAGCAGGAGGCAAAGAAACGTGGCACAAAAATTGACCGAATTTCTGAATGCTTTGAAGCATCGAAAATATTGCATTCGGAGATTGCCGAAAAAATCCACTCGAGTGAGTTTCAATGCGTAAAGCGATTTTTTGACTATTGGAAGCCGACATTTTTGACCTCCGAACACCAAGAATTCTTAGCAAATATTGGCACGGGCTTTGGCGTTTTTCGCGTTGTGGCCTACAAAAACTACTTACACCAAATTCCAGAGGTTCGTGATTTTTGGATGGCAAATCAGGGTGCAACTTCTGATTCAGATATTGAAGGCACTTGCCTGATATCGGGACGATCAGCAACGCTTGCACGATTGCACCCCGCGATTAAGGGCGTACGGGACGCCCAATCCTCTGGTGCATCCATTGTGTCATTCAATGATGATGCATTTACCAGCTATGGAAAGAAGCAAAGTTACAACGCGCCGGTAGGACAAGAATCCGCATTCAAGTATGCGACATCTCTGAATCGTTTACTTGAGCGGGATTCAAGTCGAAAACTCCAAGTGGGTGACACGACTTGCGTCTATTGGAGCGATACTCCCAGTCAAGCCGAGGACCTGTTTGGCTTCAGTCTAAATTCTGACCAATTTGAGGATGAAAGTCGTGCAAATGAAATTGGCAATTCGCTAAAGCGTCTTGCGAGTGGCGAAGCTGATTTTCCCGATTCCGATGTCGGTTTTAACGTGCTTGGCCTGTCGCCAAACGCTTCTCGACTTTCCATTCGATTTTGGATAAGTGGTACTGTTTCGGAGATTTTGGGGAAAGCTTTAGCCCATCAAACAAGAATGGAAATTGTACGAAGTCCAAAAGACCAGCCGTGGCTGCCGCTCTGGTTAATTCTTGCGCAAACTGCGCGGGAAACCAAGGAAGTACAACCGCTACTTGGTGGTGCGATCTTACGTTCAATTTTAACCGGGGGTCGATATCCAGAATCATTGCTTAGCGCTGTTCTTCGTCGAATTCGCGCCGACAGAGTAATTAATTATCCACGAGCCGCGATCATCAAGGCTGTGCTTTGCCATAATTTTAACAAGGACATTACAACGATGCTAAATCCTAATCGTACCGAGGCTTCCTACCAACTTGGTCGCCTATTCGCCGCTTTGGAAAAATGCCAAGAGGATGCACTTCCTGGGCTAAATGCTACGATCAAAGATCGCTACTTTGGTGCCGCTTCTTCAACGCCGGCATCGGTCTTTCCAAGATTGATTCGCATGAGTCAACATCACATTGGTAAACTGGAAGGTGGAAAGAAAATAAATGCAGAAAAGCGTTCGCAAGAAATTGTCGGTCATATTGAAACATTCCCGTCTCACTTCGGGCTTGTCGACCAAGGACTATTTGCAATTGGATATTATCATCAGCGCCAAAGCTTTTTTACCAAAAAGGATCCCGAGCAAGCGGAATTGCAGTCGGTGAAATAATGATCGTTACGTCACACTTGTTTATCTCCTGATATTTCTAGTAACCCTTAATTGACTTAGGTACTTCTTCATGAATCATCGTTATGACTTTGTTTTCCTGTTCGACGTCACTGATGGTAATCCCAACGGAGACCCAGATGCCGGTAACCTACCTCGCGTAGATCCAGAAACCGGCCATGGGCTTGTCACTGATGTTTGCTTAAAACGTAAAGTTCGCAACTTTATTGGAAACGTAAAAGGCGAACAACCACCTTATGAAATCTATGTCAAGGAACGAGCTGTTCTGAATCAACAGCATGACCGCGCTTATCAAGCGCTGAAGTTAGATTCATCCAAGGCGAAACAGCCTGAGGTGGAACAGTGCAGACAATGGATGTGTCAGAATTTCTTTGATGTTAGAACCTTTGGTGCTGTCATGAGTACTAAAGTTAATTGTGGACAGGTACGCGGCCCAATTCAAATGGCTTTTTCACGGAGTATCGATCCCATTGTTTCCCTAGAACACGCGATTACTCGGTGCGCCGTGACGACTGAAAAAGAGGCGGAGAAACAGGATGGTGACAACCGAACAATGGGGCGAAAGTTTACCGTGCCCTACGGCCTATTTCGTTGCCATGGCTTCATCAATCCGTTTTTTGCTCGGCAGACTGGTTTTTCCGAAGAGGACTTGGAGTTGTTCTGGTCTGCCCTGGAGAAGATGTTTGACCTTGACCGGTCTGCAAGTCGTGGACAAATGTCACCACAGGCTTTAGTTATTTTCAAACATCAAGATCCGTTGGGGAATGCAGCCGCACATCAACTGCAACAACGTGTCAAAGCAGAAGTCGTTTCTTCCGAACTACCGGCGCGTCAATTCACTGATTATCAGTTCAGTATTGATCGGGAAAATCTTCCTGCGGGCGTTGAAATCATTCAGCGATTTTAGTTAGACGTTTTATAAAAGTACGTTACCGTCAAAACTTCCTTAATGCGTTTTTCGCCGCACCCGACGCTTCGAGGGTGTGGCGAAACGCAGAGGATGGTCGGTTGCCAGCGCGCGAAAACCTTTTATTGCTTTCCTCCAAGATCCGACCAAAGCATGTTTCTGGAAAATCAACTACTACCGATTTCGGCCCTACAGCACTTGCTGTTTTGTGAACGCCAATGTGCATTGATACACGTTGAACAATTGTGGGCAGAAAATCAGTGGACCGTTGAAGGTCGACAACTTCACGAGAAAGCCCATCAAGAGAAAAGTAGTCTGCAGGGATCGGTTCGAATTAGCAATAGTTTGCAACTGCGGTCACTGCGGCTTGGCTTAGTTGGTCAAGCGGATGTAGTTGAGTTTCATTCTTCGTCCAAAGTCGTACCGGTCGAATACAAGCGCGGTAAACCAAAAACAAACCAATGTGACGAAGTTCAGCTTTGTGCCCAAGCGCTATGTTTGGAAGAGATGTTGAATTTGGAAATTGATCATGGGTTCCTATTTTATGGCAAACGCAAACGTAGAACTTTAGTTCAATTCGATTCCAAAATTCGCGACCTAACTCGACAAACGACCACCAGGCTGCACCAAATGATCGACAATCGGGAAACACCTTTAGCCGTACGAATGGAGAAGTGTGATCAATGTTCACTGCTACAATTATGCTTACCTGATGCAATGCGATATTCCAAAGGTATCAATGCATTTGTCGAACGACAAATCAAAAGCATTGATAGCAATGACGGTCCGAAAACTGATGACTTTGAGTTCGTAGAATGAAGAAACACCTGAATACTTTGTTTGTCACGACTGAGGGCGCTTATCTTAAGAAAGAAGGGCAAGCGGTCGTTGTTCGAATCGAAAAGAAATCTCGGCTACGGATTCCACTGCACAACTTGGATGGTATTGTTTGTTTCGGCCATATCGGTTGCAGCCCCGCGTTGATGGCTGCGTGTGCAAAAGCAGGTGTTTCGCTATCCTTTATGACGCCCTATGGCGGTTTTCAGGCAGCGGTCCTTGGATTTTCGCCAGGAAACGTGCTCCTGCGACGCCAACAATATCGGTTCGCTGACAGCGACGAAAAAACACTAGAACTGGCAAAAAAATTTGTTGCTGGAAAGATCACCAACGCTCGATCCGTTTTACTACGCGCAGCCCGGGACACTAAATCTGAATCCTGCAGTCTACGCCTAAAACAAAACGCGAAAACGCTTAGCTTTGACGTCGGTTTCGCCGATAAGGCGACGACATTGGATCAATTGCGAGGCATTGAAGGTGATTCTGCAAATCGATATTTTCAATCTTTGAATGACATGATTTCGCCCGCGGCAAAAGGATTTAGCTTCACGGTTCGTTCCAGACGTCCACCATTGGACCCACTCAACGCATTGTTGTCGTTTCTTTATTCTATGCTGGCCCATGATGCAAGAAGTGCCTGCGAAGCGGTTGGGCTGGATTCAGCGGTTGGATTTTTGCACCGAGATCGGCCAGGAAGGCCCGGGTTAGCCTTGGATTTGATTGAAGAATTCCGTTCATTTATAGTCGATCGCTTAGTTCTATCGTTAATCAATCGAAGACAAATTTCTGTCACGGATTTTGTGGTTACCGAATCAGGGGCAGTCTTGTTGAAGGACCAACCCAGGAAGAATGTTTTAGCGGCATTTCAAGCCAGGAAGCAAGATACCATTACGCATCCTTTACTGGGCGAAAAAACTACGATCGGCTTGTTGGTACACTTGCAAGCCCGACTTTTAGCACGACACTTAAGGGGGGATATCGATGGATATCCTCCCTTCATTTGGAGATAATCCATGTACGTATTAGTAACCTATGATGTGTCAACCATGACACCAGAAGGGAAACGGCGTCTGCGACGAATTTCCAAGGTGTGTTTGGACTTCGGCCAACGCGTGCAGCACTCGGTTTTTGAACTGAAAGTGGATCCAGCCCAATGGGCAGAATGTAAGAATCGACTTATCCACGAATCCCATCCGCAGGAAGATAGCTTAAGATTCTATTACCTGGGCAACAATTGGCAACGTCGTGTAGAACACTGGGGAGCCAAACCAAGTCTTGATATTGATGGTCCTCTGATCATCTAAACATAATGCGAATTAAAGCAACTATTGCAATCTAAATACGCACAATTCCTGTGCGTTCTAAAATTTCGCGAACCGGAAGTGCTTGACAATCTCCTAGTAGGTTCGCGATCTAGCTAATTCCCGTCAATTACTGCGTTTACGGCGTTACATCTGTCACGTTCAATTGGAAGTGAACCACTAACGCGACAGGTTCGCGATTAAGGAACTATTTACCCTTGTCGTGCAAGGACTTATGCTAATAGGGTCGCGGCTCGCAGAGCCGCGTGGATTGAAACATTGTATGAGCCAGCACCGACTATGATTAAGTCGTCGCGGCTCGCAGAGCCGCGTGGATTGAAACAATTTTCGCGGTGAAGCCAACAGAACTGAAACCGGTCGCGGCTCGCAGAGCCGCGTGGATTGAAACCACGTTATTTATTGCGTATTGTTTAAGGGTCAAGTCGCGGCTCGCAGAGCCGCGTGGATTGAAACGACTTGTGCTTTGGCAGGGCAAATACCTTTAAAGTCGCGGCTCGCAGAGCCGCGTGGATTGAAACTGAATTATTCAACGGCTATTACCAAGTTGCTCTGGTCGCGGCTCGCAGAGCCGCGTGGATTGAAACTACAATATACAGGCGTACCCTTTGATCCACGGAAAGTCGCGGCTCGCAGAGCCGCGTGGATTGAAACACGAAATCTACGTTTTCAATCAATATGTGATGAGGTCGCGGCTCGCAGAGCCGCGTGGATTGAAACAATTTTCGCGGCGAAGCCAACCGAACTGAAACCGTCGCGGCTCGCAGAGCCGCGTGGATTGAAACGGTGTCTCGGTCTGTTACGGTCCGAACGCCTGCGGTCGCGGCTCGCAGAGCCGCGTGGATTGAAACGTACCTCCAGGCTCAGCCATGAAAACGAATGCACCGTCGCGGCTCGCAGAGCCGCGTGGATTGAAACAAGTAATATGTGATGGGTGATCCCATCAGATACGTCGCGGCTCGCAGAGCCGCGTGGATTGAAACGCCTCGCCCATCGCTAATCCATGCCGCCAAATCGTCGCGGCTCGCAGAGCCGCGTGGATTGAAACGAGTAATATGTGATGGGTCAGCCCATCTGCCAAAGTCGCGGCTCGCAGAGCCGCGTGGATTGAAACTGGTATTGGGTCTGATATGGAAATTTTAGCAATGTCGCGGCTCGCAGAGCCGCGTGGATTGAAACTGTGATCCTGTCGATTTGTGGTGCTGTGACTGCAAGTCGCGGCTCGCAGAGCCGCGTGGATTGAAACGAGTAATATGTGATGGGTCAGCCCATCTGCCAAAGTCGCGGCTCGCAGAGCCGCGTGGATTGAAACACATCCGCTTCTGGCAGTCCGTTACTGACAGCTGGTCGCGGCTCGCAGAGCCGCGTGGATTGAAACATGAACAACACTAGCGGGTAGAACGGATTCGGGTCGTCGCGGCTCGCAGAGCCGCGTGGATTGAAACTGCATCATTATGCCATGCCCCTGCGGGATTGGTCGTCGCGGCTCGCAGAGCCGCGTGGATTGAAACGACTTGTGCTTTGGCGGGGCAAATGCCTTTAAATTGTCGCGGCTCGCAGAGCCGCGTGGATTGAAACTCGCAGAAGTTGATTGTCGACTCTGCATTGTTGTGGTCGCGGCTCGCAGAGCCGCGTGGATTGAAACGGCCCATACGCAGACGATGGAATCACTCGCGGACGTCGCGGCTCGCAGAGCCGCGTGGATTGAAACAAGCAATATGTGATGGGCGATCCCATCAGATACGTCGCGGCTCGCAGAGCCGCGTGGATTGAAACAAGCAATATGTGATGGGCGATCCCATCAGATACAGTCGCGGCTCGCAGAGCCGCGTGGATTGAAACGTCGCGTGGAATTAAGTCTGGACCATTGTATGCAACGTCGCGGCTCGCAGAGCCGCGTGGATTGAAACATCGGGCAACGGCAATCACGCAAATGGAGTCAATGTCGCGGCTCGCAGAGCCGCGTGGATTGAAACAATCAAGGTGTCATCGGTTGCATAACTCGCTGTGGTCGCGGCTCGCAGAGCCGCGTGGATTGAAACAATCACGGTAAAGACATCCTGATTGCAAAATCGAGGTCGCGGCTCGCAGAGCCGCGTGGATTGAAACGTAATATTGCAGTGGTAAGTGCTTTATTGAGCGTGTCGCGGCTCGCAGAGCCGCGTGGATTGAAACTTACGCCTTGGTTTGCCGTGCTTCCGTCTGCTAGGTCGCGGCTCGCAGAGCCGCGTGGATTGAAACAGATAACTGTAAGGTACATCGCTGCCCGTGTAATTGTCGCGGCTCGCAGAGCCGCGTGGATTGAAACAACAAACTTAATTGCGGCATCACTTAACCCCCAAGTCGCGGCTCGCAGAGCCGCGTGGATTGAAACCGATATCCTCGGGCCGGTAGAACGAAATCAGTGCGTCGCGGCTCGCAGAGCCGCGTGGATTGAAACATCCAAAGCGATTCTGCCAATATCCACTGATCCGTCGCGGCTCGCAGAGCCGCGTGGATTGAAACGTCAATCCACGCGGTCAACGCTCGGTTGACTCATGTCGCGGCTCGCAGAGCCGCGTGGATTGAAACCGCGATCGAGGGAGGATGGAGTCAAGAACAAGAAGTCGCGGCTCGCAGAGCCGCGTGGATTGAAACACTTACTAGATAAACAAAAAGACTGTGCTAAGGAGTCGCGGCTCGCAGAGCCGCGTGGATTGAAACGTTCCTGGATCGATCCCTAAAATCATGTTGGCTCGTCGCGGCTCGCAGAGCCGCGTGGATTGAAACATGGTCGGGCGTTCGAGGTTGTTAGCAG
>Ga0209390_10002449_pt1 | contig 32560 bp, 31 predicted proteins | sample BON01_FD_187212 | JGI IMG/M metagenome (GOLD analysis project Ga0209390, IMG submission 187212) | Freshwater microbial communities from Lake Bonney liftoff mats and glacier meltwater in Antarctica - BON-01 (SPAdes) (version 2) | ecosystem: Environmental > Aquatic > Freshwater > Ice > Glacier...
AGTTCGGCATTGTCCCGTTCTCTTAGTTCAACCGTTTGTTTTGAATTCATCCCAAGTGTTCAGCATACTTCTATCACGGGGTACAGTACAATCATTTGCATTTATACCATCACTTCTAATTACACCCGTTGCCCCTCTGGCTTGGTCAAATACGTTCCAGAGCCCTTTGGATATATGCTTTGATTATGGGCTCCTCCGACTGAGTGCGATTGATCGATACATCGAAGTCGGTTCCGGTCTCTCCACTTATCTTGCCGCGTTGGTTAAAAATTCAGGGGCCAATTTTACGATTACATCGATTGACCCCAGCCCCCAGGCCGATGTCGAGGCCCAATGCGATATGGCGGTGCGCCAAAGAATGGAAACGGTGGTTCCATTGCTCATTGATAACTCAGGTCCGGGCTGTGCCCTGTTCATTGATGGTAGTCATCGCTCATTTCCGGGTAGCGATGTTACCAGATTCTTCATCGATGTTCTGCCCCAATTGAAACCCGGCACCCTCGTCCATGTGCATGACATCTATTGGCCATGGGACTATCCTGCCGATCTGGCGGATCGCTATTGGAACGAACAATACCTGCTTGGGGCATACTTACTCGGAGGCGGCACTAATACCAAGATCGTGCTACCTGGGGCATGGGCCGCCCGATCACTTCCGGAACTGGAAAGCATTAATACCAATGCTTCATTTACCCAAGCACTCGCGGCAAATCCTCGCAGTTCCTGTTGGTGGTTTAAAACGCTCTAGCATATCATGAAACTTATTCGTCGATTGATCAACCGGTTGGTGGGCTCTCGAAAAACTGAAGCACTCATCCAATTCCGTCGCCAGTGGCGTGAAGAAACCCGGTTGGACAAAATCCACCATGCCGGCCTGGCGAAACTTCAAGTCTTCGACCCATCATCGCCGATCAATCTGCATGTTGGGTGCGGTAATATTTATAAACAAGGTTGGCTGAATGTTGATTGCTACGCGATCCCGCCATGCACCCCTGATGTCACATTGGATTTACGTCGGCCGTGGCCCTTCCCCAACGGATCCTGCTACCAAGTGTATTCTGAGCACGTTTTCGAGCATATCCCCTTCCCGACTGGGGCCAGCACTTTTTTGGCGGAGTCATTCCGTGTTTTGCGGCCAAACGGAAAAATTACCATTGGCGTCCCAGATCCAACCATCGTTTTACGGGCTTATCTGGACCAATCGCCTTCCCCCTATTTCGACTACTTCAACAAGTCTCCATACGTTGAACGGCATTTGAAAAGCTGGCCAATTGAAGCCGTAAATTGGCTGTTCCGCCAAGGTGGTGAGCACCAGTTCATCTACGATTTTCCCGCATTGTCCGAATTGGTGGGGAAAGCAGGGTTTATTTCCATTGAGCAACGGGATTTCGATCCGGCCCAGGATTCACCTTCTCGCGAGAACCAGACGATCTATCTCACCGCAGTGAAACCTGATGCGTCCTAACTGCATGAGATCCGCACCCACCATTGCACTATTGGTCCCTTGTTATAACGCCGTGCGATATCTCCCGCTATTACGGCGGCAAGTTGATCGATTAAGTCCACCATTCGATCGCGTATTACTGGCGGATGATGGCAGTCAGGATGAAACCGCATCCCTCGCCGAACAATGTGGCTTCGAGATCATTCGACTTCCATCAAACCGTGGTCCCGGTGGGGCCCGTAACGCATTGGCTGAGGCGGTCGATGAAGAATGGATACACTTTCATGACGTCGATGATGAACTTTCATCAGATTATGTTAATCGGGTGGCACCCTTACTCGATTCCGAGACTGATCTATTACTGCATTTCACCGATTTCATCGACTCGCAGACTCGTGCATTGCATATTCGCTGGACCGTCGATGGCACCGAGATAGAGCGAGACGCAGCCGAGACTCTCCTTCGCTCACCACTCCCCACCATGTCGAGCTGCATCCGGCGGACGCAATTCATCGCAGTGGGAGGATTTAATGAACAGCGACGCTGTTTCGAAGACGGAGACCTCCACTTCCGCCTGGCCCTTTCTCAGTCACGGATCCGTCTGCTCCCCGAAGTGCTGGAAATCAGTTTACGCGGCAATGACGGGGCCGGGGCGGACCAGCACTATTGTTTTCGCTGTCGTCTGGAGTTCCTGGAAGACTATGCTCGCGACTGTCCTGCGCATTTGCACCAAGCAATAGCCTATGAAGCAGAACGCGCCGCCTTCCAGCTGCTCCGCTTCGGAAATAATACCTGGGCTCAGCGAGCTGTATCGCTATGCCATCGTCTTGGGCAACCCGTCCCAACTACAGCTCAACCCATACTTCGAGCTCTACGTGGGGTGCTTCCATCTCTGTGGGTATTGCGCCTGCAGGAATATTTTCGATCGAACGCGACAAAAAACAAAATCAACTCTGGATGAAACCAACCCGAAGAATCACGGTTGGTATTGGCGGGTTGCTGGGGCATGACGCCAATGCCGCCCTATTCATCGACGGCACCTTGATTGGTTCTGCGCAGGAGGAACGATTCACTCGTATCAAACACGACGGCACATTCCCGTTTAACACCATTGCCGATTGTCTCAATATCGGCGGAGCGAAACAATCTGAGGTCACCGATGTGGTCTTTGCCGAAAAGTCATTGCAAAGCCACTTATTCAATTTGACCAGTCGTCCGGGCAATACATTCACGCGGGAATTGGGGCACCTGCTCCCTGAATCCTCGGGGAGTCTGTATATTCAGCAGGCCCGAAGCCTCTTTCCCTCCGCCCGTTTCCACCATGCCTGGCACCATCTGTCCCATGTGGCCGGCGCTTTTCACACCTCACCTTTCACTCGGACGGCTTTCCTTTGTGTCGATGGTAAAGGTGAGGATTATTCCGCCAGTGCCGGTGTTATCAGCCATGACGAAGTGAATATACACTGGGAACAACCCTATGAAAATGGCTTGGGAATGTTTTATACCCTGATCACCTATTTCCTCGGGTTCCATTCATTCGGTTCCGAATACAAGGTAATGGGTCTGGCACCCTACGGCACACCACATTATCTCAACGAACTTTCGCGACTCTTCACTTCTGACCAGTTCGGGGGCTTTCGTATAAACCGATCCGTCCGATTCACTTGGAAATCGTTGATGGGGGCATTACCTTGGATCGCTGCGGAAACTGGCTTCCCGGTGCGCAGTAAAGATGACCCTTTGGACGAGTTTCAAATGGATTTGGCCGCGTCCCTCCAGCTTCTCTTTGAGCAGGAACTCTTCAAAATGGCTCGTTTCCTCAAGGCGGAAACCGGTGAAACCAACATTCTTTTCTGCGGAGGATGCGCCCAAAATTGTGTCGCCGCCGGTAAGCTCCGCTCAGAGAGCATCTTCGAATCTGTCTTCAATTCACCCGTCGGAGGTGATATGGGTTCGGGGTTCGGTGCCGCCCTCTTATTGGAACGTGAACGACAAGCCGGTAAAAAACTCAAGGTCAACCCACACGGTTATTACCTTGGAAGCCAACCCGGTCCGGCACCAGCAGCGGCACAGTCATTTCGCGTGCCCTACTCCGGTGATGTGCACGCCTATGTCGCAAGTGAACTCACGTCCGGAAAAATTGTGGCGGTGGTGCGCGGCGGAATGGAACTCGGTGCCCGCGCCCTCGGCGCGCGCTCCATTTTTGCTGATCCGCGGGTTCCTGGCATGCAATCGCGTCTCAATCTGGCAGTTAAGTTCCGTGAATCATTTCGTCCCTTTGCGCCAGCTATCCTCGCAGATCACACTGCCGAATGGTTCGATTCAGCCGCTGAGTCAGACTACATGAACTACACCGCTTACCTTCGTCCGGAACGACGAATCGAACAACCTGCAAAATTTTCCAGCCTACGTGACCGACTTGATTTCGAGCGTTGTTCAATCCCGAGTGTTATTCATGTGGATTTTTCCGCCCGACTGCAGACCATTCGGCAGGAGGTTCATCCCGACTTTCACAAGTTCATCACTTACTTCCACTCGCTCACTGGTGTGCCGATCTTGATCAACACCTCTTTCAATGTATCAGGTCAACCCATCGTGCGCACGGCCGCCGAGGGTTGGGACTGTTTCGTAAACACCGATATCGACCTTCTCGTTCTCAACGATGAGGTTTTCCGTAATCCGTTTGAGAAAACCCGAGAGGAGAAACTTTCATGGTTAAAGCAATTCGCAAAACTAGCCTGAAGATCATCGTCACTCTTTTGAAGATATTCATGCGCCCGTCCAAACAGGGATGGCAGCGCAGCACTCGCTCAGTCGACCTTGATGGCCGTTAACTTCGCCATGTCTCCGCTCCAACCTATCGTTCAATTTCAACGTCGACTCCGGTGTCGACTGAAGGGCGTCAAAATGGGAACCACTCGCCATTTGGGCTCGTCAATCGATTGTCACCGTGGGGCCAAAGGGGCCAATCAAAGAGGTGCTATTGCTGTCGGCGATGGAGCGTGGATCGAACAAGGTGTTATCATAAACGCCTTCGGCGGTTTAGTTGATTTTGGACGTGACGTATTCATTGGTCCTTATGCGGTGATCTATGGTCATGGCGGCGTGCACATTGGCGATGACACTCTCATATCGATGCATTGCCGGATTTTGTCTTCCAACCACACGGTCCCTCCACTTGGCACGCCCATTCGTTCCCAGCCGGACATACTACTACCAACCAAAATTGGCAGCGATGTGTGGCTAGGGGCCGGGGTAACGGTCCTTGGCGGCGTGACCATCGGTGATGGCTGCGTGATTGGAGCAGGGGCCGTCGTCACGAAGGATTTACCAGCGGGTGCTATTGCCGTCGGAATCCCCGCCGCGGTCACCAATCAACGGGTATAACCATCATCATTCTATATCTGTCTTCTTGAGAATAGATATTCCAGATACTTTAGATACATCCAGCGCCAAGATTCTTGATGCTGGCGGATGGTTTATCCCATTTAAGGAGGCCACTCATGTGGTGGATCTGATGCCCTATGAGACTCGAGAAGGCGTCCTTCAACTCAATCCTATGCCTAGGGAACGATTCACCAAGACCAAATGGCATCAGGCCAACTTTCTGAGTCCAGACCTCAGGTTACCCTACCCGGACAAATTCTTCGATTACTCCGTTTGCGGACACACCGTGGAAGATTTGGCCGACCCTGTTCCTTTACTGGCTGAACTGCGTCGAGTAAGCAAAGCGGGATATATTGAGACCCCATCAAGAATTTCAGAACAGACCATTGGTGTGCGTGATCGCATGACTGATGCACAAGGCCACCCCCATCATCACTGGATAGTGGAAGCCGAGGACAACAAACTGCTTTTTTCCTCAAAAGAAATTTCATTGGCAAGTTCTCGGAAATACCACGCCGTGCCATTGCAGACATATGAAAATCTTTTCGCCTGCAAAAAAGTATCAGCCATCATGAGCTTCCAGTGGAAAGGCTATTTTTCTGTGAAAATAATATCTGATGATGAAGCGACCAATCGCGCATTTACAGTGGTAAAGTCATGCGCCATTAGCAGGTATGACCGCACGATGGACCTTTTTCTCAGAAGATTACGGAAGTTAAGGAGTCATCTTTTTCATCCCGCGCCTCAGAACCCAAGTGAATGGTGGCAGGAAATGGTCAGAATCAGCCTTCCATACAGCTCCATCACGCTCTGATCCATAGGCACTTTCAAATGCCCAATCTCTGCGTCATTGTTTGCACCCACAACCCCCACCAGGGCCGCCTTGACCGCACCCTCGCCGCATTGCGGGCGCAAACTCTCTCACATTCAGAATGGGAGTGCCTGCTTATAGACAACGCTTCTACTCCACCGTTAGATCTTAACCTGGGCTCGGATTCCAATTTGCGCGTTATACGTGAAATTCGCCCGGGGCTCACATTCGCACGCCAACGAGGCCTTTTGGAGACCAAAGCCTCAATCTGCATATTCGTCGACGACGATAATGCGCTTGCTCCCGACTATCTTGAAACCGCACTTCGGCTCTCAACCGCTCACCCACGGGTCGGTGCTTTCGGTGGCCGAAGTCAGCCGGAATTCGAAACCGCCCCAGCTTCGTGGGTGCGTGAATTCGACTCCCTGCTCGCACTCCGCGATCTCGGCTCTGAACAACGGATTGTTCCCAACGAAATTCCTCTGCAGCAGTATCCCAGCTGTGCTCCTATCGGAGCCGGAATGGTGATTCGTCGCGAAGCAGCTCAGTCTTGGCTCAATGCTCCCACCCAGGGTCTGACTGATCGCCGTGGCGACGAGCTGACTTCGGGGGGCGACAATGACATCGTCCTGGCTCTTTTCTCATCCGGCTGGGACATCGCGTATTTTCCCTCCCTCGTGCTCACTCATCTCATCCCTGCCCAGCGCATCGAACGCGGGCACCTTGGCGCACTCAATCGTGCCATTGCCCGTTCATGGATCCGCGTTCTGAAATTACACGGGATCTGCCCGTGGCCGCATATTGACCCATGGTCGGTAACAATACGTCAAACGCGCGCTTGGTTGCGGGCGAGGGCGTGGCGTGGAGATGCCGCGTGGGTCCGTTGGCAAGGATATTGCGGACATTTCGAAGGTCTCGCAGACATCAACCCCAGAGCGAAATGACACCCGGCCAGCTATTGCTAAAATTTTATCACACCCCTCTGGGGCGTATCCGGGCCATGCTAGCCAACGGTGGACCATGGGCGGGAAAAGAGACCGAGCGTCAACGCCTTGAGATGGAAACCGCGGCCGGACTTTTGCCGGCACTGCCAGAATTCCCCGGAAGTATCCCCGTCACACTTCATCTCATGACGGGACGCCGTTTCTGGTATCAGTCAGCATTCTGTCTCTATTCATTTGCCCTCGCGAGTAAGACCACGGTTCATGCCGTCATCTATGATGATGGCAGCATAGATGAAACCTGCGCACAGCAACTGCAGCGCCTGAGTCCGAATATCGAAATTCGTTCCCACAAGTATCTGCGCGAACAACTTGATCGCCTGCTGCCAAAAACAGAGTTCCCGAATCTGCGTGAACGCTGGGAGAATTATCCCAATATTCGGAAGCTTATTGATGTTCACTTGGGCGCCAATGGGTGGAAGTTGGTGATTGATTCCGATCTGCTTTTTTTCCGCCAACCAGACTTTCTACTCAACTGGCTCAATGCGCCAGACCGTCCGCTGCATGCCGTCGATTGCGAGGAATCCTACGGCTACACGCGACCTCTTCTAGAGGAACTCGCAGGTGCGCCGATTCCGCCGCTGGTCAACGTCGGACTGTGTGGCCTGAAAAGCGACATGCTCGACTGGGCTGAACTCGAATCATGGACCGCGCAACTGCATGCCCGAGAAAAGACCAGCTACTTTCTGGAACAAGCACTCGTTGCGATGATTGCTGCACGCCAACCTTGCGCGGTTGCACCCATTGCCGACTACGTCACTCTCCCCAACTCCGTAGAAGTCATTTCTCCAAGTGCAGTCATGCACCACTACGTCGCAAATTCTAAGCGGTGGTATTTCCGGCAGGGCTGGAGGCACTTTGTTCCCAACTCCTGACTTTCCCGCGATGAAACTAAAGCAAACTCTCAAACGCTGGCTTTATGGTTCGTGCCCCGGTTTTGCCGGCTCATTCCCATACTATGGGGTGAAAACCTATTTCCCAAGGAACTCACTCGTATTTGCGTTGGCCTGCGAACAGGGAATCTACGAAAGCACGAATGTGCGGCTGATGCTATCCGCTCTTCGTCCCGGCACCACGGCATTCGATATCGGCGCAAATATTGGCCTGATGTCCATACCACTGCTAGCCTCCGAACCTACTCTGAAAGTTGTCTCGGTCGAACCCTCCCCTCACAATCACCAAAGTTTGACTCGGACCATCAGGGAAAGCCGTTTCCACAAACGCTGGGAAATTGCCACCGTCGCGTTGAGTGATCGAGAGGGGGAGGCGACGTTTCATTGCTCATCTCCTTCACTCGGTGCATTCGATGGCTTGGCCGACACTGGCCGCGCAGGAAAGACCTCTGCCATACAAGTGCAGCTCACTACTCTCGATCGACTCTGGGAACAACATGATCGTCCGGATGTTTCGGTGATAAAAATAGATGTGGAAGGGGCCGAGTTGTCTGCGCTTCGAGGTGCCACCGGTTGCCTGCGTGCGACTCGTCCGGTCGTGCTTGTCGAATGGAATCAAATCAATCTTAGCAGTTTTGATTGCCCACCGGACACTTTGCTCACTTTTGCCACCGAGATGGAATACGATGTTTACGCCATGCCCGCCTTGGTGCGCATCACGTCGAGCATCCACTTACGCTCACTGATGCATTTCGACGAAAGTTTCATTCTCATGCCACGTCCGTAACCTTGTCGTTTGTGCAAATACTCCCGGACCTCTCCCAATATCGACGCGATTTGATCGCATCCGGAGCTCCCTCCAATCTCCCCTTGGTCCCACATCGATCAGCCGGATTGTTATCTGAACTTCCTCCTCCTCCTCCTGATCGACACGGCTGGCCATGGAACGTGGAAACTGCACCGCAGACACAAACGAATATCTGTCCACTGATCACGATTGTTATCCCATCCTTTCAGCAGGGTATATATTTGGAAGAAGCAATCCGCTCAGTGTTGTTGCAGAATTATCCAAAGCTCCAGTGTGTGATCATGGATGGCGGCGCCACCGATGGCTCAGCTAATATCATCGAACGATACCGCCCCTGGCTTAGCTTTGCCAGATGTGCTCCCGATCGCGGCCAATCCCACGCCATCAATCTGGGGTTTTCCATCACCAGCGGCGAAATTCGCGGTTGGTTGAACAGCGATGATTATTATCTGCCCGGAGCGTTATATCGAGTAGCTGAAGCTGCCCTAAACCGAGGAAATTTTTTTTATGGGGATTCGCTAGAATTGAATCAAGCCACGTCCAGCCTACGCCACGTTTTCGCAGGTTACGCCTGTTACCGCTACGCATCTTTCCCGGGGCTGATACCCTCACATGGAGCATTTTGGCGCGACGCAATCCACCAGCCGGTCTGGGAAGAGCAACACTGTGCGATGGACTACGAATTGTGGATTCGCTTGTTACGGGGGACTGAAGTTATCCACATCCCCCACCCGATCGGAGTTTTGCGGGTTCATGCCGAAACCAAAAGTGCCAGCAACGTCTATCAAGAAAGATGGCAGGAAGATGCGCAGCGTAACGGATTGGCCCACCCCGGTCTCTACACGCGAAAACCTTGGCTACAACGTGAATTCCGACTCATCCAAAGGTGGGTTCGCAAACTTAGATCCAGAGGTGAAGCCAAAAAACTACATTTACTTGAACGGCAATGCGGATGGTCAACGCACATCAAACCGTCCATGTAGCACCACACCCGATGAGTGGACCCACCAATAATTCGCCTCGACGGCACGTTCTCGTAGTGACCTCAGGTCCGTTGTGCCGAAATCCACGCCCTCTAAAAGAGTCGCTCACATTCGCTGCGGCCGGGCACAAGGTCACGGCTCTGACCGTCTACCACAACCTTGCTTGTTCGGAGATGGACCAACGGTTACTTGCCGGGACAGAAATCAAGTTGGAAACATTGCTAACTCAATCTTCACCCCGCGCTAATTTCTGGCACCGGGCTCGCGTTTGGGTAGCGCGCAAACTGGTGAGTCATATAGGCTGGTCCACGCCGTGGGCTCTGGGTCCGGTAAAACCATTACTGATCCACGCGCTCAGAACCCCCGCCGATTTAACCATCGTGCATACTGAAGCACCATTTTGGGTCGGGGGTGAATTATTAAAAATGGGCCGTTGTGTCGCCGCGGATTTTGAAGATTGGTATTCGGAGGATCTCCTGCCGTCAGCGCAAAAGGCACGACCGCTCGCATTAATCAGACGAATTGAAAAGCAACTGCTTCACTCAGCGGCTTTCTGCACAACCACTTCAACCAGCATGGCTAAAGCTTTGGCCCATACTTATGATGCTCCGGTTCCGGCTGTCATACCCAACTGTTTTCCTCTCCATTGTTCTCCGGCAAAACGTCCAACGCGCACGCCCGAGTTGGTCTGGTATTCCCAAACTACGGGGCCCGGACGGGGTTTGGAAGAATTCATTACCCTGTGGGGAAAATTACCTCCGACTTGCGGTTGTTTAACCCTGATCGGTTCACTGGTGCCTGGCTATGATAATGCGCTGCGCCAGCTGCTCCCAGGCAGTGCCTTTCATCGGTTAAAATTTCATGAACCTGTGCCACCCGATGAATTGCCACTGACCCTGACCCGATTCGATGTCGGATTGGCCCTCGAACACCGCACACCTCCCAACAAGGACCTTACGATCAGCAACAAGATTTTTCAGTATCTCAACGCTGGGCTCGCCATCATCGCGACCCCAACGAAGGGTCAAATGGAAGTTATGCATCATGCCCCGCAAGCGGGTGTTGTGGTTGATTTCGAATCCACCGACACATCACATATCCTGGAGGAGTTTCTTGCCAATTCGGGTCGTATCAAAAATGGCCAAATGGCATCCCGACAGGCCGCCGAAAACCATTACCACTGGGAGAAATTTAGCCCTCGGCTCCTTGAGCTTTTGGAAACTGTCACGCGCAACCACGGATGAAGCCTTACGTTTCGATCCTTATCCCCGCGCACAATGCCGCTCCTTGGATCGCAGATACGGTTGAGTCTGCCCTTGCCCAAACTTGGACGCACAAGGAGATCATCGTGGTCGACGATGGTTCAAGTGACGAAACCCTAGCCATCGCCCGCCGATTTGAATCCCGTGGTGTCCGCGTCTTCACCCAAGCCAATCAGGGAGCCGCCGTCGCCCGTAACCGGGCTTGGCTCGAGAGTCGTGGCGACTGGTTGCAATTCCTCGATGCGGACGATCTGCTGCATGCGGATAAGATCTCCCTGCAGATGGATAGGGCGGTTCAACTCGGACCTGATTTTGCGTATTGCTGCCATTGGACCCGGTTCACCCGCTCATTGGACGACGCCGATCATACGCCTCAGCCATTGTGTCGGGACAGCGAGCCGCTGCCTTGGATTGAGCTTAAGTTACGTGACAATGTCATGATGCACCCCGCGGCCTGGCTTGTTTCCCGATCACTGGCCGAACGAAGTGGTCCGTGGAACCCTGCTCTTACGCTTGATGACGACGGTGAATTCTTCAGCCGTATTGTTTCCACCAGCGCAGGGGTTCGGCATATCGATAAAGCCCTTTCGTATTATCGCTCCAACCTTAGCGACAGTTTGAGTGGACGTCGCACCCCTCAAGCCTGGAACTCGGCCTATAGATCGCTCCAGCTAACCTCTGACCGATTCTTGGAAATGTCATCGCATGCCGAGGGACGATCGGCAGCAGCCAACGCATATCAACAATTGGCTTATACCATATATCCTTACGAACCCGATCTGGTGCAACAATGCGAAGAACAGGTAGTGTCACTTGGGGGCAGTGAAACCTTGCCGGGTGGCGGACGCATTTTCGAGCGGATTGTCCGACTGTTCGGTTGGAAGCTGGCACGTCGCATTCAGCGTTGGCGTGTAAGATGAATAAAGCTTTCCACCCAATAATGACGAAAATCCCCGTTACCCTTCAGATCAGTCTGGCGCCTTCTGATTTCGCACATGCTCAATATCTACTCACTCATCAGATCCGAGTATGGCGAGAGCAAGTATCAGAAATTCTGCTCACCATTGACCTGCATCGAAGTGCCGGGCGGTTTTCTGAGCGTTGGGAGGAAGGCCGGGTAAATCTCCATAATTTGATACAATCAATTGAAGGAGTTCGGGTGTTGGAAGTCGATTATGGCGCCGACTCCCAGCAAGATGTGGCCAAACTTTTTTTTGGGGGGCGCATGCCGGCTCCTGCCAAAGATTTTCGGGGTGGCCCGTTTTATTCGTATTTTTTTGCACTAAGCGCTGCCACACATGACCACGTTCTACACGTTGATTCCGACATGTTCTTCGGAGGTCTTTGGCCATTGTGGCTCAATGAGGCTCTCGCCGATCAGATGTCGCACCCTAAAGTGTTATTCAGCGCACCGCTACCCAGACCGCCCAGAACGGATGAAAAACTAATAAGCCAAAGCGCCATGATCGTCGCAGGACAGCCCCACACCTATAATTTCGACACAATGAGCACTCGGATATTCATGATGTCTCGCAGTCGATTTCAATCGACTATCGGTAAATTGCATACCCGTCACCCTTCGGCTCGCAACACCATTAAAGCCCTCATAGAAGGCAATCCTCCTCAAGATCTCCCCGAACATCTGTTTAGTTGTGCCATGCGTGAGCAAGGGCTACTCAGGCGGGAATTTCTGGGTTCCGGAGCCGGCATGTGGCATCTCCACCCACCGTATCGTTGTGCCGATTTCTATAAAAAGATACCGGGGCTCATCATCCGCTGCGAGGCTGGTAATATACCTAGTCCCCAACGCGGAGATCACGATATAAACGATTCACTTGTCGACTGGTCTGAAGCGCGGACTGCCCTGTCGCACAATCGTTGGTGGCGTCGCCTACTCACTCGCATTAGCAAGTAATGCCTCCTGAAGATCCAATTACCGTCGAGCTCTCACAGTCCACCGTTCCTTTTTTCATTGGAATAGGTGCCCCCAAGGCCGCTACGACATGGTTGACGTCAGTTTTAAGCGCACATCCCGGCATTTACCTACCCCCAATCAAAGAAACCCATTTCTTCGATTACCCCTATACTGAAGCCACCTTCCCCAGCTATGTTAAAATGTTCCGTGCTTGCAGCGCAGAGCAATTGGCGGGGGAGTATTCAACAGATTATTTGGCCTCTGCCCAGGCACCGGAGCGAATCAAGAAGCATCTTCCCAAAGTAAAATTGATCGTTTCATTTCGCAATCCCATCGATCAAATCTACTCCAACTACTGGCATTCACTTCGACAGGGTTTCAATTGTCAGGACAACTCCCTGCCTGATTTCCAGACCGCGTTACAGCGACATCATGATCGCCTCATTGAACCGGCCCGATACGGTCATCATCTAACCCGTTGGCTTGAGGGGTTTCCCCCCAATCAAATCCTGATCATCTTTCATGAGGACGTTCGAAAAGATCCTTCTGCGGTGGCAAATCGTCTATGGGAATTCCTCGGGTTGCCACCGCCTCTCAACAATTCGGCGCTTCCCTCGCAAGGCACCTCAACTCGACAAGGGGTGTCTCCACGCTCGGGTCGGGCCGGCCGTATCTACAATCGCATATACTTCTTTTTGAACAGCTACGTTTTGCGGCCCATTTCCAACGTTTTTGGCTATACCAGCGCTACCAGGTTAATCACTTTACTTCACCTACGCACCATTGCCGAAAAGTTGTTCTTTCGCCCCGGTTATCCTCCAATCACCGCAGCTCAGCGTGACAAACTCCGCACCATGCTCGCTGAAGACATTGCGCAACTGTCACGTCTGACTAAGCGCGACCTCTCGCACTGGTAATTTCCATGGCCGCACCAATTTGATTCAAGATTACGAATAAGTTTCAACGCATCAATATGCGCCGACCCAATGAGCACCCCTGATCGTCCACTTCGCCTGCTGTTCGTCTCCCCGCATTTTCAACCCATCAATGCGCCGGATGGGCAACGACTCCGGATGTTGCTCCCCCAATTCGTAGCATCCGGATGTGAGTGCACCGTGCTGGCTGCACGGCCCGAAGATTGTCTGGCTCCTATTGAACCGGAACTCCTGAAATCACTCCCGAAAAAGAACCTGACCATTCATCGTATCATGGCTCGCCCCGCCCGCTGGGGCATCCGAAATATCGGCTTACGCGTCAAAAGCAATTTGGCGCACTTTGCAGAGCAGCTGCTATCAAGCCAAAAATTTGATCTAGTCTATTTCACCACTACTCAGTTTGCGTGCCTCCCTCTGGCTCAACACTGGTTGAAACTTTTTGATTTACCCTACGTCATCGATCTCCAAGACCCTTGGGTTAATGATTATTATGAACGACCGGGTGCGCCGCCTCCGCCCGGCGGATGGAAGTATCGCTTGGCGCGTTGGTCAGCAAAACGACAGGAACCACAGGTGCTACGAGAGTGCTCTCACCTTGTGAGTGTTTCTCCCGACTATATTACCTCACTATCAAAGCGTTATTCTTGGTTTAACGCCGACCAATGTTCCGTAATTCCTTTCGGCTGGTCTCCAGATGATCAGTCCCTTGCCCGGGCCTTACCCAACAAACAACCACTTCAACCTGTGATTCGTTACATAGGTCGGGTGGGCGACGATATGGCCAATCTGCTTGATGCGCTTTTTTCGGCCGTCGCCACTTGGCAATCATCCCTCCCCCCGACCTCTCTATTTCCGACCTGGGAGTTTATTGGCACAAGCTATGCCGGAGCTGCGGGCGGAGGCGTCGTGCAGTCCATGGCCAAACTCCATGGTTTGTCTGAGCAAGTCAGCGAGCAACCCCTCCGAATTGGGTATTTCGACGGACTTTCCCGAATGCAATCCTCATGGGCAAATCTGGTGCTTGGCTCAGACGATCGCGGTTACTCCCCCTCCAAAACATGGCCGCTACTCGCCACTGGGCGACCATGGCTCGCCATGACACATCCCCATAGCATTATCCACAATCTCCTCCCGCGCGATTGCAAATGGGGGTGCATTATTCAGGACCACAGAGATACGCACCAGACATTGAGTGACTTCCTCAATGGGTTATGCGAAGGCCGACCTCCTGATCAACCCACGCCTTCCTGTCTGTCAGCACTTTCCACCACCGCCCTCGCTCAGACTCACTTGGAGATCTTTACAAAGATAGTTGCAAACCGATCGTCTCACTAACTTCACAAATTTCGCCCCTCCATTGGACTACTCTCAAAATCCACAAACCCATCATCTGGTATCCGACCATGCTTCTAGGAAGCTCTATCGGGTCGGGTTTGCCGCGTTGATCCTAGGAGTCCTCACCTCTTGGTATAGTATGAGAGACCGGGAAGTCATGAGTCTAGTGCTAGGGACCATGATGCTCTTTTTGGCGGCATGGCCCGTTCTGCAATGGGCCAAAAACACTCGCCTTTGGTTTCCTGTATTTGAGATTTATATGATAACTGGCATTGCCTTCTATGCGATCCCCTACATCTGGGAGCATGAGACGCTGGTCAATTTCAGTAACAAGATATTGTTGCAAACAGCCATGACGATTATCGCCTTTCAAGTATCGGCGATTTTTGCTTTTAACACCACGAGGTCTCGACCTACAAGAAAGCGAGATTGGATACGACCACTGCTACAGGACAGCGCACAGAAACTTTCCGGCTTGGGGATTTGGCTCAACACTTCCTATCTGTTCGTTTCAATGTTCACGGAGGTCATCCCTTACCAAATCGGAAATATTCTGCGCGCGGTATTTTTCGGAATAGGCATCATTTCAATTTTCATACAAGCCCGACTCTGGGGGCAGAATAATCTATCTGGATCGGGCAAGGCAGTTCTGGTTCTGAATATTGTCATCCAGTCCATTCTATTAGCTTCTCAACTTTACCTGATCAATGTCATCTCGATTCTGGCACTGGCACTCATCGCCTATACCACCACGAGCCGGAAGATACCACTGATCCCTCTGATCGTTCTTCTGCCGATACTGGCTATTCTCCATAGCGGAAAGTCAGACATGCGGGAAATCTATTGGCAGCCTGACTTCAAAAGAGCCCCGGAACTATCCGAACTCTATGGCTTCTATGAGTCATGGTTTACCGCGGGGCTTTCACCGGCCTCCACAGATATAAATAGTGGGGAAGCTGGCACCAGCTTGCTGCAGCGCGCATCCCTCTTCCAGATCATCGCCGTTACCGTCTCTGAAGTTCCGGACAAGCTGCCATTCCTGATGGGAGAGACCTATGCTGATATCCCCGCGTTGATCGTCCCACGTTTTCTTTGGCCCAGCAAGCCTACCGCGCTGGAATCCAACAAGCGACTCTCGCTTTATTTTGGCCTAGTTTCTGACTATTCTGCCGAATCCGTCTCGATTGCTTTTGGTATGTTGGCAGAGTCGTATGCAAATTTCGGGATCATCGGATCAATCGCATTTGGTCTCCTCCTCGGCACCCTGTTCAAACGAATATGCGTGGCCGCAGAGGGAGCACCTTTTTATTCACCCATCGGACTTTTCGTCATTCTACTCACCGCTTGGAGTCTTCAAGTGGAGATGGTTGCCGCCACTTGGGTGTCCTCTCTTTTCCAAGCGACCATGGTAATGGTGCTGCTACCTATGTTTATGATGAGATTCCTCGGTCGATGAGCTATCCTCCCATAGAATCCATTCCCAAAGGAAACACCCGACTCGCGGTGGTGTTGTCGCATCCCATCCAATACTACGCTCCTTGGTTTCGGTGGATGGCTTCTCACTCCAATTTCACGCTAAAAGTCTTTTATCTTTGGAATGCAGGTGTGACCGCCAAATTGGATCAAAAGTTCGGTCGCGTGATCGCGTGGGATATTGACCTCATATCCGGTTACGAACACGAGTTTGTGGCCAATCGTGCGAAGTCCCCGGATACCGAACATTTCAACGGTCTCAACAATCCGGATTTAAAAAAACGTTTAGCAGTATGGGGACCCAGCGCGATCCTGTTGTTTGGTTATGCTTATCGCACTCACCTCAGCCTCATCTTCAATTCACCGGCGCCATTAATTTTTCGCGGCGACTCTCATCTTTTAGGCCAGCCAAAGCCCAGCTGGGTTAAAAAACTGGCCCTGCGTTTCCTGTATGGCCGATTCGCTGCGATCACCTATGTGGGAAAGGCTAATGAACAATATTTCCTCACCTTTGGTGTGCCCGAGCATAAACTACAATTCGCGCCCCACTGCGTGAATGCAGAGTATTTCAAACCCAATACTGAGAATCGCGCTGCAGCGGCAAGCCTCCGACAGGAACTTGGCTTGGACGATAAACGGGTGATCCTCTTTGCCGGTAAACTCGTGCCAGCAAAGCAACCGCGCGAATTACTGGAGGCATTCTTGTCCATCGCTTCTGAAACTGATGCCCTAGTAATCACAGGTGATGGCAGCGAGAAACCCGGCTTGATTACACTGGCGGCCCAGCATCCAGATAAATGTGTGCATTTCCTGCCCTTCGCGAATCAGAGTGAAATGCCAGCACGATATTTACTTGCCGACATTTTCGTGCTTCCTTCACGCGGTAACTACGAGACGTGGGGGCTCGCGGTGAACGAAGCGATGCACATGGAAGTGCCCTGCATCGTCAGTGATCGCGTCGGTTGCCAATTGGATCTGGTAACGGAAGGTGAGACTGGTTGGGTATTTAAAATCGGTGATACGCAGGGGTTGAGCAATGCACTCAAACGCGCTTTGCAATGTGACCGCAACTCGATGAAAACTTCCATAGCCGAGCGCATTTCACAATACACCTACACTCAGGCCACCGATGGCTTGAAGCTGGCTTTGAACAAAGCCATTTCATCCTGATAATTTCCACATGAGAATTACCATAGTCATGGGGTTCTTTCTCCCGATGCCTCCCGTGGCAGGAGGAGCCGTTGAGAAAAGCTGGCATCGTCTTTCTCAAAAAATCGCCCACCAAGGCCATCAGGTCACCTTAATATCCCGACAGTGGCTGGATTGGCCACACGACGAAACTCTCAATGGTGTGCGCCATCTTCGATTACCGGGATTCAGCCATAAAAAGTGGCTTTGGCTCAACTTGCTATGTGACTTGATCTGGAGTATCCGAGTCCATCGTAACTTACCCGATGCCGACATCGTCGCATCAAACACGATCAGTCTGCCCTGTTGGCTGGGGGCACTACGTCGGAGGGCCGGTCATGTCGTGGCTATGCCTGGTCGTATGCCCAAAGGGCAATTCCGATTTTACCGACGACCCGCACGTATTCTGGTTCCGAGTAAACCGGTCCAAGATGCTGTTTCATCTGAGAGGAAATCATTTTCATCACTGGTCCGTATCGTTGGATACCCGATAGATTGGAACGCCTTGTCCACGAAACAAACCCAGATAAATGACAAGGTGACCATCGGTTTCGTCGGACGATTGCATCAGGAGAAAGGGGTGGCATTACTCTTGGATGCTTTGCGACGATTGGGAGAGCAGGAACTGCCACCATGGCGGGCTATCATATGCGGGCCGGTTGATGTAGCCCATGGAGGTTCTGGCGAATCTTATCTAGAGGCGCTAAAAATTGATGCCCCTCATCAAGTGGAGTTTCGCAACCCCATATATGAGGAAAACAAGCTGCATAGCCTCTACCAGCAATTCGACCTGTTTTGCTACCCCAGTCTCGCGACGCACGGAGAGACCTTTGGCGTTTCCGTAGCTGAGGCCATGGCGGCGGGTGCTGTTCCGATCGTTTCCGCTCTGCCTTGTTTTCTAGATTTTGTAATATCTGAAAAAACCGGTCTGATATTCGACGCCACCGCTCCCAATGCTGCACACCAACTCGCCACCCATTTAACGACGCTAATCCGAGATCACGATTATCGTAAGAAAATGTCAGCAGCGGCACAGGACAGTGTTAAATATTACGATTACAGCCAATATTGTGATCGTCTGCTTACTGACTTCACGCAATTGACCACCGACCCAAAGTCTTCAACCTCTTGACCGTGCATACCACTGAACCATTCTTGGGTCAGGATTGTGTCACGCCATATCCTCGGCGTGAAATTTTGCTACGTTGGTTGTGGATTATATTCCAAGCCACGCTGTTCAGATGGAGCCCGCGTCAGTGGCACGGCTTCCGCGCGCGACTGCTTAAGCTGTTCGGAGCAAATATTCCGGCACCTAGCCAAGTCGTGATATTCCCATCCGCTACAATCACCTTCCCTTGGAAATTAATTCTGCACCCACGTTCAATGGTGGGGCGAAACGTCAGCCTCTACAATCTTGCCTCCATCACCCTCGAATATGGAGCAAACCTCAGTCAGAATTGCCATCTGTGCGCCGGCACGCATGATTTTTATCACTGGTCCATGCCCTTAGTGCGCAAACCTATCACGATCGGACGCAATGCCTGGATTGCAGCTGATGTATTCGTAGGACCGGGCGTAAAGATTGGTGAATTATGCGTGGTAGGAGCACGATCTGTCGTCGTTAAGGATTTGCCGCCTAGCATGATCTGCGCAGGTAATCCATGTCGTGCCATCAAACCGAGAACTCTCCCAATCTAGCTAAATGCGCATTGCCCATATCGTCGCCAATTTGGAAGCACGACAGGGTGGTCCCAGTCGTTCGGTACTCAGCCTCGCCCAAGCTCAGGCGACTTCCGACGGCGATGACCAGTTACTGACTACTGATCGCGAAGAGGAATCGTTTCTTTCCGGCCATCTCATGGTGAAAAAATTTCGCCGTGTTTGTCCTGAATCCATCAGTCGATCCTCCTCGCCGAATCGGCATCTACAACAAAATCCTTTTGATGTAATTCATACCCACAGCCTGTGGTTACGCCCTCGGCACTACGCCCGTCAATCCGCCCAGCTTCACAATGTGCCCCGAGTGCTTTCGCCACGCGGGATAAGAAGTGCTGGGGCTTGGAACCATCATCGACGACGAAAATTTTGGCCCGGAAAATTAATTCACCTCTGCGCTCTCGAAGCCGCGCGAGGCTGGCACGCCGCGAGTGCATCCGAAGCCAAAGCGTTTCGAGACCTTGGATTCAAGCAGCCCATCTGTGTCGCCCCGAACGCGGTTGATCTACCTACCGCCAAACAAAGGGAAATAGCGCATGCACATTGGATAAAACGCGCTCCGCACGCTGCGCAGCCACCAGTGGCCTTATTTTACTCACGATTTCACCGCAAAAAAGGAGTAATCGAATTGATCGACCTTTGGCACCAAGTCGCCCCCCGCGATTGGCTCCTGCTTCTGGTCGGCACTCCAGATCAATTGAGCGTTGCTCGGCTTGAAACATATATCGTCCGCCAAGGAGTTCAAAAGCCGATTTCCGTATTCGATGGCACGGCACAGCCTCCCCCTTATGTGATCGCTCAACTCTTTATTCTGCCGACGCACTCGGAAAATTTCGGCCTAGTCGTCGCCGAAAGTTTGGCCAATGGCGTCCCTCCACTAGTGACCGATATAACGCCATGGTCAGAAATCAACGAAGTCGGAGCCGGGTGGTGGGTTCCCTGGCAAGACTTTGCGGAGACCGTGCGACTCGCGCTGACAGAGAGCGACACCGAACGAAAGACGCGGGGCGAAACCGGACGACAATGGACGACAACGCAGTCTTTCTGGCACGACACCGCAAGCGGGCTTCGAAAGTTTTACCGTCAGATTCACTAAGTCAACGTGACTGCACCGCATTCATCCCCCTCCGATTTTCGATCCAAGCTCAGCACTCTGACTGTTTGGCACACTGCGATTTTTGCCACTGCGACTGCATGGCTGTTTGGCGGAAACATCTATTGGGCCAGAGTTCCCCTTTCATGCTGGGGCACTCTGGCCATCGGACTCACAGCGGCGGGATTTTTTCACCGAATTCGAGGAAGCGGTTCGGTGATCAAGCCCTTGATTTGGTTGATCCCGGGACTGGCCCTGATCGCCTTGATCATAATCAGCGCTTTAAATCCCAGTTTCGAGGTCCGCACCTATTTCGACACCAAAGTTTTTCGTCCAATTGAACCCGTCAAATGGTTGCCCAGTAGTGCGATTCCCGGGAGATCACTACGAGAACTTTGGCTCTACAGTGGATTATATCTTACCGGTTTTAACGTTGCTCTAAACGTTTCAAGTCTTCGCCAATTACGCACCTTGATTATCGTTTTGGCCCTCAACGCTACGGTGATAGCCATTATGGGGACGCTCCAAAGTCTGCTGGGACTGGATCTGTTTTTCGGTTTGGTCGAATCACCGAACCCCGCATTTTTCGGGTCATTCATTTACCACAACCACTGGGGAGCCTACGCTACCCTAAGTCTTTCGCTATGGCTTGGCGCGTCGGTCTGGTTGGCTCGTCAGGATGACGGTCGAGGTATTACTCACAGCCCGGCACTCGTCGCGTTACTCGCCGCCGGTTTTATCGTCGTGGCGGTGCCGCTCTCCACCTCGCGCTCTTCTACGGTGATGGTATCGGCATTCATCATCATCGCATCGATTACCGAGGGCATCCGAATTCAACGAAATGCACACCGACGGAAAGTAAGTTCCCGATTCCGGCTCATCGCCTTGACCTCGGGTGTGGTGATCACATTGACCGCGACCTTCGTATTAGCCGCCCCCACTATCGCTCGGCGCATTGCTACCACCCAAAGCCAACTATCTGAAATGCGGGCCATCGGTTCTATCGGTGAGCGGGCAACCCTCTATAATGAAACTTGGGAGTTGTTCAAAAAGAAACCCTACACGGGTTGGGGATTTGAAACTTGGGAAATGGTTTTCCGCCGAAACACGAATCTTACTCACCGAGGTGATAAACTACCAATTAGGTATCAGGAAGCTCACTCCGATTGGCTACAATCGTTGTCCGAAGTGGGGGGATTGGGAACAGGCCTCCTCCTCGCCATGGTCCTAATTCCCCTTTGGAGCTCTCGTCACCAACTCATCGTCGAGCGCACATCCCTCTACCTCCTCGCCGGCGTCACTTTAATCAGCCTGTATGCGTGGATCGAGTTTCCACTGGCCAATCCCGCGGTGGCTCTCACGTTTTGGATAACATTCTTTGCTTCCGTTCGATATGCGCGAATCAGCAGATCTTAACGACCATTTCCAATGGTGATAAGCCTACACTTCCAATTCTTCGAAATCCAATTGAACCATCCGCCATACCCCGCCGAATGTTCATTGATAACCCCAACGCAGTAACCGAGGGGCCACCCAAGTCATCTTCCATTTCGACGGCTGTGCCTCAATCCGATTCCACGTGTATTCTGCCGTAGTCCTGACCTTAAACGAGGAAAACAATCTGCCCAAGTGCCTCGATTCCTTGCGGGCTTGTGCCGATGTAGTCGTTTTGGATTCGGGTTCAACGGATGATACTGTCCGTATCGCGCATCAACACGGTGCACGCGTGATCCAAAATCCTTTTCACAATTTCGCTCAACAACGTAACTTCGCCCACGAGCAAATACCATTTCAGTTCCCGTGGGTGCTCCATCTCGATGCCGACGAAACCATGACAGATTCCCTGCATAGGTCGTGTTCAACCTTTCGTGATGACGGCAATTTCGACGGATGTTGGATTGCTCCAAAAATGATGTGGTTCGGTCAGTGGATTCCTCGATGTACCGATTTTCCGGCGTGGCAGGCACGGTTTGTTAACGCCCCGCGATTTCGTTTTATTGAAGTGGGGCATGGTCAACGTGAACATCCTGACATGCGGATGCGGCAACTTTTAGGAAATTACCTCCACGACCTCACGACGGATGGAATCGAAGGGTGGCTAGAAAAACATCGTCGCTACGCGAAGGCTGAAGCTCGCACTCAATTTGACGCACCGCCTCTTGAACTATCACGACTCGTTCACTCCGATCCTCTGGTTCGGCGACGAGCGCTGAAACAGCTGAGCTATAAAATTCCGTTTCGAGCGCCAGCCAGATTTATCTATCAATATTTATTTCGGCAGGGGTTCAGGGAAGGCTCTGCCGGTTTGAAATATTGCAAGCTTTTGGCTCATTACGAAGGGTTAGCGCAGTATGAAATTACAAGACTTAAACGCTTGGGGAAATCGGTGAGGTAACAAACCGGACGACTCTCCTACCATGCCTAAAATCATCTTTGTAAATCGAGTATACTGGCCTTCAACCCAGGCGACTGCACAAATTCTAAGGGATCTTACCGTAGCTTTGGCTTCAGCGGGACTAAATGTTCAAGTCATTACCAGCACACCGCTCTCCGGAGATTATCGAGACGAAATCACGAATTTAGAAGTACTTCGGACTTCAAAGGAAACAACGGCGAAAACCAATCTTTTGGCAAAGTTTTGCAGCTATTCGAGATTTTTAAAGTCCACCCGACATGTATTAGGTGCAATACTACGAAAAAATGACGTTGTCGTAGCGATGACTGATCCTCCCATGCTCGGCGCAAATATTGCGCCACTGGTGCGTGATAAAGGTGGCGAAATGTGGCATTGGTCTCAGGATCTCTATCCTGAAGTCGCTTTAGCAATCAAACCGTTCGGCGTTTTCACTAAACTTCTCGAAATTTATAAACGCCGCAGAAACGCGGAATGGAGGAAAGCTAAGGGTATTGTCGCCATCGGGTGCGATATGAAGCAACGTATAGTTCAGAATGGAATCTCTGATTCCAAGGTCCTCGTATCTGCAAACTGGGCCCCTCGTGACCTCAAAACCACAGAACCCAACCTTCAGCGAACGAAATGGAACGTTCCTACCGATTCATTTGTGATATCGTATTCAGGGAACCTCGGTCGCGCCCATGTTTTGACTCCCATCCTCGACCTCGTGGACGCCCTAAAGGCGGAAACCTGTATCCACACGGTGATCGTTGGGCACGGGGCCCAAAAAAACGCCCTAAAAACCCAAGCTCACGACCGATTACTAGAACGCTGCATTTTCCAAGATCCTGTTCCAATAAGTGAATTAGGTAACAGTTTAAGTGCTGCTGATATTCATTTGATCACTATGCGACCGGACTGTGTGGGCACGGTTTGGCCCAGTAAGTTCTACGGAATTATCGCAGCGCAGCGTCCTATCGTGTTTATCGGACCAAAATCTGCCGAGGTCGCATCACTGATCGCAAAGCATGAGCTAGGCATCGCGGTTGAACCATCGGACATAGTTCGAGCTGCTGATTTCATAGCTAAACTCGCCGGGGATCCGAAACTGCAGCTTGAATTCCGCGGGAAAATCGGGGAATTTGCCAAACAGCAAGCAGGCCTAGACGACGCTATTGCACTATGGACAAACGTCGCTTGTCCGCAGAGGTTCGAATCAGAATCGGTGGCGACGAGACCAAAAAACGCATAACATGAAAAACAACCGACGTCATAGTCTGCTGCTGATATTTTTTGACGCGCTCTCCGTGTTGGTTGTTTTCAATATCGCTGGGTGGCTACGAGGAATCGCTGGGCCGGAAAACTGGATAGTTTCTGCGTTAATTGGACCATTGGTTATCGTGGTGGTGGCGGTCTATTTGATCGATGGATACCGCTCCCGAACAGAGATGATGGGCGCTGAGTATACCTCGCAACATGTCGTCGCGTTTCTGGTAGCGCTACTGGTCACCCTGCTCCTCACCTACGTCGTAATTCCTACCGCCTTCTCCCTGCAGGGATCGAGGCTCGTTCTCGCCGCCGCATTTTTGGCTCTGGCGGGAGTCACGCTCACATATCGACGCTCAATTCACCGGTGGGTAAAACAGGACCAGCGTGATCGCAGAATTCTCTTTGTCGGCACGAGAGCCTCCGGAATCAGTTTCGCGGATGTATGCCGCAGCAATGGACTCGAGCAGGAGGTGATCTGCGCGGTAATCGGGGACGAAACGGAGCTCCCGATTCAAACCCCTTTTGACTCAAAATTGCGGAATTATCGAGACGTGGTTAACGAAATAAAGGCCGGAACGCTCAGGATCGAAGCGATCGTCATTCGCGAGTCAGCCAACATCCTGCCAGAAAATATGACGGAGGAGTTGATCGCGCTTTTCTTCAACGGAGTTCCGACCTACACCCTTGAGCTATTCTTCGAGATTTATTGGAGAAAAATCCCCCTCTATCGGATCAATCACATTTGGTTGTTCCAGGAAGGTTTCCAAATCGCTCGTAATCCCGTTTTTGAACGCACGAAGAGAGTGGTCGATATTTTCCTGGCCGGGGTCGGACTGATTTTAACCTCACCACTTATCCTACTTTCCGTCATTGCCATAAAGATCGAAGATGGTGGGCCCGCATTTTTCAGGCAGTCCAGAATCGGTCGCCTTCGCCAACCTTTCGAAATTATCAAACTGCGCTCGATGCGAACCAATAATGATTCATCAGGGGTGAATCGCTACACTCAAGACAACGACCCCCGGATTACAAAAGTTGGCGCATTTCTTCGGAAAACACGGATCGATGAAATTCCTCAACTGATGAATGTGATCGGCGGCGAAATGAGCCTAATCGGCCCTCGCGCCGAGTGGGACCAACTTGTCAACGACTACGAGCGTGAGATTCCGTGTTACCACTACCGCCACCTCGTTCGACCTGGAATTACCGGCTGGGCTCAAATCAACTACCCTTACGGTGCAAACCTCGACGACACCCTCAGAAAACTGGAATACGATCTATTCTATATCCGCCACTTTTCGTTCGTGATGGATGCCGCGATTGTGCTTCGGACCATCAACATAATGCTCTTTGGCAAAGGAAAATAACCCCGCTGGGCTTCTCCTTTCGAATCACTATGACTTACGACTACGATTTCGTTTCTATTGGCGGCGGATCCGCCGGGTTCAACGCCGCCCGCACCGCCACTTCCGTTTCTTCGTAAATATGCTTGGGCACTTTAAACAACATCCCGCCCGCTTAAGCGAAACTATTGCGCTCATTGCCGTTTTGTTTGGATTTGCAGTAGTCGGGATCCGCTGGCAAGCAGGGATTGAAGCTGCCTATGACCTTCCTGGCACCGCCCAAACCTCCGGATGCGAGGAGGAGTCTTGGATGGCACTCTGGAACAAGTTACACGGAAATCCGGTATTTCGTGATATCCAAGAATCACCCTTCAATTTCTCTTATTTCAATTGGGGGTTTTACGAATTCTACGGCTCAATTTTAAGCATTGGTGACGCAAAAGAATTCCCTTCACGGATAATATCCGTTGGTAGGACAATTAGTTTCGCGAGCGGAGTTGCCGGATTTGTTTTTTTCACGATCGCTCTCGCCCGGGTAAACCGACCGTCAACCACTTCCTTGGGCACTCTCTTGTTCTGGTCATCTCTCCCCTTTGTGAGTCCCGTCACGAATTGGTTTATCGTGACCGTCCGACCAGATATCGCGGCACTCTCATTCGAGGCGGCGGCACTCATCGTGTTTTTGATCCTCCGACCGCGACATCGTATTGGAGGGCTACTCCTTGCCGGGTTTTGCGGATACTGTGCCTGGTCACTAAAAACCTCATATGTCGGCGCACTTTGCACCATAGGGTTCTTTCTAATCTTTAGAAGGTCTTGGCGCGATTTACTTCAATTTTGTCTGCCCGTCTTTGTTCTGATGGGTGCAACGCTCCTCTTCGGAGGAGAAACATATCGCGAAGCATTGATCGGCGCTTCATTTGGGCAAAGTCCATTTTCTGCCTCGGCCGGAATCGCGGTATTGAAGCAGTTTATTCTGACTGGAGCCCCCTTATTGGTCGGTCTCGCGGTGTCGGTAACAATGGCAGTTGGGTTTAAGTTCCAAACCCCTTCTCGTTCCAAAAAAGCGGTGAACCAAGACGCCATTCTCCTGGGCACGATCGGAACCATCTTCGTGACTCTCTTCATGGGAGCAGAGGCATTCAAACAAGGAGCCTGGGTAAATTACTATATGCCCGCTACCGTTCCGGGCTGTATTTTGGCAATCGCTCTAATCCCTAGAATACGCCGTCCCTGGTTACCCACATTGACCGCCGCAAGTGTTATGATTATCCTGCATACCGGCTTGCTACTTGGCGCTTGGGGTAAAACAGATCTCAATGAAGCACGCGCCGATCTTAACCAACGATGGGAGATCTACTCAGAGCTACCCGAACCTCGATTTTCACGTGATCTGCGACTCAATTTACCTTGGTTAAATCCAAATTCGACTCCGTATATATTAGCTTACGACTATCCCGAGCTTCGAGATGCAGGGGTAAATTTTGAAGGAAACGGAATTGGAGGCGCAATAAGTCGCGGAGAAATAAAAAGTCTCTTCCTCCCATCCACGGTTGAGTCTACTTATGATCACTCTTCGCTACATTCGTTTTCCTCAATGCAGATAGATCAGGGTTGGAAAGTCTTCACTCTCAAATCAGAGCCGCAGCTCTCTTCTCCTTTCGAATCACTATGACTTACGACTACGATTTCGTTTCTATTGGCGGCGGATCCGCCGGGTTCAACGCCGCCCGCACCGCCGCCGACCTCGGCAAACGAGTGGCCATTGTTGACGGGGCGGAAGAACTTGGTGGACTTTGCATCCTCAAGGGCTGCATGCCTTCCAAGACCTTATTATTCTCCACCGAGGTTTTACACCTTGCCCAAAACGGGAAAAAATTCGGGCTGAAAATTCCGCAGGCGACCGCTGACATGCGGAAAATTCACGCCCGCAAACGGCAGATTATTGGTGAATTTGCTGCCTATCGAGAAAAGGCGATGAGCTCAGGACGATACGACATCTATCGGTCATATGCCCAGTTCATCGATCCACACACGATCAAGCTTTCAAACGGGAAAATGCTGAGCGCCGAACGATTCATCATCAGCACCGGGTCGAAAATCAGCTCCCCTCCTCTGCCCGGGCTAGATGCCACACCTTTCTGGACCAGTGATGACGTATTGGACCTCGATCACGTGCCCCAAAGCGTCATCGTTCTGGGGGGAGGAATTGTGGCCTGTGAACTCAGTCAGTTTCTTCGCAGAATCGGTTCTAGAGTCGTATTAATCCAACGCAGTCAGCACGTTTTGAAGGATCACTCGCCCGCTGCATCGGAAGTCGTCCAAGACGCCTTCCGCGCCGAGGGAATAGATCTCCATACGGACACCAAGATCGAGTCCATTTCTTCCAACGAAAAGGGTGTGACCGTCAAATTCCATACCGCGGGGAAACTCGTTACGCGGAGAGCCAAACACCTATTCAATGCTCTGGGACGTAGCCCCAATACGGCTAGCCTCGGGCTCGAACAGGCGGGCGTGAAGCTCTCCCCTCAAGGGCGGATCATAACCAACAAGTGGCAACAAACCAGTCAGCGCCATATCTACGCTGGGGGTGACGTTTGTGGCCCATTCGATATCGTTCATCTCGCAGTAGCTCAGGGAGAACTTGCGGCCCGACACGCCTTTGGTGAAAAGGGATTAAGATCCATCAATAACGATCATCTACTGAGTGTCGTCTTCACCGACCCCGCGCTCGCCAGCATTGGTCAGCAAGAATCGGCGCTCGATGCGCAAAAGACGCCTTACCTCGTCGCCACCTACCCGTTCGACGATCACGGAAAATCGATATTGATGGAGGCCAAACGCGGCTACGTAAAAGTGATCGCCGAGCCCCAAAAAGGTCGAATCCTCGGTGCTGAAATTGTCGGTCCTCACGCCGGCGAACTCATCCATTGTCTCACCGGCCCGATCTCAATGAAAGCGACGGTATTCGATCTACTTCGTGCCCCGTGGTATCACCCCACCCTTGCCGAAATCCTGACCTATCCCTTGGAAGAAATCGCCGAGCAAATAGCCGGCAATTGATCTGACTTCTTTGGGTCTCGGGTCGACTGCTGCCACCAAAATACCAAAATAGTTGGTAACATTATCGGCACCACGTGCCGTTCGTAGGCAAAACCCACCACATAAAAACCACCGTATAGGGCCATGAAGCCATAGTAGAGTAATGCGGCACAAAACTCCGGGGCGGTCCAACGGAGCGATAGAAGATCCCGCCCCGCTCGAATGATGACGGCCCAAAGAATCACCCGAAAAGCCACCATCCAACCGACCTGCAGTAGTTTCAAAAAGTCCGCTCGACCCGGCTCATCATTTTGCGCTCCATTGGGTCGAACATCGACGAGAAACACCCACGCCTTAAGTAGGCTCAACTTCACAAACGAAAGTGGGTTTTCTCGGATGAAGATCCATGCCTGTTCCTTTAACTGATGATCGTAGTCCCACTCATCAGTGGGTGCGTCTTCGAACGATATTCGGTCCTCATAGTCCAAAAGATCTAGGCTGTAACGCGGGTAAAAATCAGCTGTCGCCGAATTGTTGCCTTTGTAAAGATTCCATCCGGCCCACGAGGACCCAATGGTCCATTGCCCAGAGTTGGCCCGATTAAATGCTGCCAAAGCGGCGGTCCCCACCACTACAATCAGCAGGGCGACCGTGGTGGTTCGCGTATTTCGATAAGTCCACCAAATCAGTAGAGGCAAAGCCACGCACAAAAAGGGCATCGAGTTTTTCAGAAACAACAAAACTACTAGGAGGGATCCAAGGACTCCTCCAGCCCAAATACTTCTCCACCAACGTTTTGACCCAAACAATGCCAGTGTCAGAATGAGCGCCAGAGGAACGGAAAGATAAGCCTCTTCAACACTCAGGGCAAAAAATGTGATTACCCAACGTGGCATACTGAGCATACCAAGCGTTCCGATAATGAACCATCCCGTTGGCACCGTTGAAAAACGCATGACAAAGATCAAAATGACGGCAAGCCCACCCGTCATGATTCCAGATTTAAGCAGCGTGATCCGGGCTTGATCATCCCCTACGAGACTAGCTCCCGTCATTAGTGATGCGGGAATCAACGGAAGTCGGTGGGCGGAAAAACAGACGCCCGGATAGTGAATTTCACAAACCTTATAGTCGCCCGTTGTCTCGATCGCCTCGATCAGCACCCCATAACCGAAACCCAATTCCCTGATGCTCACGCCATGCCGATGATCCCATCGATTGACCAGTGCCGCACCGACAATCGCGTAGATTAACAATCCAATCGTAACGGTCCAAACTCCGCTTTTACCCCATTCGCATACGGGCTTATTCCAGTTCATTTTGATGGGACAACGATACGGCCGGGTAGGGAGGGTAGATGGAACGTCATCGCAGGATGGGCGACCATGATTGCAACTATTTCAATACTCCGTTCGCTCAGTCCCGACTAAGGTCCAATAAATCCCGTAGGTCGACCCGTTTTTCATACAACGCTTTTCCCACGATGACGCCGCCCAAACTGGGGCGGCGTTTTTCGATTTCAGCCAAGGCGATCACATCCTCCCTCCGACTGACCCCACCACTCGCGATCACCGTCGCCTTGACTGCTGAAGCCATTGCCTCCTGTGCCGCCAGGTTCGGTCCCGTCAACATTCCGTCCGTTCCGATATCAGTGTAAATTAAGGTAGAAACTCCAATTTCATCCATGCGTTTGGCTAGATCCAGAGCCGCCATTCCGGTGGTAGCCACCCATCCCTTCACCGCGACGTGACCATCCTTGGCATCAATGCCGACCGCAATCCGCGCCCCAAATTCCGCGACTAAGTCCGCGACAAACCCTTCGCTCTCTGCCGCACGAGTCCCAATGACCACTCGCGACACCCCTAGATTCAAAACCTGGGCAACGGTCGCTCGATCACGCATCCCGCCTCCGAGTTGCACTTTCAATCCTGTGGCTAGGATCGCCTCAACCTTGGCTAAGTTCGCAGGCACACCATCAAATGCCCCATCTAGATCGACCACATGCACCCAAGCGCTGCCGGTATCTTTGAAAACTTTAGCCACATCTGAGGGGTTCGAGGCGTAAACGGTTTCTTGATCCGCGCGCCCTTGCAGGAGGCGCACCGCGCGGCCATTCTTGATATCAATTGCAGGATAGATGGTCATAGTGGTAAAATTGAAGTTCCCGACCGGCGATTCCGGTTTCACCCTCTCAAAAAAGCAATCGTGCAATCATGCCAAAATCATCTTACCAACCTCCTCGTTTCCTCACCGATCTTCTCGCCGCGCGTTCCCCCTCGGGTGACGAATCCGAATCGCAGGCTGCATTCGACAAACACGTCAAACCTTCCGCGGATGAATACCGCAACGACGCACTAGGGAACCGAATTGCCGTTTTAAACCCGAAGGGCGACCCCATCCTGATGCTGGCTGGTCACCTCGACGAACTAGGGCTCCTTGTTACCTATATCAACCCGGAAGGGTTCCTCTACTTCGCTACCATCGGAGGTCACGACAAAATCATGATTCCCGGCCGCCGAGTGATCATCCGCACCGCCAACGGTAATATTAAGGGTATCACCGGCAAACGCGCGATTCATCTCATGAACCCCGATGACCGGAAAAAGGTCCCCGAAGTGCACGAGATGTGGATCGATATCGGAGCGAAATCGAAGTCCGACGCACTCAAGCGTGTGAACATTGGTGACACCGCAACCTACGATCACGAATTCGAACTTCTGCACGGATCAATTGGCACCGCCCGCGCTTTTGATAACAAGGCGGGAGCCTATATTGTGGGAGAAACGCTCATTCGATTGGCCGCTCAAAAACAAAAACTGGCTGCTCAAATCGTATCAGTCGGCACCGCCCAGGAAGAAATTGGCGTGCGTGGCGCGACCACCTCCTCTTACGCCGTAAACCCCCATGTCGCCATCGCCGTCGATGTGGGACACGCCACCGATCACCCCGACTGCGATAATCGAAAATATGGTGAAACGAAACTAGGTGGTGGCCCGATAATTTGCCGCGGACCCAATATAAATCCTCTCGTTTACGATCGCCTCATCAAAGCGGCCAAAAAGGCTGAGATCACCTATCAGCTCGAAGCAGACCCAGGCCCCACCGGCACCGATGCACGCGCGATGCAAATGGCTCGCGGCGGAGTCGCCACCGGACTGGTCAGTGTTCCCCTCCGGTATATGCACACCCCCAGTGAGATGGTGGACCTCGCCGATATCGAGGCCTGTGTGCAATTGCTCGTAGAATTTGCCCATGGATTTAAAAAGTCCGATCGCCTGAATTGGTGAACGATTTCGTTTCGCTAGCGCGATGTAGGATCGAGCTCTACTTAGCGCAGAGTGGCTGCGGGGTGAACGTTTTGTAGTCCGATTCGGTTCAAACCAGTGATTCCGTTTGATTCATCGCGTGGATGACCCCGATTGCGGCACCGGCGGTGAATCCGACGCCAGACCATCTTTCGTCCAAAAGCAGTCCCCCTAGGGTGCCAGTCGCATGGGAGGCTCAAAAATACCGTCGGCTAAAGCCGTAAGCGTTTTTCCGTACTTTCCATGATAGCAGAATCAGAAACGGCCAGTTTTAAGTTTTTTCCTGGCACTATATTCTTCTCGGTTCCCACCACACTCAAAGCCGTCATGAAGCGCTATAAATGGATCTCGTCTGCAAAGGGTAATGAACAAAAAACGATTTTTTACCGTTCACCTTCTGCTTGATCAGCCAATTAACCACTCGCTCTTCTTCAATCAGCGGAGTTGGGCAAAATCACTGCCACCGTTTCCGGACCTAGTTCAGGCCCGGAAACTCCCGGTTCAACTTTCCCGTGGTCTAACCACTTTAGCGGAGTTTGAACCCGTCGAAGTGTAAAGGAATCAGCCGGCCAAGGAACTTAGCTAATAAGTCAAAACCACGATTCGCCAAAATATAACCATCAGGAACTTTTGCTTTCGAACGGCCCAACAACTCAATCCCCACCGTCTTTTCGGCTAAGTCGATTGCATCCAGCGTGGCCAAAAAAATTCTAGCATAACCCTGCTCCACCGCTGCTGACGCCACCGCATCGACCAAAAGCTCGGATCCACCGGTCGTCGCCTAAATCCAATATATCCGAATCCCAAATCTCATTCCAGCCGGGCAATCGCAGTCGGGTGTAATTAGAAGTGATGGGTGATTAGTTGCGCCAGAGGGAGAGCCATTGGCCGTTGGCGCGGAGGACACGAAGGCTGGCGATGGCATCGGCATGAGAGGGATCCCACCAAGCGCCCGGTTTTTT
>Ga0209390_10002459_pt1 | contig 32474 bp, 36 predicted proteins | sample BON01_FD_187212 | JGI IMG/M metagenome (GOLD analysis project Ga0209390, IMG submission 187212) | Freshwater microbial communities from Lake Bonney liftoff mats and glacier meltwater in Antarctica - BON-01 (SPAdes) (version 2) | ecosystem: Environmental > Aquatic > Freshwater > Ice > Glacier...
ACGACAGAAATTAAACGCAAAAAATTGGTTGAAACACAGAAATTCAGCACTAAAAATTGGTTGAAACACAGAAATTTTTAGGCATCAAAATTGTGTCGCTTTAAATCGAATTTTTAGAGGTGCCCTATAGACATAGGTGAATCTCAGCTTCGCTGGTGAACCAATTGTTTCTTAGAGAACATTTACGGAACATTGGAAGAGAATTTGGTTATCTTGCGCCGTAATTTCGAATGCTGGGACGTCGTTTGCCATCGAGGCTAACTGAAATTGTCGGCCTGAAGCCTCACATATCAGGGCCTTGGTCGAACAAATCTATGGATACGGAGACTTCGCTCTCTTAGCCTGGAATTAATTGGTCCGATTGGCGGAGGGGGCGGGATTCGATCCCACGGAGGCTTGCACCTCACACGCTTTCTAAGCACGGCGATTCGGCCGCACCCCTCCCAAGTTGAAATCTCTCAGAGAAAATTAACCACGGTCATGATATCGGCGAGATTTCACTTGTCTGTTTGAATCACCAAACCACATCGAATCAAGAGCGTCGTTTAATGCGGAAATGTAAACCAAGTGCGGTTGTCACTAAAGCCTTCGCTATAAGCATTACGGCACGCGTATTGGTCACTGACGAGGTCCCTGCTGATCGGGGAGTCATACCCACACCTATTTCCTCAACCTTGTAGTTGGCTCGACCCGCAACCACTATCGCTTCAAAGGTGTCCCCCAAGTAGTAGACAGGAAACGACCTCGCAAACTCTTTAAGAAGGGGCTGTGTAATTATTCGAAATCCTGAAGTTGCGTCTGTGATCGGATGCTTCGTTGCCTGGCCTGCGATCCTTGCAAGCACCCACATCACTAATCGCCGAGCTGGGCTGAGAGTCATTGTTGATTGTGAAGACTTAAACCTGCTTCCAATCACCATGTCCGCGCCAGTCCGATTGACCGTTTCGACCAGATCATCAAAATAAAATGACGAGTGCTGACCATCAGCATCACACTGGATAACTGCTTTGAAACCCAATTCGCATGCATATCTAAACCCACAACGAAGTGCTCCGCCGACACCAGTATGCAGTGGTAGGGAGATCACTCGAGCGCCACTCTTGCCAGCAATAACCGCCGTATTGTCAACAGAGCCATCATCGATTACCACAAATGGATACCCACACTTCTGAAGGTCTCTAATTACCGAATCAATTGTCACCTCCTCATTGAAAGCGGGAACGACAACAAGTACCTCACCCTTGTTGATCATGCAACCGAACATCCTGGTTCTTTTGTAAGGCAAGGTCTTCATTGAGTTTCTGAATTTGTCGCTGCATACCTGAAATACTTACTGAGAGCTGTACACAGATTCCTAGCAGCACGATGACCGCAACAGCACCGACGACCGTAAACACATCAACACGAAGTGCTTCCGCCAATGGTTCAATAAACGGGATAAAAATCGTCGCAATGAGAACCACTGCGCACAAAATCAACCAACCGACCGTGTATAGAAATGAGATCATTTGTCGCCGAGACAGCCAAATAATCAGCCCTAAAAACAATCCCGAAATCACAATAATTTCAAGAATCTGAAGCAGTTTTTGACTCACCCTTTCAGCCTAGATCGGCAAAACAACATTCAACATCGACGGTTCAGTCCGAGCGGGTAGATCCCATCCAAAAGAGGAGATACCTTTGGTTTCAAGCTTCCGTCAAGTGAGGTGACGGTCGGATCCGGTGCAACAGACCCGTGTCTTTGGCCGAACCCAACCATTGCGCCTTAGTTCACGCCAGATCGTCGACGCCGGGCGACCCAACCCCACAGCAATCGCCCTAGGTTTGACCCCCATCTCCAGTCGCATCTGGATCACTACCCGTTCTTCGATACTCAACTGAGCATAGATTTTTCCCATACAACATTCTCCTCCCGAGAAAGTTGCACTTGGTATTTGAGCGCACCAAAAATATTACAGTACCACAATTCGATTCAATACTAATTTGCTATGGTATCCGCATATGAAGATTGCGGTTCTCGGGCTCTGGCATCTCGGACTAGTCACCGCTGGATGTCTGGCACGTATCGGTCATAATGTGACCGGTTTTGATGATTCCGAACAGCTTGTATCGGATCTCGGCAACGGTCATCTTCCAGTATTCGAGCCTGGGCTAGTAGAGGTTGTTCGCGCGGAACTCGCTAGTGGCCGGCTGGCTTTTGAAAATGATGTTGCAAAGATTCCGAGCGATTGCCAGGTTCTGTGGGTCGCCATTGATACGCCGGTAGACGATAATGATCTAGGCGATTCCGAGGGAGTCGTAAAGGCGATTTTGAGGGCGCTAGGTTTCGTGCCTGATGGAACTCTGGTCATCATTTCCAGTCAATTACCCGCAGGATCAACTCGGCGCATCGAAAGTGAAGTGACTAGTTGGAATCATCCACGAGGTCTTCGTTTCTCTTACTCGCCAGAAAATCTTCGACTGGGCTCCGCAATTGAAGTATTTACTCATCCAGATCGTCTAGTAGTTGGAGTAGGGAAGTTCGAAGATCGGTCGCGATTTGCAGCAGTATTTGAATCAATTACGAATAATATTGAGTGGATGTCAATAGAGTCAGCCGAAGTTACCAAACATGCGATTAATGCGTTCCTCGCGATGTCGGTTGCTTTCGCCAATGAGGTAGCAGCAGTTTGCGAGTTTGTTGGTGCAGACGCGAGAGAGGTGGAGCATGCACTGCGGTCAGATCGCCGTATTGGTAAGCACGCATATATTTCTGCTGGGGAAGCATTCGCAGGCGGCACACTGGCCCGAGACGTGCAATACCTTAGGCAGATCGCCGCAGCGAATAACTTTGATTCCACACTAATCACCGCGATCAAGTTGAGCAACGATTTGCATCGAGGATGGGTAAAGGCGCGTCTTCAGTCGCTTGTAGCACATTTAGACGGTTGCACAGTGACCGTATGCGGCCTCGCGTACAAGACTGGAACAGACACTCTTCGGCGATCGGCTTCGGTAGAAATGTGCGACTGGCTTCTCGAACGCGGAGCAAGTCTCAGAATATTCGATCCCGTCGTTAGCGAACTTCCGCCACGCTGGGACAATCGCGTGACGCGCCAACAAGACATTCAAAGTGCATTGCGCAATACAGATGTTCTGATAATCGGTTCGTCCGTCCCTAGATTAGTCGGAAATTACGAGGTTCAGATTTCGCCACCTAACCTATCGAAGATGATTGTTCTTGATCCTGGTCGACGATGTGGCGAATTGGAGGCGCTTCCCGATGTTCGCTACTTTGCCGTAGGAAAATCTCACTCTAGTTTGAAGGCTGACCGTGACTGATTTATTGTCTGGTCGATTTGCAGTCGTGACCGGATCTAGCCAAGGTCTTGGCTTCCATATTACGGATGCCTATTTGGCCGAGGGCGCATCAGTCGCAATTTGCGCGAGGAATGCCGACGAACTCGCCGCAGCCGAGCAACAACTTCGACGACATCTTCGCGATGGTCAACGCTTATTGTCGGTTATTGCCGACGTTACGAAGCGCGAAGAGGTTGACGCACTGTTTGCCCAAGTAGAAGAAGAATTTGGGACGATCGATATTCTCGTCAACAATGCTGGCATTTACGGACCGCTCGGGTTGCTAGACGAGGTGCCATGGTCTGAATGGGAAACTGCGATCACGGTGAACCTACTCGGTTCAGCGTTGGCCATGCGGGCAGTAATCCCGATCATGAAGTCTCGAGGTTATGGAAAGATCATCCAGCTTTCAGGTGGGGGGGCTACGACACCCCTTCCGTTTGCCAGCGCATATGCTGCCTCGAAGATGGCGGTAGTGCGGCTAGCAGAAACGGTGGCAGAGGAACTTCGACCTTTTGGAATCATGGTCAACTCGATCGCACCCGGTGCGCTCAACACGCGCTTACTTGACGAAGCCATCGAGGCTGGTCCCGAGCGAATTGGCAGGGAATTCTACGAGAAGTTATTAACGCAGAAAGAAAGCGGCGGTGCTGGATTCGAGGCTGCGACTCAACTTGCAGTATTCCTCGGTTCCGCTCGGAGCGATGGGATCACGGGGAAGTTAATCAGCGCCATATGGGATGACTGGGAGGATTTTCCGCTCAATTTGGAGATCCTAAGCGATTCCGACCTCTTCACGATTCGGCGGATAACCCGTGAAGAAAGACCCTTGCATTGGAAGAGCGACAACCTAAGTAGTAAAATTTCAAACGCCTAAATTTGTATTCGCAATGATACTAATGATTCCAGCATGATCGCGGGTAATGAAGTCGGCCGAGAAAAGTGACTCATTGAAATTACTTGGAACCGGTGATTCTCCGTGAAAATATAATATCGTTCTACATCCCGCGCTGTTGCCAGCAGCGATATCCACTTTTCTGTCGCCGACCATCCACGCCTCCGTTGGCTTTCGCTCCACGAGATATGCAGTCAGCAGACCGGGTCTTGGCTTCCGGCAATTACAGCGATCTCTGTCCGAGTGGGGACACACGAGAACATCGTCAACACCGATGTCCCTTAGAATACCATGCATTTCATTCAGTGCGTCCATGGAAAGTAGGCCGCGGGAAATATCCGGCTGATTCGTCACTACTACAACCTGAAATCCAAGAGCCTTAAGCCCTTGAACCAATAACGCCGACGACGGAAAGATATGAAAATCCTCAAGTCGTTGTGGTGAGTAAAGTCCACCATCGCGGGCCACAAGTGAATTGATGACTCCATCTCGATCCAGAAAGACGACTCCAGAACGGCTAGGAATCAAGAATATTCGCTATCTGGAAATGTTTTTCCGTTTCCCGCAGGGCATCAGGAGTGCCGATTTCCCAAAACCGATCGCCTACCAGATAGGCATGAAGAGCATGTTTAGTAACTAACATCGAAATGACATCGCCGAGATCCGTGTACGCTCCAAATGGAAGAGCAAAAAAATGTTCTCTAGAGAAATACAATAATCCGAAATCAATGAAGTTGAGATCTTGACTCGTGGTTGTCTTCTCATATTTAACAACTAAGTCACCGATGACGGCAACATTGCTCGCGCCTAATGAGCCGTCATTCGCCATCACTGTCATAGTTGCACTTAGTCGTGCGGCCCGACGAGACGTATCAACTGCGTCGAGATTGGCGATTACATACGAGTCCCCGTAAGTCACCCAGAAATCATCTGGAAGATGATCTAGCGCCGACCGAATTGACCCGCCAGTACCTAATAAACATTCGCCATCCTGGATGCAAGAGATGTGAAGTCCACTATTATCGCTCTGAGAGAGGTATTCGACAACTTGGTCACCTCCCGAGCCCAAAAGTATTGTGACTGTTTCGCCACCCATCCTGCTTATGCTGTTCAATTTATAGTCAAGAAACGGCCGACCATTCACAGGAACTAGGATTTTTGGAACCGCACCGCCAGTCAAGGAAGTTAGTCTCGTTCCGAGACCCCCAGCGAGCACGACGAAATGCCGAGAACTCATGGTGCTACCAAAATAGATGATCCTCGATAGTCGATGCCAAAGGGAATCTCAGCGAGACCAAAGGAATGCATTACCTGTCTGAGAAGGACCTTGTCTTCTGCGTAGAACATCAGGAACCCGCCCCCTCCGGCACCAATCAGCTTTCCTCCAGTTGCCCCCGCATCAAGCCCCGCGTTAATCCAGTCATTCACTTGGTCATGAATGGCAGAAGGCTGACGGCGATATTTCAAACTCCACTGCTCGGTAAGTAGCTTGCCGAACGCTTCGATATTCCCCTCTGTCAGGGCTGTTGCTGTTTGAAAACCGATTTCCCGCGTCTCAAGGAGATTTTCATCAAGACTCTGACCAACAGACTGTATTTTCAATTGTTCATCACGCAAGACTGCGGATGACGATCGTCTCAGCTTGGTATAAAATAAAAGAAGATTTCCCTCTACTTGATTTCGTATACTACGGCTAAGATCCAACGGCGAAACCTTGACGGACTCGTCATCCCTGAATGAGTACGTCTGGATACCGCCAAAGGCGGCGACATACTGGTCCTGTTTCCCGACCGGTTCTCCAAGAATTTCAATTTCGATCTTAGATGCATCTCGTGCGAGATCATTCGCAGATGTCCGCTTATGCTTGTACATGTAGAGTGCGTTCAGCAGGCCTACCAGAAAAGAGCCTGAGGAGCCAAGTCCAGTTCCAGCCGGTATATCGGCCATTGACGAAACTTCTACGGAGTTGTGAACTCCGCTGAACTTGAGTGCTTCACGGAATAAGGGATGTTTAACCTCGTCAGTGGACATCGCCCGTTCAATCTCGCTGTACTTGAGCAGAATTGACTCATCGAAATTGTCATGAACCGAGATGTAAGTGTACTTGGTTATAGCCGCCGCTACGAGGAAGCCGTTGCCATGTCGGCGGTAGAAAGATGGAAGATCAGTGCCGCCGCCACCCAATGTGATGCGGAGGGGAGTTGCAGAAATGATCACTTTGAATACACTTCCGAAATGATTCTGAGAGTTTCGCATGCATCTTCGAGAGTGGCGCCGTAAGATACTTCTCCAGAAATGGCGCCGATAAAGTCGGCGAACTCATCCGACCATGACAAATCCTGGAAGTCATACTCAAATTTTTCCGCCGAAGGTGGTCCCATTTCCGGGCTCATTTTATATAAAGTCATCGTTTCCGGACCATAACTACCACCGAGTCCAACTAGTTCTAATTTGGCCCGCTCTAGGCAGATCTCGAACGAAAAGCGATTCTTCCACTCGGTCCAAGACGCATGATGCCAGACGAACCCACCTGTTCGGGGTCGAAGACTAAAAAACGCATTGTCTTCAACAGACATAGCCCAGAAAGATGTCTGCAACTCTGCATGAACAAGATCTACGTCACCAAATAGAAATCTCGTAAGATCGATGAGATGGCTCCCCTGATCGAGTAGTTCGCCCCCCCCCGAAATGCGCCGGTCAGCGCGCCACTCTGACTCATAACCAACTCGTCCACCATGTCCATACTGTCCTCTAACCCACAAGAGATCCCCGTACTCGGCGCTCTTTACGATCTCTCGCGCCGCCTTGAGCGAAGGGTGAAATCTGTGGTTATAGCCAACACGTACGACTGAGTGGAACTTGTTTGCTTCATTGATGACATTGACCATCTCCGTATATGTTATTGCACCTGGTTTCTCAATGAATACATGTTTGCCGTGAGTAATTGCGTCAATAGCGATAGTGGCGAGATTTACGTGGGGAGTAGCAATGATCACCACATCAAGCGAGTCGCGTTCTAGCAGATTCTCAAGTGTTGCTGCCACGACTGCACGATCAATGAACTTGGACGCAAGTGTTGTTGCCCTGGCGATATTCTCATCGAAAATAACGACTTCACGAGCCCAAGGCATAGCAGCTTCAAGCCTCTTGTGGCCGATAAATCCTGCCCCAACTAGGCCAACACCACGCTTTACTGTGGCCAAGTCAGTTCTCAGGTGCAAGTCCAGTTGCGGTTGAGCCCGCCAAACCTTCCCACTTCGCAGTTGCGGTACTAAGAATTGGATGCGAGACGAGCAAATGCCAGATGACGGCCTGGAGTCCTTCGGTCTGAGGTGTGACTGATTTGTCGTTAATTACCGGTATCAGGACTGAGGCATCGGCCAATTTCCGAAGAACCCCACCTTGTCGCCCTACAACGCCAACAACAAACGCATCTCGTTCTTTCGCTAAATGAACTGCTGCGACGAGATTCATACTGACTGGCGGATCAATACTTCCCCCACCCACCGAGAACACGAAGAGGCAATCGTTCTTCCTTAGGCGAGACGCGACAAGCCAGTCGGAATAGCAATTGTCCCAGCCATCATCATTGGTTCGGGCAGTTAACTCCGACACATTGTCGGTCACGCAATAAGCCTCAAACCCAGCGAGTTTTCTGAAATCGCATGTGGCATGGGATGCATGTCCGGCTCCGCCGCCAGATCCACAGATGAACAGTCGACCATCAGCATCCCGCGTGTTGCGCAAAATTTGAGCAACACGGTTAATATCATCGGAAGATATTTTTTCGATGATTCGGATTGTGTCATCCAAAAATTTTTGAGTAAAGTCAACCATTAGTCACCCTTGATACTTTCTCTTAGCGGAACCATAAGAATAACCTTGTGAGTCGTACCAAAACGATTTCATTCAAAGACCCAACTATTCTCCAATAGCCAGTCGACCGTCAGTTTAACCGATTTTTCTATCGAGAACTGCGGTGACCACGATGTCGCGAGCATACGAGAGATGTCAAGAAAAATAAATGGATTATCACCGACCCACCCTTGTGATCCTCCAGCAAATTCGATCGTAGGATCAAGTCCCATTTGATCAGTTATCCATCCAACCGAGTCATTAATCGTGCAATACTCATTTGTTCCCAAATTAAGAACTTCGAAGCCAGGGTCTTCTTCAAGACGTGAGGCAATAGCGTTAGCACAATCGTAGACGTGGAGATAACTTTTGCGCTGATTCCCATCGCCCAGAACGGATAAATAACTTGTGTTGCTTCGAAGTTGTTGAACGAAGTCGTAGACATGTCCGTGCGAATAACGCGGCCCCAGGATAGAGACAAACCGAAATATCGTTGCAGAAACTATTCCTGCTTCCGAGTAGGCCGCAATGAATCCTTCGGCAGACGCCTTCGACGCGCCATACAGTGATGTTTGGATGGGGAACTCGCAGTTCTCAGGTGTTGGAAATTGAGTAGGCCGTCCGTAAACAGAGCCCGTTGACGAGAATAGGAGTCTCCGAACTCGATTACGACGCATCCCCTCAAGAATATTATACGTCATAATTACATTCTGTTCTAAGTCACGCCTTGGGTGCATCCATCCGAATCTGATATCCGCATTTGCAGCTAAATGGATAACGATGTCAACATCCTGTAATGCCGTGTCAACAACATCTTCATTTAAAATATCGCCCTGCACTAATTCAAAATTGGCGCTCTTAATCGCTTCCACGTTGAACTCTTGACGACCAGTCGACATGTTATCCAGAACCCGAACCGTGTGGCCGTCGGCAAGGAGTCGGTCAGCGACGTTTGACCCGATGAACCCGGCCCCGCCAGTCACAAGCACTCTCGTCATATTTGAAGTAGATCTTCCGAGTCCATTCTCCGATAGTACTTTGCGGCTATAATTCTACGAAATGGATTATTGGGAATGCCACGCAAGGCATAGATTCGGGGGTGAGCGATGGTAAAAATATTCGCAGACGGCGCAGATTTGACCAGTATTGAGGCACTAGCAAAAAATCCGCAGATTCGAGGATTCACGACAAATCCAACACTCATGAAACAGTCCGGAATTTCTGATTACATGAAGTTTGTGCGTGAGGTATTAGAAATAATCGAGGGATTACCAATTTCGTTTGAGGTCTTCTCGGACGATTTCGATGAGATGAAGCAACAAGCCTCCAAACTAGCTCGCCTTGGAGAGAATGTGTATGTTAAAATTCCCGTTACTAACACCAAGAGAAAATCGTCTGCACATCTAGTACGAGAACTAAGCGAGTCAGGAATCCGAGTAAATGTGACCGCGATCTTTACTGTACCCCAGGTGGAAGAGATCGTGGAAGCCTTGCGTGGAGGTGCCGATTCTTGTGTATCCGTATTTGCTGGGCGAATAGCAGACGCCGGCATTGACCCCCTTCCCACAATGTGTTCTGCACTTAAAATAATGGCCCCACACAGGAACATCGAGTTGATCTGGGCGAGTCCGCGGGAAGTTCTCAACATCGTTCAAGCCGAATCCATTGGCTGCCATATCATCACCGTGAGTTACGATCTACTAAAAAAGATGACACTTTTTGGAAAAGATTTGAACGACTTCTCCGTTGAGACAGTAACAATGTTCTACGCCGACGCCCAAAAGGTAGGATACTCAATCTAAATGTTTCAATCAGAAACGCGTTTGCTAAAGCATGGAATCTCGATCGTTGTTCCTGTGTACAACGACCGAGACAGCGTTCCGCTTTTCATGGCAGAACTCAATCCCGTTCTCAATAGTCTTGGTCTTGACTACGAGGTTTTGTTTTCGGTCGATCCGTCAACTGATGGGACCGAGTTAGTTATCGAGGAGTTACATCGCGGTGATCCGCGAGTAAAGATGATTGTCTTTTCACGCAGGTTCGGTCAACCTATGGCAACTTTGGCTGGACTTGATTACTGCACTGGAGATTTTGCTGTAGTTATGGATGTTGATCTCCAGGATCCCCCAAGATTGATTCCAGAATTTGTGGCAAAGTGGAAAGACGGATTTGATGTCGTCTGCGCCCAACGTCGCTCTCGAGTTGGCGAGACCCTGATAAAGCGTGTGGTTTCGAAAATTGGATACGGAATCATTAATCGATTCAGCGATGTGCCAATACCGAAAGATTCAGGCGACTTTAGGCTGATTGATCGTCGCGTGATTGACCATCTGCGGATGTTTCCCGAGGCTCATGGATTCCTTCGGGGACTCGTCTCCCTCGTCGGGTTCAAGCAGACGATTGTTACCTTCGATCGTCCCGCGAGAATCACGGGTCATGGGAAGTACAACCGTTTTACGGGTTCGTTACGGATCGGGCTGAATGGAGTCATCGCATTCTCATCAGCCCTACTTAGTCTTTCGACCATAATTGGATTTACAGTGGCAATGTTGGCATTTCTTACCGCTTTGTCATATATTGTAATGAAAATTGTTGGTGCGCCTTTTCCAATCGGAAACCCAACTATTGTCGTTCTGATATTGTTGCTTGGCGGGTTGCAGCTCATCTGTTTAGGTATCGCTGGTCAATACATCGGCCGAATATATGACGAGACGAAGCGCCGTCCTCGATACATCATCGATCGTATGATTGGCCTCTAGTAGGTTGCACCATATGGCAAAACCGAATCGCGTGTATACCGATCGTGACCACGAATTCCGTGATGACGATGTTTATGCACAGACCAAGTATCGACTTACACTGAAGTGGCTTGGAGTCTTCGGTGTTGGGCAAGGTTCTCGAATCCTGAACATTGGCTGCGGCGCCGGCCACTTCAACGACATGGCAGTTGCCGCCGGTTACCGAATCTTTGCCATTGAACCTGACCTGAGCGCTTTTAAACTCGCGGTTAGTTCTCAAAGCGATCTTCTCGAAGTTCGGCATGGCGGGATATTTGATGTTGACCTACCCGAAGGCTTTGACGCAGTTGTGTTGCATGATGTACTAGAGCACATTGAAGCAGACTCCGATGCACTCCGTGTTGTAAAGAATGCGCTGAAGACGGGGGGCGTGCTCGTAATTTCCGTTCCTGCCCTACCATCACTTTTCGGCTTCCATGACGAAGAATTAGGTCACTTTCGTCGGTATACGAAGCGGTCGCTTCGTCTGGTCGTGTCGCAACAATTCAAAATAAATAAACTTCGCTACATTGGCATGTTTGGAATTCCTTTGGTTTGGTGGTATTCTCGGCGGCGCCGCACGCCGTATCCAACACAGAGATTGGGCGGGAGAGGTTTTATGGGTTACTTGATGCGTATCGTTTGCAATACAGAGGCGATCTTCCCGCTTCCATTAGGGACCAGCCTGCTTTGTGTCGCGGTTAAAGAATCGACTCAAGATACCTAACTCGAGAAAGAAAATACCCAAAGACCGTTGCCGAGATCATTGTCTGAACGGAACCTCAAGAAATATGTTCCTCGTACCGAATCGACGGCAGTCCCCTTCAATCTACGCTTGAGGTTATCTGGACGATAACATATCCATTCAAATTCCATGACGGTATACGAAATGGATACCATCGCACTTGAACTAGTTGGTGTTGAGCTATGGGGAAATCTTGTGTTTGACATCTTGAAGTGAGGAGTCCGCGAACTTTGTAGTGGTGCTCGACCTCGTGCGTCAATGTCAATGACGAAGGTAGTGCATGGATGTGACGTGAGAGTCGATCATGGACGTGACAAGTGAAGCCTTTGATGATGTACTCGTCGTTCAAGAATGTCAGGCTGCGAGTTGTGCGATGCCGTCGACGAAGCGAATGCCCTCGATGAGTTGGCCCAACTTTTCAACGGCGGTGATGCGGTGCCAGCGTTTCTCAGCTTCGAGTGCTAACTGCAACATCATGGCCAGCGCACTCTCTTTGGAGAAGGCGCCTTTCACGCGCTTGGTGCGGTGGCACAGTGTCGCGAAGGTGGACTCGATGGGGTTGGTGGTGCGGATATGCACCCAGTGCTCGGCTGGAAAGTCATAAAAGGCGAGCAGTGGACCGCGGTCTTTCGTGAGACACTCAACGGCCCTTGGATATTTCGCCCCGTACTTCTCTTCGAAGAGCGACATCGCGTGCTGGGCTTCTGCTCTGCTCTCAGCCATCCAGATCTGGTGCAGGTCAACCTTGGTCTTGGCCCGGATGCTTTCGGGTAGGTAGTTCATCACATTTCCACTTTTATGCATCCAACAACGTTGGTGTTTGGTCGACGGGTAGACCTCTGTGAGTGCCGCCCAGAAGCCCATTGCTCCGTCTCCGGTGGCGAGTTTGGCGGCGTTCATTCCGCGGGCTTTGGCGCCGAGCAACATTTCACGCCAACTTTGGGTTGACTCGCGCACCCCGTCTTCTAAAGCAATCATGTGCTTCTTTCCCTGTTCGTCTACGCCCATCAGCACCAGCACACAGATTTTGGGGTTGTCACCACGGATCTTTTGGTAGATGCCGTCGGCGTAAAGGTAAGCGAAAGTCACCTTGGAAAGATCGCGGGTCTGCCACTCGTTGAACTGTCGTGTCCAGTCACGCTTCAAATCTGATAGCACCGAGGGGGTGAGTTTCTTGGCGCCTTCACCGAGCACCACCTCAAGCACTTTAGCGACGTCACCTTCAGAGATGCCTTTCAGGTAGGCGTAAGCAGCCCAAGCCGAGATCGACGCTGAGCGACGCAAATACTTAGGAATCATTGACGAAGTGAAATTCACTGGTACACCGTCACGTGAACGAATTCGTGGAACTTCAACGCTCACATCACCGATAGCCGTTGTGATGGCACGCTCGGGTAGGTAGCCGTTACGCACCACGTCGGCGCCACTGGCGCGCAGTTCCTTTATGATTGCCTGCACTTCGACTTCCAGGGCTGCAGTAATGAGTTCTATGGCGTGGTCGCGTAGCAGTTCAGTGATCGGGTCGGCCACTTGGCGGCTCTCAGCCGTCGTGTCGGCACCGAAATCGGGGGTTAATATTGTCATGGGTCTGGGTCTCCTTGTGTTGGGTTGATTTGTCAAATGACATTCAACACGGAACCCAGACCCATCTATCGGTCCGCGGGGATTATCTCAACTCAAGGGCCAAACACAACTTTCCCTCATATCTGGGTCTGCTGTCGATTTGGTTGACTCCTGATGTGTGAGGATTTTGTTCCTCATTGAAAGGATGTTGTAATGCCTAAGCCCTATCCAATCGAGTTCCGTCGTGACATTGTCGCGGTGGCTCGTAAACGTGAAGCGTCGTTGAGTCAGATCGCCAAAGATTTCGGAATTTCCGAGGCCTGTTTGAATAAATGGTTGAAGAAAGCCGATGTCGAGGATCTCCTGGCACCTGGTGTGACTGAGAAAGACACTGCCGAGCTGCGGGGAGACAAGAAGCGGATTCGTCTCCTTGAACAGGAAGCCGAAGTGATGCGCCGAGCAATTGCCTATCTGTCTCGGGATGTCAACCCAAAATGATGTACCCGCTGGTCCTTGACCTTGCCAAACGAGATGCACCCATCAGGGTGCCTGTCATGCGTGACCGGCTGGCGTGACTTGCCGGGTATTGGGTTTTTCTACTCAAGCGTTCTACAAGTGGAAGAAAAATCCTTGCTCGCAACGGGACTGGGATGATGCCCATCTGATCAATGCTGCCTTAAATATTCACGATGAGGATCCGGCATTCGGATACCGGTTCATTTCTGATGAACTTGGGGATATCGGTTTCAAGGCCAGTGAGAAGCGGGTGTGGCGGCTGTGCTCCCAACAGCGGATCTGGTCGATTTTCGCCAAGAAACGCGGTCTGAGACGAAAAGCTGGTCCACCGGTGCACGATGATCTCGTTGCCCGTAACTTCATGTCAGACAAACCAAACAAATTGTGGTTGACCGATATCAGCGAGCATGAAACTGATGAAGGCAAACTCTATTTTTGTGGGGTCAAAGATGTTTACTCCAACCGGCTGGTCGGTTACTCCATTGACTCTCGAATGAAAGCATCTCTGGCTGTGAAGGCGGTACGTAACGCGATCACTTTGCGTTCACCGGTGGGAACTGTAATTCATTCCGATCGCGGATCTCAATTCCGTTCGAAATCGTTCGTCAGAACATTAAAAAACAACGGGCTCATCGGCTCGATGGGGAGGGTTGGCGCTTGCCCGTTAACCGGCCAACTATCTCGTATGGGCGCTGCTTGATGAGCTGATTTTCCTGGTTAGGTTCTTGACTTGTGGTGAATAGTGAGTTACATCTGTAACTGTGTCGCAGCGTGCGTTGTTCGTCGAGCAGATCGAATCGGGGTGGGTGCTCGCTGGCGATGACATGGACCGGTTCGGGTTGGTCAATGATTTCTTGTCGTATTTGGTCGACCGAAATTACTCGCCGCAAACGGTTCGTTCGTATGCTTTTTCTTTGGTGGCATTCTGTCGGTGGCTGGCCGTCGAGCAGATCGAGTTGTCGACGGTGACCACGGATGTGTTGTTGCGTTTCTTGGCGGCGTGCCGCACCGAACGGGTGGCGGGTCGGCCGGGTCCGAACGTGATGCTGATGGATGGCCGACGGGCCGATAGTTTGTCGCCGGCGTCGGTGAACTTGCGGCTCGCGGCGGTGTCAGGGTTGTTTGCGTTCCGTGCGATGCGCGACCCGGGCATGTCGAACCCGGTGCCCAAAGGTCGCGAAGCTCGACGGCTCTCGGCTGGTGAGCGGGGCGGAATGTTGGCGCATGTGTCGCGGGCACCCAAGCGTCGCTCCGCGTTACGCGTGCGTGAGGCCCAACGATTGCCGAAATCGTTGGACCGCTATCAGGTCGTGGCCCTGTTGGAGAGTTTGCACACGTGGCGGGACCGGGCGATCGCTGGGCTGATGGTGTTTTTTGCGGTTTGCGTTCGGCAGAAGTCCTCGCCCTCGACGTAACCGATGTCGATATCGGTGCCCGCTGGCTACTCGTGACCGGCAAAGGCCGCAAGGAACGTCGAGTCCCACTCGATGTTGATGTCGCCGGCGTGATCCAGACGTATCTGTTGGCCGAACGGCCCGACACCGCCAACACGAGGTTGTTCATCGTCGCCAAGGGCCCGACCCGCGGTGAGCCATTGACGGCGGCCGGGTTAAGGCGTGTGTTTCGATATCACCGTGAGATCTCTGGGGTCACCGGTGGGCATCCCCATGTGCTACGGCACACGTTTGGCACCGCCCTAGCTGAGGCCGGTGTTGATCTTGCCGTGATGCAAGCCCTGCTGGGTCACACCCATATCGACACCACCGCCCGTTATGTGCATCTCACCCCGACCCACGTGAAAGCAGAGTTCGATGTTGCCCGCAGCCGTCAACGCGCCCAGTCCTGAATGCCTGCACCGTGAATCAGTGGGCGAGTTGCTCGACGCGTATCTCGCTTATCTCGCCGCGGCGGGTCGCGCCAACATCACCTCGATCCGAGCAGCAAGAGTGTTTCTGTGGCGGTGACCCGACCCGCATGTGTGGGCGGGCGAACCGCTTGAGGTGCGCTTGTCATTGGCGCCGTCGGCGACATCGTTGGTGATGTTCGCGATCACCCGCCGAGGGTTGCGGCCCGGGTGGGATTGGCTCGTTCGTCGCAAACTGTCGAGTTTCTGGGGTGAGATCGTCGGCACCACAATCGAGGCCGACATGACCCGTTTCATGCAAGTCGCCGTGACGATCGGGTTCACCCCACTCCAAGCGAAACGAGCCGCGTCACAATCGATTGGACGGATACTGATCCAGACCGGGCGTCGACTCGATGCGATACGCCTCGCTGATCTGAACGCGCTCAGCGAAGCGTGCGAGGAACGCCAAGTGTTGACTGGGCAGGGATGGCGGCACTACCGCAGCGCGATCGTGTGCGCCCACCAAGTCCTGTTCCACCTCGGTGTCCTTGCCGATCCTCCGCCACCAGGTCAGGCCCCCGAGTCGCTCACCGATCGTTTCTGGGATAGCCATCCTGTGTTAGCGGTGTTGTTCGTCGCCTATCTGCAACGCAAAACCGCCACATGCCCGCCAAAGACCGTGTCTAGCCTAGCGACACGACTCGCCCATTTCGGTCGGTTCCTCGCCGCCACCGACCCCGACCTCACGTCGCTGGCCGGGTTGGACCGGCGCCGTCACATCGAGCCCTACTTGAACTCGGTCGCCGCCGCGACCTCCACGATCACCGCTGCGCCGGTCACGGTCGCCGATCAGGATCGACGCATCCGCGCTGTTGAACACATGCTCACCGAGATCAGCGAATGGGGTTGGGATGATGCCCCGACCCGGAAACTGATTTTCCGTTCCGACCATCCCCGTCTGCCACGATTCTTGCCGCGCTATCTGCCCGTCGACGCCGACCGGCGTCTCAACGACGCACTGGCCAGTTCCGAATATCGGCTCGCTGCCGATGCTCTGCTCCTCGCCCGGGCAGTCGGACTCCGGATTGGTGAACTTATCGATTTGGAACTCGACTGTGTGCACGAAATTCCTGGTCACGGTTCCTGGCTGAAAGTGCCGCTCGGTAAACTCGACACCGAACGCATGGTTCCCCTCGATGACGAAACCATCGAACTTGTTGACCGGATCGCCATCACCCGCAGCACCGGCCGGCCGTTGCAACATCCGCGCACCGGTCGGCCAACCCAGTTTCTGTTCACCCATCACGGCCGTCGCCTCTCTCAAACCGCGGTCCGCAAAGAACTCGCTCGCAGTGCCCAGACCGCCGGCATCGGACACGTCCACCCCCATCAACTGCGCCACACCTACGCCACCGCGTTAGTCAACGCTGGGGTGTCTCTCCAAGCCCTGATGGCACTTCTCGGGCATGTCTCAGCCGAGATGAGCCTGCGCTACGCCCACCTCTTTGACGCCACCGTCCGCGCCGAATATGAACGGGCCCTCAACCTCGCCAAAACACGCATCGGATCGATGCCCACACCGACGGGCCGAACAACCACCCATATCAACAACAGTTGCGGCGCCAGTTGCGATCACGACGACTGGCGCGACGCACCCGCAATCAAGTCGCGTCTTGCCGGAGGTCACTGCCTACGCGCCCCCGCCTAGGGTTCCTGCCCGTATGCCAACATCTGCGAACACTGCCCCAACTTGCGCACCGATACCGCCTCAATCGCGGTGCTCTTTGCTCAACGCGTCGACACCGAAGCCCTCGCCATCGACGCCCACAACCGGGGCTGGATCGATGAAGCCGACCGACACACCAAACTCCTCACCCGACTCGACACCCTCCTCGCCCAGGCCGCCAGATGACCGACAACCTCACCGCCGTTGAAACCGCCTGCACCGAACTCGCCGCCAGCGGCACACCGATCACGTTCACCATGATCGCCGGGCGCATCGGGATCAGCCGCACCACCCTCTACCGCAACGCGCAACTCCGGGTCGTCATCGACGAACATCGACATCACACCCATGACCGGCGAACCCTCACCGGCCTCACCGCCGAGATCGTCTATCTCCGCGTCGCCATCGAAGCCATCGCCGACCGTGTCCGTCACCAAGAACAACGACTCCGCCGACTCGAACCCACCCACCACCGCAAAACCAACTGACCGACCCAACAATCACATTCATCGCTACAACCCGGAACCAGATTGGCCGGATAATGCGGTGATAACGCTGCAATGGAATCTTTCTTCTCGCTACTACAAAAAAATGTTCTCGATCGACAACGGTGGACAACCAGAGAGGAACTACGCCTAGCGATCGTCACCTGGATCGAGAGAACATATCACCGTCGCCGCCGCCAACGCGGCCTCGGTCGCTTCACCCCAATCGAATTTGAGGCAATAAATATGGCCAGTCAAGTAGTATGAAAACCATAAACCAAAGTGTCAACCAAATCGACAGCAGACCCTCTCTTTCATCCCGCCGTATTGATTACGCCACCGGTAATACGTCTGCTCCGTTACCTCCAAGTGCTTACACACCTGCACCATTGAGGATCCCTCGCCCAACAATCGATCAGCCTCCCGCAGTTTACGAACAATCTGCTCTGGGGTGTGATGCCGTCTCTTCATCTCGTCCTCCTCGCCCATAAGGGCAATCATGGAGTAGAAAATTACTGGATCACTCTCAGGGGGTCAGGTCAGTACCAAATCGGATATCATACTTGGAAATGGTTTTTATCTTTGCCCTCGGCGTAATCTTAATACTCTTAATTCAAGGCATCGGGTTCGCAGTTTGGGTTAATAAGGGCAAGGACTACATCAATCTCTACCAAATCATCACACAGGGGATTTGGTTTGGATTTATTGCTATCTTCTTATTTGACATAATCGTTTACTACTCAATCGGGACTTTATCGATTCGCTCGATCGCACTCATCGAATCAGTAGTTGTTACACCCGTTTCTCTTGCTCTTCTTAAAAAGTATAAAGCTCGAAAATACGCCTGGAGCTGGGAATACATCCTGCCTGTATTTGCTGCCAGTTTAAGTCTTGTCATCAACATCAAACCAATGTGGAATACCAGATCGCTTTCATACTATTTTTTGAACAACGGTGAATTTAGTAACTATTCGTTACTCGCCGATGCAATGAAATTTAATTCTCGTAGCTTTAATCCAGGTGGTCCATTCGGAACAGAATCGCGAGAAGCAGTCACTTCAATTCTCATCTCACACTTCTCATCTATTTTCAACATACCGACAATTTGGATTACACAAGTATTAGCTGCAACGTTATTGTCATTAACAGTACTCTTGCTTGGGACAGCAATATTTTCGACCATACAATCGAAACGAACTACAACGGTGAATACTGCCACCGGCATCTTATTGACCTGCTTTGCTATAAACGCTTCTACACAGGTGTTTTGGACTTTAAGTTTTTTTAGTCAATATTCGTCAATCTTCATAGTCGTCGGTCTCTTCGCCTTTCTTCAAAGCGACAGTACATCTGAGGTAGACGAGTATGTTAAGAGGTTTGTGATCTGCATGGTAAGCTTGTTGCTCCTAGTCGCGGTATACCCAGAGATGTTCTTGGTGAACTTCACAATCTTTGCTATCTACACGATCTTTCAAGAGTCTGAAACGCGACCAAAATCATTCGTTCGAAGATGTTGGCTAATTCCACTTTACTTCTGCATGGTTTACATATTTTCTCCGACAAAATTTGTGTATGAACGTTCTTCTCCGACAACTGGTGGCTGGGATATTTTTGGATCATACGATCAATTGGCAAAATTTGTAGGCAATCTAGTTGGCATCACCAGTCCATTTTTGACAGAAAATCAGAGCCTTCCACGCATATCAACATTTCTTTCAGTGATAATCATTCTCACAATATTTACATTTTCCAAAAACAGCCGATCGCTTCTCCCCAGGAATATTACGGCCATATATTTTGCCTATTTCGCTCTCATTCCTTTAATTGTTGCCTATATGAAATTTAATGATCTTAATACGAACTTTATGCTCATGAAGTATGTAATTGGCTTTGTTTGGATTCCTTACTTCGCCATATCTGCAAACGTGATTTCCCGAGAGCGAATTGCCTTCCCATTGATTTTATTAATTTCCATTCTTTCAATTGGGCTGCTGGCACGAACTAGCGAAATGACTGAAAGATACTTGAACGGCAAAGTACCAGAGATTTTTCTGAAAAGTGAGGCGGATAGATTCCGCGAGCAATTCCAAAATGTTCGGTTCTGCGATTCGACATCATTTATGAACCGATTTGAATTATTCATCCGATTTAGGGAAAACATCTTTGCCAATCGCAGATCTTGGCCTGCTTACACGCCGGAACGAATTGATTTCACTCCAAGTTCTGACTGCCATCTATTGATCATAGGAAATATAAACAATTACGAGCCAAGCAATCGGGTGTATGACGACTACATAGTCCAATATTCGAAAAATGGGTTCCAAATTTATTCGCCTAATAAATAATTAGGCGCGCTCAAATACCAAGTGCAACTTTCTCGGGAGGAGAATGTTGTATGGGAAAAATCTATGATCAGTTGAGTATCGAAGAACTGGTAGTGATCCAGATGCGACTGGAGATGGGGGTCAAACCTGGGGCGATTGCTGTGGGGTTGGGTCGCCTGGCGAAGAACTCACCGTCGGAATCGAGACGTTCATGCACCGATACAACCACGTCACGAGGTACTCCAAAATCGGACAAACCAGCCCAATCAAATATGAGATAGCATTAGCCGCAGCCAACCAGGCTGCATAAATCAGTGTCTACTTTTTCTGGGGAACCTCATTGTGACAAATCAGCCAGATCTTTCACGAGGTTTGATGGAAGAACAAGAGTTAACTCAAATGCACCAAGTGATATTTCGCTGGGAGTGAGCGACATAATAGTATGCCCACATTCCGATGAACACGGTTGTAACTGTAGAAAACCGAGAGCTGGTTTGCTCATTGATAAATTATCGAGGTACAAAAAACGACCAGATCAAGTTTGGATGATTGGTGATAGCCCTTCTGATCTGATTGCCGGCTCTTTGGTTGGTGCTCAACTTGTACTAATCCGTCCGGAAAATGCTGAAGAAATTCTAATAAGCAATTCAATAGGATTTCATTCTTTAATCGAAGCAGCACAGTGGATTGCTGAAGAAAATAAATGTCTGCTCGAGCGAGACATATGAGCGGGATCTATACGTTGCTGGTAATGGGCGTATCTGTTTTTCTTATAGGTGAATTTCTTATCAGAACCCCTGAACCTCTATCTGAAATTAAGTACCAGGCTTGTTTTGTATATGGATTAATGGTCTGGACGTTGGTGTCGAGTTACTCCTATCAGTTAGGAGTGAGTCCTTCAATATCTGGCTTAATTTTATACATTTGCGCATTACTTATTGGTTTGAAACGCGTTCGTGGATTTTTTAAAGCAATCAAGCCGAAGGACACAAAGATCCAAAAAAGTATAATTATTGCGAATTCAATATGTGCCATGGTGTTCATGACCTTTATAGCACTACCAGCGATATTGAAGGGAATAAACTTTTCAGTATTTCAAGGAAACCACTGGGACAATTTGTCATACATTGGAATTAGCCAATCTATTTCGAACTATTCCTTTGAAGAAATAAAAAATGGATTTCAATCAGGTCTGGCGTTTAATGACCCAGTTTCGGTGCTTGCACTCAACAGCCTTTACTCGAGACCCAACGTGGAGATACTTTATACGTCTTTGGTAGCTCCATTAGGAGTTTCTATAGTTGATAATGCATATTTCTTCCTAATAATGCTGGAAGCAGCATTAGGCGTATCAATTTTCGGTTTCGTAAAATATTTCTCGAAAGCTGTGACAAGTAATGGACGCAGAAACATGGTGCTGATACTTTCCACACTTTTCATCGTTGGGTTTTGGGGACAGTATCTCATTGATTTAAATGCTTGGAGTGCGTTATCAGTAGCAGGCGCAATGCTCATTTCAATCGTGTTTATTGATTGCTGGATCAGAAGCCAAGGATTCGTTTTTGGCATTCAGACAACTCTTTTGTTGGTTGCAATGTTCTTGCTTTACCCGGAAGGATCGATATATATCTTGGTTTTATTGCTTTTGTATTTTGTGATCGAACTTCTACGAAGTAAAAAGTCTTTTAAGCTTGTATTGAGCAAGATAATTTTTCTAATCCTGAGCGTATACGTGTGTATAAATCTATTTCAATATCGAACTCTGGATTTTTTGTTGCGACAGATCACCATTGGTAACAGCGATGTGACTAAACCCTGGGCGGCGTATTTTCAGGCTTTTCTATCTGGGCGAACAGGAATGCTTGATTCATCAACTAGTGATTTATTGCAAACCATACCCATGGCGATTTCAGGAATGTACTTTCTGTCCCCGATAGAAAAAATTTCGACTTCCTTAGGAACAATTCAACAGATAATTTCACTCGTAAGCCTAATGGCATTCTTAGCAATACTTGCCGCAAATTTTCTCAGAAAAAATAGATTTACGATTGAGTATCTGATCTTACCGCCCTTGATTTTGATCCCTCTAGTTAGCTACCACTCTTCGATCTGGACTGGAGGCAAAATCCTTAGCTTCTCAGTTCCTATTGTTTTTGCAATTGTTCTTGTGATGATGACAGATTTAATGTTTCAGAGATCAATCGGAAATTTTAAAACAGTAGTTTTTACAATCATTATCAGTGTGTGGGGAATATCCCAAGTGCAATTTGGGATATCACGAATTAGCAGTGTTATGAGGACAGGCTACCCACATGAATTTCCTTATATATCTATACAAGACACATCACTGAAACTTACTCAAGACTGGAAACTGCGCAAAAGTTCATTTAATGGTTGTAAATATATATTAGTTGATATTGAAGAGCCATTCCAAAAGTATTATGCAGAAATGAAGTTAAATGAATTCAAACTGGCGTGGATTGATTTGAAGCCGCTGAACTCCTATTTCAGTGCAGGTGACAACTTTGGATATATGAAAAGCAATGGACAGCCTATTGATTGTAAATTAATCAATTACGGAGAAGAATTGAAGACGTTCTTAGTTCTGAAAAGCGATAGTTCTACTATTCGACGGTTTATGTAAGGCGGTTTCAAGTTCCAAGTGCAAAAAGTGCGGCGTGATGTGACTTGAAATCGAAGGCGTCGGGGGTGAACATTTCTGCTGGACTGATTCGGCCTGGGAATCTTGGAGGCTCCATACCTTGGATGTGAGGATGGGGCATGACAGGAAACCAATCAACGAAGCGGTACCCCGCTGAGCTAAAGGAACGGGCGGTGGAGATGGTACTCGACTTGCAGCGACAGGATCCGGGTGACCATGGCGTTATCAATCGAGTGTCGCGCCAACTCGGTGTCGGCAGTGAGTCACTGCGTATCTGGGTGAAGCGCGCCGAGATTGATGCGGGCACTCGAGGCGGTCTGAATCGCCCCGGGTTTAGTGGAGGCTGGGTTCTCCCATTCGCGGTTGCGTTTGGATGTTGATTTGATGATAGTAGGTGTTTTCATATTCGACTGGTGGAACGTGGCCGATTTCGCCATGCAGGGGGATCTCGTTGAACCACCAGACCCAGTTCATGGTTCCGAGTTCGAGATCATCGTCACCGTGCCAGGGTCCTTCGTGACGGACGTATTCGGTTTTGTAGAGACCGATCAAGCTTTCGGCCATGGCATTGTCGAACGCATCGCCGACTGATCCGATTGAGGCCAGCGCGCCGACGTCGGCGAGTCGATTCGAGTAGCGAATACTCGTGTATTGGGTGAATTCAAGTGGTCGTCGCAACACCTCGAAATTGAGGAGTCGATATGGTGTAACAGGGGCGTCGTCTAACTGGGTCAAATATCCGTCCTCGTGTGGGGTCCATAGGACGAGCGACAGTGGCGAAAAATCATGATCGCCGGCAGTTCTGGAGAAATGTCGCTCAGGGCATGTCGAGCGAAGAGGCTGCGACATGTTGTGGGGTGTCATCGCCTGTCGGGTCTCGCTGGTTTCGAGAGAGTGGAGGTATGAGTCCAATATCTTTAACTCCACCAACATCTAGGTACCTTTCCTTCGCCGAACGTGAGGACATCGCAATGTTGCGAGCTCGCGGTGAGAGCGTGCATGAAATTGCCCGGCAAGTGAACCGGTCTGCATCGACCATCTCACGCGAATTGCGTCGCAACGCAGCCACCGCCAGGGGCTACATCGGTTATCGGGCGTCCACTGCTCAATGGCATTGTGAACGCCGAGCCCGTCGTCCCAAACAAGCCAAACTGGCTTCGCATGATGCCTTGCGTGACTACGTGCAGGATCGCCTTAGCGGGGCCATTGTTGATGTCCGCGGCAATCCCATTGCAGGTCCCAGAGTTTCGTGGAAGAGACGTCGCCACGGTCCGCGTCAAGATCGGCGGTGGTCTCGGGCGTGGAGTCCGGAGCAGATTGCTCGACGACTCGTAGTTGATTTCCCCCATGATGGAACTATGAGAATTTCCCACGAGGCCATCTATCAGGCCCTTTACGTTCAAGGACGCGGCGCTTTGCGACGTGAACTCACCGCGTGTCTGCGCACTGGTCGAGCCTTGCGAGTTCCACAGGCTCGCACGCAGCGTCGAGGCAAGAACTTCATTACTCCCGAGGTGATGATCTCCGAACGACCAGCGGAAGTTAGTGACCGCGCGGTGCCTGGTCACTGGGAAGGTGACCTCATCATTGGTCTCAATCGTTCGGCGATTGGCACGCTCGTGGAACGCACCACCAGGTTCACAATGTTGTTGCACCTGCCACCGATGGATGGTCACGGCGCGCCACGCGAGAAGAACGGTCCGCCACTGGCTGGACACGGCGCCGAAGCAGCGCGTGATGCCATTGCCGCATCAATGATGACGATGCCCGATCAATTGCGTCGCTCACTCACTTGGGATCAGGGAACAGAGATGGCCCAACACGCCAAGTTGCGCATCGACTCAGGGCTCGCAATCTACTTCTGTGACCCACGCAGTCCTTGGCAGAGAGGCACGAATGAAAACACAAACGGACTGCTCCGGCAATACTTTCCCAAGGGGACGGACATGTCGCGCTACAGCGCAAACGAAATCAACGCAGTAGCTCTAGCCCTTAACACAAGACCACGAAAAACTCTTGGATGGAAGACACCCGCCGAAGCACTCAACGAGCGCCTACAGTTGATCCAACAAGCTGGTGTTGCGACGACCCCTTGAACCCAGTTTGACTTCCGGCGTCGCTGTGATGGATGAGACCGGCAACAAGTTCGTTGGCTTGTTGACGGGTCCATATTGCCATCTCCAGTGCGTCGAGAGGCAGTTCGGTTGGTATTGTTGCTTTGGTCCGCCAGCCGACGATCCGGCGAGAAAACGCGTCTGACACGAACGCGGTGAACACGATCCCAGACCATGTCACCACGTAAGTGAAATCGACGACCCATAACTCATTGGGTCGTGATGCACTGAAGTTGCGTTGCACTCTGCTCGGTGGGCCGGTTCGCTGCGCGGTTAGGGCGAGTGGTGACAAACCCTTTATCGCGGCGGGCTCCGCGCAAACCGTTGATTCGCATCAGTCGTTCGATCTGGCAGCGCGGCACTGGACCAAGCCCTAAATATTCATCGCGAGCCTGCTCGCGACGCAGTTCGTGCCAAACCTTGCGTGCCCCATACAGACCACGACCAATCTTGTGATCACCATGCACACGACGGACATGTTCGGGTCTGCTGTCGATTTGGTTGACACTTTGGTTTATGGTTTTCATACTACTTGACTGGCCATATTTATTGCCTCAAATTCGATTGGAGTGAGACGACCGAGGCCGCGTTGGCGGCGGCGACGGTGATATGTTCTCTCGATCCAGGTGACGATCGCTAGACGTAGTTCCTCTCTGGTTGTCCACCGTTGTCGATTGAGAACATTTTTTTGTAGTAGCGAGAAGAAAGATTCCATTGCGGCATTATCACCGCACGCGCCAACCCGTCCCATCGAGCCGATCAGCCCGTTGTTTTTTAATGTTCTGACGAACGATTTCGAACGGAATTGAGATCCGCGATCGGAATGAATCACAGTTCCCACCGGTGAACGCAAAGTGATCGCGTTACGTACCGCCTTCACAGCCAGAGATGCTTTCATTCGAGAGTCAATGGAGTAACCGACAAGCCGGTTGGAGTAAACATCTTTGACCCCACAAAAATAGAGTTTGCCTTCATCAGTTTCATGCTCGCTGATATCGGTCAACCACAATGCGTTGGGCCTGTCTGACATGAAGTTACGTTGAACAAGATCATCGTGCACCGGTGGACCAGCTTTTCGTCTCAGACCGCGTTTCTTGGCGAAAATCGACCAGATCCGCTGTTGGGAGCACAACTTCCACACCCGCTTCTCACTGGCCTTGAAACCGATATCCCCAAGTTCATCAGAAATGAACCGGTATCCGAATGCCGGATCCTCATCGTGAATATCCAAGGCAGCATTGATCAGATGGGCATCATCCCAGTCCCGTTGCGAGCAAGGATTCTTTTTCCACCTGTAGAACGCTTGAGTAGAAAAACCCAATACCCGGCAAGTCACGCCAGCCGGTCACGCATGACAGGCACCCTGATAGGTGCATCTCGTTTGGCAAGGTCAAGGACCAGCGGGTACATCATTTTGGGTTGACATCCCGAGACAGATAGGCAATTGCCCGGCGCAGCACTTCGGCTTCTTGTTCCAGCAGGCGAATCCGCTTCTTGGCTCCCCGCAGCTCGGCAGTGTCTTTCTCAATCACGCCAGATGCCAGGCCATCTTCGATATCGGCTTTCTTCAACCATTTATTCAAACAGCCATCGGAAATTCCGAAATCTTTGGCGATCTGACTCAACGACGCTTCACGTTTACGAGCCACCGCGACAATGTCACGACGTAACTCGATTGGATAGGGTTTAGGCATTACAACATCCTTTCAATGAGGATCAAATCCTCACAGATAATGTGTCAACCAAATCGACAGCAGACCCATACGCGCTCGCAAAAATTTCTGGGATCGAGGCCTGCTGGTCGTATAACAGACAATACGGCACAAAATATCTTGCTGTAATGCCGACGAATCTTTATGGTCCCGGGGATAACTATCACCCCAGTGAATCGCATGTGCTCCCTGGTCTAATTCAGCGATTTCACATGGCACATAAAAATCAAGACCCCGTGGTCATCGTATGGGGAACTGGTTCGGTGCTGAGAGAGTTCATGTTTTCAATCTTGGTTTCAAACTTTTAGTGCAACAAGTTGGTTGATGGCTTCATCTGGTTTCTTGTAGTTAATCACAGCGCGGGGACGATCGTTTAATTCGCGTTGGACACGTTTGAGTTGGCGAACCGAGACAGTGGAAAAGTCGGTGCCTTTGGGGAAATACTGGCGGATGAGACCGTTCGTGTTTTCATTGGTGCCTCGCTCCCATGGGGAACCGGGGTGCGCAAAATAGACTTGGATGCCGGTATCGATGGTGAATTGTTTGTGCCCGCTCATTTCTTTTCCTTGGTCGTAGGTCAATGTTTTAGCAATTTCTGCGGGCAGGCCACCAAGTTCTTTGGCGTACGCTTTGCGGACGCTCTCGGCATCTTTGGCTTTCAGCGGAACAATGATCGTGTAGCGAGTTGTTCGTTCCACGAGAGTGCCAACCGCGCTCTGTTTATTCTTGCCGATGATCAGGTCGCCTTCCCAGTGACCAGGAATTGTCCGGTCGGCAACCTCGGCTGGGCGCTCTTCAATGGACAGCATGTCGGCTATTTTGCCGCGCATTTCAACGATGTTCCCACGTTTTTGGGTCCTACGATATTTGCGTTCCTGGCGTAAAGCTTTGATCAACATGGTTTTCAACGATCCTCTCGGCAGCACATAGATGTATTGGTAGATCGTCTCGTGGGAGACCCGCATCGCCATATCAAAAGGATATTCCTCCTCCAGGCGCTTGACGATCTGGCGGGGCGACCAACGTTTCTTCAGTTTCTTGTGTATATAGGCACGTAAAGCATCCTCTGTGGCCAGCCGACTCTTACCCCGACGTCGACAAGAGGCCCGCTCAATGGCTTGATTATCTGCTGAAAATGCCCGATATCCGCTTTCTAGCCTGTTGCGGGCCACTTCCCGACAGATCGTGCTTGTCTCACGCCCGAGGCCACCGGCAATCGTCGCCATGCTTTCCCTCCGGGCAAGACCCAAGCTGATCTCTTCACACTCAAAAGCCGTCAGCCGCTGATATTTCTTTTGTGTTTCCATACGGATATTCAATCCTCATATCCGTTGCGTTAGAAATCTGACTCCAAGATGGATATCGGCAACGCAGTCTCACTCATTCTCAATTTGGATGAAGAAAAATTTGACGAACTTGTTGATCCCAACCAATGTCCAATAATAAATATAGGAGGCGGTGAAGAAATTTCAATTCGAGAATTGGCTTTCAACGTTGCATCAGTTATCGGATACAAGGGCGAAATTAAGTTCGACCACAGTAAGCCCGATGGGACCCCAAGGAAACTTCTTGATAGCAGCCGACCCCAAAATTTGGGTTGGAATGCCAGAACAAACCTTAATGAAGGAATTCAGATCGCTTATCAAGATTACATAAGTCGCATTTAGGGTATCCTATTTTGGTGTTCACCAATAGCTCCTTCGTGTCACACGCGCAAAACTTCGAAGATGTTATTTTGTGGCGATCTCTAAGCCGAGTCCAAAATGGTTTTTATATCGATTTAGGGGCACAACACCCAATTAATGATTCAGTTACATGTTCCTTCTACGAACGTGGTTGGTCTGGAATAAACATTGAACCACACAAGGATTTTTTAGAGCTATTGAAGGAAAGTAGATCTCGAGATCTAAATCTGGGGTGTCTAGTTGGGGCCCGATCGGGAAGCATCAATTTCCATCTCGCTATGGATGGCAGTGGACTCTCAACCGGCAAACAAGAATTTGCAGACAACCTTCGGATTTCGTCAATCCCTGTAGTGACTGAATCAATCGAAGTCAGAACACTTTCTGAAATCTGCGAAAAGTACGTAAGAAACGAAATCCATTTCTTAAAAATTGACGTGGAGGGAATGGAGTCTGAGGTTATACAAGGCGCAGACTTCAGTCGATTTCGGCCCTGGATAGTCCTTGTTGAGTCGTTCAAACCAAATTCGCGTATCGAAAACCATGATGAATGGGAGGAATCCTTAATTGAGCATCGATACGAGATGGTCTATGCAGATGGCCTGAATCGCTTCTATTTGGCTGAAGAAAAAGTTGATTTAAAAGAATTTTTTAAGTTTCCTCCGAATGTATTTGACGACTACAAGATTTTTGCTGTTGTTGATCGTGATGTTCGGGTTGGTTTGTTGGAGCAGGTTGTTGTTGATCGTGATGTTCGGGTTGGTTTGTTGGAGCAGGTTGTTGTTGATCGTGATGTTCGGGTTGGTTTGTTGGAGCAGGTTGTTGTTGATCGTGATGTTCGGGTTGGTTTGTTGGAGCAGGCTGTTGTTGATCGTGATGAGGTACTTTACAAAATTCACAAATCCATATCATGGAGAATTTCTCTTCCAATCAGGGTTTGCCTGCCTAAGATTATTCAGTTCTTGTTTACAATTAGAAGGGGAGCAAAGAACTTATTGCACAAATGTCTTGCATTCACCGTATTGCCAATCATTCATGAACTTCAATTGAGACCCGGATTATTGAGAAAAGTCTCTGCTTACGCTAAGAAAATTAAGATCTACAATTTTTTACTTCGGAAGTACATAGATGGAGGGGAAAATTGGGCGGCTTTTCAACCCGACAAAACCTTTGTAATGTTAGGTCAAGTTATCGATCCTGAAAAATGGTTACGTCAAGCCAAGGTTGTTCGCCGCCGGCTTGACAAAAGGGCCGCTGAAGCCACGTGCATTTCGAAGAAAATACCCGTAGCAATCGCTGATAAAAATGATTTTAAGGATGACGTTGGTGTGATCGTAAGCTTGTTCAGGTGCGAAACGTTTCTTTCGTATTTTTTTGAAAGTTTGAAACGACAAACTATTTTTTCTGAATCACAAATATATATAGGAGCGGTTCTTCCTACAGAAAATGAATCAAAGTTAATCGAACAGTTCAGGTCTGAAAACCAAAATGTGCGAGTGGAAGTATTTTCCTATCGGTCTGGAATTTATGAAGTTTGGAACCGAGGTGTAGAACAAACTTCATCAAGATTTCTTACGAATATGAATGTCGATGATTTACGTAGGGACGACTCTCTGGAGCTACAGGCTCGGTTTTTGAAAAGATTTGAATCAATTGATGTTGTCTATCAAGACGTCTATTTGAGTTTTGAACCCAATGTTGAATGGAAACTTATTGCAGGAGTGGGACTTAGCACTTCACTCCCACACGTGTCGCTACCGGTGATGAGTTTGGGCTTTAATCCTCCACATAATGCGCCAATGTGGAAGAGACGCGTCCACGACAATGTCGGAGGCTTTGATGAGTCGTTCAAAAGTGCGGGGGATTTTGACTTTTGGGTTAGGGCATTTCTTAAGGGAAGCAGATTTTTGAAAATGGGTGATATACATGCATCGTATTATTTCAACCCTGACGGAATTTCGACTTTGGCGGGTGGAGCCAGCCTTGAAGAAATAGGACGAGTACTGGCTGTATGCAACGAGGCAATTGAGACCCAAAAAATAAAGGTTGATAATTTACAAAGTTCGTCAAATATGAAAAAATACGGTCTTGCTGATGGGATGACCCTAGATTTAGTTGCTCAAATTAGCTCATTTTCGCAAAAGAGTCAGACGTGAAACGTGTGCTCTTTGACGACGTTTTCTTTAATGTAAACAATACAGGTATTGCCCGAATGTGGCGCTCAATTTTCGCTGAATTCAGCGTTAGCGAAATTCTTTCAGAATGTAGTGTTGAACTAATTATTTTGAACCGTTCGAACCAATTGGCTGGAATGGGTTTTGAAACGATCTATTTCCCAGAATATGAATTTCAAACCCCTGCGATTGACCGCATGTTGATTGACAATGTCGTTAGTGATCTGGAAATCAACATATTTATTTCTAGTTACTACACATTTTCTACTTGTTGTAACAATCTTGGAATTCTATATGACATGATCCCCGAACACATAGGATTTGATAAGAGCCTTAGAGGTTGGATTGAAAAGAAGTTGTACATTGGAAACATAGATTCGTTTATCGGAATCTCAGAAAGCACTTGCACTGATCTTGCTCGCTTTTATCCTACTCCGAGGGGCAGAACAGTTCGAACGGTTTATCCGGGTGTTAACAATAAAATCTTTTATCCAAGGAATGAAAAAGAGAAGCGCATTTTTAAGGAACGACACAAGTTAAAAAATTTCTTAGTTTTTGTTGGCTCTCGTGGTGGGTATAAAAATGCCGAGCTTTTTCTTGAGTCATTGAAATTTATGGACTCTGTAGACTTAGATATCCTGTTCGTTGGCGGAGCCGATTTGAGCAAAGATGAAATAGTAACCGCGCGAAGATTTGGTTTTGAGTTAAAGAGATTAGTTCTCGATGACGAAGATCTTGCCGTTTGTCTAAGTTCTGCAGATGTGCTTGTTTACCCCTCATTGTATGAAGGATTTGGACTTCCGCCTCTAGAGGCGCTCGCAGTTGGAACACCGGTAGTCACCACTAAATTTTCATCGCTTCCAGAGTCGGTAGGAGAACTCGGTGCATTTTGTGATGGTAGGTCGTCAAGAGATTTGGCGTACGTAATAGCACAAGCACAGAAACTACATTGGCGAGAAAAAGTACTTGCAGAGGGACCGAAATGGACAAGCAAAAAAGATTGGGCTGCATCCGCACGTGGGGTTGCGGTGGCTTTACAAGAGACCCCGGCAGAGCGGAGCGCTATTAGTATTCAGGTAAGTGAGATAACACGTGAATACACAGAGCTTGCGGCAGTACTTCAGCAGAAAAGTTGAATGACTGCGCTGAAGTCGATCCCTAAGGCTATGGCGGAGGTGGAGGCGGACTGTCGATCGGCGCATCCACCGCTGGTCAATCGGGCGACTGGGGTTCTGCCGGCATCGTTATCGTTTGGAAGTACGCATGATGAAAAATTGGGCATTGATCGTGGACGGAAAAGTTCATGAGGCAGCGGACATTGATTCGGACTGGGTTTCCCGGAGACTCGTTTGATTGGTTTTCTCAGGCCGCATTGAATCGCCCTGGGTTTGATGGAGACTCTGTTTCCACGGAAAGGTGGGCAGATGTCAGTACCGAGGAAGTATTTACCGGAGTTGCGGGAGCGAGCGGTCCGGCTCGTTTTTGAGGCTCGTGAACAGGATCAGAAATTGTTGTTGAACGCGGCGGTTGTACGGATCGGCCCGCGGGTCGGGGTGCATGTCGACACGTTGCGGGGGTGGTGCAAGCGGGCCGAGATCGATGCCGGTCGGCGGCCGGGCACGACTACGACGGAGGTGGCACGGATCAAGAATCTTGAACACGAGGTGAAAGAACTAAAACGGGCCAACGAGATTTTGTTGGCGGCGTCAAGTTTTTTTGCGCGGGCACTCGACCCGCGACTGCCGTGGTAGTTGAGTTCATCGACACTCACAAGCAACGGTTCGGGGTCGAGCCGATCTGTGCTGTGCTGACCAAGCATGGTTGCGGGATCGCCCCGTCTACCTATTACGCAAGCGTTGTGCTGGGTGTTGTCGTCACGGGCACAGCGTGATGTACTCGTGTTGGAAGGGTCTGCTGTCGATTTGGTTGACACCTGATGTGTGAGGATTTTGTTCCTCATTGAAAGGATGTTGTAATGCCTAAGCCCTATCCAATCGAGTTCCGTCGTGACATTGTCGCGGTGGCTCGTAAACGTGAAGCGTCGTTGAGTCAGATCGCC